>Ga0315280_10004203_pt1 | contig 21478 bp, 26 predicted proteins | sample YL17G06_40_MG_FD_203697 | JGI IMG/M metagenome (GOLD analysis project Ga0315280, IMG submission 203697) | Sediment microbial communities from Yellowstone Lake, YNP, Wyoming, USA - YL17G06_40 | ecosystem: Environmental > Aquatic > Freshwater > Lake > Sediment | place: USA: Wyoming | collected...
GTGGTTTAGGTTAGTGGTTACGCCAACAACTTCTGGATCTCCTCGGCCGAGAGCACCTTGCCTACCGCCTTGACCTGGCCGTCAATGGCCAAGGCTGGGGTCATCATCACGCCGAACGACGTGATTTTCCCAATGTCCGTGATCTTTTCGATTACGGCCTCGGTGCCTGCAAGTTTCACGGCTTCCTCCGCGTTCTTCTTCAACTTCTCGCACTTGGGACAGCCCGTGCCCAAAATCTGAATCAGTTTCATTTGGAGTCTCCTGCGGATAACAACGCCAATCACCGTTTCCTAAACGAAGAACCAGCCAAACACCATGCCGACCACGGCGCTCATGACAACGGTGAACCCAACGAAAACCGCCGTCTTCCTGAAGCCGATGACGCTGTAGATGACGGCAATGCTTGGCAGCGACAGTGCGGGGCCGGCCAACAACAGGGCCAGCGCCGGGCCGCGTCCCATGCCCAAGCCGATGAGTGTTTCGAGGATCGGGATTTCCGTCAGCGTGGCAAAATACCACATCGCCCCGATCACCGAGGCTGCCATATTGGCGCTAAAGCTGTCGCCACCGACCCATCGGGCGACGGCCTCTTCAGGAATAAGTGCCCCGACGAACCCCGTCACAAAGACGCCGCCGAAGAGCAAGGGAATGATGGACCTGGCAAAACCCCAGGTTTGCCCCATCCAGTCCGACAACTCTTCCTTGTCGAACCACCCGGCGATCATCAGTAAGGTGACCACCAGGCAAGCCAACGCGAAGTACCAGCGGTGCGTGTAAATCCAGTTGGCCCACTCGTAGCCCTCCGGGGTCGCGTACTCGGTCTTGACGATCTCACTCTTGGGCACCGTCAGCTTCGCGCCCTTCTTGAGTTCACCGACAGGCTCCCCGATTTGGACGCGGAGCATCTCGGTCGTCTCCAACAACACGGCAACCTGGAACTTCGTGCCGTCGCTCTTCTCGATGGTCGTCAGACTCGGATTGGCCCAATCGCTGAAGACCAGGAAGGCGATCATGGCGGCGAAGAACAGGGCAGTCTGAAACAGATTTCGCTTGGGGGCCGGCGGCTCGGGAAGCTGCATGAAGACCGCCTCGCGTTTTTCCTCGTCCTTGCGAAAGATTGCGGCCATGATGATCCCAATAACCACTGCGAAAACGACGGAGCCGACCACACGGGCGATGCCCAAATCGAAACCCAGCACGCGGGCCGTGAGGAAGATCGCCATCACGTTGATGGCCGGCCCGGAATACAGGAAGGCCGCGGCCGGCCCGAGCCCTGCCCCGACCCGGTAGATCCCGGCGAACATCGGCAGCACGCTGCACGAGCACACGGCCAAGACCGTACCGGAGACGGAGGCGACGGAGTAGGCTTCCACCTTGTTTGCCTTGGGGCCAAGGTGCCGCAGCACGGCCTCCTTGGAGAGGAACGAGGCAATGGCCCCGGCGATAAACATAGCCGGCACCACGCAGGCCAGCGTGTGGTTCCGCGCGTACCACTGGAGCATGTAGAACGCATCCATGATTGCGCGCTGGATATTCGAGTCGGTGAAGTTGAGGAAGTATGCCAACAGGAAGATCGTCACCAGGCCGCCGAAAATGGTCCATTCCTTCTTCATGGTTCCTGTCTCCAAGGGATCGTTAGGTTGCTTGGCTAAGCCACATCTGTACGACGAAGAACACTACGATGAGAGGCACTCACGCTGGTCTCTGGCATTGCGAGTGACGATCCCGTCAACACATTCGAGAAAGTTCACCATGCACCCGACACGCGCGCGGTAGTACACTTGTGCGCCGCGTTTCTCGTCCTTGATGAGTCCCGCACTCCTGAGAATCGCCAAATGACGCGAAATGGTTGACATGTCCACACCCACCATCTCCGTCAACTCGCACACGCAATGCTCACCATGTCGGAACAGTTCGTCCACGACAAAGAGGCGTGTCGGATGCGACATCGCCTTGATGATGCGGGCGCGGGCTTCGTATCGGGCGTGAATCTTGGCATCCATTGGTTTCCCCCTTGACCACTAACGCGCGTGGGGTTAGCCGCCCGCCGGTGCAATCTTCTTCATCTCAACCACGCAAACTCATATCGTATTTTGGCGAAGCCACCAAATGTCACGACCAAAAAAACGCTTTCCGACTGTTATCAGACGAGCAACTCGCGCTGGTCCTTCGCATTGCACTGCATCACCGACTCGACGCATTCGAAGAAGTTCAGCACACACCGCAGGCGCAGCCGGTAGTACACCTGCGCGCCACGTCTTTCATCCTCGACGATGCCCACGCCCTTGAGGATCGCCAAGTGGCGGGACACGGTGGACATATCCACGCCGACCATTTCCGTCAGTTCGCGGACGCACCGCTCGCCGTTTCGGGCCAGCTCATCCACGAGAAACAGGCGCGTCGGGTGCGCCATTGCCTTGATGATCCGGGCACGGACTTCGTACTTCGCAAGGTTCTTGGCGTCCATTGCTTCCCCTCATCGGCTGAAAACACTTGTAAGTTTAGCCAAATGGGCATGTGGCGTCAATCCCATTTCCTTATTACCCAGTCTCCCTAGTTTGCCCAAAAACCGCCCGTTGGGCCGGTTGTCGCCGCTCCCGGTGCTGGCAATAATTCCTGCGCTGAATCGTTTTTCGACCGAGCCGCCCTGGCGGGCCTGCAACAGCGGCCGACCTGGCTGCAAGAGGGGAAGCGATGCACGTGCTCTCATACTGGGCGGCCATCACTCCGCGATAGCAGCCTCCAGAGTCACCTTCCCCAGACTGAGCTTGTAGCAATCCTCGTATTCGGAACACGCCAGGCAGTCGTCCCATTCCTCCAGCTTAACCACAATTCTGCGATCCGATACGAACATCCCTCCGACCCGCCTCAACTCGAACGAGAACGCCTTCCCCGACACCAGTTTGTCGGCTTCGGCGCGCAGGGTTGTAGGGAACATCCTCCCATAGCAATTCTTGTGATCGTGCTGAGACATTTTGAGTATCCTTGTTGAGACACGTCACCCAGCATCAGCCCTGTTCCTCGGCACGGGCGGAGGAACTCTTGCCCTCGCCGCGCTTCCTCTCTTCGACTGATCTCTTGATCCGCTCTATCAACACGCGCGCCTTTTCCACCTTGGTCCGCGATTGCTCATCCCTCGGCCCCTTCGTGGGGTCCCTCACCTTCCACGTGATCTTCCCGCTAAGCGGCGGCTCGGGATAAGCGCCCGGATCGCTCAGGACATAGTTGCCAAAAGACGTGGGCGCTTCCTGGTAGCAGGCACAGACAGCCTGGCGCAACACCTCCGGCGAGCCCTCGTCAATGAGGTCGATGACCGTCACCTGCCGGCGAAACCGCTCGATGGACTCCAGCGGGACATTGAAAAGGAAGGGCGTAGGTGCCTTCGCTCCGACGATCCGTTTGCCCTCATCGACTCCATTACTTTCCAGGGCGAGAATGGCGTCGCCGACGAGGTGTCCCGGCGTCTCCGGTCCACAGACAACCAGAAAGCGAATGTTCGGATTGGCCACGACATTGCAGATCACCTTCTCCAGGCCGATGTTTTCCGTTTGCAGCGTACCCGCCAGGGCGGCACCGCTCTCCACGGCGACCCGGACCAGTTGTTCAATCGAGGGCGGCGTCTTTTCGCGTTCCCAACGCAGAATCACGACCACCGCCACGGGCGAGTAGTCGTTCCCGCGGAGATAGCAGCCCGGCTCGGGCGGATAACCGTCCGCAGGCTTGACCTTTCGTACCTCAGGCATCGGTGACACCCTCCATCCCCAACCGTTAGGCTCGCTCCTGCTGCACCCCCCGGGAGGCCGACGACAACTCCTCGCGAAGCCGCTGGAGGACTTTCTTGAACTCGTTCTTGTCGGGGAAGGTGATCGCGTCCTGCGGGCAGAAGCCGGCGCACTTATCGCAGAGCACGACGCAGTTGTCCGGACTGGCCACTTCCATCCGGTTTTTCTCCTCGTTCAGCACGTAGACCCCATTGGGGCAGACCTCCAGGCACTCTCCGCATCCAGCACAAGCATTCGGATCGATCTTGGGTGCCCACGGAATCTTCTCCCGCGGGATGCCCATGTAAGACTGACCGGCCATGACTTCGCCTCCTATTTGCGCTCCGGCCTGGGCTCGTTTTCCAGGGCGGCCTTGATCTTGGAGAACACCGAGTCCGTGTCTTCCTGCGCCATGCTCACGGGAACCCAATGCTCGCTGTCCATGGGCACGTTGGCCTTCTGGAAACCGTCGCGCAGGAGCTTCTCCTGCCTTTTTTCGGCGCAGGCCGGCGTAATGAACTGGAGCGAGCGGTCGAGGATCTGCGACATCAGCCGTTCTCCGTCCGCCTCGCACAGGCGTGGGTGAAGGCCCATGAACTTGATCTGGTCCCCAAGTTCCACGCGCACCCGCTCCGCAAGCGCCCAGAAATCGATCTTCGCCATGCTCGGGCAAGCTCCGCTGCATGTGCAAAAAAGGATTGCTTTCCGGTTTCCTTCTGCTGTCTCACTCATAAGCGTCTCCTTTTCAAAACAAGTGGGAAGAACGTCGTTCCCGTTCACTCGTAAGGACCCCCGCAGCAACAGCCGCCCGCCCTACGGTCGTAGGGCGAAAGCAACGGATTACCTGCGGCGAGAACTCGCTGCGTGTCGGTTGAGCCGCATTTTGGACAGGTGGGCCTCGGCCCTTTGTCCGGCTCGTTCATAGGCATCTGCGCGACAAATTCTGCGGTGCAGGCCCGGCAACGATACTTCTGAAATGGCGTAGCGATTAGTCGATCTCATCGCTGTCTGCGCTTTAATGACTGCGTTTCGCTATTCAACCGCCCGCAAGGACCGAGCGTCCTGCCGGCCGAAGGTCCCTGCGGACGGGCTACCGTATGCTACTGACTGGCATCTGCCTCGGTCGCGCACGTCGTAGAGGGATCACACGCCGCCTGAGCGTGGTGATATGCCTGCTTCGCGCGTGACCGCGGGATGGCCTTTTGGCCCAGTTCCTCCAAACGCTCCATGAGTCGATCAAGCATTGCGGCTGGAAAACCCAGAACCGTTTCGCCGGGGGCCATGTCGGTCGCCTCACGGCATCCGTAGCAGCCCAACGAGAAGTTCAACCGCTTCTCGCAGAACGGGATCACCGTGGCATCAACGCATGTCGCTTGAAGCACCGCGGTGCTCGCCTGTCGGCGTTCGCCGCCATTCAGGTTCAGGTCGGCCAGCAGCAACCACATAAGGCTTTCCGCCGCACCCTCGACCACAACCACATCCGGCTGTCGTGGGGCAAGGTGAAGCGGCGCTAACGCCACGGCAACGATGCTGCCGGCGTCCAACCGCGGCATGTCGGCGAACATCCTCTGCCCCGTGGCAGCCTCGGACACGATGCCGAATCCCACCAAGCCCTTCCCTGAAGCGAGGGGCTCCGGCAAAGGCCGGAAGCCGAATGCAGCGGCGGCTGCCGGGCACACCAGTCCCTCTGCATCCAGCAGGACGCACTCTCCCCGCCGAGCCCGCATCAAAGCTTGGCAATAACGATGCGCCTTAACGCGCCGGAATCCTTGGAATGGTAGCAAGTGCTGGGCTCCTGGAAGCAGGAAGACCCCGACTGGCTCTGAGTCCAGCTCAAGGATCGCCTTCATTCGCTCGGGTATGCTGTGAAATCGGGACATTCGTGGAACTCCTTTTCGTGAGTAAGAGTGTGCTTCACCCGGTCTGCGGCCCGATCGATCACCCTGATGTTCACAACCTCGACATCGATTTTTCACTCTCGATCCCTTGACTGTGATCCACTCGCCAGTCCCTTGCGATCCGATATCCGCCGGGCACACCTCTTGGCGAAAGAACGACCTGCCAAAGCTGGTTCGCCCTTGCCCGAAATGCACCGGCACAGGAGAGCAGGTAGTATTTCCACATGCGGAAGAACCGTTCATCGTAGGTATCGCGCAAGGAACTCCAATTCTCCTGGAAATTGCGGAACCAGTGCATCAGCGTCCTGTCGTAGTGGACGCCGAGATTCTGCCAGTCTTCCACGATGAACCGACCTTCGACAGCGGCGCAAATCTCCCGTGCCGATGGGAGCTTGGAATTCGGGAAGATATAGCGCGCCATCCAAGGATCACACCGCGCCGCGGCCTGCTGACCCCCGATAGTGTGCAGCAGAAACAGCCCGTCTTCCCTCAGGCAACGGCGTACAACACGCATGAACGTCGCGTAATTCTTCGGGCCCACGTGCTCGAACATCCCCACGCTCAGAATCCGGTCAAACGTCCCCTCCAGACTGCGGTAGTCCTGATAGCGAATCTCGATCGGCAGGCCGCGGCACATCTGCCGCGCGAAGGTGGCCTGCTCCTCAGAAACCGTGATTCCCAGGACCTCCGCGTGGTATTGTTCGGCTGCGTACCTTGCTGTTCCTCCCCATCCACAACCGATGTCTAACACCCGCATTCCCGGCTGGAGGTCGAGTTTCCGGCAGACCAACTCCAGCTTCGCCTCTTGGGCCTCATCGAGAGAAGAAGCATGTTCCCAAAAGCCGCAACTGTAGATGAGTCGCTCCCCGAGCATGCACTTGTAGAGATCGTTGCCAATGTCATAATGGTGCTTGCCGATCAGGAATGCCCGCGATGGCGTCTGGAGATTGACGAACCTGGCCTTGAGACCCTCGAACAACCCCGGCCAGGTCCGGACCTTCGTATCCAATTCTGCCCGCAGAATCCTAAAGAAGAACTCATCCAGGCTCTCACAGTCCCACCAGCCGTCCATGTAGGATTCACCCAGGCCGAGCGACCCCTGGGCCAGGACGCGCGCAAAAAAGTCGTCGTTGTGGATCTGGATGTCCCACGGCCGATCGCCATCGAGCCGCACATCGACCAACTCCAAAAGCCGCTGTGCCCTCGATCTTGCTGCATCGCTGGTTTTCATGTTGCACCGTCGCATTCATTGTCTCATTCGAGAGTATCCTGAGACTTGGCGCTCCACCTCATGAGCGTCACACCAATTCCGCCAGGCCGGCCTTCGACACACATGCCGAATTCCTCATGGCAAACCTCTTTCGCGTTCGTCGCTGCGCATCACCCACAGCACCCACCGGAGCAACAGCCGCCCCCATCCCCGCCACGGTTGCGGGAGGACCAGCCGATGTTCGGCGGAGAAAGGATTCGGCGGGGTTCCGCTGATCCGCATTTGGGGCATTGGGGCGTTGCGCTTTTGCCGTATTGGGCAATCGACATCTGGACCTGAAAGTGCTCCGAGCACACGAGACAATAATACTCGTACAGCGGCATGAATTTGGTCTCCTTATCGCAAAGCAGGCACGAGGAGGACGGGCACTGGGGCCCTGCGCACGACCTGGTGACTGACGCTGCCAAGGAACACCTGCGCGAGAAAACCCCGCCCCTGGCTTCCCATGACAATCAATGTGTCGTCTTGCTCTTCATGGGTGACCCGGAGGATCTCTTCTACGGGATGGCCGTAGGGAATCTGAATGCGCACATTCACTTCCGCGGCCTTCTCCAACCGAGCCTTGAGGCGTTCAAGCCGCTCCTGATCCGTTTGGTTGAACTCCTCAAGGCGATGTTCCAGGTGCTTCCCGATCCGCGTCTTGTCTTGAACGTGGAGCAACGTGACGAATCCGGCCCCCCTCTCCACGATGCGCTCGACGTACTGGAAAGCCCGTTCTGCCGTGTCCGAGAAGTCGGTGCAGAACAGGATGTGCCGCCGCAAATCGCGGCACGCGGAAACGCACCGGACCCCGCCTTCCTCTTCTGTAATCTTCAGCCGGATCACCAGCACCGGCACGGTTGCCTGATGAACGATCCCCATTGCGGTTCCGCCGATCAGCATTTCTCGGGCGAGAGTGGCCCCGTGCGTGCCAACGACAATCAGCGAGGCTTGACGCTCCCCAGCGATGCGATTGACCTCGATCACGGCAGGGCCGGGAGCCAGTACCGTCTCAGTCTCAAAACCTTCGGCCTCCAGGAACGCCTTCTGTTTCACCAGATGCGGCTCCAGGAAATGCGCCATGCCGTGTGCCATCGTCTCCAGGTGTTGTATGCCGATCGCATGTACGAGGACGGCTTTCTTTGCGCCGATCGGGATCAAGCCCTTTATGCAATGGAGGACCCCTTCGGATGCGGGAGACAGGTCCGTGGCAATGAGCACCTTGTTGAACATGACTTCTCTCCTTCTCCTATCTCAACCGCCAGTCGCCGCTCGGCTCGGTTTCTTACTCTCGCCTTGCCGTATCGGCAACGACATGGCTTCGCAGGGGCGCTCCGGCCGCGACTGCAACAGGCCCTTCACGAATTCACGGATTTCGTCGCGCACTCGGCGATAGGGAGCGAGGCGTTCTTGCTCCGTCATGGCGCCGGCTGCCAGGCGAGGCGGATCGTCAAACCCTACATGGATGACCTCGGCCTTTCCAGGAATCAGTGGGCAGGACTCGTGCGCATTGTCGCAGACGGTCACAACATAATCGAAGGCGACTCCGCGAAGCTGACCGACCAACTTCGAGCGTTGGCCGGAAATATCCACGCCCGCCTCGGCCATGACCCGCACGGCGTCCGGATTCAGGCCGTGGGCCTCGATCCCGGCCGAGTACGGCTCGATCTGGTCTCCTCTAAGATGACGCGCCCAGCCCTCGGCCATCTGGCTGCGGCAAGAGTTTCCGGTACAAAGAAATAGAACTTTCAGCATCGGTTTTGTTTCCTGCACAACTCCTCACGATCCGTTTTCAGGATTTGCTTGAGCCGCTTGGCGTCTTCGCCAGCCTCAGAGTTACCGGTAAGCAATCTGGAGACCACGGCGGCGATCTCGCGGGCCTCGACGGGCGAATCCTCCCCGGCGGCGCGGTAGAACATCCATCGCCCGTCTTTGCGGCTGTCCACCAATCGAGCCTGTTTGAGGATCGCCATGTGCTTGGAGACCGTGGACGGGGCCAGCCCAAGCAACTCCACGATCTGGCACACGCACAGTTCCTTGGGACCGAGTGCCATCAGGATTCGCACTCGATTCTCGTCCGCCAGCGCCTTGATGACAGCCATTAGGTCACGCATGGAGTGTATCTCCTGACAGGCTACATTTCGCCATATAACCAAATAATACCAGGTTGCACAGGCGTGTCAACAGCAGTTTGCCACGACTGAAAACTCGCCGGCTAACCAATCCTGCCAGCTAGTTGCCCGAACTGCGCCGGAGGGGGGGGCGCGTGCCGGGCGGCTACGCGGACTTCGTGCCAGTTCAGGGCCACGCACTCTCTACCCCGCACCTTGAGAGCCCCAAAGGCGGCGGACAGCCGTTTCCTAGTGCTCGCGATCCTCGCCCCCAAACCTGCTTGTAGCAGGCCGTTAGTCGCTCTCTGGGAGGGGCCAGTCGGCCTAAACGGTGCGGCAATTCTGGCACAGTCCCAGGGTGCCCAGTTGCGAGTCGGCACCGGTTGGTGTGAGCAGGAAGGGGTGCTCGCTGCCGCGGTTCTGGTAAGCGCCTTCTGGCTTCGCCGCCGACAGCCGGCGATCCGCTGCACCCTGGGCGGCCCGTTTACCGATCAGGAGAAGGACGACTTCTTGGAGCAAGCGTTCGAGTTCATCGCCAGCTTCTTCGAGGGATCGCTGGCTGAACTGGAAGAGCGAACCCGAGGTATCAGCACGAAGTTCAGGCGGATCGAGGCAAACCACTTCACGGCAGCTATCTATCACAACGGAGCAGCAAAGAGTCAGTGCAAGATATGGCTGGCGGCTAGGGATCGCTTCACGGGCAACATCCACTATTCTTCTGATCCCTCGACCAGGGACAACAGTTACAATGAATCAATGAATCCGCCCGTCCGCCCGTCAATGAATCAATGAATCGGATTATCGGATTTGCCAACTCTCCCGATGCGCTTAGCGTATAAACAGCGCTGGGCTGCACCCGAGACTCGAAGAAGGGGACGAGAGTGAAATGGAAAGACGTGTTCCCGGTAGATGCCGCCGCGCGACCGATCCCCGACATCATTCGCCGCCACTGCTAGCCGAAGAGTCCCGGTCAGGTCACGGCGAACACTTTGGACACGGACTGTTGCCAGCGCGGATCGCGTCCCGCCCAATCCGAATGGTCATGTGCGGCCGGTAGATCGTCCGACCGCCAGCGTCTCATCTTTTCTGGTACGAGCGCTCGTATTTCCTTTGTGTCACAGATTCCAACCAGTCGAGCAACAGCTTCTCTCCCAACGCTTGGCCTTCCATTCCATGCTGTATCGCCTGGTCCTCAAACTCCCTTCGGATGTCTAGGGTGGCAAAAGTGACGAAGACTGTGCGCGGGTCTGGATTTGATGATGCGATGAACCAGAGGCTCGTCAGTTCAAACGTGTCATTATCGACTTGCCTCAGTTGGGCGACATGCAATCCATCCAGGATGCGGAACCGTCGATGCTCCTGATTGCAGTCAACCCAAGAGCGGTCTTTCTCCCTGGGGAGGCCGCGGGCTTCTTCGTAGCTGATGACTTCGGCATTACGGACGGCATCCGCCAGCATGTTGTCCCAGACCGAATCGAACAGCGCAACGGCCTCATCGTCTTTCTCTTCACCACGTCGAGTCCGAATAGCTTGTTGTACCCGAAGCGAGCGTGGTACATCTTCATGCTTTTATAGTGGGCGACGATTTCCATCGGCAAGTTCTCCGCTTCGTAAGGGCTGGCCTGTTTCTCTTTCTGCCGCCATTTCACGGCTGACACTCAACACACGGCCTCTTCCCGGCTTTGACCGCCTCGTCTCGCGTGGCGTAGCGAACGATGTTCCTGTCCGCAACCTTCGCCGCTGATTCGCAGCCGGCCCGGTGAAACACCGTGGAGTTCGCCGACGCCACGAAGCTGTCCTGGACGGTCTGTGAGTACGTCTTCTCCGTCTCGTAAGGTTCCGAGTGCCCGGCGTGCGTCCTCCAGTTGGCCGTGTACTTCGCAGCCAGGGCCTTGTCACGGATTACCAGCAGGTTCTCGGCGTTGTTCTCTTCGGCCGCCTTGGTGAAGTTGAACCTGCCGGTAATCACCACGCCGTCGTCAATGACCACGACCTTGTTGTGGGCAATGGCGTGCTTGGCGTCGATCTTGACCGGGATGCCCATGTTGTGCAGGAAGTCCGCCTCACTGTATTTCTCCGTCCGCTGGCTCTTGTCCAGAATCACCTCGATCTTCACGCCACGCTTATGGGCGTTCACCAGAGCCTTGGCGATTGGAGCCGACGTGAACGAGTAAGCTTGAACCAGGACGGTTGCCTTTGCGGCGTCCAGTTCCCTGACCACGGCCTCCATGCAGCCGCCCTTCGGGCTGAAGTAGACCTCGATCTGCTGGGCAAGGGCCTGGTGGCAGGCGAGGAAGAGAACGAGAGCGAAGAGCCGTGGCTTCCTTAGATTCCCTATACCTCCGTCGCGCTCGTGACGTGCTTGAAGTCCACACCCAGGGCGTCGAAGTGGGCCTTTCCGCGGCGAATCTTCTCCCACTCGGCCCCACGTAGAGCAAGCTGGTCCTTCCTGGCCTTGGTTTCGCGGACGAGATAGACCCTGCTGTCTTCCTGCTTCACGATGCCCCAGTCGGGGTTGTAGGTGCCGATGGGCGTCTCCACCTTGAACCAGTCGGGCAACTTGACGAACAGTCTGATGTCGGTGCGGTCCCGCATGGCCTCGGCAAAGTCACGTTCAGTCTTCGACTCGCACTCCACGCAGTCGTAGATGGAGTTGCCCACGTCTACCATCCGGTCGATGTAGCTTTCGATCTCCTTCTCCTCGAACAAGAGCATCTCGTAAACGACATCGCCGATCTTCTCGTACTTGATGCCGTCGATAATCATCTTGTGGAGCGTCTGGCGGATTGCCCTGACCGCCTGGTCCATGAACTGCTGCGGGTTGACAACCACCTCGCCCAGCCGGCCGGATTCGATCAGGATGTCGGCCAGCGTGCTGCGAGTCAGTTCCGTTTCGCGTTGCAGGTAGCTGAGCATGTCGGGGATTGGCGCAGGCCGTTCCCCATCGGGCTTCACCTCGCGGGCAGACGCCAGCGTGCCGACCACGCCCTCGTCGGTGATCTTCATTTCCGACTTGCTCGCCACGAGCTTCGGCGGCTCGATGGTTGGCATCTTGCGCACGGCTTCGCCGGCCTTGCCAATCAGTTCGGCGGTGGCGTAATCGACCGAGTAGCGGGTCTTGTGCTGGATTCGCTCCCAGAGGGCCTGGAAGTCGGGATTCAACCGCCAGCCCGCCACAAGCTGGGCCTTGCGGCGCTCGCGCTTGTTGGCGATGCGGTCCTTGAACTCCACGCCGCACTCTTCCTCGATCTCGGTCTGCAACTTGCGGGCGAAGTCGTCGTACATCTCGTTGGCGACCACCGTGAGCCGGTTGACGGCCGGGTCGAAGCAGCGCTGCCCCGTTTCCAGCACCGGCAGGCGCAGCCCGCGTCCGATCTCCTGGCGCTTCTTGATCTCGGAGCGGGTTTCGTTGAGCGTGCAAATCTGGAAGACGTTGGGATTGTCCCAGCCTTCGCGGAGCGCTGAGTGGCTGAAGATGAACCGTAGCGGCTCGTCCCTCGACAGCAGCCGCTCCTTGTCCCGCATAATCAGTTCGTAGGCTTCATCGTCGGCCTGGGTCGTGCCGCTGGTGTCCTTCGGCGTCCCCCTGCTCTGGGCGAAATACCCGTTGTGGACCTTCTCGACTGGCAGGGGCTTGAGCGGCTTGTACTGGGGCTTCGCCGCGACCCTTTGGTACGCCTCTACGAACCACTGGCGTATCTTGCCGTTCTCCTCGTAGTAGTTCGCCACGCGGTCGATGAAGAACAGCGACAGCACCTTGAGCCGCCGCCCCTCGGGCAGCATCTTTTGGACCTTCAGTTCCTTCTCGAAATGTTCCTTGACCGTTTCCTCGACCTGGACCTTCATCACGTCGTCGGTTTGGCCGCCGTGGGTCTGGCCGGCGTAAAGCGTCAGGCCATTGGTGAAGGCGACGTAGCCGTTGCCGGCGTCAATGTGGTCCACGATGTAGCCCCGGTACGCGGCCCGCTTGTTGCTGAGGTCGAACAGGTCCGTGCCGTTGCGGCTCACCGAGACGGCCTTCCGCCTCGGGCCGTCGTCGCTGCCCACGTCAATGACCAGTTTGGCCGTAATCTTGGTCTTGGTGGCCGTCACTGACTTCAGTTCGATGAACGGCTTGTTGAAGTCGGCGTCGTCCAGGACGGCATCCACTTCGATCCGCTTGACCAGCCGCAGGTCGTAAGCCTTCACCGGGTCCAGGCGGTAGAGCAGGTTGTAGGCGAATCGGTGCGTGGCCGAATAGCGCAACGTGCAGAGCGGGTTCAGGCTGGCGATGGCGGCCCGCGCCAGGTCGCTCTCCATGTTCTGCGGTTCATCGACCACCACAATCGGAAACGTGGCCTGCAAGAACTCAATCGGCTTGCGGCCCAGCGTTTGGTCCCGGTCCTGGTGAATGACGTTGTTTTCCTTCTTGTTGAAGGAGTCGATGTTGATGATGAGGATTTGCAGTTGGTTGCTGTTGGCGAACCCCCGCAGCCGGGAGACCTGCTTGGAGTCGTAGACCCAGTAATCGACCGGCACGTTGCCGTAGATGGCGCGGAGATGATCGCGGGTCAGTTCGATGTTCTTCAAGACACCTTCTCGAATCGCCACGCTCGGCACGACGACGACGAACTTCTTGAACCCGTAGGTCTTGTTCAGTTCGTAGATCGTCCGCAGGTACACGTAGGTCTTGCCCGTGCCCGTCTCCATCTCGACGGAGAAGTTCATGCCGTTGGTGTCCAGGCTGTCGGCGACCTGCTTGATGTCGTTGTGTTTCTGCACCGTCTGGACGTTGGCCAGGATCATGGTCGCGTCCAGGGTGAGTCGGTTGCCGACCCCGAGGTGCGAAACGATTTCGCCGCCAGCCGTGTCGAAGCGAATCTCGTACTCGCCCTGGGCCAACGGCTGGCCGTCGAACACGTCCAGAACGGCCTGGATGGCGTCAAGCTGGAATTGCTGGTTGCTCTCGAACTGGATTTTCATGGTGCGGCCTTCGACGGCCTTTCCGTCGTATCGTGCTCGGCCTATCTGGGCGGTTGCCTTCTGGCATTCAGATGGGAAAGGGGTCGTCGCTTGGAAAGTCGGTGTACACTTCTGCTGGCTCTATGGATTCCTCGGCGTTTTGCTCAGCGTTCTGCTCGGGCGAGGTATGCTCGACAATGTAACGTGCCCGCTGGTAGACTTCATCGAAAGTGAGAATCTCGGGATTCACGACACCGCGCCGGAATAACTCAAACGAAATCCGCCGATGGCTGTCACTGAGTTGGTTCGTGTTTCCAACGACGAGAATACCCTTCGGGCTCACGGTGAATATGTTTTGCTCCCCAAGAATCTCGACATTCTGTTCAAGGCGAGCCCCTTCGATTTCCCACTTCCGACAGTTCACTTGAAGTTGGGACACACCGCCGGCAAGCTCGCTGGACGGTGCGTGTACACCATTGCGGTACTGCTCGTCACACAACAGGTCAGTGTCCGGCTTCTTGATCTCGACAAGAACAGTGAACTGTACATCAGCGGCAGTTGCCGTGAGATAGTCGGCCCTCTCTCCACCTCTGCCGGTGACGGCCGTGCCTCCGTAGTGGGGCTGCGATTCGATTGTATGGAGGAACTGATACCGCAACCCATAGCCAAAAATCCAGGTGTTCCTCTTGAACTGCACTTTCTGAAAAAACCGGAGACCGAAAACCTCGATTTTCTCAGGGTTTTGTGAATGTCGGTTCGTTTTCAAGGCCCAGAACGAGCGCCGAAAAGGGCATTATTGGAATCGGCCCTCGTATTTCCCAAGGATTCTTGATGTCGGAGGCCCGTTTTTTCAGAAAGTGCAGTCTTGAAGAAGTCCTGCCAGTACCCCTCAGCGCGACCGGCTTCGAGCGAGTCGGCGAACTCCCGTAGCGCTCTGGATCGTTCCTCGTGAAGTCGCGCATTGCTCAGTCGCGTCGCCAAGTCCGGCTCCCGTTCGACCAAATCCTGCCACACCTCCTCGGAATACCCCTGCTCCAAAAGTGCCTGAATGGCCTGCTTTCGATTCGCGGGAACCGTTAGTACGGAGTCGGTATCGGCAACGAGCACCTCATGGGTCCCCCACATGATTCCACGCTGCTTGAAGATTTCGGCAAGGTTGGCCAACTCCTTGTACAACCGTAGCGTCGCCTGGGTATCAAGAGTCATCTTTGCATGTTCCCCAGCCTTGAGCTTGGACAACGGCTCGGCCGGAATGTCTTCCCATTCCTCGTGCGCTTTCTTGCGTTGATGGACAATTGTGATTCTGACCGCCGCATCCGCGTCCTTCGGATTGTCGATCAATTCCGCACGGAGCACCTTTCGCGTTGTCGTCGATTCCGACAAGACACGATCTCGTACCCTGGCCGTGTCCCTGGACGTGCTTTCCGTCACGTATGGCTCGACCATAGCAGTGTTCGCTTGGCTACACCGTCCTGAATTCGATACCGTGGGACTTCATTTCCAGCACGGTGTTGGTTTTCAACTGATCGTTGCCCTTGAAGGCAGGGTCGAGGCAGACGACCCGCTGGGGTGCCAGCGCGATCATTGCCCGCAGACACTCCTGGGTGATGCGGTCGGCTAGGCAGATCAAAAGCATCCCGTCCGCGATGGAGAAAACGGTTTCGCTCGCCACGGTCTTGGTGGCGATCTTGGCGGTTAGGGGCAACCCGGCCTTCAGCATCAGTTCGTAGAGGATGGCCTGCTGCGAGCGCTCTCGGTCAACGTGGTCTGCGAAGAGCTTGAGTTGATGGCCCAACGCCTCGGCATCCTTCGGAGCCTCCTCGCCGGACCAAATCTTGAAGTTGCTGGAAGTGAGCTTGAGTACCTGGAAGCCGAGGTCATTGTTCGCGGCCAGTTCGTCTTCTTCCTCGACGAGCGAGCCATCGGTCGTCTGCAAAGCCTTGACAACCCTCCGCAGTCGCTCTTTGCCCACGTGGGCCACTGTTGTCTTTTGGCCTTCGACCTTCTCAGGCAGTTGGACCATGATGAACCGTCTCTGCCCACCGTCAAGAACGGCGCAGCCAATCGAATCGAAGGATTCGTCGAGCTTCAACGCCTCTTCGTCGCTCACCTCCACGTTGAACTCTTCCTCCACCTCGGCAAGGAGTTCGGCAAGGTCGGGTCCGCCGTCGAACTCAGTTGCCTTGTCGGCGGGGCAGACCCGATCCATCGCCAACTGGGTGGCGTAGCTCGCTGGCCAAGGCTTCCGTCAGTGATTCCTTGGGTCCGGGAGGCTCTTTCAGGTCCCACAACAGCGGTCTGGGTACTCGGAACCTGTTGCCTTCGACAGAGGCGTCTGGCATCGGGCGATGGGATTGACCGCATATAGCGTGTATCCTGGCAGGGGGCCCGTATCCGGGCAGTGTTTTCCCCGAAAGTTCTGCCTCGGGAGGCAAGGCCCCCCGTCTGCGGATGGGTGCGATCTGCCGTTATATGAGCCGGGGGATATCGCCAGAGCCAAGGGCGAGGCATGATGCTGGTTGACATAGAGGCTCCGTTCTCTGGCCGTCGAATTCAACGGGGAGGTGCGGCAGAAATGGCAACCCAACGACGATTTCCGTTGCGTGCGGCCGTGGCTGCTCTCTTGGCTGTGGTTCTGTTGGACCGGGCGGAAGCACAGGTCCCGCCTGTCCAGGCAAAGCAGTCCAAGATCGATCCCAAGGCGGCTCAGGTTCTTCGGCAGATGGTCGATTTCTGCAAAAGCCTGAAAAGCGCCAGCGTCGAGATCACGACGGAGTATCAGGGGGAATGGGGGCAGCACGGGCCAAGTCTAATGAGCAAAGTCATGACGTTCAGTGTGTCCGTTGAACGGCCGAACCGCTACGCCAGTCGGCTCACGAAAGGCAAGACGCCACTTCAATGGATCATCAGTGACGGTGTGAAGACGGCCACCTATATGCAGTACTTTGGGTACACGGTCGAAGATCGACCCTTCGAGCACAGCAGGCATTCTCGCCGTTTGCCCAACGGTGCTGCTGCACTCGGGGAGTGGTTCCTGATGGACAAAGATCTGTACGACTCGATCATGAAGCCGGTCAAGGGAAGTCAATACGTCGGGTCGGAGAAAACGGAGGCGGGCGAGTGCCATCACTTGAAGTTCTCCGAGGAGAAGGGGTCGTTTCTGGGAGAGGAAGACGTAACCTGGGACGTTTGGGTGCTATCCGGGCCGCAGCCGTTGGTACACAAGGTGGTGATTGTGCCGTCCGAGAAGCGTCTGAAGCACACGGAGCCGCCTGTCATCTTTGAGACCTTGGAGAAGGTCACGAAGACCTTCTCCAACTGGAACGTCAATCCCAACTTGCCGAAAGAGACCTTTGCCATTCCACCCGCTCCGAAGACCGAGTGAGCCGATCCGAAGGAACACGGAGGCAGGAGGCCCATCCAGACGACGCAAGGCGGGCCATTAGCTGCGACTTGCCCGATTTCTGCCGCAGGAGCCACACTCACATGGCAATCGCCTACATCGTCATGGCCGTCATCGCCGTCCTTGCGGCGGCGAGTATCCTGTGGGGTTGGTGGAAGAGTGGGCGGCTGTTCCGTAAGTCCATGCCCGCTCCCTATCGGGATCGGGAATCACAGAAGGTCGCATGGCAGCAGCGCTGCGGAACGGTGCTTGGCGAAGTTGATGCCGTGCTGACGGTGTTCTGCGACGCTTTCTCGTTCAACTCCGATGATCGCTATAAGTTCGGCCCTGACGATACGGTCACCGATATCTACCGGGCCTGCTATCCTCGATGGAAGTTCTGGCAGATAGGGGACTCCATGGAGTTGGAATCGCTGATGCTGGACCTAAAGCGGGAATTCGGAATCGAGGCCGAAGCATGGCGGCCCGACATTTCGCTCGGGGATGTCGTCGAACTGGTGGCGAGGAGGCGTAGCTCGGGAGACAACGTGTCTCGCTAAGTTCCTGCCACCATTGTATCGGCCAGCGGTTTCGCCCTTGACCTGGAATAGGAAACAAACTGTGGGTGGGGTAGCGACCGTGTTTGCCAGTCGTTTGGGACTGTGGTCGGCGCTGCTTGGCGGCTTGGTGGCGGTGTTTGGGATCATTCCCCTCGCCGCCCTGGTCGTCCTTATCGTTCGCACTCTGTTTCCGTTTCACTGGATGACAGGCGATCCTGAACCAGTCATCCCGAGTCTCTTCGAGGTGTTTCCCTATCCCCTGGGTGGCGGGGTCATACTTCTCGCCGTCCTGGGTGCTCTTGGCGGGCTCCTTGCCTACTGGATCGGCAAACAGGATGCGAAAAGGACTCTCTGCCTGACTCTGGTATTTGCCGTCTTGATGGACGTTCTGGCCACGTTGGCCCTCGCAGTCTTCTTGAAGTGTTACATTCTGGTCGGCTTGGCTGCTGGTTGTCTGACGGGATACTTGATGAAAGGCAGCAGGTTCGGCGTCCTTGGCGACATTGCTGTCGGGGGAATCGGAGCCCTGCTGGGAGTCTTCATCTTCCGCAGGTTGATTGGAAGCGTGATTGGCGCAACCATTGGGGCCATCCTACTGTCTCTTTTGCTCCGGTTGTTCAGACGCCCTGTGAATGAGAATCGGGTGATAGCTGGACCGACAATGGATTTGGGAGTGCGCTCGGCGATACTTGGCGGTCTGGTGGCAGTGCTTGGGGCCTTTCCCGTCGCTCCCCTGTTCAACCTCGTGTTTCGGATTCCGTTAGGGTGGGGGTCCGAAACCGTTCTTGGAGCACTTCAAGGCGGTGTCGTGCTTGTGCTGGTCTACGGCTGCATGGGCGGGTTTCTTCTTCTCGCAATCCTCGGTGCTCTTGGCGGGCTCCTCGCCTACCGGATCGGCAAACGGCATGGGAAATGGACTTTCTGGGCGCGGGCTTGAAAACGCCGTCAGTTTCGGGCGGAAGATGGCCCTCACCGGCGCGTGTCCTTGGGGCGTAATCCTTCCTTGAACCTGCTTGCCCCGTCGTCCGATCACTCTTCCTTCGACGAGATGGTCTCCTTCGTTGGTGTCCTTCGAGCCCAGAGCATCTCTGGTACGTCTCCTTCCCGGTTTCCTTCGCGCGGCTTGACATGCTTCTTCGGAGTGGCAAGCATCGGGTCTACTTCGCTCGTCGTCGTTGGCTCTTTGGACCACGAGGAGCGAGGCAAGGGAATCGTCTTCAGGGATGAGCGGAGAAGGGGCGAAACGCCAATGGGAGAGTGCCCGAGGAGGATAAGCAGATCCTCCCCGGGCGGCCCCAGGGGAGTAGCAACCTCCCGTGGGACAGTTGCAGCATATCGGTGAAGGAGGCGTGCCTGTCAGGGGCAGGCGGCTGGGCTGGCGGAATTGCCTCCGCAAAGGGTGTGGGCGGAGGTATCTGGCCCGGCAGTGGAACCAGCGGTACTGCCGAGACCCCGAATGCCTGCGGCTGGTGCATCGCTGGCAAGGGACGAAGCGGCAACGGGAGCGTCGGGCGGCGCCCGAGGGGCGGCAGAAGCACGCGGAGGCGGAGCGTGCCCGGCGGCAACGAAGTCCGGGCCCGAGCCAGCCGCCTCTGGATGACGATGGCACGTTCGTCGAGACGGCATGGCCCTCGGGCGCGTGGTCACGCAGCAAAGGACCTTTTCCGCACGTGCTGTGCGACCGGCCCGGCTGTTATGAGCCTCCGTGTGATTCCCCTCGAACGCCGTCGGCGTATTGCAGCGACGCATGCCGAGGGGCGATGCGGCGGGTCAGAGACCGCGAACGCAAGTACTTGGCCCGCAAGACGAAAGCGGGCCGGCTGAAACGCCGCTTGGAGTACGTGGCCGCGGCGAGGAAGCAACTCTCGTTGCCTGGAGCGAACCAAGATTCTCCGCGATCCGGCCGGGATTTGGCCGATGGCAGGACAAAAACTGCGGTCGGCGGCTATGGGCCGGGCGAGCGGTCGAGCGTACCGTTCCGGCAATCCTCGGGAGTTGCCGGTCATGATTGCCAAGCAGGTTCTGGTTCCCAATCGCGTGCGCCGCCCCCCGACGGACGGCTGGTCGTGGATTGATCGCCGTTTTGTGCGGGAGCACGCCCCGCGGCTGTCGCACGAGGCGATCCTGTTGTACTTCTTCCTGGCCGCCGTGAGCGACCAGAACGGGCTGTCGTTTTACCGCGAGGCCACGATCGCGGTTCGTCTGCGGATCACCGAATCAGCCGTGGTCGCGGCGCGGGACGAGTTGGTGGCGGAGGACCTGGTGGCGTACCGGGCGCCGCTGGTGCAAGTGCTCTCCATGCCCCGTACGACCGTCGAGCGCCGCGACGGCGGCCTGGTCCAGTTCGGCCAGTTGCTGCGTACGCTGGCCGATGCATCCCCCCATGCCGATCCACGGAGGTCCCCATGAAAGTCTCTCTCTGGGCGGAGATCCGCCGCTTGCACGAGATCGAGGGGCTCAAGGGCCGGACGATTGCCCGCCGCCTGCACTGCTGCACCAAGACGGTCAGCAAGGCCCTGGCGATGTTGACGCCGCCGGTGCCTCCATCGGGGCCGAGTGAGCACATCCTCGCCCCCTACCAGGCACAGATCGACGCCTTGGTGGCCAAGTACCCCGACCTGTCGGCGGTTCGGGTCCTGGAGGAGATATCCCGGGGAGAGGGCGGGTATCGCGGAAGCGTCTACCCGGTGCGGCGTTATCTGCACCAGGTCCGGCCGGCGCGGGGACGGGTGTACCAGGAGGTGCTCTACGAGCCGGGCGAAGCGATGCAGGTGGATTGGGGGGACTGTGGATCGCTTTGGATCGGGCAGACCAAGCGGCGAGTCTCGGTGTTCGTGGCGGTGCTCTGCTATAGCCGGCTGTGTTACATCGAGTTCAGTTTGTCGCAGCGTAAGGCCGAGTTCTACCGCGCGGTGGTCCATGCCCTGGAATTCTATCGGGCAAGTCCGCGAAAAATCATCTTCGACAACCTGAAGGCGGCGGTGCTGAATGGTTCGGGCCGGTACGCCTGTTTGCATCCCGAATTCTTGGCCTTGTGCGGTTACTTCTGCATGGAACCGATCGCTTGCGCGGCGCGCGACCCGGAATCGAAAGGAATCGTCGAGGGAGGCGTGCGGTACGTCAAACGCAGTGCCCTGGCAGGGCGCAGTGAAGAGCTGCTGACCTGGGAGGACTATCGGCGGCTGGCTCCGCAGTGGCGCGATGAGGTGGCCAATGTTCGCCTCCACGCCGCCATCAAGCAGCGTCCCATCGACCGCTTCCAGCAAGAACGCGGCCAACTCCGCCCCTTGCCGGCCATTCCCTTTGACACGGACGAGGTCGTCCCCACCGTCGTCACTCCTCATGCCCGGGTACACTACGACGGCAACCGCTACTCCGTGCCGCCGGCGCTGGTGCGCAAGCCGGTGATGCTCCGGGCGAGTGCCGGCGTGGTGCGAATCCTCGATCAGGGCCAGGAGGTTGCACGACACGACCGCTGTTACGAGAAGGGCCAGTTGCGGGTCCACCCGGACCACCGCCTGGCGGCCTTAAAAATGCGTCGGCGTCGTCAAGCCGACCAGCGTGAGGAACAGTTCG
>Ga0315280_10004204_pt1 | contig 21477 bp, 19 predicted proteins | sample YL17G06_40_MG_FD_203697 | JGI IMG/M metagenome (GOLD analysis project Ga0315280, IMG submission 203697) | Sediment microbial communities from Yellowstone Lake, YNP, Wyoming, USA - YL17G06_40 | ecosystem: Environmental > Aquatic > Freshwater > Lake > Sediment | place: USA: Wyoming | collected...
GGAGTCTACGGCTTTGACTCCAGGAAGGGAGGGGAGGTCCCTCGAAACCTCAAGAGGAAGCAGGGCAGAATAACCTGTGATCGAATAGGAGCCCGGGAAAATGAAGACATCGCCGTTTAACGATTGTCCTACCCAAAGGTCAACGGTTTTTCGGAAACTCAAGATCATGATGGAGATGCTGATCAGCATGGAGAGAGCGGTCATCAATGCTGCAATCGTGATCACCGTCCTTGCCATTGAATCACGAAGGTATTGACTGGCCAATTTTCCTTCCACGCCGAATAGGGAATGGAGGAGCGGAGAGAGAAGACGGTTAAGAAAAAACACGATGGCAGGGATCATGAAGGAGACACCGATCAGAATGAGGAGAGCGGCCAAGAAACCGAAGATGGGTCGTTGATAGATAGGCTTCTGAAGGGCAAAGAGAAACGAAAGGGTCAGAAGGCCAAGGCCAACGAAAGTGAAATGCTTGAGGCGAAACTTTACTTTTGTTTCAAGGGTTCCCAAAGAAAGGGCTTCTATTGGTGCGATCCTTGATGCCTCCTTGGCAGGACCGATCGAGGAGAGGACGGAAGCCAACACTCCCATTCCAAACCCTGCGATTAAAACGAGTGGAGGAAGCACCAGGTCCTCAGTCTTGACCAGGATATAGAGGGCAGTGATCGTCCTCGAAACAGAATAGAGCATGACCTTCGCCAAACCAATCCCTATCCCAATCCCCACAAGGCTTCCCAAACATCCGATGAGTCCTGCCTCACACAGGAAGAGAACGAGGACTTGAAATCGGGAGATGCCGATGCTTCGAAGAATTCCAATCTCCCTCCTTCGCTGGATGGCCGAGGTGGAGATGGCATTGTAGATCAGAAACATTCCTACAACTAATGAGATGAGACTGAGGGCGGTCAGGTTGAGGTGGAAGGCAGAAACCATCTTCTCGATCTGACCGCTCCGGGTATCAGATCTGCGGACTTCGACCCCTTGGGGAATCACTTTTTTCAGTTCTTTTTCCACCACATCAGAGGGAACCGATTTGTTGACGATCAGATCAATCCGGTCAATCAGTCCCACTTTCTCCAATGCCTCCTGGGCGGAAGCGATGTCCATGAGACCAAAATTTCCCTCTAACGATTTTGCAGGCCCCTCCATTTTCAAAAGGTTTGTGATGACGAGATCCACTTTGCGGGAGCCGGCAATGAGGGTGATGGTCATCCCCTTCTTGAGTCCATGCCGGTTCGCCAGTTTTTCTGTTATGGCGATGGCCTTAGGGTTTCTCAGAAAATTTAGATCCTCCTCATGGGGTTCATAGAATTGGTAGTCTCTGAATTGTTGGTCACTAAAGATATCAATTCCCAGAAGGTAGAGGGGTTCTCCGATCGGATCATCGATCTTTGGTATGAATTGGACGACGGGTGTGGCGGCCTTGACTCCAGGCACTTTCTTGACCTTGAGGTAGACCTCTTCGGGGAAGCCTCTTCCGAACGATACAACTTGGAGGTTGGCCTTTCCTGAAACATGATCGACCGTGGCATTGAAGGATTCTATGGCGGTGTGAATGGCAATCTGCACGCTGACGAAGACGCTGACCCCGAGTGCGATTCCTAACGCAGAGAGGAATGTCCTTCCCTTATTGAGGCGGAGATGCCGAAAGGTGATATTTTTCAGGAGGTGAAGCAGTGCCATAAGGCAGAGCAATGTCAAATGTCAAAGCTCAAAGTTTAAAGGAAATCCAAATCTCAAATATGATGAATTCGTAAAAAGTCCCTAAAGTAGTCATTGCGAGCGGAGCGAAGCAATCTCCTAATTTGTAAGAGCTGGACTTCATGGGATTGCTTCGTCCCCCGTATCAAGTACGGGGTCCTCACAATGACATGTGGTTGGACTTTTTACGAGACCATCACATATCAGAGTTTTGGCAAAAAAGTTTTGACATTGAATCATTTTGACATTCCTTTGACATTTGAGTTTTGACATTTGGATTTTTATTTAGAAGAGCTTTCCATCCTGCATCTTCAGAACCCGGTCCGCTATGGCCGCCCCTTCTTGGCTGTGGGTGACGAGGAGGATGGTCTTCCCCTGTTCATCCCTTAGCCGGCGCAGAATCTGCAAGACCTCCTTCCCAGAGGCTGAATCGAGATTGCCGGTCGGCTCATCCGCCAGGATGAGTTCAGGATCGTTGATCAAAGCGCGGCAGATGGCGACACGCTGCATCTCTCCACCGGAAAGTTCATGCGGTTTATGATGCCTTCTTTGAGAGAGGCCCATTTCACGAAGGAGGCGATCAATCTTGGCTCCCGGGGGATTTGAATTTTCCATCAAAAGATGGGGGAGTCCGATATTTTCCTCGACGCTCAGGATGGAAAGGAGATTAAAAAATTGGAAAATAATGCCGACGCGGTTTCGCCGAAAGAGGGTTAACCGGTGGTCATCCATCCGGGTAATGTCCTCTCCGTCAACCGTCACCTGGCCCTGATCAGGAGAGTCCAATCCTCCAATGATGTTGATCAGGGTAGACTTCCCACAGCCGCTTTTCCCTGTAACAACCAACAATTCTCCTCTTGAGATTCTTAGGTTGAGGTGATCGAGGGCCACTATGGGGTTATTTCCCTGGTAATAAGTTTTAGTGACATCAATGAGCTCGATGAAATGATCTTCCATCATAACAAAAAAGAGCAGGGATTAAATTCTCCCTGCTCTTTTTATATATCGGAGGGAACAGCAGATTGTCAACTGTGAGACAAGAATTTTTAATCTTGATTTAATTTCTTTAAATGTTTAACGAGGATGATTAACATGATAGGAATAATCGCTCCGACAACAACGACAGCTCCTCCTACGACATAAATCTTTGGCCCGATATCCTCGACAGTCCTGACAACCTGCATAATGGCAATCGATACCATGGCTGCCAGGATGCACATTAGGATAATGATACTCACGATGTTAACAGCACTTAATTTGATATTCATTGCTCCCTCCTCTCTTTAAAAGATGACAGGTATTGTTTTTATAGTCAGCCTATATTTAATCCTTTTACCATAACCTTTAACTTCTGTCACCTAACTTCAGTCACCCCTACTTCTTCACAGCCACAGGCTCAGGACCTGGAAGAACCGCTTGCTCCTCCACCCTCTTTTCTTTCTTCAAGGCTGCCGTGGTGGCGGTACCGATGAAGCTGAAGAAGAGGATTCCTGCGGGGATCAACTGGAGAAGAACGATCATTGCACCAACAATCAAAAAGATCCAAAGGGCAGTCCCGGCCCCTTTCAACTCAATGGACCGTGCAAAGGCTGGAGTGGCAAGAAGTGTCATTGCTGCTCCCATCAACCCTATTTTTAAAGTTTCTTTCTTTCCCAACATAACTCATTCCTCCCTTCTACTTTGATGATATTTTTGATTCGGTTCACCCTTTTAGACTGCATACCTAATGCCAAAATAGATAAAGGAAGCTAAAAGTTTCTAATTAATTAATTTTATTAAGTTTCTTGTTATAGTTATATTTCGTTGGGAATATCGAAGAGGTGCTTTGTGTATTTTTTAATTATACATATTGGATGGCCAGATTTGGAGTAAATTTACATAAGATATTGGAACTTAAATATAAATCTTGTATAAAATAAGAATGCATATGAATATTTTTGATATTCATACATGCTTGTCCAATAGAAAGTTGTCACCGCGGAGTTGCCGAGGACGCTGAGAATAGATTTTTTTATTTGGCGGAGAGATACCGCCAAATAAAAGGGCTTCTGTCCTTTCAGGACAAGATTCTTGATAGGTACGATAGCCATCAAAGAATTTCGATCTCGATCCCGAAGGCCTGCCTGCCCCTGCCCGCGGCAGGCGGGGGTAGGCAGGGAAGAGGCTTTTGATCCAATTGCCGTCTCCCGATTGGATCAAAAGAAAATATTCTTCTGCGATCTCTGCGCCTGGTGAACCTGGAAATCAATCCAAGTCTCAAGGAATACCACTCATTTTGGACAGCTATGAAAGAATACCTGTATTTGTTGGATCGTGTGGATGGTATTACATCTTGGGTTAAGCGGTGTGGTGTTTGCACCAGATGACATGAAAAAATATCAAAGGGGTTGACGGTTCAAAGGAATTGAACTTATAATGAATTAAAACATCTTGGGGGTTTTCTATGTGGGATTACACGGAGAAGGTAAAAGATCATTTCCTGAATCCGAGAAATGTTGGAGAGATTGAAAATGCGGATGGAGCCGGTGAAGTTGGATCACTGGCCTGTGGGGATGCCTTGAGGCTCACCTTCAAATTGGATGAAAATAAACGGATTAAAGATGTGAAGTTCAAGACCTTCGGTTGTGCCAGTGCCATTGCCTCCTCTTCTGCTCTGACGGAAATCATTAAAGGCATGACCCTTGAGGAAGCCGCAAAGGTGACCAATCAAGATATTGCCAATTACTTAGGGGGACTTCCCGAAGAAAAGATGCACTGCTCGGTGATGGGGAGAGAAGCTCTCGAGACGGCAATCGCCAATTATCGCGGACAGAAGGTAATGAAAGAAGATTTCGAGGTGATCTGCAACTGCTTCGGTGTGACGGATAGAGAGATTATCAAGGCGGTTCGTGAGAACGATCTCAAGACAGTGGAACAGGTAACCTACTATACCAAAGCTGGAGGAGGATGTGGCCAGTGCCATCCAAAGATTGAAGCCATCATCGAAAAGGTGCGAAAGGAAATGGAGAAAGAACTACCTCCTGCTCAGCCAGAGAAAAAGAAGTTGACGAATATTCAAAAAATCAAATTGATCGAGGAAACATTAGGAAGAGAAATCGTCCCGGCTTTGAAAGCAGATGGAGGGGATTTGGATTTAATTGATATTGAGGGAAGCAAGGTTTATGTAGCATTGAGGGGAAAGTGTTCGTTCTGTCCAAGTTCCGAGTTTACATTGAAACAATATATTGAATCGAAATTGAGGGAATTCGTCAGCGATGATATCGAAGTGGAGGAGGTCAGGCCGTGAAGACCGTCTATGTGGATAATAATGCGACGACAAAAGTGGCTCCAGAGGTTTTGGAGGTGATGCTGCCTTACTTTTCTGAGTATTATGGGAATCCCTCAAGTATGCACTTTTTTGGAGGGCAGGTTCAAAAGAAGGTGGATGAGGCGAGGGCGAAGGTGGCAGATTTTTTGGGAGCAGAGCCTTCAGAGATCGTCTTCACCAGTTGCGGGACAGAGAGTGATAATGCGGCCATATTAGGGACACTTGATTCCTATCCGGAAAAACGACAGCTCATCTCTACTCGGGTGGAGCATCCTGCCGTTGGTAATGTTTCTACTTATTTGGGCCGAAAAGGATACCGCGTTACCGAACTTTCTGTCGATCGAGAGGGACGGTTAGATCTGGATGAATTGAGGGAGTCACTCACCGATGAGACAGCGCTGGTCACCATCATGTATGCCAATAATGAAACCGGGGTGGTCTTTCCTATCGAGGAGATGGGTGAGATTGTAAAGGCCAGAGGGGTTCCTTTCCATACCGATGCTGTCCAGGCGGCAGGGAAGATCCCTCTCCATATGAAAAAATCGAAGATCGATATGCTTTCCATCTCCGGCCACAAGCTCCATGCGCCCAAAGGGATCGGGGTTCTTTATATCCGAAAGGGAACCAAATTTTCTCCATTTATGATTGGTGGCCACCAGGAGAAAGGGAGAAGGGGAGGGACGGAGAATGTCCCTTACATCATCGGTCTTGGAAAGGCCTGCGAACTGGCCAAAAAGCATCTCGATGAAGAAAACACAAAGGTTAAAGCCTTAAGGGATTATCTTGAGGCGAAGATTTTGGAGAAGATTCCAAATACCTTAGTGAACGGCGATCGAGTCCATCGACTCCCCAACACCCTGAACGTCAGCTTTGAATATGTGGAGGGAGAATCGATCCTCTTATTGCTTTCCGATCTGGGTATCTGTGCTTCTTCAGGCTCTGCGTGTACATCCGGTTCACTCGAACCTTCGCATGTCCTTAGGGCAATGGGGGTACCTTTCACAGCCGCCCATGGGTCAATCCGTTTCAGCCTCTCTACCTATAACACCAAAGAGGAGATGGATTACATCATTGAGCATCTCCCCCCGATCATTCAGAAATTGCGGGATATCTCACCCTTCTGGAAGGACTATCTAAAGTCGCAAGGGAAAGGATAGTTTCAACAAGATTTCAATTGATTGTCTCCATCGAGTTTCACTTATTGCAAGGCTTTCCACTCTATTGATTTCTTCCTGTAAGTGTGATTTTATGATTTCATTGCCAGAGACAACATCTCAAGTGGAAACCGATCATATACCGATACCATAAAGTAACACATTTGGAGGATATTGTTTTCCTCGAGGATCTATTGCCTCCGCCTTCCGTAAGGAACTCCTAACTGATTCATTCTGTTTCTAAGGGTGCTGGGATTTATCCCGAGCACTTCAGCGGCTCCCCCCTTCCCATGGACTTTTCCTTTCGTCATTTCCAGCACCCGACGAATGTGACTGGATATGAGCTCATCAAGCTTAAGCGGTACATCTTCGGGTTCAACCTGAATCAGTGACCTACCGTTTGGTTTTCCTCCACTTAAATCATCGAAAGTCAGAAGCTGTCCTTTACTCAAAATTAACGCCCGTTCGATCACATTTTCTAACTCCCGCACATTCCCAGGCCAATGATAAGCCATTAGTCGGTCTATGACCCCTCGCGCAAGTGGAGGGGGGTCAGGCAGTTTCAGTTCCCGGGATTTCCGCTCCATAAAATGATGCACCAAGGCAGGAATATCGTCCTTTCTTTCCCTCAAAGGTGGAACGCGAATGGGAAAGACATTGAGGCGAAACCACAAATCCTCGCGGAACTGTTTTGTTTTAACCATCTCTTCCAGGTCACGGTTCGTAGCGGCAATGAGCCTGATATCCACGGAGATGGGGTTCGTACCTCCAACCCGCTCGATCTCTTTATATTGCAGTACCCGTAGCATTCTGACCTGAGCCTGCGGCGGGAGTTCCCCGATCTCATCCAGAAAAATCGTTCCTTGGTTGGCCCTCTCAAAACGTCCACGCCTTTGGGATAGGGCCCCGGTAAAAGCTCCCTTCTCATGTCCAAAAAGTTCGCTATCTAAAAGAGTTTCCGGAATAGCCCCACAATTGACTTTGACAAATGGGCCATCCTTTCGAGGAGATGAATAATGGATCGCGTTGGCAATGACATCTTTGCCAACTCCTGTTTCTCCCAGTAGCAATACTGGACTGCTGAGAGAGGCCACTTGCCGGACCATTGCCATAGCCCCCCTGAGCCCAAATTCCGCACCCACGATCTCATCTCCTGACAGGCGTAGAAGCTCGCGGTGGAGGTACCGGTTGTCATCAGCCAGCAGGTCTTTCAGCCTTAGGATTTCCTGATGTCTGAGAGTGTTGGAAAGTGCGATGGCAAAGGGCTCATTTAAGAGCGAGAACAACCGGGCATGCTCCTCCGAAAACCGATCTCTCCCTTCAGCCAGCAGAACAAGAGCCCCTAATCTCTTGTCCTCCACCTTCAGAAGCCGAACTAAAGCGGACGTGTCCAGTCTCCCGTAATATTGAAGCATAGATTGAAAGGCCGGTTCTGACTCGGGCTGGTTGATGACACTCATGCCGGTGAATTCAGTTACTCTGGTTCGGACTTCTTGGGGCAGCGGAGTGATACGGTCCATCTTTCTTCCTTCGGAAGCCGTGGCCCCGGCGATCGTCCGAAAGGCCCCGAGACCACTCTCATACAGATGCACGTACATTTCATCTCCTGGAATGAAATCTTTGAGAAACTGCATGCAACGCCACATGGCGATCTCAATATCCAGACTGCTGCAGATTCGCATGGTGGCGCTACGGAAGAAATCGTTTTCGTCAATGGTCATGACTCACTCCTATATTTAAAGATTAAAGGAATTTGATCGACACTCATGATTTTGCCTTATTCAGCAATTCTAAACGTAATTGCCAAATAAGGCAATCATTTTTGCCAATATTGGTAATCGAAAGGTCTCACATTTCTTAACCAGCTAATATTTAAAGACTTATTAACTTGGCACAATTGAAGCATAAGGTTATATAAAACGAAATGAGGGAGAGCCTGTTATGAAGTGGTTAGAGGTCATAAAGCTGCGGTCGGCAGGAAAAGATTCTGAATTACTGAAAGAATTGTTATTGTCCATCGACAAATTTAGCCAAAGCGGGCTGGTAGAAATGAAGACCTACCACCATGCCGCTCTGGAAACTGACTTGAGCGTGCACCTTCATTGGGAGTCAGAACGGCCGGAACAAAATGGAAGCAGCCTTGGTCATCGCCTTACCCAGGCTTTAAAAGATTTCGGCCTGATCGATCATTCTATATGGATAGAAAAAGAAAAATGAATTTACCTTACCGAGAGAGCAAAAGAAAGGAGAGAAGAAATGAGCAAGCTAATCGACACGAAAATGATTTATCCCATTATTGCGGTCGTCCTGGTGATTGCTCTCTTCTTGCTCTATAAAAAGCAAACCAGGCAAGCAAGGGTATCAGAGTTTGGCAAATACCAGGGTTATTCCGAAGCAATTTATGATGGCACCCAGCGCATTTCTGAGTATTTAACGCTATCAAATGGAACCCGGTTGGCATACGATCTCATTCTCCCGACCCAAAAAGGTGTTTCTGCCAGCGAGCGCTTACCCGTCCTCTTCAAATACACGCCCTATCTGCGCACCTGGACCATCTTCGATAAAAACGGAAAGAACATTATTACTGACTTTGTAGAACTGGGCTGGAAAGAAAAGGCCATGCTCAGAATACGGTACTGGTTTTCCAAGCGAGGGCGTCTGTTTGATCCACTTTTCAGAACCAAGTGGCTTGAAAGAATGGTCACGCATGGTTATGCGGTCATCGTCGTGGAGCGACCAGGAACGGGCGCATCCTTTGGTGTCATGAACCCCACTTTTGAGGCCAGTGCCAGGGAGTGCAACGAAATCCTGGATTGGATCGCCTCTCAACCCTGGTGCAGCGGGAAGATCGGCATGCACGGAGACTCCTTTCAGGCGATGGTGCAGTTCGCCGCTGCCAGCACGGGCAATCCGCACTTGAAGGCGATCCTTCCCGCCTCCAGCCCCATCGAAATGTACGACGGCATAATGTATCCGGGTGGCGTCTACAATAAGGCGTTCGGCTCCTTTTTCTCCGGGGCGGTTTCATTTTTAGAGGCCCTTACCACCCCCGTCGACAGCGACAAGGATGGCACGCTCCTCGTCCAAGCACGGGGAGAACGCAAAAGTGCAACCATGGGGGAACGATTAGACATCAGCAAGCAGCCACAACTCGGCTTCCGGGACGCCCTCATTCCGGATGGAAAGAACCTTTGGGAGGACCGTATGGCTCTCTACCCGTTTATCGAACGCATCAACCGCTCCGGCATTGCAGTCTATATGACAACCGGTTGGTATGACATTTTCACGGATGGCATGTTTTTCTGGTACAAGAATCTTACTGTGCCCAGACGGCTGACCGCCCGCCCGCTCGACCATACAGGAATGGATAAAACTCAGTCCGACCTGGACTATGCGGCTGAAGCGCACCGCTGGTTCGACTACTGGCTCAAGGGTATTGACAATGGCATTATGAACGAACCACCCATTCATTACTACGTCATGGGCGTATCGAAAAAAGAAGCCTGGCAGACGTCCAACCATTGGCCGACAGAAAAGCAGAAACTAACGCGCTTCTATTTCGGAGAAGGTAAAACTGGGAGTATCACCTCGGTCAATGACGGTTTATTGAGCGCCGAAGCTCCAACTGGTCAAGATGCCTTCGATGCATACACCGTGGATTACACGGCGACGACCGGTAAGAAGTCACGTTGGACGGCCGTTAACTTCCCCCGTGATTACCCCGACATGCGCTCAAATGACAAAAAGGCATTAACCTATACCACTTCTCCCCTGGAGACTGACGTGGAGGTCACGGGACATCCGGTTGTGCATCTTTGGCTTACTGTGGATGTTCCAGACCTGGATGCATTTGTCTACCTGGAAGAAGCGGACGGGAGCGGAAAGTCGTTTTACATCACCGAAGGGAACCTCCGGTCTTCTCATCGCAAACTGAGCCAGGCGCCTTTCAATAATCTGGGGATGCCCTTCCACTCCCATTATCGGAGCGACTTGGAGCCGATCCCAGCCGGAAAACCAATTGAGTTGGTCTTTCCCCTGTTGCCGACTTCGCATCGATTCCATAAAGGGAACAGCATACGCATTACGGTTGCCTTCGCGGATGCTGACAACTTCGATACACCCGTCATCAATCCAGCGCCAAAACTCCAATTGCTGAGAGATATGAATCACCCATCATTTATCCAACTCCCATTTGTTCAAACACGGTAAAGTTCAAATTGGGATTGGGCAAAAGATGAGAGAGGCTGGTTTTAACAAACCACTTCCTTTAACACCAAAGAGGAGATGGATTACATCATTGAGCATCTCCCCCCGATCATTCAGAAATTGCGCCATATTTCGCCCTTCTGGTGAGACTTCCTGAAGGCCCAAGGGAAGGAGTAAAGAAGTAAAATTGAAGCAATAAGAGAATGATATAAATAAGAAATTTAGCAAATATTTCAATAAATTATCTATTATCTATCTTATTAGTCAATATATTTAAATCTTTGATTCAAAACCCGCCATACAATATCTGACTGAAAAATTTTATTGACAAATTTGGTACAATTTATTAGTATTTAAAGCACTAAATTTAAGTATCTAAAGTACTAATTAATGAGGCAGATAGAAGCTAATATTATTAACGATATTTTTGAAGCCCTTGATCGCCAGATAGGGGTGCACGGCGGAATTCCATTAGCTCTTGTTGTATGTGGAGGGACGGCATTGTTTGCACTTGGTCTTGTGATGCGAACAACAAGAGATGTGGACGTCCTTGGAGCAGTTTTAGAAACTGAAGGCGGTTTAATTATTCAGAGAATTACTAAATTCCCGGATTGGTTCATTGAAGCATCAAATAAAGTAGGCCGGGATTTCGATTTACCAGAGAACTGGCTTAACCTTGGGCCTGCTTCACAGGTAGAGTCGGGATTACCAGAGGGATTTGAAAAGAGATTGGTAAAAAAGGTTTATGGGCAATATCTGACTGTCTACTTTATCAGCCGGGTTGATCAAATTCACTTTAAGCTCTATGCAGCGGTTGATCAGGATGACTACCATGTACAGGATCTATTTGCTCTTAAGCCTACAGAAATTGAAATGGAAATGGCAGCGAAGTGGGTGATCACTCAGGATGTTTCAGAGGTATTTAAAGCATTACTAAAGGACTTTTTGGAAATACATAACCATGGAGCTATCGCTAAAAGAATTTAAGGAGAAATTTTACAACGACCTCATTGAAATCCATTGGAAGCACTGGACGGCTTTAGGTGTTGCGTCCCATGTGAGACCTGAAAAAACATGGATAATAGATCTTGAGCCTCTGATCGTTTCTACTCTCACCATAGGTTTACAAGATAAGCGTCTTTTATCTTCATCTATCGAATGGTTAATTAAAAGCAGGGAATGGATGAATCTTTCCCGCTTAAAAAGGATCATAAAGGTTTTTACGCAACAATTCCCAGGGTTGAAAGAACCCACTTTGGTTCCCGAAGTATTCGAGTTATTTGTCGATACCTATAACAAGACCGCACGTAATAAAATCAAATTTGGGAAGTTAGGTTCTTATGGACCTGAAGAGAATGTGATCAATAAATATAAAATTTTCTTCAACACCTTTAGAATGAGAAATGTCACAACCGAACCCAAACTGCAGCATTCATCCCTGATTCAACTTCTTTTAAGGAATATTTTTGGCGTGGATGCCCGTACCGAAATTCTTATTTATCTTTTGGCCAGTGAGAGCGGTAACTCGAATTCCATTGCTAAAGAAATTTTTTATAACCAAAAAAATATTTACACCATCCTTGAAAGATGGTCACACGCACAGATGGTAACAAAAATATCTGAACAAAACATTCCGCGTTATTCTCTAAATAGAAAAAAAGAGTTGCTTCATGTCATCGGGGTAAAAGAAATACCAAAATACTTAAACTGGACAAGAACCTTTTTGTTGTTAGACCGACTGGCAAAAGCACTTTCAAATCCACCCTGGTCTGACGATGAATATCTGCTATCCTCTCTTTTTAGGGATCTTTTTAACCAAAGTAAATCAATTGGAAAATTCCTTAATATAAATATTCCCGAACCAGATCACTATCCGGGCAAACAATATTTTTCCTCATTTGCTTTGGGAGTTCTCAGCATTCTTAAAAAACTTGCAAAAGGTAGCTAAGACAAAATTGTCGAAGCTTGCGAGTGGGTTTGATCCATTTTCCAAGGCTTGACACCACTGCAAAGATAAATCATTGATAACGTTCAAAAGGTGAGGCACGAATTAAAAAACCGGTTCAAGTAATCTGAAACCCACAGTATGTCCCCCTCCCCCTTTGGTGGGGGAGGGAGAGGGTGGGGGTGGAAAAGTTATGAATTTCAAAGTAGTTAAATCATTTCCCCCTCCCCTTCATCCCCTCCCACCGGTGGAGGGGAGATTTGCTGGATGTCTTTACTCATCTTGAAGGATGTATTGGAAAACATTTATGCCTCACCTTTTGAACGTTACTAAATCATTTGCAAAAAAAGGAGAATTCCAATGGCAAGAAGGCCACGAATAGCATCAAAAGGGACATGCACACTTTGTAAATCCACGTTTGATAAATCGGCCATGACAAGACACCTGCAATCATGCATGGAAATAAATCAGGTGGATATTGATGAGAAATCCACTAAGGAATCATCTTCTTCCCTAAAATTTTTCCATCTTTTAGTAGAAGGGCACGGTCTCCGAGAATACTGGATGCATCTTAAGGTATCAGGGAGTGCGAGCTTTAGGGTTCTGGATAGTTTTCTCAGGAAAACCTGGTTGGAGTGCTGTGGCCACATGAGCGCTTTTAGCATTGGAAGAAGCGAAGTCAGCATGAGTAAAAAACTTCAGGAGATCCTCCGTCCTGGAATGAAGTTGATTCATGAATATGATTTCGGTAGCACTACAGAATTATTGCTAACCGTTATCTCCGAATTTGAAGCCCATATAGAAAAAAAGAAAGTGGAAATTCTGGCAAGGAATGATCCTCCTGAAATTAAATGCTCACATTGCGATAACCTGGCCACACACATCTGTGTTGAATGTGATTATGATAACTGTTGGCTTTGTGATGACTGCGCCGGGGATCACGAATGTGGCGAAGACATGTTGCTTCCCGTAGTCAATTCACCCCGAACCGGAGTATGCGGGTATGTAGGTTAATAACAATATCCGGGTCAAAAGGAAGTCCATTCTAAATTGCGCTTTATTATCTACCAAGCCTCAAAAAAAAGACCCCAGTAGAAAAACCTGGGGTCTCTTTTCTTTTTCAGCTTAACGAGTTTTGATTTTAGCTCACAACGACAACATTAGTTGCCTGTGGACCCTTCGGACCTTCGGAAACCTCGAACTCTACCTCATCGCCTTCATAGAGGGATTTGAATCCATCTCTCTTAATGGCGGAGAAGTGAACGAAGACATCATTTCCATCATCTCTGGAAATGAATCCAAAGCCCTTCTTCTCATTAAACCATTTTACACGACCTTTGGCCACTACAACTCACCTCCTTTCCACTTTAAACTTCAGTAAGTTGTAATAGCCTTTGGTCCTTAAAAAAAAGTCGCAAAAGCTTTAAGAAGCACTCTTGCGACCTTTTGTGATCCAAACAAATACTTCTTACAACCTACAATAAAAATATGGCATTTTATTTTGCGAATGTCAAGTGTTTTTTTGAGATTTCTAAAAAAGTCCCGAAATCTCTGATTACATAGATTATGAAAGGATTACACAGATTATAAATGCATTATCTCTCTTCCAGACTCGCTTTGAGCAATTCCATGTAAGGATTGATTGGTATTGGGTAGCCGTCTACGGATTGGTGGACAACAAAGTGGAGGTGAGTCGGTGACTTTTTCGGATGAGCATTTACGCCTGTTCTTCCAACCGTTCCTAATCGGTCTCCTTTTGAGAGGATCTGGCCGACCCTGACGAAGATTTTATCTAAGTGGGCATAGTAAAAATATCGACTTTTGATGGGCTCGTAGATCCAAATGTAGTTTCCACCCCGGATTGGGCTCGAAGACTCCCAATTTAGATGGATCGAGACCACGATGCCTTGCGAAGTGGAGACGACCTCGACGGGTTTACCTGTCACATCGTCGACCCCATCTTGATTCTTATCCCGGATAAAGATGTCATGACCAGGATGGCCTTTGTGATCATTGCCATCGAAAAAATCATAGCCTTGAGTTTGATATCCACTTCCTCCTTTTCCGCCGATGGCATTTGGAGTGTACCCTACCAATGGGAAAAAGAGGGAATCATCTTTTTTGCCATCTGAATCTTTCAGATAAAAATCTTTCAGCATCGCCTCCCATCCTTTCAATTTGCTCCAGGCCTCCTCCTTCGATATGAGGCGATCCCGAATTTTGAGATAAAGAAGATGCCATTCGGTCGCAGGGTCGATTTGGGCTAAAATTGGTGTGAGGGGGTAAAATAATGCAATGAATATGAATAAAATAAGAAGTGCTATTAAAAAGGGTTCATGGGTTGATTCAAATGCGGAATGCAGAATGCGGAATGCGGATTTAAGAGGAACAGGGTATGAAATATGGAACATCACCTTCTACCTTTTATGATGTGCGCTATGCTCTTTGCGAATTTTGAATCCGCAATCTAAAATCGGTCATGGAAGCGTGTGTGGGTGAGCGTTCTCTCAATACTCTCCATTTCAAAGGTGACAGCGTGGAGTTTGGATGCATCTCTGCTTGTCGAGGTAAATTGCCCTGGATTGATGGAAAGTGTTTCTCCAATCCGATCGAAGTAAGTGCGAGAGAGTTCGGGTGACTCATGAATATGTCCGTGAAGGGTTAAGAGGGGCTGATTTTTTTCAATAAAAGTCTTGATCGATCGGCTTCCTGCTGATTCTCCTCCTTGGATGAAGTCCAATCGAGTCCCAAAGGGAGGGGAATGCATGATGTAGATCGTCCTTTTGTGATCCATAGGCTTTGGGAGGCGATTCAAATCTTCCCGAATGGTTTCTCGCTGTCTCAGATAGAGATAGGGGTCGACGGAGATGAGTTGGTCCGTTTGATCAGAGGCCCTGATATAGGATGGATTCTTCTGGGGAGGCCAGGCTGCTTCTGGATCATCCATCTTCTCAAAATCTTTTGGTCGAAATGGGGTCGGAGGGACAAAAGCGTATCCCATCAGTTCATATCCGTTCTTGAGTCGATAACTCCTCTGATTGAGATCGATGATCCCTTCTGTTGGTTTCTTAAAGAGATAGGAATAACCCAGATCCCAGTTTCCAGGGATGAGAAAGACCTGTTGAACAGATGCGGTTTTTGTAATCCTCTTAAACAAAGGAGAAAGGACCTGGTCGATGAAAGTTTTTTGGTTTGGGACCATATCTTCATATCGTTTCGTTGGGGGGAAGGAAGGGAGGAGATCTCCGCCTAAGGCGATGATCTCTGCAGAAGAAGAAATGGCGAGTGCTAAAAGTTCCTGATAAAGATCGATTTCCCCATGGAGATCGGAAGTATATAAAAATTTCATTTTAATAACCAAATTCCAAGCACCAATATCCAAATAATATTCAATTGAACAATGACCAAAAATTTTTAATGCGAATAAATGAAAAAAGTTTTGGTAATTCTAACATTTGGTAATTGGAATTTATTTGGATTTTGGCCTGCCTGCCGCAGGCAGGGATTTGGATATTGGAATTTACTTTTAAGTATCTATTCCTCAAAATCCTCCACAAGGATCCATTTATCTTTTGTCCTCAAGATCTTTAAGGTGATCTTACAATAAGAACACTGGATCAGGTCACCTGACTTCTCATCACCATCCAAGGGGATATCGGCATCACAGATGGGACATTCTAATGAGGTTGCCATGGAACGCCTCCTTGAGTTCTTCCAGAACTTCCATATCTAAATTTTAACAAAAAACAAAAATTATTTCTCAATTTTTTAATTTTTTTCTTGCATCCTGGTTTAATATCTTATAAAAAGAGAGACAGAAGGAGGAGCATGAATGAATTGAAAAATAGCCATTATCTGTTTGTTGATTGTCATCGGTGGGGTCGTTGTTCTTTTATTGGGTTGTCCACCTGCACCGGTCAGAGTGAGACCACCAGAGCCTCGCGTCGAAGTATATGGACCACCTCCCTATCCGGATGCTGTCTGGAGACCCGGTTATTGGGAACATAGAAGGGGGGAGTGGTTTTGGGTACCAGGTCACTGGGCAAGAGCTCCAAGGCCTGATGTGGTTTGGGTCCCTGGTCGTTGGGAGCCGAGAAGAGAAGGTTGGGTCTGGATTCCAGGACATTGGGAATATCGTTAGCAGTAATGAGTTCGGAGTTTTGAGTTCGGAGTTAAAAAATGACTGACAGAAACTTCATTGCTAATTCTTCTTGTTGTTTTTCTCCGAACTCCGAACTCTGAACTCCTAACTTTGGTTTTGGAGTTTAGCGATGTTTGGTCTGGGTTTGCCGGAAATTCTGGTCATCTTGGTGATCTTTCTTTTCCTATTTGGGGCAAAAAGGCTCCCCCAAATCGGTGAGGGTCTGGGAAAGACAGTCAGGGAACTGAGAAAGATTCGGGAGGAGAGGAAGGCCGGGAAGGAAAAAGAAAAAGGGGATCAAAAGGGAAATTTCATATCAGATTTGAAGAAAGAGGTTGAAGAGATTCCAGGCCTGAAGGAAGCCAAAGAGATTAAAGAGACTGCCGATAAGGTGAAGAACATTACAAAGATTCTAAAATAACATACTCACCAACCATGACCTCCACTTTTTACCCCGTTAGAAAGCTTCGCTGCTTGCCCCGTGCGAAGCTCAGCTTCTATCGGGGCTTGCAGCGGGGATGAACCCCGTAAGACCTCTGGTCTCTTACGGGGTGAAGATAAAATTCTTTTTAGAGCGAACACCGGGTTTAAAGCCCCGTGTGAGCCCTCCTGTTGGAAGGTCGAAGACCTTCTAACAGGGTTTGCTTTGAATGAATACTTATCAAATAAGGAGCTGATCAAGATGAAATATCGTTTTCTTGGGAAATCCGGATTACTCGTTTCACGCATCACGCTTGGAACGATGACGTTTGGTGTTGCCGAATGGGGCTGCGACGAGAAAGAAGCACAGGCGATCATGAAGAAGTATCTTGATGCCGGAGGAAACTCCTTTGATAGTGCCGACGTTTATGCTGGAGGTAAGGCAGAAGAGATTGTTGGGAACTTCCTGCCACAGATCCATCGAGACGAAGTGGTTATTGCCTCCAAGTGCTACTTTCCCACAAAGAACCTACCTAATGCTTACGGTGTTTCCAGAAAACACATCATCGCCTCCTGTGAAGCGAGTCTAAAGCGACTGAAAACCGATTATATCGATCTATACTATATCCATGGCCCCGATCCCATTTCACCGGTAGAGGAGACCATGCGTGCCTTAGACCATCTCGTCCGGCAGGGAAAAGTTCGTTATCTGGGCTGCAGCAACATCTTCGGTTGGCAGATCGCCAAGGCTTGTGGTGTAGCTGCATGGATGAACCTGGAAGGCTTGGTTGCCGGTCAGTACTTATACAACCTGGTTCACCGTGAACCGGAGAGGGAGATTGTGCCTGCTGCAGTGGACCATGGGTTGGGAATATTATGCTACAGCCCCCTCGCGGGAGGGATGCTCACCGGCAAGTATAAGGGCATGGCCGAACCTGGAAAAGGGACGCGTCTTTCGTTTCGGACTCAAGTAGATGGCCCCCGTTTCTGGCATCCTAAAGGGTTTGAAACTGTAAAGATCGTGGATGGAGTCTCAGCACAGTCTAAGATTCCTACGTGGAAGCTTGCCATTGCTTGGCCATTAAAACGCAGGTTCGTCACTTCGGTTATCATCGGCGTAAAGAATCAGGAGCAGCTTGAGGCAAATATAGAAGCCGGCGACTGGGATATGCCGGAAGATATCTGGAATACCTTAGAAGAAAAGACAAGGCCAGAGGAGGAGTACCTTACCTGGTTCAGTAAAAAGAATTACGAGAGGTTCTTTTCAGCAGCAGAGTTTCACGATGAGAAGATAGAGCTTCCTTAACATTCCCTGCGATTCACATCTCCACTCCGGAATTACAGATAAGAATTCTCTATGGCAAGGCAATTTGTGATAGGCATTGACATTGGCACATCGGGATGCAAGTCCCTGCTCATTGATGACCGGGACCGGGGCCTTTATAGTAGCCTCAAAAGTACCGTTGGTCAGATTTCAGAGATCTGTTAAAGATAGTCCGAGCCGATTCCTCTAACCCAACTTCCGCATTCAGTGAAACCTTTTTACTTGTTTTGGGCATGTCTTACTCAAAAAGCCGTTTGTTTTCAATGGGTAAATCCCTGATTGACCAAAATAGTGACTAACCAGAAAATAGTGACTGAAAAAAGTCTAAGCCCTTGTTAATAAAGGGTTCTGTATTTTCAACTGCGGAAGTTGGGCTAACCGCCCCAGTGAGTTTTCCAGGTAATGCGTCACTGAAGCGGGGGAATCCCCCGTTTTGAAAAATCAAAAAAGTACTTGCGTTCCAATCTTCCGTGTGTTAAAGAGAGGGCATGGAAGAATGGATCAGATACCGTGGCAACAATTATACCTTTAGGGAGATCAATGAAATTAGAGAAATTCTTATAGCCTATCGAGACCGAAGCCGAAGGTTCATTTCTGCAGAGATATGCCGACGGTGGGGATGGAGGCAACCGAACGGCGTTCTCAAGGATATGATCTGCCGAGGCCTACTATTGCAGTTAGAGGCTCGAGGTTTGATTGAGCTCCCTCCGCGTAAAAAGAATCCTCTTAATCCGCTCTCAAGACATCAAAAGCCTGAGATCGTTGAGGTCGATCAGACGCCTCGTGTCGGAAAGCTATCTGATCTCAGACCCATCGAGTTGGTTTTGGTGAGACGAACCCCATTGGAAAGGCTCTATAGGAGTTTGATCGAAGAGCACCACTATTTGGGATACCGTCGTCCCGTGGGAGAGCATTTGGAATACCTTGCGATGTCTCAGGGGCAGCCAGTGGCCTGTTTAGGATGGAGTTCGGCTCCTCGTCATATTGGGTGTCGGGATCGTTATTTAGGATGGACCAAAGAGCAGCGGAAGAAGAATCTTTCCCGGGTGGTGATCAACACCCGGTTTCTCATTTTACCTTGGGTGAGAATCCCTCATTTAGCTTCCCATCTTTTAGGGCTCAATGCCAGAAGGATTTATCAGGATTGGGAGAAGATGTATCATCACGAGGTCGTTTGGTTGGAGACCTTTGTCGATCCGGGTCAGGGGTTTGAGGGGACCTGTTATAAAGCGGCCAATTGGGTTTATCTTGGACAGACGACGGGACGGGGTAAAGACGACCAGACGCACAAGGCGAACCGGAGTTTGAAATTAGTCTTTGGCTATCCTTTGAGAAAAGACTTTCAACAGGTGCTCTTTGATTAATTATTGCCCGGGCTGTTTTGAGAAGCAGCGTAAGATTGATGAATTGACGGAGGAGATAAAAAGTCTCAAATCAAAATTAAACTATCTTGAACGGAGGGGACAAGAGGGCTATTTTGGTTCATCGACGCCTTCTTCTCAAGTCCCGATAAAGACCAATGGGTCGAAGGAGAATCAGGGCAAACGAGGTGGAGCCAAGCCTGGCCATCGCGGTCATGGTCGTCAGAGCTTTGACGAATCTGGGGCGGATCGGGTAGTCCGAGTGGAGTCGGAGGTTGGGGATCGATGTCCTCAATGTGGAGGCCCCTTAGAAGACAAAGGGAACGAAAACCATTGTGTGATCGATATTCCTCCTTTGAAAACGGAGCGGATTCTCTACCTGCTGCCGAAACGATACTGCCCTCGTTGCCACCAGAGTTACCAGCCCCCTGCGCCTGGGGTATTGCCAAAAAGCCTCTATGGAAACCAATTGGTGGCCACGGCTTCGACCATGCACTATCTGCATGGCATTCCCATGGGACGAATCATCGAGCAGATCGATATCGGCCTGGGGCCTCTGATTAAAATCTTCCATCGTTTGGCAAAGATCTTTGGCAATATCCCGAATCGTTTGATCGAGCAATACCGCCAGTCTCCGGTCAAACACGCGGACGAGACGGGGTGGCGCAACGATGGTCAAAGCGGCTATGTGTGGCTCTTCGCCACGGATAAGATCAGTCTGTTTCTCTTTCGCAAGACCCGTTCCTCCAGTGTCCCTCGCGAGGTCTTTGGGGACAAACCCCTGCCAGGCACCCTGGTGGTAGATCGTTACAATGCCTACAATAAGGCTCCCTGTGCCCTTCAGTATTGCTATTCCCATTTACATCGGGAAGTGGAGGATATCGGTAAAGAGTTCTCAGAAGTGGATGAGGTCAAAACCTTCGTGGGTGTCCTGGCCCCCCTTCTGGCTACAGCCATGCACCTCCGTTCCTTACCCATGACTGATGCTCAGTTCTATGAACAGGCTGCAAAGGTCAAAGGCCAAATCATTGAGGTGGTCCATGCTTCCGCCCAGCATCTGGCCATCCGCCGCATCCAGGAAATCTTTCATGACCATGCGAATCGGATGTACCGGTGGGCCGAAGACCGACGGATTCCTGCGGATAACAATCTGGCGGAGAGAGATCTTCGCCCCACGGTCATCGCCCGCAAAGTCAGCTTCGGCTCTCAGTCCGATGCTGGAGCCCAGACCCGAGGCGTTTTGATGACCACCCTCCATACCCTGAAAAAACAAACTAAAACCGATGCTGCCTCTGCATTAAAGACAATCCTCGATCAACTCGCAAAAGACCCCTCTTTGGACCCCTATAATCTGCTCTTTCCCAACGACACGTCTTGAACATGCGGAGCGCGGATCACCATTGAAAAATTAGAGATTCTCTTGATCTGCTTCCGTAGAAGTAGAAACGATATTGCTATACTCTATTCTTGGCTGCCCAAAGCGTTACCCCCGCTTCAGTGACGCATTACTTTTCCAGTCAGTTTTCTATTGACGATTCTTTTGTCACAAGATATCCTTATGCAGACCGTTCTAAGACCTTAAAGAAAGAGCGTGAAGACGATCAAGAAGTTGACCCGATTCGATCTCCAAAAGATGAAGGAATCTTGTAAGAAGGCGGGGATGGATATGATTCTGGACGGCTTATACTGAGGATGTGAGAAGTGGCCGGTTCCCTGAACCCCAGCATACCTATCATATGCTCGAGGGGGAACTTCCAAAACTTCTGGCCGGTTTGAAAAAGTAATACCCTTTAACAGGCGGAGGTATTTTCTTATGAAGAAGGACATTCTTGCAATCGATGTGGGCACCACCGCCTTCAAGATAGGAGTCTTCAGTCCTGATCTCGGGAAAAGGTGTGAGACTTCCAGGGAATATCAGATC
>Ga0315280_10004205_pt1 | contig 21476 bp, 14 predicted proteins | sample YL17G06_40_MG_FD_203697 | JGI IMG/M metagenome (GOLD analysis project Ga0315280, IMG submission 203697) | Sediment microbial communities from Yellowstone Lake, YNP, Wyoming, USA - YL17G06_40 | ecosystem: Environmental > Aquatic > Freshwater > Lake > Sediment | place: USA: Wyoming | collected...
TGAAGCGATGCTCCGCCAGCCCCAGCCACTGATCGACCGGAATGAATGTCCCACGCGGCGGCGACCAGTAGACCGTCCTACGCACGTTCAGACGACCGTTGACGGTCAGGGGGGAGGTCTGCTGCAGCCCTTTGTTTCGCAGCCCTTCGGGCCGAGGGGGAAAAAGCCTCCTGCTGGTTCTGCAAGAGGCGGATCGCCTTCTCATACAGGCATTCGCGAAACACCGCGTTGGCCTGGCGAACCGCTTCTTCCGTGTCCGCAATAATGTGGCCGTCTCTCGCCGCGTTCATAGCTTGGGCGACCTGTTCCGCCAACCGCTCGATATCCGCTGCCATCGCCTGCTTCACTTCTGCTGCACTGACCCGTCTACATTCCATGACCTAATCTCCTTTCGTACAAGGTTCTTAAGTCACTGTAAACAAAGGAATTGCATCGCGCCAGAAAAAAATCTCACACACCGGGTGACGGCCCCATGTCGCCGTACCTGCGCTTTGCCCTTTGTGCTTCGCACCAAACGACTCGGAGTCTCTCAAAAGTGTTCGAGAAGTAGCACAGGCATCTTGCCCGTGAAAAGATAACGGTATGCAGGGCCAAGATGCCCCTGCGACTCATGGGCAAGATGCCCATGCTACGATGAACAGACCTCTCAGATGATCTCCAGGCGGCGGAGGATGGACTTGGTCCAGCGGACGCTGCGGACCTCGGACATCAGCAGCAGGATGAAGATCAGCAGCCAATAGCCGCTGAATCGCAGGTAGTAGAGGACCAGGTTGGCCAGGCCCTCACTCTTGATCGTCATCCACTGGAGCAGCTCGGGCACCGTGTAGACGACGCCGGGCACCGGCGACTGGAACAGGGCCTGCCACGGGATCACGAGGATCAGCATGATCACGGCGAGGAAATAGGCCCGGGAGACGTGCCGGATTCCCCCCAGCCGGCCGACCAGGGAGATCAGCAGGCAGAAGAACAAGGCCATGGCGTAGAGCACGACAGCGACGATCAGTATGCCGTTGATGATTTCGATCGCCCGCGTGATGCGGTCCATATTCAGCCGGTCGGAGAGGCTGCCGAGGAACCTGGGACCCTGCGAGGCCGGGGTCTGAGGCGAGCCGGCGACGGCCTGGCCGGCCGCTTTCTCAACGGCGTTTACATCCGTCGGCGCCGTGGATGGCGCGACCGCCGTAGCGGACGGGGGTGCGACTGTCGCTGCTCCGCCCGTCTTGACGAGCTTCAGATCGATAAGCCAGAACGCCGCCTGGGTCAGCAGCAGGCAGATCAGCACAATCGCGAAAAAGATGTTCTTCCACCGTCGGAAGACGCCCACCGCCTCTAAGCTATCGGTTGTCTCAACCATGGCACCCTGATTGACTGGCCCCTCGTTCATCGCATAACTCCCCTACTTCTCAGTCTCGATTGTGCGGAGATCAGAAACGATCGCATTGTCCGGCGTCGTGGCCGAAGGTCCGGTGTGACCTCAGGCGGGGTTGAAGCCGCCGGTCCGGGCTACGAACGCCACCATCATTATGGCTTGGGAGGCGGAGCAACACAAGGAAAATCCTCTGTAGGCGGCTACCTGGAATGGAGGGTTACGCCGCAGGCTCGGACGGCCTGGGACAGGCCGCACGTGATCAGGCCGATCTTGTCGATCTCATCAGCCCGAAGCGGCTGGGCGGCGGCCCGGGACGCAAGCACAAAGCCCAGCGAACGCCCCAAGTCCTGAAGCGGAATTGTGGCGAGGGAAAAGTTATTGAGGTCGTTGAGGTCGCCCTCAAGGCCCATGCCAAACAGGTCGTCGACCATGCACGGCCGGTTGGATTTGCAGATCTCGGACACCAGCTCCGGAGTGAAACAGTCCATCAGGTGCCGGCCTTGGAAGCCGGGGATCGGCTCGCCGTCGCAGACACGCAGGTCGCCGCCGTCCGCCTGGCGCACGAAAAAGGCGATGCCGGTGCCCGGCAGTTCCTCGCGGATGAGTCGCCCGGCCCGCGACAGCAGCGTCCTCAAGTCGGTCAGCCCCAACAGGTCCTTGTAGAAACGGGCGGCGAACCCGACGCTGTTGAGCCGGCGCATGAACTCCCGCTGGGCGGTCACCAGGTCGTTGCAGAGAATATCCACCTGATTCGCCTGCCGTTTACGCTCCTTGTTGACCCGTTTGACCAGCAGGCGCAGTCGTTCGTATCGTTCACTCTGGCTCATAGGGCTCCATGTTTAAGGGATCCTATCGTCACGGGGCGCGAGCCCCTGCGGTAGAGTTCGACCCGCCGCCATCGATGCTTTACGTCAAAATGCACATTCGCTGCGTGGTGCAAGCCGCCCCATAAACAATCCCGTATCACCTGTGACGCCCTCTGGAGGACAAGAGCCGGTGGGGCCGAAGAGCGAAAAATATGGATTGTTGGGCCCAACAATGGATGTTTTCGGACGTGAGAAAGAGTCCGGCGCGCGACGATCTGGACCCGTCCGTCACGGAGAGCCTGTCGCGCGGGACTCTCCGACGCGACTGGCGAGCTGAACTGATGGCAGATATGCGTGAGGATTAGTCAGAATCTTCAGGCCGGTGCGGCGAAGACGGATTTCACACCGGCTGCTTATCGCGTCCGACCCAGGCAGATGGCAGGGTAATGGTGACGGTGGTGCCGTGGTCGGGCTGGCTCTCGATGGCCAGGGAGCCCCGGTTCAAGTCGATCAGGCGGCTGGCGTAGGCCAAGCCCATGCCTCGCATTCGGCCGGCGGCTTTGGCGGAGAAGAATGGATGCCTCGCCTTGCGCAGGGTCACTGCGTCCATGCCGCGTCCCAAGTCGCTGACACGGAGCCTGACGGTGCCCTCGGCGGGCTCGGCAGTGATTTTAACCGGGCCCATCGCGTCTTTATAGGACTCGACGGCGTTGGCGATGACGTTTCCGACGGCCGAGACGATCTGGGCTGAATCCACGAGGACATCGCTCGCGGCCTCGGCTACGTAGATCTGTGAGTTGATATGCTCGGCCCCGCTCTTCTGGCCGGCGAACTGGACTGCCTCCTCGATGATCTGCCGGATGCTCACCTTCTGCGTCCTCGGGTCGTCGGGCAGCGCGAAACTCATCAGATCGTCCACAATGCTGGACGCCTCGCGGGCGTTCTCGCCGATCAGTTCCAGCACATGTCGCTTCTGCCCATCGCTCTCCGCCTGGGCCAGCAACTGGGCACGTCCGGCGATCACCGAAAGGGGATTGTTCAGCTCGTGGGCGACACCGGCCGCCATCTCAGCCAGGGCCTCGACATGGTTACCGTCGGGGGCCGGCTGAGGCTTGCGGCTCGGTGTCCGCGTCCGGGCCTGTGCAAACCGGTCCAGGAGCCGCTCCTGGCGATGTCCGCTGAGTGCCAGTCCCAGGACCGCGCCAGCCATCGACGCGGCCATTTCGAACTTGCCGGCGAAGAAGTCCGCGTCGCCGGGGTGATTCATCTCAAAGGCCAGCACGGCCACGGTCTGGCCGTCGCGGGACAGCGGCGCCAGCTTCGTCCGGCCGCTGTCGAAATCCACCTCCAGTTGCTGCAGGAGCCAGTCGATGTGATCGCGGGCATCCATCAGCGAAAACCGGCTCGCGATGGGCTGCGGAACGATGATTCCGTCGGCCGGGGCCTCGACCACGATCTTGCGGCTGTGTCCGAGCGCCTCGACAACGACGGCCTCGACAAGAGCCTCGTCGCCCTGCCCGGGCCAGTAGATACAGACGCTGCCCGTCTGGAAGAAGCGTTGCCACCGCTGAGCGAAGTCCGCCGCTATGTCGATGGGTCCTGCGGCAGAGCTTGCCGCACGGAAGAAGGCTTCGGCGAAGTCGAGATAGCCGGATGCCATCTCCAGATTGCGGCTCCGGAGCGACAGGTCCGACTGCATCCTGGACAACTGGGCCGCGGACGCCTGGATCAAATCGCAGTACCGGGCCGTCGCGTGCGGCAGGTCCAGGCCCAGAGCTTCGGCCCTGCGTGCGACTTCCTCAGCCAGGCTGCCCTGAACCTCCTGCAAGGCTGCAACAGAGGCGCCAACGGCGCCGGCGACTTCCTCCAGCGGCTCAGGCGTGTCGTAACTGCCGGATTGGCCAATGTTTGCGCGCCGCGCGATGCCGTCCGCCGCCCGCACGAGAATCGCCGCCCTCGCCTTGGGGATGCTTTCGAGTATGGGCTCCGGGTCGCCGTGATGCAGCCAGATCGCCAGCCCGATCGCCTCGGGCAAGCGCCACTTCTGAGCCAGTTGCCTGCCCAGCAGCGTATGGTCGGTTCCCAGGTGCCTCTGCTCGACCTCGTGCAGGGCACAAGCCGTCGCCTGGGCTTCTTGGGCAATGGCGGCCAGGCTCCGCGGCATGATGTCCTGCAGGGCGAACTTGCCGACGTCGTGAAGCAGACCCGCGGAATACGCCAGACCCGGCTCAACCGCCAGCGGGGAGATCTCGGCAAGCCGTCGCGCGCAGCAGGCGACCGCCAGGCAGTGGAGCGTCAGGTCTTTGCGGGCAGGCGAGGCAGGCTGTTCGCTGGCGAATTCGATCTCGTAGCCTGCCGTGACTTTCGTGTTCAGGAGGGTGTTGCGGACATCGTCGGCGTCCAGGCGGTCCAGGATCAGGCGGACGCTGTGGCGCTGCGACGCCGGCCCGGCGGCACGACGCTGAGCCAGGCTGATCAACTCGGCGGCCAAGGCGGGGTCGCACTCCGCGATTTCCACTATGGAAGATGGGGAAAAGCCGCCCTGGAGAATCTTGGAGAGGTACTGTACAGCGACACATGGCGGCACCGACAGTGAATCGAGCTCCCCTATCGCCAGTTCCACCTTCCGGGAGGCTGTAACGTCGACGTTTCCCTGTGCCATGCTAATCCTGCCGCCTGCGGTGATCGACCATCCGGACGCCCAGACCGTCAGAAAGATCGCCTGCCATCATGAATTCGGTAACCGGGCAGACCCGTGCCGGACCCAACCAGACCCGACGCGGAGGTCGCCGCCAACCTATGCCACCTGCAGCGCAGCCGTCACCTTGTCCATCAGTTCGGAGATCGTAAACGGTTTGTGGAGGAAGTCTTCCGCGCCGGCCTTGAGGAGTTGCTCGATCTCCTCCTGTTTGATCACGCCGCTGACGATGATGATGCGCGTGTTCTCAAATTCGGGATTCTTGCGAATGGTGCGGCAGACGACGTTGCCGTTGACATCGGGGAGCATGTAATCGAGCAGAATCAGGTCCGGCCGAAACTGCTGCGTAGTCATGCCCGCCTCGTACCCGCTCGACGCCGTACGGATCTCAAAGCCCCCCTCCCGCGTCAGAATGTCGCTGATCAGCTCCACGATCTCCGCATCGTCATCGACGATCAGCACCTTGCGCTTGCCGGAGTCGAGGTTGTCCAGCGGAATGCTGTTATCCCGCATGAACCGGATCAGACTGGCGCGGGGGATGCGCCGGAATTTGGAGCCCGGTACGCGGAAGCCCTTGAGCCGCCCGGAATCGAAGCAGCGGATGATCGTTTGTTGACTGACCCGACAAATCTCTGCGGCCTCGCCCGTGGTAAATAGATCCTTCATCGTCCTTAACCCTTCCTTCTTAGCCAAATCCTTTTGACGGAAGGCCCATCCAAATTGCCTTGAGGACCCACCTTACCGGGCGACTCGCCATTTGTCAAGCGCAAAAACGGAAAAACCCCCACTTTTGGCTAGAATACCTAATGTCTTATCGGCGACCGCAGCCCAACTGCGTTCGCGCAGGAGATAGGCAATCTGTGCACTTGGGCGAGCTTTTTGTAACTGAGGGCGGGTTGTTGCGTCTTACAAGAGGTAAAATATGGTCTGCGCATACGAAAGGCGGTCGCAGTCATGACACCAGCGGAGAAGACTCGCAAAGATGGCGGCATCGAAACGACAGGCGAGAACCGGACGGCACCAGCGCCGGGGCCGGCCGCCCTTGGCGACGATCAGCTCATCACCAAGCTGCATGAGGGCTACGACCGGCTCAAACGCCAGGTGCATCAGGTGATCGTCGGACAGGATGACGTGATCGATTCGGCCCTGTGCTGCATGCTGGCCGGCGGGCACTGCATCGTGCAGGGCGTGCCCGGACTGGCCAAGACCCTCATGGTGCACTCGATCGCCGATGCGATGAAGCTCAAGTTCAACCGGATTCAGTTCACGCCGGACCTCATGCCCTCCGATATCACCGGCGCCGACATCATTCAGAGAGACCCCCAGTCGAATCAGAGGAAGTTCGAGTTCATCAAGGGCCCGATCTTCGCCAATATCGTGCTGGCCGACGAGATCAACCGCACGCCGCCCAAGACCCAGGCCGCACTGCTCCAGGCGATGCAGGAGCGAGAAGTCACCATCTCAGGCAAGACCCACAAGCTCACCGAGCCGTTCTTCGTCCTGGCGACGCAGAACCCGATCGAGCAGGAAGGCACGTACCCGCTGCCCGAGGCGGCGCTCGACCGGTTCATGTTCATGATCTACATCGATTACCCGACGGCCAAGGAAGAGCACGTGATGGTCAAGCAGACCACCACCGGCAGGAAGCATGCCATCGAGAGCGTGCTCGACGGCAACGACATGATTCTGTTTCAGGAGATCGTGCGCACCGCCCCGGTCAGCGACATGGTGATCGGGTACTGCATCCGGCTGGCCCGCGCGACCCGCCCGACCGACCCGCTGGCCACGCCCATGGTCAAGAAATACCTGAAATGGGGCGCGGGGCCGCGGTCCGGACAATTCATGACGCTCGGCGCCAAAGCGGTGGCTCTGATCAAGAGCCGCATCACGCCGAGCTTCGACGACGTGAGAAACGTCAGTAAGCTGGTCCTGCGGCACCGCGTGATCCCGAATTTCAACGCCGAGGCCGACGGAATCAGCATCGAAGCGGTGCTCGATGATCTGGTAGAGAGGGTGTCCGTGCCAAAATGAGCACGGCGAAAGCGTGCTCCACACGATAGGACGAATAGGACCTATGGGACCAATAGGACGTAGCTCAGAGACCGCGATATGAGTCCTATCGGTCCTATTCGTCCCATAGGTCCTATCTCAGCGGCAGCTCAAAAGATGGCGACATCGACTCGCGAATATCTCGATCCGCTCTTCCTCAGTAAGCTGGCCAACATGGAGCTGGTGGCGCGGTGCGCGGTGGAGGGTTTCTTCTCCGGCCTGCACCCGAGCCCCTTCCAGGGCTTCAGTGTCGAGTACAGCGACCACCGCGAGTATCACGAGGGGGACGAGGTGAAGTTCGTGGACTGGAAGGTCTATGCCCGCAGCGACCGGCTGTACATCAAGCGGTTTCAGCAGGAGACCAACACGACGGTGTACCTGCTGCTGGACACAAGCCGGAGCATGGCGTTCGCCGGCCCCGGCTCCGTGCGCAAGATCGACTACGGCTCATATCTTGCTGCCGCACTGAGCTACCTGATGCTCCAACAATGTGACAGCACGGGCCTCGTCCTGTTCGGCGAGAAAATCCGCGCGCAGGTCCCGCCTGCCTCCCGGCGCACGCACCTGAACGCGATCCTGCGGACGCTCGAAGACGCCGTTGTCTCCGGCCGGACGAACCTCGCCGCCGTTCTGCACGCCATGGCTGAAACGACCAAACGCCGGGGCCTGATCGTCCTGGTCTCCGATCTGCTCGACGACGAGGACGACATCTTCAAAGGCCTCGCTCATCTGAAGTTCCTCAAGCATGACGTCATCGTCTTCCATGTGATGGACCGCCAGGAGCTGCACCTCGACTACGAGGGCCTCATCCAGTTCGAGGACCTGGAATCGAAGGACAAGGTGCGCACGTTCCCGCAATCGGTCCGCGCCGAGTACCAGCGGCAGGTGCAGGAGTTCCTCGACAACATAAAGAAGACACTCGGGAACAGTAATATAGACTATTGCCTCCTGAACACGTCCGAGCCGCTGGACCGTGCGCTGATCGCCTATCTCGTCAAGCGAAGGAGGATGATGTGAGTTTTCTGGCCTGGACATTTCTGTTCGGGGTGCTGGCGGTCGTGGGCCCGATCGCCGCCCACCTGCTGAGCAAGCCGCGCTTTCGGCGGGTGCCGTTCACGATGCTGCGGTTCCTGCGTGCCGGGCAGAGCCACAGTCACTCGCGGCGCCGGCTCCGCGACCTGCTGATCCTCCTGATGCGATGCACGATCATTATCCTGATTGCCATACTGTTCGCGCAGCCGGTGATCTACGTCCGGGCCAAACCCCGGGCGCAGACCGCCGTGTACCATCTTGCGCTGGACGATTCAATGTCCATGGCGTATCGCGACGGGGATCGGACCCTGTTCGAGCGGATGGTCGCAAAGGCCCTGGCCCGCATCGGGCAGGCGCCGGATGACGCCGCATTCAACATTTACGGCTTGGCCTCCGGCCGTTCAAGTCACGGCCTCAGGAAGAGCGAGGCCATGGCCGCGGTCAAGCAACTCAAAACTGTCCCGGCCGCTGTGCGACTCGCCGATTTCTTCTCAGCCATGAGTCAGGCGAGCCGGGCGGCCGCACCGGGCAGCACGATCGACGTTGCCATCCTGAGCGATTTCACGCCGAGCACTCTGCGGGAATTCGAGCAGGTCGCGGCCCCCGCCACGGTTGACGAGATTCGCTGCGAACCCATCCTTGCAGAGAAATCCGCCGAGAACACCGCCATTGCCGGCGCCCGCCTCGTGGGCGTCGCGGGCGATACGATGAGTCTCGATGTGACGGTCTGCCACTACGGCTCGTCCCAGCGCCAGTGCACGCTGACAGCGCAGGCGGAGGGCCTCGGCTCTCTCGGCAAGGAGGAACTGATCCTGGCGCCGGGTCAACCTAAAGTCGTGCGGCTGCAAATCGACCTGAAGGCACAATTGCGCGGGCACGACCGCCTGTGCCTGCCGATTGAGCTGGGCCTCTCGCACGGGGACGGCCTCGTCGAAGACGACACATATCGCATCGCCGTGTGTCTTCCTCGCGCCGCCCAGACCAACGTCGTCCTTGTCCACGGGGGCGAGGAGACCTTCCTGTTCGAGACGGCGTTGCAGGCGCTTTCCAGCCAGGAGCGTCCGGATCGCCCGGCAAGCGCCGGCACCCCCGATCGGGTGTCTCTGAAGAAAGTGCCACAGGACCGCCTCACCGCCCTCGATCTCGACGGAGCTGATATCGTGGTGTTTTCGTCTCTGCCCGCCGGTCCGTCTGTGCGCGCGGGCAATCTGAAAACATTCGCGCAGAAAGGCGGCAAGCTCCTATTCTTCACCGCCGGCGCGCAGGACCTGGAGCCGGCGGCCCTGCTGTCGCGCGAGGGACTTCTTGCGGCCCAGCCGCAGCGGTGGGTCCAGGCAATCACGTATCCCGAGCCCCGGCCCTGCGCCGAAGGGTCGCTCGCCCTCGATGAGCGGTCGGCCCGATCATTGTCCAACTACCGGCTCGATCAGGTCGCCCTGAAAGGGTACTGGTTGTGCCGCCCCGCCTCACAGGCGCAGTGCCTCTGGCGTCTGACCGGCGGAGAGGGCCTCCTGTACGCCGCCCCATGTGGACACGGACAGTCCATTTTCGTGAATACGAGCATCGACGACTCCCTCGGCCTGCTCGCCAAATCCGCCGCCTGGGTCGCCTTCTGCCGCGGTCTCCTCGGCCAGACCGACCAGGCACAGCAGCTCTGTTTCTCCACAGGCGAGCGGCCCGTCCTCCACGTCGCCGAGCAGAGGGGGCGCGGCGCAGAGCCTGCGACGCGTGACGAGCGCACTGCCGTCTGGGTGGAGAACTGCGACGGCCGCAAGGTGCGGGCGGCGGCTCAGGGCAGTGTCCTCGTGCTGCCCCCGCCTGCCGGCCTCGGATGGATGAAGACGACGGATGAACCGATCCTGTACGCAGGCATCAACCTGCCCGTCGGGGAGACCGACGTGACCGCGCCAAGCCAGGAGCAGATTGACAATGTCGTGCAGCGGGCTTTCGTGACGCAGCACGTAGGATGGGCTGCGCCCACCGTCGGCTCGGGGTTGCGGGAGATGGTGGGCACCGCCCGCCCTACGGCCCTTGACAGTCGCTCGAACCGAACGGAGGCAACCGCCTCCAGCTTCCGGAAGAAACCCATTTGGCCGATCTTTGCCTGGGCGGCGATGGTCCTGCTTGTGCTCGAATCGGCCGCAGCAAACAGGTTCAGAAGATAGGGGAAGACGTGGCTGCCGACGCCGACAACATCCTGGATGACCTGATTGCCAGAATCGCCAGAGTGCGGCACTGGCTCGTGGCGCTGGGTGTATTGAAGACGGCGGCCATCGGCCTTGCCTGTGTCTGTCTGTACATCGGCCTTTATGCCTGGCTCGACCACCACGCGCACTTCGGTCATTCGGGCCGGCTGGCTGCGCTGCTGCTCCTGATCGTCCTGCTCGCGGGCCTCTCGTGGTTCCTCGTCCGGGCGCTGCGGCGGAGCATGACGTACGCCAACGCCGCCAACTACGTGGAACACCGGCGGAGCTTCGACCAGCAGCTTGTGGCCGCTGTCGAGTACTTCGAGAGGAAGCATGAGTATCCCTATTCCCGGGCGCTGGCGGAGCAATTGGTCCTGCAGGTGGACCAGGCCGCACGCGACTTCCGGTTCGATTCCACCATCGAGAAATGGCGGGGCTATCTTCTGGCGGGCCTGATCGCGGCCGGCTTGGCCGTTGTGGGTGTGTTCGTCCAGCAAAATGTCCTGTATTTCTCGTCATACCTGGCCCGGCTGTTTCGACCCCTGGCGCAGATCGAGCCGGTGCCGCAGACAATTCTGGAGTCGGTCACGCAGGATATTGTCACGGCCCGCGACGCGCCTGTTACACTCGCGGTTGCCGTGCGCGGACGCACGCCGCAGGCCGCCACGCTCGTGCTGACCTCGCGACACCCGAACGAGACAAACGATGTCAATGCGCCGGCTGAAAGAATCGACATCCGCCCGACAACGGATTCACAGGGTGGCGCCTCGCTCACGGCGACGAGATCGTTCGGCGCCGTCGGGCTGCTCACGTACCGGTTCGAGGCGGACCGCGCATCCTCGGACACGCACACGATCAAAGTGTGTGACCCGCCCTCCATCAAGAACATTTCGGCTACCATATCGCCGCCGCAAGGGCAAAACGGGCAAAGCACGCCTGCTTACAGCGGGCAGATCAAAGATGCGGCGCTCGAAGTGCTGCCCCGCAGCCTCGTCACGCTTGAGGTTCAATGCACGCAGCCTCTGCGCGAGGCAACCGCCGCACTGGCCGGCGCGGCGCCGGAAATCCAGGGTCCCGACGGCACAGATAAGTTCAGCATGCGCTTCTCCGCCGAGAAGGCCTCTGCGATAGAGCTCAAGCTGATGAGCACGGACGGTATCGGCAACTCCGAGCCGCAGCAATTGCGCATCGTGCTCAAGGGCGACGAGCCTCCGCAGTTCAAGCTGCTCTCGCCCGAGGGCGACTGCCTCGCCACGGATGTCGCCAGCATCCCGATCGCGTTTGAAATCAGCGACGACTTCGGCCTGGAATCCGCGCAGCTTTACTGCGAGTTGCCCGGCCGCGGCCCGGTCCAGCTCGACTCCAAGATCGTACAAGGCGCCCGCACCGCGACCATCATGCACACCCTGGAGCTGGAGCAGTACAACCTCCAAGTCGGCGACAGCATCCTTTTCTATGCGAGGGCAAACGATATTGGCACGGGACTGGCCGCGACGGACGCCAACCACTGCAGTGACGTGTACTTCATCGAGATCCGCCCATACCGGCAATACTGGCACCCGCAGCCTTCGGGCGGCAAGCCGAATCCCAATCCCGGCCCGGTCCCCGAGGACCTCATCACGATCCTCGAATACACGCGGGCGGTCCTCAAGAAGACCTGGACGCTGGCCAATGCCGCTGAGCCTGCGAGCGCCGGCGCCGAACGCTTCCAATCGCTCTGCGCCGATGTGGAGTATTGCGCCGGCAAGCTCACCGAGACGCGGGACGATCCGGAGAACAGCTTCAGCCAAACCGACAAGGCGGCGCTGAGCCAGGTCCTCGACCGCTACCGGGCAGCCGACGACCGTCTCCAGCGCCGCGATGCGAAAGCCGCTTTGACGCCGGTGAAGGACGCCTATCGTCTCCTGCGGCAGTTTATCGATGAGTTGCATCTGAAATGGACGCCGCCCCAGAGCGGAAGGAGCGTGCCACAGGCCAAGCCCGAGCGGGTCCGGCTCCAGGAAGAGCCGCAACCCTCCGAGTCGGACAAGCAGCGCGTCGAGAACCAGCTCGAGAAATTGCAGCGCAAAATCGAATCGCTGGCCCGCGAGCAGAAATCCCTGAGCTTCAATCTCAAGAAGACCCTGCAGCAGAACCAGAGCCAGGGTGAGGGGCAGACGGGCGATTCCTCATCAACAGGCTCGAGTTCCAGCAGCGGAGGAAAGCCTTCCGCAGCCGGGGCCCAGAGCGCGCAGAGCCAAGCACAGAAGCAGGCACAGAAGACGGATCAGACCACGCACCCCGCCGACAAATCGCAGCAGGCCCATGACGACAACAGCCCCGGCAAGGACGGCCAGGCGCAAGGCGACGACGACGCCAAGGCCCGCGAGGGCGACAAGCAAGCCAGCTCTGACGAAAGCCAAGCCGCTGCCGCCGCATCGAAGCAGGCGAACGCTCAAGGGGGGAACCAATCGAGTCCCGGCGCGGGCAGCGGGGGGAAAGGCAAAGCCGAGGCCGGCCAGTCTCAGAAGAAAAGTGGACCACAGAAGCCGGGTACCAGTCAAGCCACCAAAGGCTCGTCAACGTCTGGTCAGGCGGGGTCCCAGGGCGGCAATGAATCGGGCGCCGAGCAGGGCACTTCCCCCGGAGGCTCCGGTACAGCGCGGGCCGGGCGGCCGCGAGAGGCCCGGTCTGCGGCAGGCGATCAGCCCGGCGTGCCAGGCGCGTTCTCTGCCACGGACGCACGCTTGCGCATGCTGGAGGCAAAGCAGAAGGCCCTCCGCCAGGAAGCCTCTGACGTGCGGAACGAGCTTGGGCAGTTGCCTGCGTCGGAGGCGTCGACCCAGGGCCAGGCGCGCGACGACGCACAGCAGTCCCTGGGCCAAGCCGTCGAGAAGATGAAGGAATTCGAGGACAAGCTCGCCGAGGCGAGATACGAGCCGATGATGCAGCCGCCGGAAAAGGCCGGGCTGTCCGAGAGCGCCGAGGCCGCCGGCCGCAAGCTCACTGGGGCCGGCCGAGCCATCAAGCAGGGCCTCTCCGCCGGCAAGCCGCAAACGGCCGCCGACAAGGCAAAGGACATGGCCGAGCAGCTCGCCGACGATGCCGAGGCGCTCGACAAGTCCCTCAGTCCCGAGGACCGACGCCAAATGATCGAGCGACTGGAGGCCGCCAAACGCCTGCTCGAGAGTGGAATCGATCCGCAGTGGGCGACCGTCTCCGGCGGCGGCACGCCGGGCGGCGGCCTCGTATACACGCAAGGCGCAGCCGCGACCCCTGCACAGACCGCGAGAATGCTGGCCCAGAAGTTCTGGTCCATCGCCATCGAGGCGCGTCAGAAGGAGCTGCGCCCATTCGCGGAGGAGCCGTCCGACGTGGAGTTCTTCCAAGCGGAGAAGGAATTCTTTGAGAGAGCCGCCCAGTTCCGGCCGCAGGGTGCGGAAAAATGACGTTCACGAGCTATCCGGGACATCTCGTTGCCCTATTCCTCGCGGCGGCGTTCGCGGCGCTGACATTTGCCGCGTTCCGGTCCTCCGAGCTGCGAGCGCCGGCGCGGCGGCGATACCGCTGGCCCCTGATGCTCCTGCAGTATGCCGTGATTGGCCTGCTGCTGGCAATTGCGTGGGACCCCGCCACGCTGCGCACGAGCCCGGTCTTCCAGCGCAACGCCGTCGTGACGCTCTTCGACACCAGCGAGAGCATGTCGGTCGCCGACGACCGGGACCTTGCCAGGATGGACAAAGCCGTCGAGAAGTTCACGGCGCGCTTCCATCCGGCCGACTCCGCCGGCCCACAGTACAGGCTCTACGGTTTCGACCGCCAAGCCTATCACTGCGGGTCCGTCGAGCTGCTGCGGCGATGGGGCTCGCAGAGCAACCTGCACAGCGCGCTGTCGCTGCTGACGCGATTCAATCAACCCGAAACCGGCGGCGCCTCCGGCCCGGGCTTGGCCGGCGCGGTCATCTTCACCGACGGCCGGGCCGACGACAGGAACCTCCGCAGCTACCTGCCGCCCTTGGATAAGGATGTCCCTCTTCTGCTCGTCGGCGTCGGATCAAAGACGCCGCGAACGGATGTCGCGACCGAATCCATCCTCGCTCCGGCGCGGGCCTGGATCGACTCGACGTATCCCGTCGCCGTCACGGTCACGGGCGCGAATCTCTCGAATGACCCGCTCACGGTTGAACTGCTGCACGATGGCCACGTCGCCGAGTCCCGCCGGATCACGCAAGACCAGTTGAAACGCTCCGCCGGCCGGCCCGGCGCCGCCGAGGCAACGGTGGAATTCACCATCCCCGCCAAAGACCTCGGCACGCACGTCCTCACCGCCCGCGTCGCGGCCCGGAACAACGAGGTCAACACGGCCAATAACTCCCGCAGCGCCTCGGTCGAAGTCACCCAGGAACAGATGCTCCAGGTCCTCCTGTATTCGCAGCGGGCGAATTTCGACATGGGCAAGATCCGCCAGGCGCTGGCGTGGGACAAGCGAATCGAGCTCGACGTGAGATTGGACGCGATCCGCGATCCGGTCCTCGCGCGGCGTGCCGCCGGCGCCGGACATACGGAGTTCCCCGCCAGTAAAGAGGAATTGCACGGATTCGACGTGGTCATCCTCGGCCCGTGCGATATGGGCCGATTTACGTCCGCCCAGCAGGAGGCGTTGTACAGCTTCGTCGCCGACCGCGGCGGCGGCCTGCTGCTTTTGCCGGGCACCGATGTGTCCGCCCTGGCCACCAAACGCGGCGAGCAGGCGGACGCTCTGCTGCCGGTGATCCTCGACGGCCGGGGTCAACGCCTCTGGCCCCCCGCTCCCGGGGCCATCCAGCCGTCGTTCGAGGCGCAGGTCTCGCGAATCTTCGATCCCAAGGCCTTCGCCGATCCGGCTGGGACCATCTCGCCGTACTACAATATCACCCGCGTGAAGCCCGCCGCCACGACACTGGCGACTGTCTCTGAGACACCGATCATCGCCGCCCATCGGCTGGGCCGCGGCCGCGTCTGCCTGCTCAACGCCTCCAAGCTGTTCACGCTCTATCGCGAAGATAAACAAGGCGGCCTGCTCGGCGACCTGATTTGCGGCCTCGCTGCCTACCTGGGCGCGACGCCGTCGGGCGGGACCGGTATCGATCTGTTCGTCGAGCGCTCGGGTGGCGACCCGGAGCGCGCCATTTTCAGCGCCCGCGTCACGGACAAGAGTTTCGAGCCCGTCGACGAGGCGAACGTGCTTCTGAGCGCCGGCAATCGGGTCATCCCCATGCAGCCCGCGGGCGAGGGACGCTACACGGCCGAGATTGAACTCGGGGCCTCCGATTCCGTCGTCGCCACTGCGCAGGCGGAACGCAACGGGACGTTTCTCGGCGAGAGGACCATTGCGGCCAATCTCCCGCCCGTGCACAACGAGATGTCCGAGACCGACCTGGACGAGCCGTTCCTGAAGGCCCTGGCCCAAAAGATCGGGGCCCGGTACCTCCACATCGATGACCTCGACGGGCGGGCCGCAGAGGTCTTTACAGCAAAGCAGCAGATCGGCACCACGGAGAAGATCGCCAGCGCCTGGCCCCGCTGGCCCCTGCTCCTGGCGCTGTGCCTGATCCTCTCCATCAAGTGGTTTCTGAGGCGATCCGCAGGACTAGTGTAATGAGATTAGAAGCCAACGAGCATGTTCAGAAACACTCGATCACAAACAGCGTGATTGGCTGTCCTGTAAAGATTGTCCCGCTGTTTTCGCTCGTGATGTTGTGGTCCTGGCTCTCTTCCACACCGGCGCAAGCGGCAGACACGTATGCCCTGATTGTCAGCGGGATCGGCAAGGACCCCAATGATCAGGCAGTCAGGGCCCAAGCTGTGAGCGGCCTGCGAGAGTATCTGCTCAAGCAGATGGCCGTCGAGCCTCGCAAGCTGACCGTGCTCGCGGCCGACAGGCCGGACGGGTCTCCAGCCTCCAGCCTACAGTCTACCGCCTCACAGGTCGCCCAAGTGATGGACGCACTCGCAGCCACTATCCGGCCCGAGGACAGGCTGGTCTTCTACTACCTCGGCCAAGCTAACGCAGCCGCTGGCGAGCTGCGCCTCAATCTGCCGGGGCCGGACATCACGCAGCAGGGTCTGGCCGACCGCCTCGACGCGATCAAGGCGGGCGAGCAACTTGTCGTGCTCGATTGCCCCTGCGCCGGCCTGGCCGTCAAAGCGCTCACGGCGGCAAATCGAATCATCGTGTGTGCCTCGACGGCGACACAAGTGTACGGCACGCGATTCAGTCCGCACTTCGTGCACGCGTTGACCCAGCCGCAAACCGATGCGAACAACGACGGCAAGGTCTCGCTCCTGGAGGCCTTCACAGCCGCCGCCCGCGAAATCGAGCAGTGGTATCGTGACAACCAGATTCTGCCGACGGAAACGCCCTGCCTCGAAGATGACGGCGACGGGACCCCCAGCCAGCGGCCGTGGCGGTACCAGACCGAGGGAGGCGACGGGGCCAAAGCATCTGCGTTCCTGCTCCATGGAGGTGCACGCCGATGAAACGAAGAGACTTTCTCAAACTTGCGGCAGGGGTGGCGCTCGGCGCAGGTCAACAGCAAGCACATGCAGGCACGAGTGCGGCGCCCGGTCTGAGGGACGCGCGGCGCCAGCCGGACTCCAGGACGCAGCGTGACTCATTCATGCGGGACATGCAGGCGAGAATGCGGAGCATGCAGCCGTCCATGCCGCCGTTCGGTTTCCCGCCTGCCCAGCCGCCGTTCGGCGTTCCCCCATCGTGGCCGCCGCTGGGGCCCGACCCTCTCCAGCCCTCATACACCGCGCCGCCCGCGACCTACGACGAGTACGACTTCGTCCTGGCGCGGGTGCAATTCAAGGAGCAAGGCACGCCGGGATACAGCAAAGGTCCCGACATCTGGAACGTCCGCCCGGGCGCCGACGCCAATCTCCTGCGCGAGCTGGAGGCGACAGTCCGCTGCAAGGTCAAGCCGGTCGAGGGGGCGTTCGACTGGGACCCGCAGTATGCCTTCGACGGGCAGCTCAACGCCATCGTCACGTTCGGCGACGCGCAGCGCCTGCGCGAGTACCCGTTCCTTTTCATGACCGGCGAGAACGGCTACCAGTTCACCGATAGCCAGAAGCAGAACCTGCAGGACTACATCAAGGCCGGCGGCTTCCTGTTCATGGACGATTGCGTGGTGCTCGACGCCGGCGATTTCTTCTACCGCAGCTCCTACGAGCTGCTGGAAAACCTCTTTGGCAAGGGCTCCGTGAAGCAGATTCCGCGCGAGCACGAGATCTGTCACAACATCTACGATCTGCGCGAGGTCGGCCTGCCCACGCTGGAGTACATTCGCCGCCGGCCCTTCAGCGGCGTCCGCCACACTCACGGGCAGAACTACGGCCCGCGCGGCGTCTTCATTGGCGACCGGCTCGCGGTGTTCCTCAGCTCCACCGACCTGCACTGCGGCTGGTGCGACAGCCACGGCATCGAATGGGGCCTCGACGCCTATCGAAAAACCATCCAGTGGGGCATCAACATCATCATGTATGCCATGACGCACTGACAAGGCAGTAGTCGGTAGTCAGTTGCCGGTTGTCAGCAGGGTCGGTGCAATTCATCTGCATGAAAGTCCCGGGCTCGGTCGCTCTCCGGTGCTGCGCCTCAGTGGCTCTCGATGTGCCGACGGATGAACTGGTCCTGGAGTTTGGAGATATCTCCGATCCACAGGTCCTCTTTTGGCAGCCCGCTGTGCGGCTTGTGGGGATAGGCGACGATCTGCTTGACGCCGGGAAGGCGATTGTACGTGGCGTAGATTCCGGGCGGGGGGCACGTCGTGTCCGCGAGCCCGACGAAGACCAGCGTCTGCGCGCGGGACCGCGCCGCCAGGTTCATATTGTCGCAGTAGCGGACCGCCTCGATGGCCTTCTTCGTGTGCTCGTTTTCAAGATCGCGTCCGACAGGCCCGGGCCAGCCGCCGGCCCGCTTGACCACGGGCCCGGTGAAATCGCACATCGCCGGCACCAGGGCCACGACAGCGGAGACCCTCTTATCCAGCCCAGCGGCAGCCAGCGCCTGCCCGCCGCCCTGACTCTCGCCAATCGTGATCAGGTGCTTGCCGTCCCACGGCTCCTGTGCGGTGAGAAATTCGATGGCGCGAAGCAATCGGACATACATCCCGACGAAATAAAATCTCTCGCGGTCGTCCGCACCCTGGGTCCAGTAGTTGCGCAGGTCCCCCTGTTCCAGGTTGCGGTAGTACTCCGGCGGCTGATCGTTGAGCATACCGTGCGCGTTGATGTCCACGACGATCGCCCCGTACTGCCTGGCCAGCGATGCGGCGTTTTGGGGCGACGCCTTGCACCAGTTGCCCGAGACGCCGGCGGCTCGGAGAAAGAGAATCGCCGGACAGGCCCGCGGCTTGGCTCCCTTCGGGCGCGCATAATAGCCACGAACGGGATTCGTTTGCGGGCACGCCGCCTCGAGGCTGAAGCATTCAACCTGCGGGTCGGAGACCTCCACCGGCTTGAGGTCGGTCTTGAGCGGCATCGCGGCCAACGCGGCCCGCCGGGCATTCCAGAACTCGTCCAGATCGCCCGGCTCGGGCATCGAGGGGGCGATCTTCTCGGGACTGACCACGACCCCCGCACGGGCAGCCGTCCTGGGGCCCTCGCCGGCCACCGACGCCTCGCACATGTACCACCCTGCCGCCTCCGGCGTGAAATGCACCTCCAGCGCCTCGCCGTCCTTCTTCGCTGGGACCGAGTCCAGTTTGTCCACGCCGTCGCGGATGATCGTGACGGCGACTTTCTCCAGATCGACGCCTTCAGCGCCCTCGGCCCGCTTGATCGTAAAGGTGACCTCCTGGCCGACGGAATAGACCCCCGACCGGTCCCTGCTCTCGATGACCAGCGAATTGCGAGTCGCCTGGGCCGCCGCGACAGGCACCGACACGGCAATCGCCGCCAGAAAGGTGAAGACCCATGACGCCAGCGCCGGCCTCAGGAATACTTTGCATCGAGTCAGCATGCAGCCTGCCTCCCGTAGTCTGAGTCCATCGCCCCGGCGCTCCGCTCCTGTGGGAGCCTCTCAGGGCAACCAGTCACGATCATGGCACAGAACCGGCGAGAAAGCAACAAACGGCATCTGTTCTTGATCCCGCGACGCCGGTGAACTACAATATGTACGGAGTACTGAAAAGCGAAATCATCGGAGGCGTACCTATGCACGGGCTGCCTTTCATTCGACTGAATCGCAGGGAGCTGACGCGAGCGGCAATCGTCGGCGCTGGACTGCTGACTGTCCTCATGTTGGCGGTCGCTTTCCTGGGCGGCGTGCTTGGAATCCGCTCGAAGATGGATCTCCTCGCATACTACGCGATGGTACGGGAGCATTATCACCCCCTGTGGAAGGACCTTGCCTGGCGGCGCATCAGGAAAGGAGATTCGATCGAGAGCCTCCTCAAACGATACGTGCCCTCCGGACGGGAGGATTATGGACCCTATACGGTACTGCTTTACCAGAATGGTCGACTTGTGGTCTGGGCCAAAAATGGAAGGCTGATCGGGGCGGAAGCCTGGGGGGTGCCTGGTTCCAAGCATATTTTCTTTACGACTCCATCGGAAGAACGACGCCGCGAGGAAGCCTACTCGGCATACATCCAGCAGCAGAAGCTGGAATGGGACGCCTTTCGAATCCACCGCGCGATCACTGGCGGACAGGATGTGTTCTTCGCCCGACTCATTGGGCGTCGCGAGGTTCCCTGGGACCAGGGCTATTCGGAAGAGACGATGCGCCGATTGAGGGAGATGTACGGGCAAGAGTACGCCATGATCATGATGACCAGGCCGGAGCTGACTGTCGAGGTCACCCAAGTAGTGCATGGGGACTTGCAGCGCGGAACCACTTTGACATTCCCAGGCAATAATTGTGATCACGTCCTTTCGGAGGAGGCCGAGCCGGTGTTTCTACACCTTCAGGACGCGCGATTGGTTTATCCCCAGCAACAAGCCCAGGAGATGTATCTGGCCGTCCCCAGGAAGGCCCTCGATTGGTATCAGAGCCTCACGCAGGATCAAGTCAAGGAACTGGAAGCCCGATGTCTGGCCGAATGGGCGAAACGAGGGATCGACGTACGAATCAAAGGAACAGCCGGAGAAGGGTCAGGATCACGTTGAGGCCCACGTCCACGTAGTGGGCGAATTTGTCTGCCGCCTCCTCCATCGCATCTCAGGCCTGAATCTTCGCTATGGCAAGGTCCTCATCAATCTCAGGCGGCATCGGCCTCTCCGGACGCGGAGGTTCCGGCGCCGTCGATTTGGGGAAGGCTTCGAGCTCGCCGCGGTCGAACCACATCAGTTGGCACTGCCGGCACAAGTCCAGGCACAGTGAGCGGTCCTCGTGACGCGCGACAGACTCCCTGGTGTCTGGCCCCGGGTGTGGTATACTGACGGTGTGGATACAGAAGGCCGTACAAGGCGTGCGGCACATGAAAGATTCATCAATAGAGCCCGTCCAACGGGGTGGAAGAGACATGCCGTTTACCGGAATCGAGAGTCAAGTAGAAAGAGTCAGAAACGTCCTGGGTGGATTCCTGCTGCTGATCGCATCGACACACATCGTCAGCGCCAGGGAGGCCATCTGGATCGAGGGCGAGGATTGCGCCAGCACCTCGTTCAACCGGCACGGGTGGTATCAGAATACGAACATCCGCAAGGACCTGCTGTCGCCCGGGCGGCCGGGCGCCTCCGATGGCGCGTGGCTCGCCCACTATACGGGCAAAGGCTCGACGGAACGAGCATCCGCGGTGTACCGGTTCAATGTCGCCGAGGGCGGGACGTACTCGTGGTGGGTCCGGCTCAACCCGTTCAGCAATAGCAACGGCGGCGGAAACTACGGCTTCCGGCACCGGCAGACCGGTGGGACGTGGACGGACTGGACGGCCCTCGATGTCGCGGAAGCGAAGGACACTATGATCGACCTGGTCGAGCCGGGGATCGACATCCGCTTCATCGCGTGGTGCTACGGCGGAGCGTTCAACCTCACGCCCGGAACATACGAATGGGAGGTGAGCCTGTCCCGCCGGGACGGCGACTCGGAAAACCACGGCGGCATCGACGTCATGGCGCTCGTCAACTTCCCCTGGGCCCCGGCCGGCGTCATGTCGCCCGATCCGAACCCGCCCGCATCGAAGCCTGACGAATGGTTTGCGCTGATGGCCGGACCTGATCCCTTCTCCGCGGATTCCATCATCGACATGAGTCACCTGATCGAAAAGCCCGCAGGCTCGCACGGGTTCCTGACATCCAGCGGCAAGGATTTCGCCTTCGAGGACGGCACGCACGTCAAGTTCTGGGGCATCGACGCCTCCATGACTGAG
>Ga0315280_10004206_pt1 | contig 21472 bp, 21 predicted proteins | sample YL17G06_40_MG_FD_203697 | JGI IMG/M metagenome (GOLD analysis project Ga0315280, IMG submission 203697) | Sediment microbial communities from Yellowstone Lake, YNP, Wyoming, USA - YL17G06_40 | ecosystem: Environmental > Aquatic > Freshwater > Lake > Sediment | place: USA: Wyoming | collected...
TTCGGCAGATATTCCGGTGGCTGATTTTGCGGGCATACCTAAGCTCATTCGAGAACCGTTCAATGGTCTCTCTAGCAGAGGCAATCTCAGGCTTCAGCAGCTTCAGGGCCACTTTTTGGTGATAAGAAATTCGTTTTTCCGCTGCGCCGGCTAAATGAGTGTCCAAGCACCAATTTTGCCCCATCCCCTCGTTGGGAATGATAAATCGCAGTTTCGTTGAATGTCAAATTGAGCTGAAACCAGTCGGAAGGGGCCGACAAGCCGCGGACAGGCCAAAAAGCGTTGGAAATCAGCCGGACCTCTAGTGCTCAGGGAAGGGGACATTCATTAATAAAAATCGCTCATCAGACATTCTTGTGGGTAACAGGGAGAAGGTTTAGTCCTCCGCAATGAAAATAGATCGCGATTTTGAAGTGGTTCCGGTTGCGGAAGCCGCAGGCCATCTTCTTGATCGTTTGAATCGTCGAGTTCAAGGCTTCGCTGACGGCGTTGGTTATCCGGTGCTTAAAGAAGGTCATGATGTTTTTCAGATACTTGCGGGACATTTTCGCTACTGCCTTGACGGGCTTCAAGCAGGAGCGGATCGCCCAGCCATACCAGCCCTCGAAGTGCTTCACTGCCCACGCCGGGGAATGATAAGTCCAAAGGTCCCGGAGGCTCTCTTTGAGCGCCCAGGCCCGCGCCGTCCTCAGGCGTTTCTTCCTCAAGACGGAGAACTCCTCTTGCCTTGTGGCCGGCAGGTTCTCCCGCGAATAGAGCCAGAGATACTTTGTCCCGGTCAAAAGATCCCTCCCTTCCTCCCTCAGCTCCCGATGTTCTCCCTTCCGGACGGTATCGACAGCCTTAATCATATGCGTCATCAGATGATACCGATCAAAAACAAGCTTCTCTTCGCTGCCCGGCACGTGCTCCCGGATAGACGCCAGATAGGGGTCCCAGATGTCCGTCGCGATCGCCTCGATCTTGGCCTTCTGGCTCGGGGTCAATCGGCAAAAGTAGGCATCCAGACTCTCCTTCCGCCGGTCATCCTCGATGTCTTCCACCGTCACTCGGTCCAGGTCATAAACCAGGGTCAGATAGTTATGCCCCTTGCCCAGCGACTTCTCATCCACGCCCATCTTCTTGATCACACCCCGCCGTTTCCTCCTCCGACCCCGCGCCACCGCCCGATCCATGATGTTCCAGGCCTCGTCCCAGCTAATCCGCAGAATCTTCCCCGCCCCCTCGATGTTCGTCTCCTTCAGCACCGCAATGGCCAATCACTCAAAAAGCGCTGTAAAACGAGAGTGGGCTCCCGCCCAACTCACCTTGGCCTGCTTGACCCCATGATTGGGGCAATCGACCCGAGGTATCCGGGCGTGCAGAAACGTCTTAAACTGGCAGGTGTCCAGATGACGCCAGACCCGTTCCGGCGCATGGTCATAAACCGGAAGCTGAGCTCCGCACTCAGGGCACGGCCAGGGCACCTCCTCCTTATGGGTCGCCCAGACATCCACCCGTTCGCCCCTAACGTCCAACTGAACCTTTTCCACTTGCCAAGGGTCCTCAAGACCCAAAACATACCGATAAAGCTCTGTATCTTGCATGACTCCGATCACCTCGGAGTCATTTTATCTCAGCCTGGGACCCATTAAAATGTCGGAAGAGCCACAATAGTTATCAGCGATTCGCCTGTTGGAACTCACGGGCGAGCTGGAGGTGGCGTTGGGATTTTTCAGTGTCTCCCAGGCGGTTATAGATGTCTGCCAGAAGAAAGTGGCCCAGGATCGTCGATTGCCGATCGGGCTTGAGGCTGAGTCCTTTGAGAGCTAGCTGCTCAGCCTCTTCAAGATCTTTGTTGCCATCCATGAAACACTTGGCAAGAAAGATATAGGCGGGCGCATAGTCTTCCTGCTTCTGGATGCTGCTGGTCAATTCTTTGATGGCGGCCTCGTAATCCCTCTGCTGCAGATAGAGAAGCCCGAGGTTGTAATCCGGCTTATAGTTGAAGGGGCTTGTTTCCTGCTCTTTCCTGTATTCGCTGACGGCAAGATCGAGTTCTCCCCGTGCCTCATGGATCAAGGCCAAGTTGAAGTGGGCGTTGAGGAGGGGGGCGCTCCTTTCCATGCTGAGGGCGAGCCTGATTTCCTTTTCGGCCGGGTCGTACATCTTTTTTCCCAGGTAGAGGGCGCCAAGCCGGTTGTGGAGAAGGCGGACTTCCGGGTCGAGCTGGAGTGCCGCCTGGACAAGCCGGATGGCCTCGTCGAGTTCACTCATATCCTGGTAGATCTCGCTCAAATGGACGTACGGCTTGGTGTCTTTGGGGTCGATCTCTATCAGCCGTCTGAAACCGACGATCGCCTCATCAAATCTTCGGGTCTCTTTATAGGCCAGGGCCAGGCCGAAAATGGCGTCGGAATAATCGGGATTTTCTTCGAGTGCCTTCTTGAATTCCGCGATCGCCTCCTCATATTTTTTCTGTTTGGAATAGAGATGCCCCAGGAGGTATCTTCCCTCAAGGATTCGGGGGTTCCTTGCCAGCACGCTCAGAATTTTTTCTTCGGCTTCACGAGGCTTGTCCTCGGATGACAGGAACTGGGCCTGTTTGATCTCGTTGTAGAGCTCGATTTTGTCCTTAGGGTCGGCGAGCCTCTCGCCGTCTTTCGGCTTGAGCGAGCCGTGGAAGGAGCCAATATATCCCAGCGCCTGGAGCTTAACCAGGGTATCCTGGTCGACAGCCCGCGGCCCGGCTTCCTCCGCGCCTTTCGCTGAATACTGCTCGAGGAGCGCTATCAGCTTCCGCTTCATCTCCTGGCCGAGCGAGGCCTTGGCGTTGACGATATTTTGCCTCTCTCCGGGGTCCTCGAGGAGGTCGTAGACTTCGGGGTTAGGGGCCGTCGATGAATTTATAACGCCCGCGACGAAGAGTCCGCAGCTCGCTCTAGGCGGCCCGGTCGCCCTTTTCTTTTGTCCGGATGAGCGGCAGCAAGCTTTTTCCTTGAACCGCCGAAGGAACGTCCTCACCAACCAGGTCCAGAATGGTCGGCATGAGGTCGACGCTGTGGACTTGCGGCTTGATGACTTTTCCCCTGGGTCCTTTGGGGCCGGGAAATCTCAATATCAGGGGCACGCGGATGACGGCGTCGTAGACAAAGAACCCGTGGGCGCTCTCCTTGTGCTCTCCCAGGCTTTCCCCATGGTCGCCGGTAAAGACGATCAGGGTGCTTTGGAGGAGGCCTTTCTCCTCGAGGAAGCCGCGAAAATCGCCGATCAACTGGTCGACATAGGCGATCTCTCCGTCGTAGAGGCTGTAAGGTCCAGCCCTGTAGCGGCTCTTAAAAGGCTCGGGAGGGTCATAAGGAGTGTGCGGATCATAAAGGTGGATCCAGGCGAAGAATCTCTTCTGGCTGTTTTCTCCGAGCCAGCGCCTGGCCTCCTCAAGGACCTCATTGCCCCTTCTCTGGACGGCATCGAGGCTGATGGTCTTATATTTGGTCAGGTCGAAATTGTCATAACAATAGTCAAACCCCTGGTCCAGCCCCCACCTCGAATCCAGGACAAAAGCCGCCACAAACGCTCCGGTCAGGAATCCATCTTTTTTGAGGCACTCGGCCAGAGTCACATGTTTCTCGTCGAGGTAAAACCCGCCGTTGTCCCTGACCCCGTGGAAGAGAGGATAGGTGCCGGTAAAGATCGAGCTGTGAGAGGGAAGAGTGAGGGGAGTCTGGCAGACCACGTTTTCAAAGAGGACTCCTTCTTGAGCCAACCGGTTGATCTGAGGAGTCTCAACTTTTTTATAACCGTAACACTCCAGGTGGTCTGCCCGGAGGGTGTCGGTGGTGAAAAGGACGATGTTGGCGTCCTTTGCCTGCAGGGAGAGACGGCGGGCTTTCCAGGGCAAATTTTCGCTAATTTTAAGAGGGAGAAACGAGAGGAGGACAAGAAAAACGATGACGATTCCAAGGGAAATAAAGGCAATCCGAACGACTTTGCGATTTTTCATTCCATAGCCGGGCGCTTTATTTATTATAACATCATTAAACTTGAAATTCCGTCAAGACGGCCAAATTTTTTCCGGATATTCGGATAACAGGCCTTATTTTTTTCTCCGGGTAAAAAAAGAAGCCTCTATTTCCCCAGAAGGCTGGCAAAATAGAGGCGATGAAAAAAAATTCCGGAGATTTCACCCCACAGGTGAAACCCCAAGAGGTGAGTTCATAATACGTCAGAACATCCAAAATTTCAAACTTGGTTCCCTTCATCGCACCAAAGCCACTGCCTCCAGCGGCCTGGCTCTGCTCATGACCTTTGCTAAAGATATCGGCCTGGGCAAGCAACTCGACCTTTGTTTTTCCCATGTCAAGCGCCGCGAGCGCGGCTATTCGGTCTCGGCCAAGGTGCTTTCGTTTCTGCAGATGATCATCAAGGGAGGCGACCGGCTGTCGGATATTGATCTTTTGCGGGCCGATCCGGGCCTGCTCGCTCTTTTGCGGATGGAAGGGATTCCCCGACCGAACACGCTGGCTGACTTGGCCCGGCGGTTTCGGAGGCGGGACATTCATCGGCTGGCCGGGTGCACGATGCGGCTGGTGGTGAGGACGCTTCGGGCCCGCAAAGTCCGGCGGGTCATTCTGGATATCGACTCGACTCTGATTTCGAGCAACGTGCGGATTGCGGAACTGACCTATGAGGGCTTCCGGGGATTCAATCCTTTGTTGGGGATGGTGCGGGCTCGGGGGATGAGCTTGGCCGCTTTTTCTGTGTTTCGTCCGGGCAATGCGGCGCCTCAATCGCACAACCTGAGCCTGGTCCGGAAAATCCATCGCTATTTGCTGAGACATCTTCCCTGGATTCAAGTCTTGCTGCGCTCGGATTCCGCTGGTTACAACCACAGGCTCATGGGGTACTGTGACCAAGAGGGAATCGAGTTTGTCATCGCCGGCCGGGAATCGGAAGCGATCTTCCAGATAATCCAGGAGATACAGCGGTGGGAAAGACTTCGGGGAGGCCAGGCAAACGAGGAAGTCGGAGAAGGCCTCCATTTTGTCGGCCTGGAGAAAGAGGGAGCGGTCTATCGGCTGATCGTCGTGCGCAAAAGGAACGAACAAAGGGCTCTCTTCCCCGAGTTTGAGTACACCTATCGCCTCTACATCACCAACACCGACTGGTCGCCTCACAAAGTGGTTCGCTTCTACCGCAAGCGCGGCGATGCGGAGAACGTCATCCGGGAGCTCAAAGAAGGGTATGCGGCTTCGCATATCCTTTCAGAAGACTTCCTGGCCAATGCGGTTTTTTTCCAACTCCAGCTTCTCGCCTACAACCTGGTTGAGGTCTTCAAGTATGCGCATCTGGACCGCTCCTGGTGACGGCTGCGGATCAAACAGTTGCGCTTCCGGTTGATTAACATTGCTGGCGTGGTCGTGCGTCATGCCCGCCGGACCGTTCTTCGACTGTCGGTTCATTACCGCTATGTGGAGACGTTCCGTCGTATCTACCAGCTCCTTCAGGTCGCGCCAGTGGAGCTGCGACTATAACGGCCGCTCTTAGTCCAAATGTTTCGGGTACCTCAGCCCGAGGTCTCGTCAAACCGAGGTCCTCACCTAGCAAGCCCGAGAACAACCCTGCAAACACATCGCTTCTTGTCATACTTGTAGCTAAAAACCCGTCCTGCTGTGCTGAGAAGCGTTTCGGCAACATCGATTCCGGAATCTTTCCGTCCAATTAGACCTTATCCGAATATTCGGGAACTCCTTCATGGGATTAGTGACATTCAGGTCTTTGATCTCTACTATTCCCCAAGAGAGTTGGGATTACGGGTTGGAGAATGGGTTGAATATTACAACAATCACCGTTCCCATAAGGCCATAAATATAGATAATGTCACACCCAGCGATAACTATTTTGGTAAGCTCCAGGAAATCCTGGAACATAGAAAAAAGCCAAAAAATAGAAAATTTAACAGATTTATAGCATAATTATACAATACATGTTTAAATTTATACGCTAAAGAAAATTATAGGGTTAAGGATATGGAGGAAGATAATCCTTCCACCATTAATGTGCAAAAAATTTAAAGGAGGAGAATAATGAAAAGAACTATCATGGCAATGGCCGCAATTTTTGCAGCTTTTCTGCTTATGGGTAGTATGAGCTATGCTCAGATAAGAACAGGCAACATAACAGGCACAGTCACAGATGCAGAAGGAGAGATTTTGCCAGGGGCAACTGTCGAACTATCAGGTGAAAAGCTTATGGGCGGTGTGCGTTCTGTTACAACCAATGAGAAGGGAAAGTTCAGGTTTCCAAATCTTATGCCTGGAGAATATGAGATAACCGTTACTATGGAAGGCTTCCAGACTGCCAAAAGGACAGAACTCAAGGTAATCGCTGGTGGAACGGTTACTGTGGATGTGAGCTTAAAATTGGCCACCTTAGAGGAGAGCGTCACGGTATCGGCGGAATCTCCCGTAGTGGATGTAAAAAAGTCGGTTGTCTCCACCAGTTTCACCTCAGATTTGATGGAAGTCCTCCCAATGCGCCGCTTTACCTTCTTCGATTTTGTTGCGACAACGCCAGGCGTCACAACCTCAGGAGACCGAGATAATAATTGGCAATCGGCCATGGGATCTGGTGACATGGAAAACACCTATTACTTTGAAGGGGTAGAAACCACCAACCCAGAAAACGCGGGTTCTTGGTTATGGGCAAACCCCGATCAGATCGAAGAAATAGATGTTATCGTGTCAGGAGCTCCGGCTGAATATGGGAACTTTCAGGGCATGGTTGTCAACATCGTCGGCAAATCTGGGTCCAATACATTTCAAGGCAGTCTCAATTTTTATGGGCGTTGGAACTGGTTAACAGGAAATAACACACCCCAGGAAGAATTTCCCTTCTATCGTAAGAAGTATTTAGAGCTTACTGGTACCTTAGGCGGGTATGTGATAAAGGATAAACTCTGGTTTTTCCTAGCTGGGCAGCTGATGACTGATAGAAAAGCTGGAGTGGGGGCCGATCCGGCTTACGGGGTTGCCAATTATCACCTAAATACTCAATACGTGAGGCTTGACTGGCAGATCAATAAAAATAATAAGTTCAGCCTTTCAAATGACACCAACTGGTATTTATGGGAAAATACCCCTTCACAATTTACACCTTATGAATGCGTTGGGTCTGAACACTCCTGGAACCCTCTGCCAAGCGCCTCCTGGACTTCAGTCCTCAGTCCAAATACATTCTTTGAGATCAAATATTCCGGATGGTGGGTCACTCCTCTGTATGCTGAAGCTGCAACTGGAGACAAGGTAACTCCTTATCATTATGATGCCTATACTGGGATGGGGTCGGGAAACTATTCCTATTGGGGTGAATGGAGCACCGGCCAGCATCAAATCCAGGGCACAGTAACCCATTATGCTGACGATTTTCTACTGGGTGACCACGAGTTCAAAGTTGGGGTTATATACAACCACGGCTGGGCTAATTGGAAATGGGGCTACTGCAGCGGCGTGTGGTATTACGATTGGAAGGGGGCTCCTTATATGGCCTATTTTATGGAGCCTGAAGAATATGGAGGAGTTACCAACAGAATCAGCACCTTTCTTGATGATAGTTGGACTGTAAAGGACCGCTTGACCTTTAACTTGGGTATCAGGTTTGATCACGTTCGAGGCGGCTTCCCCGAGTACAATTTGTTGGATAAATTCGGAAACCCAACAGGAGAAAAATCTGCGGCGAATATGGACCTTATCAAATGGGACACATTTACGCCGCGGCTGGGATTTGTTTTCCAGCTGACTGCGGATGGGAAAACAATATTGAAAGGAAGCTATGGTCGGTATTATAGCCATATGCTTATTAGGAGCTTTTATGCAAACGCCCCATCGCATACCGATAGATACTGGTATATGTACAACTGGGACACAGGTGCATATGATATTATGTACGAACATATAAATCCCTTGGCTAATATAGGCATTGACCCGAATCTGAAAAATCCGTATTCGGACCAATATTCCGTTGGAATTGAAAGGGAAATATTCCCTGAATTCTCTCTTTCTTTAACTGGTATCTATAAAAAATCAAAGGATATGATCGCCACGCAGAATACGGGTGGATTATACGAGCAAATCGATTACTATGATGAATATGGGGGTCAGACAATTCGGGTCTTCAATCAGATAAACAGTACTGATGACAATTTCTTCTTAACCACCAATCCAGGTAATCATTCTGATTATAAAGCATTAATTCTAGCTTTCCGGAAGCGCCTCTCCCGCAACTGGCAGGTGCATGGCAGTTTGACCTTGGCTAAGGCACGAGATTTCCCCGTTGGCTATAGAGATCCGAATCAAAACATCAATATGTTCGGGGTCCCGGGCAATTTTGACCGAGAATATCAGTTCAAGATCAGTGGAACCTATATCTTTCCTTACGGAATAATGCTCAGCGCCTTTTTTTCTCATGAGCAAGGGAGACCTTTTAACCGCACAGTAAGGGTGCCGCTGGATCAGGGACCTCAAACCGTGGTAGCCGAGAAAAGAGGAAGCAAAAGATATCCCAACCAGACATTTTTGGATTTGAGACTGGAAAAGGATTTTGGACTCTGGAGAACAACCAGATTGAAACTCTTTATTGACGTATGGAACGTTCTGAATAGTGATGCATACCAAAGGGTCGGCAGTACTCTTGCAGACAGCAGCGCCTTCTTGGCACCAACAAGCTTCGATTCACCAAGGCAAGCTCAAATAGGTATTCGTTTCGTTTTCTAAATAGCTCAGGCAGTTTACAAACAAAAGGGAAGCTCGCAATCTTCCCCTTTTTTTCATTTCAGGCTGATGTTTGTTGCCGAGAGACCCCCTCCGCCGCATATCGTCTATCAGGAAGTTCTAATGGCCGCCGAGACCTCAGCTGAATATTTTTCGTGATCTTCAGTTTGACCGAAAGGAGAGGTCCGGCTTATTTTCGGCTCTTCCGAGCTCCTCGGCAGCTTTTTGACCCGCCAAGAGCAACCCCCGAATTCATTTGACATCTCATGAGCCGCGATTTATACTCACTGAGGACGACCGGAGGGGAAAATTGTCACAGCGAGCCTCGCCCGGCCGGCGTAGCCAAAAACGAAATTATTATCCTTTTTCCCGCAGCATCTCCCCGACCAGGCAAGAGACGCTGGCGTTGAGCTCCGCGGCCCGGATTCTCGCCCAGAGAGCGACATTCTCGTCAAGTAATAGTGACGTTCTTGATAACACTAGAATAGTGTATCACAAAGTTCGTGTCAATATGTTTCGCGTTTGGTTTCATTAGAACATATAAGAGGACGCACGAGAATGAAGGATTTATCTCTCGACGATTCAGATTATTGCTATTCCAGCCCCATTTTCTTGAGCAATTCTTTGAATCTCGGGTCCGGGCGGAGGTTTTCAAAGTATGGTCCTTCTTTGACCGTGCACAGGAAGTGATCACGCTCGACATATGCCTTTTCAAGCCATTTAAAGGCCTTATCTCTTTCCTTGAGCAAAGCATAGATTATGGCTATTCCGCACGGCCCGACATACGTTTTATCTGAGAGTGCGATGGCTTCGTCGGCTATTTTCTCGGCCTCGACAAGATTTCCGGCGAAGGCGTGGGCATGCCCGAGCACGGTCTTCCAAAATGGGACCGCTGGTCCCAAGAGATCCAGGGCCTTTTGAGCAGCTGCAAGGCACTGCTCATACATTTCTTTCATTCCATAAGTGTAAACCAAGTGCCAATGAAGGATGTATGAGGTTGGCTCCAGTTCAAAGCCCTTTTTGAGTTCTTGTATGGCCTGGTCATATTGTCGAGCCATAAGCAACTGCGCTCTAACGGTGGACGCTATGGCCAAAGATACAGGATCCAGCTCCTGTGCACGTCTGCACTCTCGAATCGACTCATCATGACGGCCCAAATAGCCCAGGTACGACGCATACCATTAATGGGCTGAGGAATAGCCCGGGTTAAGCTGGATCGCCCGTTTGAATTCCCTCTCGGCGGCCGGCCAGTCCCAATCGTACACCGTGAGGGTCCATCCGAGTGAGGCATGAGCCTCGGCGAGACCCTCATTCAGTTCCAGCGCCTTCTGGGCCATGGCTCTGGCTTTGGGGAATGACTCTTTGGGAGACATGAAGGCATAATAGCCGAAGAGGTTGAAACAATCCGCTATTCCCACATAGGCCAGAGCGAAGCCGGGGGCTCAAACTGACGTTGATCGCCTCGAAGCCCCCGCCCCCGCAGGTTGCCTTCCAGGAATATCTCCTGGCCACCGAGGCCTCCCCAGAGTATTTTTCATGATTTTCTCTCAAGCTGGAGGAGAGCTCTGTGAGATTTCGGGCTCTTCTGGCGCCTCCAACGGCTTCAGGGACACGTCCCGGTGCTCTCAACTCGTCCTTGACATCTTTTTGAGTCATGATTTACAATCTCCCACGCTGATTGGATGGGTAAATGGGCACAAAGTGACTCACTTGGCCAGCACAGAAGAAAAGCAAATTCCTATGATTAAAAGTAAAAATGCTTTTATTGATTTGAAATATGCCGGTTATACTCACGATGAGAATTATGGACCGATGAATGGAGACTGGAAGACTTCTCCTCATTGGGATTGGGCCACTGGAGAGATTACTGGAGGGCTTGCCGGCGCTGCCTGGTTATGGAACACGTCGAGGCATCAGGCCCATGCCAGCCTCTCTTATTATGCAGATGATTTCCTTGGGGGGATCATGAATTTAAGATAGGAGCCAGTATTACCACGGAGATTCAAGATATCCAGAAGGATATATTGGAGAGCGCTGGTACTATGATTATCACGGCGTACCATACTATATGTATCAGAGGGATGTTTTTTATGTCGGCGGCGTTATAGACACTTTTGCGGCATATGTGGATGACTCCTGGAAGATTGGAGACAGGCTGACCTTGAATCTTGGGTTGAGGTATGACTACAGCAATGGTTATGTTCCTGAGCTTCCTGTCATGGATTATTTTACACCCACTTCTCAAAAAACACCGGCAGTTAAAGATCTGATTGTCTGGAATACGATTTCACCACGAATCGGCTTGGCCTTCTCTTTAACTTCAGACCAGAAAACCTTGCTCAAAGCGTCTTACGGCCGTTATTATGAGGCACTCTTAATGTCCAACTGGACTTATCCAGGCCCCAACGCTACAGATTGGAATGTTTATTACTATGATTTTGACGCCGACGCGTGAGTATTTTGGTATTCGTATTCAGGTAAGAGTGCGTATAAGATGGATCCCGATTTAAAAAATCCCTACTCTGATCTATTTTCAGTAGGCCTCGAGAGAGAGCTTCTCCCAGATTTCGGAATCGAATTAATGTATATCCATAAAAGGATAAAAGATCTCATGGGTTTGGAAGGTAGGGGGTCAACTTATGAAGAAGTCACCATGGTATCCGCGGACAACGGTCAAACTTACACTCTTTTCAATCAAACAAATGTGGGCACTAAGGAAGTATGGTTTACCAATCCCCCTGCGTATGGGCAAAAATATAACGCCGGTATATTGACCCTAAAAAAGCGGTATTCCCATAACTGGATGCTGGGTGCATCGCTCACCTATTCCAAGAGTGAGGGATTGACCACGATAGTCCACCATACCATTACCAGACGGTATTCCACGGTTGCTCGAGGTGGTAGCTATGGAACAGATCCTAACGATTTTATCAACGCCTACGGGCGGCTGGCACTTGACCGGCCGTGGATTTTAAAAGTTCAAGCAGCCTATACGTTTCCATGGGGTATACTGGCAAGTGCTAACTGGATTTACCGGACAGGAAGGCCCGCTCTATCTTTCACTAGGTTCCGCCTTAACCAGGGGAGACGGAGGGTTTTAGCCGCGCCGAGAGGCACTTAGAGATTTCCAAACTGGAGTATGTTGGACTTCAGGCTGCAGAAAACCTTTAATATAAGTGACACAGTGAAATTCGATGCCATTTTTGATGTGTGGAATGTTTTAAATAGAGGTACTGTTACATATTGGGCCTCTCATGATATGTGGAGTTCGCTCTACAAAGCACCTGAATGGTACTTCTACCCAAGACGGTTACAGATAGGATTTAAAATCCAATTCTGATCTTTTAGACTTTTTTACCTCTGGGATGAAGTGCTAAATGTTAGCACTTCATCCCAGAGCATTGAGTGCGTACACATGCCATAAAAGGATAGGTTCCCTCTCAAAATAGACAGAAAACAGCCACATAAGCCTTCAGAAAACTAATTTGATTTTTGGCAGAGGAGAGTCGAATTTGCCATTTCCATCGACGTCAACAAAGATTGGATTGGTTAAGGCGTATGGGAGAGGGCCACCTTCGTAACCGTCGTATTTTGTACTCCTTTGTACGACAGGGAATAAAGTTTCGTTGCCAAGGACCTCTATAGCGATATAAGAATCATATTCGAGATTCAGACTGATCCTATCTTGAAATTTTAAGATTTGTTCCCTGGGAGCTTTTACGGGCAATATAATTTTTCTTTCACCATTGATAATAATTCTAACTTCATCCACCGAGATCCAGGGAGCACTCTGGACTTTGATCCCTACATCGACCTTTCCTTTTTCAACGGTGATAGTGTTGCCTGGAATAGATTTATTGTTTACCGTAAATTCGATTATAGGACCTGTGCTAACGAAGGATTGGCCTTTCTTCATCGCCTGAATTAGGGCGCTTGTATCTAGCTTATTCCCTTTTTCTCCTTTGTAAAAGACATATGTCCTCGCATAACCAGGTTCCCTTCGATCGATTCCATGTGAATCGGAAGATCCCACAATCGGAAAGTAATAACCTCTGTTCAGGAGGTGAAGCCAATCCGCAATGACTTCAGAGTTTTCATCGTGAGAAAAGAATGGTCCGTTCATCACTTCCAGAAGATCGAAGGATGTGTCAAAACCTTTGAGGGCGGTTGCCGCGGTTTTTGGATCGAGCTGATAATAGGTAAAATAACCATACCCCCCTCGCTCTCGGATGATTGACCTGGATCAGCGCCCCGGGGTCCTTTCTTCGACTTTCCCAAAAAATGGGCGTGTTATTTTCAAAGAATCGGATGTCGATGGCACCGTTACCCGGCTCGTCTTTTCTGATACTTAGTGGATACCGATTGAACTCAGGCATGTATATTCCATTAAGGTCGAGGGGGCTGACTTCTTCTCCGACAAGGGTCGCCAAATATTCATCTAAGCCACTTTTTTTGAGTGCGGAGGGAAAATCGCTGAGAAAGTTATGGTCAGTGGAAACTGCCACATCCACCCCTTCGGCGACGACAGATTTTATCCTTTCAGCAATCGTCATCGAACCGTCTGATTTAAGCGTATGCATATGCGGATCAATAGATATGAGATTTTTCGTATCAACAACTTTGTTAATATGAAAAACGAGCGCTTGCTCACTACTTTCAGAGACTTCAATAACTTTCTGATCCAGAGTATATTCAGGACCCCTGGATGTAGAGATCATATAAGTTCCGACAGGGAGGTCGACTTCGAGACCTTCTGCCTGAGGAAAGCAGGAATTCTTGAAATATTCATGAGCGTTATTTGTTTCTAATGGGTTTTCGGGCCTGAAGTATGGAGTCCTTGTGGGATCGAGGCCGATGAATGTCGTTTTCCCGGGGACGAAGGCTCCGGCACTGTTTCTGATGGAGATCTTGACCTTCCCTTTAGGCGGGTCTTGGAGGAGGCAGGTATTTTCTTTTTCCAAATCAACAGATAGGAGATTCTCAACGACAGCCGGAAAAAAATTCGCCCTGACGGAATAAAACCCTTGAGGAAGCATCACTACGATAGGCCGCGGTTTTTCGAAGAAGGAGCTGAAGAAGACTCGCGAGGACATATCTTGTATCACGACTTCCATGAGTTCTCCGTGAAAATCAGTGCAGTCGATTTTTGCTCTGGCTGCACGCACGCCGAGTACCTGATAAATTTTTTTAAGGAGGTCTTCAGCCTCGACATCGGCCAGAAGAACGTAGCGGGCCTCAAAATTTTTTCCGGGATCGAGATTCATGGAAATGGATTCCCAGGAAATAGGTTGATATAAAGCTCGGATGGGATTCAGGTCTATCCATCCCAAATAATGCCCTTTCTTGGGGTAAACCCAGAAAGGAAGCCGGGATCCCCCTGCCGAAGAAGCGGATGATCCGCTCAAATCAGCCTCTTTAAAAGGACTGAAGGAATAGACTTGACCCGAATTGTTATAGAGGGAATAGTGAAAGTCTTCGAGCCTCACCGTTCCCGTATTTTTTACCGTAGACGTGATATCAATTTTTCCTGACTCGGGATTCAGGTGATACAGCGTTGTTATTTCTGCTTTTTCCCCTTTATCCCCCTTGTAATGCGCAGCAGCAAGGAATAGAAGGGACCCGCCTTGGGCTTTCTGAGGAATGGCGCTGAAGGAATAATATCCTAGGTATTGGCTTTTATTTTTAATTCTGATATACGGCGAGCCGACGACCAGATCACTCTTTGTGCCTTTCCCTTTAGGCACATAGCCCAGGACAGATCCCAGGGTGTGTTCAATAGGGTATTGATAATAGGACCTTAAAACCCTCTCTGTCCCTCCGAAGAGGACCAGGTTCTTGCCGTCCGATACGAGGACATCCCCTTCTTTCCATAAGGTGTTGAACTGCTCCGGCAGATCCGCCGCGTTCTTGATTACCTTCACTTCAAATTCTGCCGCTTGGAGAAGGATAGGAACGCAAAGGATCAGGATTCCAAACAGATTTCTTTTTAAACCTTTCATTCTTGACCTCCCAAAAAATGCTTAAGAAAAGGATAAACGCTTCTTAAATAATAGCGATTGGCGAGGTTTACTCGTCCGCAGTTTTTCTGCTGGCGGGGCTATTTCAAGCTGCGCATCAGGGCTTCAACACGGACCAGTCCCTTGAGCGTCTTCTCAATACCGAAACCAAAGCCGGTGCGGATGCCCTTATCCAGTCCATGCTGGTCGCCAGCGGTAAGCAGGACGGACTGCTCGACACGCAGGCGGTTAATCAGTTCTGTTGAGTTGATGGGGAGTTTGTATTCACAATAAACGAAGGCTCCGGCTTCCGGACGGACATAGGTGAAAATGTCGTCACGCTTTAAGAACCATTCCTCTATTGGAGGCAGGTTTTTGCGGATGATATGGCGTGTACGAGCAAGGATGGACTCTCGTCGCTGCGGTTCCATGACAATTGTGCCCAAATGGTCACTCAACAGGCTGGGCGTACAAGTAAGATAGTCGAGACGAACCCTTAATTCCTCGATCAATTTCGGTGGCGCAACGACCCAGCCTGTACGCAGTCCACCCAAGCCAAACGCCTTCGATAATCCCGATGTAATGACAACTTTTTCATACCGTCCCCAGAAGCTCGGTGTCGTCCCACCCTGTACCTCGGCGCCGCGGTAGACTTCATCCACCACCAGCCAAGCTCCAGCCTTACGGGCAACATCCACAACGGCATCCATCTCCGCGGCAGTGAGTACCGCCCCGGTCGGGTTGTTGGGATTGGTAATCAGTATGACATTCGTCTTGGGCGTAACAGCGCGCTTCAAGCCTTCCACGTCAAGTGTCCAGCGGTATTGACCGGCCTCTTTTCGCATCACAAGCAGGAAAGCATCAACTCCATCGGCGTACGCACATCCTAATCCCCAGGCTTGCATATAGTTGGGGATCATACAGGCCAGGCGGCCACCCGGTTCAAGCAGCGTCCACAATGTCACGTAGTTCGCCTCGGAGCCGCCGTTGGTGACAGTAATATTCTCCGGCGTGCAGTCCATGTAGAAGCGCGCGATCCGCTCACGGAATAACTGAGAGCCTTCGGATTCGGGGTAATAGAGTTCATTGGCGATGAAGCGCTCAACGTCATCCTCCCCATCAAGGAGTTCGGAAACCCTCAGTGGCAGAACGGTTGTCTCTGAGAGGTCGAATTCGACCTCTTTCTCGTACAAGCACTGCATCCGCATCATCTCAAATTTTTCAATCTTCATATTGCCTCCTATTTAATCGATTTGAAATTTCTTGAATTCATTTAAAATAATTGGTTCTCTTCCATTTAGTGTGGGTAGCTAAAGGTTAAGCGTCCAGCAACGAGATAGATGATTGTCCGGAGATAGGAGACATGCTTGAATCCGTAGGCCCGCTTCATCGCCGTCTTGATCTTCGAGTTCAATCCTTCCACCATCCCGTTCGTCACCCGGGCGTCGAGGAAATTGACGACGCCCCGCCAGTACCTTTTAATCGTCCTCGCCGCCTGAATCACCGGCTGAAGCCGGCTGTGCGTCGCCCAAAAATACCAACGCTTCAGGTAGGAGATCGCTTCGGCAGGATCAGTGATCTCCCAAAACCTCGCCAGCGCCAGCTTGATCTGATAGGCCCGGGCCGTCCGCAGGTCCAGCCTCTTCAGCGCCGCCAGGCGGGCCTCCTGTCGGGAGGTCAAGTTGTTTGGGTTCTTCAACCAGAGGAACCGGCTCTTCTTCAAGGCCTTGTTTTCCCGCTGTTCTTCCCAACGAACCCGCTCGATCGCCTTGTTGAGCTGATTCATGACGTGGAACCGATCGAACACAACCATGGCTCTTTCCATACACTTCCCGATCCCATTCAGGTACGGATCCCACATATCACAACAGATGACGTCGATCCGACCGGGGTCGATGCCCCGCGATTCGAGATCTTGGATAAACGTCTTGATCACGCCCTTTTTCCGACCTTCCCCCAGGAAAACGACCCGCGCGGCCTCGAGATCCCCGAACGAAGTCATGTAAACATGGCCTTTCCGGAGCGAGAACTCGTCGATGCCCAGCTGATGGAAGCCGCTTAGGTCGACCGCCTTCCGGGCCCGTTCGACATAATGGTTCAAAATAGGCCACAGCCGGTTGGCATGCACCGCCGTCATCTCCGCCACCGCGGCCACCGACATCTCCCGGCTCAGCGACACTACCAGCAGCTCGAACAGCAGCGTAAATCCGCTGCCGGGCCGGGTCCACGGGACCTCGAGTTGTTTCACCCCGCAGCTCCCGCAACGAACCCGAGGCACCCGGGCATGCAGGTAGGTCTCATACTGAAAAAAGTTGAGATGCCGCCAGGTCCGGTCCTGAGTGTCGTGGACCTCCCCCTCCACTGTTTCCCCACAGGAACAGGGAAACTTAGCTCCTTTGACGAAGTCGAGCCAGAGGTCAAGCCGGCCTTCCTCCTTCGAGAACTTGAGGTCGACCACCTGCCAGGGCTTGGAAAGACCGAGGGCCATGGTAAACAAACTGAGTTCAGTCATCAAGGCGTATCCTTTCAAACTGGGATTCGCCTTAAATCTTATCATGCCGGCCCCGGCTCCTTAAATCACCTCAACCCACACTAAATCGAAGAGAACCAAATATAATCCCAAAATGACCCCAGATTAAAGATAACCCTTGGTTGATCACTTCTTCGGGTGATGCCTGTCGCTGGAGCGGGATATCCGCGTTCACTTTGTCTAACATCTCCCGTGTATACTCGGCTTTCTGCATGGGAGTCAGTACATATCCGGAATACAATTCTTCTCTCCTTCTCTCTTTCTTATTTATGTATTTATCTAGATTGGATTTGTATAGTATAATTACGCTATCAATTTGGATAATTATGTTGTTTATTGTAAAATTTTTGCTATCTAAGTTTAGGTAGTTTAGCACAGTGTCATCATCTTAAGCATAACTCAGATGATTTAATTTTTTGAGCCCGCGGGATAAATCATTGGCGGGAATGATTTTCAATATGGGAGAAAAATTCCGAGCCAAAAATATCAATTTTGTTCGATGGCTTACTACTCCCGTTTTTTATATTTGCGCTTAAACTGGGATGGCGTCATATTCTCCACCTGCTTGAATGTTTTTGTGAAATGAGTTTGATCAAAAAAACCCAATTCGATCGCACAATCTGCGAGGCTCATATCGGTATTTAAAATCAGATATTTTCCATAGTCGACTTTGAGCTTTTTAACATAATCAGAAAATGACATCCCTGTTTCCTCTTTGAAAAGGTGAAGACATCTGCTCGTGCTGATGTTACCAACCCTGGCGATCTCTTTCGATGTCAGTCTTCATGTGAAGTTCTGATCGATATAATCGATTATTTTCCTGACCTTGATCTTTTTCTTATTATGCTTAATAGCAGAGGCCCTGTTAATAAAATTGATCAGGATATCATTCAATTTGAACAGCAGCTCATCCAAATCTGTTTCCTTAATCAGCTCTGTGAGATAACAATAGTTCAATCCCGCTAAGTCTTTGGCATCCACGCCTGCTTCCATAGCTGTTCTTGAGATGAGCACAACCAACTCGATGATTCGGACTTTAATGATCTCAGAATTCATTCCGCTCTCAAAAAAGATCGATCCCAAGAACTGATTGAGAATCTCCTTGGCTCCTGTTTTATCACCGAGTTTGACTTTCTGGATGATCTCTTCCTGTTTGCCCAGAATTTTCCTCGCAATATCGGGCTTGCTCTTTTTTAAATCATCCAGGTAATTCGCGATTTTGTACTGTTGGATGTATTTGGCTTTTCTCTCTTCAAGGACGCTTAAGTCATTGATCTGGAATTGACCGGTAAGCGCGAGAAGATAAGAAACGTCATCCCTCACCTTCTTGCGCGAAATAATCCTAATTTCCAAATCAGGGAGCTTTGCCTCATCTAAAGTTTCACAGAAACCCTTGAGGTTTTGAGCTATTTCATCAACAAAATCCTGTCTCATTATTGGAAAAATGGCAAAGCCGCTGATAAATCCACCTATTAGCTCTCTATCAAGAATAATGGGCACGGCAAACATGATCACCCCAAGAGGGCAGTTCGTGATATATTCTTGTCCCCACCTGAATGCCTCTTCAATTGCATTCAACATCTTTAATTGACAATTATTCATCAAAATACTATTCACACCAGCTAACGCCTGTTTACAAACCGTGCATTTTCTGACACCGTGTATGATTTCACCGTCCGTGTTTATGAGAATGAGGGGCAATCCTGTTTTAGTAGTGTAATTCCCTGAAAGCAGTCTGAACTTTGCCTTGGACACGATTCGCTGAAGATGCATGTTTTTTTCTTGGGAATTATGCCTTTAAAAAAGCACACAATCATGATACATTATATTAGTGGAATTCATCATCGAAGTATTCAGGCAAATATTCATATTTATAATAACTCACTCTTGTCCAAAATAAGTTTTAGAAAAACTCCGACCCGGGTACAATAAAGTTGTTGAAAATTTTACCCAAGGATGTCGGAGCACTGACATGAATAAATATAGCAGCATTTTCAGCCAATTGCTATCCCTTTTTCCGCGGCTCGAATTTGAACGGCTCGTCAAGCTTACCGGCGCCGAGTATGCCGCCAAAGGCTTTTCCAGTTGGGGACATTACGTGGCCATGCTTTTCTGCCAACTGGGGCAAGCCCATTCGCTGCGAGAGATCTGTAATGGTCTGGCCAGTTGTTTCGGGAAGCTCAGGCATTTAGGGATCAGTCAAGGCCCGAGACGGTCCACCTTGGCTTATGCCAATGAACACCGATCGTGGGAGCTGTTTGAGAAGGTTTTTTATGGACTGTTGAGCCGCTGCCGGGGAGAGTTTTTGGGGAAGACGAAGTTTCGGTTCAAGAACAAGCTCCTGAGTTTTGACGCGACGGTGATCGAGCTGTGTGCAAGTCTTTTTGACTGGGCGAAATTTCGCCGGACCAAGGGGCAGTGAAACTTCATTTGCTCCTGGATCACGAGGGTTATCTTCCCCAGTATGCGTATATCACAGAGGGGAAGGTTCATGAGGTGACGATTCTCAAGAATCTTCGATTTTCCCCTGGAGCCATCGTCGTCTTCGACCGCGGGTTGGTGGATTATAAGCTTTTTGGCGAGTGGACAGAGGAGGGGGGTGTATTTTGTGACACGGCTGAAAGAGAACGCCACCTACCGGGTCATCAAAAGGCTTGCGGTGCCCGAGAATCGGGCGATCCTCAAGGATGAGATCATTTCCCTCACGGGCCTCAAGGCTCGGGAATACTGTTCTTGTCGGCTACGAAGGATCGAGGTTTTGGACAAAGAAAAGGGGGAGGTGATTGTCCTTCTGACGAATCATCTGGGGTTCGGGGCGACGACGATCTCGGCCACATATAAGGACAGATGGCAGATAGAGATTTTTTTTAAGATCCTGAAACAAAACCTGCGGATCAAGACATTTGTCGGGACAACAGCGAATGCCCTCAAGATTCAAATTTGGACAGCATTGATCGCGATCCTGCTTCTAAAGTATCTGAAAATCCGGTCTCGCTATAACTGGTCTTTGAGCAATCTGGTGGCGCTGTTAAGGCTGAATCTCTTTGCCTATAGAGATTTATGGGAATGGATTGATCGACCGATAGAGCCGCCGCCTGTGATACAGGAAGCTGAGCAATTAGCGTTGAGCCTTGTTTAATTGGACAGCATATGATTAAAAAAAATGACAACCTGGTTTTGAGAATGTGGGAAATCTTGTCCAACATGCCTGTAGAGGTATGGATTTTTCTATGATTTCAGGTTATTTTGGACAGCAGTGATTTTAAATATAAATTATAGGGCAAAGGATATAGAGGAAGATGTTCCTTATATCATCAATGTGTAAAAAATTAAAAGGAGGAGAATAACGATTACAGCATTCAACTCATAGTAAAGTAAAAAGCACGGAGGACAGTCATGAAAAGAATTAAGACACTTGTTTTATTCATTATTGTGTGCGGGATTTTTCTTCATGCAGAGAACAAAAGGCCCTTCACCATCGATGATTATTTCAAAATTCAAGATATATCCGATATCCGGATCTCTCCGGATGGAGAGAAAGTGGTCTTTGTGAAACAGGAAATCATTGATGATAAAAGTGCAAAGGGCAAAATGAAACGGAAACGCGACATCTACATGGTCACTCTCGCTGACAATGAAATCCATCGTCTGACCTCTCACGAAAAAGATTCTTCGACGCCCCGATGGTCGTCTGATGGAAGATACCTCTTTTTCCTTTCAACGAGGAGCGGGAAAAGCCAGATATGGATGCTGGATATGAAACGGGGAGGCGAGGGGCAGCAGCTCACTGACTGGGATCCCGGTATAGAAGAATATGCATGCTCTCCTGATTCCGAATATATTGCATTCGTCTCCAAGGACCCCAAAAAGGAAAAGGATGCGGGTGAGGAAGAAAAAGATAAAAAAGACGATCCTTATGTCATAACCAGAACGCGTTACCTGTCCGATGGAACCGGCTATTTTGGAGATCCTCGGGAATGGCATCATCTTTGGGTAATCTCTCTATCTGATGCTAAAAATCCCAGAAAAATCACCGATGGGAATTTTGACGACAGAAATTGTGAATGGTCTCCTGACGGGCGGCACATTGCATTTGTTTCCAATAGAACTGGGGATGATGACAATAACGATAATGTCGATATCTGGATCGTTCCATCACGGGGAGGGGACGTCAAACAGTTCACCTCGAACATCGGTTC
>Ga0315280_10004207_pt1 | contig 21471 bp, 18 predicted proteins | sample YL17G06_40_MG_FD_203697 | JGI IMG/M metagenome (GOLD analysis project Ga0315280, IMG submission 203697) | Sediment microbial communities from Yellowstone Lake, YNP, Wyoming, USA - YL17G06_40 | ecosystem: Environmental > Aquatic > Freshwater > Lake > Sediment | place: USA: Wyoming | collected...
GCTTCATACTCACCCAAAGCCTCTTTCACCGAAAAGGCCGGTGAGTCTGAAGCTCATTCATCCTCTTACCAAAAACACGTATACAAAATCATGCTAATCGAAAGAATATTGCAAGGAACTGGCGCGCAGACTAAATCAAGTATATCTAAACCTTGTCACAATCGCGCTGACGATCTTGAAGCTCCAGAACTGCTTCAGCAATATCCTCAGCAGCATCTTCTGCAGCCAACTCGAACCATTAACCGTGTTAATGTATACGTGCCTGTTGCTCCATGTCGGCCCAGAATTCATGAACACGTAGTCTGCATAGCCATCGTGATTGAGATCCACAAACTCGGCCCTACTAGAAGTAATCAACCCCAGATCTTTTCGATTGACTTGGTTTCAAACCAGTCTTCTTGTGAGTTACCTGCTTCTTCTTTCTCTTCAAATGCAAGGCCACTAGACCGATGAGCACCACTAGAACGGCTGTGATAGCGCTTCCAACCGATAGGAAGGCTAGCGAATTGTCGGTAGCAACGGTTGTCTTCGTTATCGTCACCTCCGGCGGCATAGTCCGCGTCGCAGTCAGAGAAGTAACGGTCACATTGTAGGGCTCCACAGTAACAGTGCCCGGCATCATGACAGTGGTCGTTGAAGGCATTTGGCTCACGCCTCCATTTCCGTTCCAACCGCTACGCGCGCGTAATGCCTTTTTCTTCGCCGCCGAGTATGTCGTCTCATCTGGAACACGGAACGATATGACCTGATTAGCATTGAGGCTGGGAACGACTCCCTGGTAATTTAGCGTCCTTACGTTGATAGTTCCTGCCGGAGAGATTGTGCCAGACGCAGAGTTCTTTTCGGCTAGCGGGCTTACAGGCACCACGATCAACAACATAAGGAGAAGCAAGATCAAAACAGATATTCGATTACACAATCGGCGTCCCTACTTGACGGCGTGCCCAGTTTGAGGTTTCGTGTCTCTCAAGATTGACTCTATGGTCTTGTGTTTAGGAGTTGCAGTCTTCTGTTGGAGACTGGTAACTTTCGGACTGAAGCTGCTAAGAGCTTCACTCAATAGTCTCGTTTCTTCCTCATCTAATGTTATGTATGACTTCAACTCTAGTAGCAGTTTCATTGTGTTGATGTAGTAGTAGCTTTTCTGGAAATCTCCTGCGTTAACCATTTCAAGTAATGATCGGAAGAAGTGGGCTTTTGTTAGGAAGCTGAGAAAGACTTCACTGGCATCCCTTTTCTTAGCTTTGCCCACGATCGCCGGTGAAAGCCCCGTCCGGGCTAACCGATTGAACTTCCGTACATAGTACCCGACCGTACCTCTAGGGATTCCCGTGAGCAACGCTATCTCATCGACTGTCTTACCTGACTCCCAGAGCGGGTAGACGGTTTGATTCCTATCTTCGTTAGTTTTGAGAGGCATCTATCTCATAATATGATTATAAGATAGGATATATAGGTTTTTCAACCCACACCTGAAACAACCATCGAGAATAGCTCTATCTCATTCTCGGCGCGACTACCATTCTTGTTTTGGCGGGAGGAGCAACGTTCTTGCATCCAACTGGAAGACAACTACTCCGCCAGCAGTCCAGACAACTGCTCTAGCCACACTTCGAACCGCTGCCGGAAGAATCAGTTCGATGCCGGGCAAAATCAAGCTTCCTGACAACGGTTGTCGTGTCGAGGCCGCCGCCTCAGACTTCCCTCTCACAGGAAAGGAACTCTTGAAGATACGAGATTTCGAAACGATGGTTCGGAAGAGACTTGCAATAGTAGGGGTTTACTGCGTCTGGAGCCAGCAGCATACGATAGCATTTGTCAGCACCAACCAGCATCTCCGACGTGTTTCCCGCGCGCTTATGCCTTAAATAAGTGAGAAGCAGTACCGAATTCACATGCCGAACAGAAGAACTGGGTTGTTGGCGCTCCCTCGTTGCTCCTGTGCTAGCCAAAGAAACGATCACCTGCTCTTTCTATCGATCATGTCTTCTAATTTGTGATAGTTATGACGATCTTGCGGGGACTCGGCATCTTCGCGCTTGTCATGCTGACAATGGGAAGCTTGACTCTTTCGGCATCCCCCAATCGCGCGGTTGTTGTCTATTACAATGGGGGGTGTTCCATTTGTGTGCAATACGTCGAGGCACTTGAACATGTTGTGCGTTCTGCAGGTATCACGGACGTGGCAAAGTACGATTACTACGGTAATGACACGGCGCTCAGCATTCTTTCAGGCATACGAGAAAAGTTCGCTGTGCCTCCCCAGTTCTATGGTTCGGTTACCACAATCATAGATGGAAGATGTTTGTTTGAAGGGTATTTTCCAATCGACATTGTGGTCAGCTTTGTCAGGTCAGGTGAGGTTTTCGATAGACTGATCGCAGCTGAAGGGTTGAAGCCAGATACTTATCGGTTGTTGAGGGATGGTGAAGTACTTCAATGCAGTTCGTCTGAGAGAATCTCGGATTGTCTTTCATCCGGCCTGCTTTTCAGCACAGTGGGGATGTGGGCGCTAGTTCTGCTCTCAGGATTCGTGAATGGTTTGAATCCGTGTGCACTTGCTGTTCTCGCCTACTTCGTTGGTGTGATCTCAGTTCGTCGATCGAGAGAAGAGACTCTCAAGATAGGAGCACTATACGTTTTGTCAGTCTACTTGGTATATGTTGGAATAGGGATCGGCTTGATGCGCATAATTCTCTCAAGCGGATACGTCTCGGTTCTCTCCAAGGCTCTTGGAGCATTCATCATAGTGGTCGGCGCTGCAAGTCTGAAGATCGGTTTCCAGCAAGGATCAAGTTTCCCGAGGATACCGAAAAGACTAGTGTCTCCGATTGCACAGAGGTTCAGTCGCACATGGATTCAAAAATCAGCTCTGGCTGCCGCATTGTTGTTTGGAGGGATAGTGGCTGTGCTTGAGTTTCCTTGCACTGGAGGAGTCTACGCAGCGATAGTTGGAATGCTCTCCGCTCCAGGGATGGATTCTGTCCGAGTGCTATACTTACTAGCTTACAGCTTGATGTTTGTGATGCCTCTGGTGATTCTGTTGGTGCTCTCCTACAGTGTTGCAGGTTTCCCGTCGCTAAGAGAGATAGCGGAGAGACACAGATCGCTCGCGCGACTTGCCTCGGCAATGTTGCTGCTGGGCTTAGGACTTTTTCTTCTGATTCGCAATTGATACCTTAGGAATCTCCGTGACTCTGTTCGCGTATGTGTACACGCGAAGGCTCAGACATTCTTTCTCAAGTAGACTGAATGGAAGCCAGAAAGCATAAGAGCAGTATCTGCACTGCTCGGTGAGTAGAAAACGAAAAGCGACGTACAACACTCGTATTGCTATTCAGCAGTATTTGACAAAAGCTCCAAGCACTTTTCAGATACAATGTAAAGGGGATGGCAAACCCCCTGGCTTTTGAACAGTTTTCTGTATACAAGCATTATTCTCGCTCATAACTCTGCGTGCTTACTAGGGGAATCGTTCCTCATCATTCGCTTGCATACACCCATCTAAGCAACTTGAGTTGAGAATTGATGTATGTGCGACATCTGAGAGAGTACGTGTCTGCATTTGCTCTGTGTGTTATGATAATCGCGTCCGCCCTGTCGCCCTCGATAGGCTACTCAAACCTTCTATCGCCCCGTGGCACTGGACTATCCGTGCCGCCTCTTCAGAATGCCCCTGAACTGGATAATGAAACTCACACAATAATGCGCCCTGATCCCAACCTCCTCCATAAGTGGGCAACCGAGGCCAATGAGACTACTGCGACTTACATTAACCCGGAGATCAACGCATCGAGGGTGCCATCATCATTCACTCTCCTCAATTATCTTCAGTATACTCCCTCCGATCGCAATCAAGGGTGGGCAGGCAACTGCTGGGTTTGGGCTAGCACAGGCGCTATGGAAGTGGCGCTTGATGTTCGAACAGGAACCAAAAATCGTCTTTCCATTCAGTACTTTGATTCCAACTATAACGGTGGAACAGGACCTAATTGGGCTGGCTGCGGAGGTTCCATATCCACCTTCGCAACTTACTACGCTAATACGCTGAAGAAAGCGATCCCATGGTCCAACACTAATGCCCAATACCAAGACGGTACCCGGTCATGCGGGAGTGGTGGAACACTGGTCTCAGCCGCAAGTATTTCCACTTCACCTAACTATCCTATCGTGAGCTGCGGATATAGTTGGGTACCGACTAATGGTGTTGGTGTGACTCAGAGCACTGCAATTACGAATATCAAGAATGTTCTTCTGCAAAACAAAGCACTTTATTTCGCTTTCACCTTGCCAGATGACAATGATTGGAACAATTTCAAGAACATCTGGGATAACTATGGTGAGAGTGTTAAGTGGAACAGTGATTTTTCTAATGGCCATACATACAATTGTTACCAGGGTGGAGGGCATGCGGTTTTATGCGTTGGCTGGGATGACACTGACCCCAGCAACAAATACTGGATCATGCTTAACAGCTGGGGCACTCAGGGTGGGCTTCGCCCCAACGGCATCTTCCATCTGGACATGAATATCAACTATAATTGTTACCTCTACTATCCTGGCGGTGGTACCAATGGTTGCGGCGGCTCCCCATATTACTTCTACAATCTCAATTGGTATTCTCTAGACGTCTCTTTCGGTACTCCTGCTTCTTGGACGAACCTGACTGGTGTTTGGGTGCCCCCGTTCGGCAACATTATGTGGAACGGACAGTTCGACGGAGGCGTCTTCGTTGACCTTAACAACGATGGTCACATGGACTATGTTTTCATGAATTCTGGTCCTACATGGAGTAACCGGCATGCGTACATTAATACTGGCAGCGGTTGGCTACAGGATGATAGTTGGGTTCCTTCGTTCGGCAATATCATCTGGAACGGTAAAGATGACGGGGGGCGGTTTGTAGACGTCAACGGTGACGGTTACCCTGATTGGGTGTTCATGAATTCGGGTCCAACATGGAGCAACAGGCATGTGTATCTTAACTGGCCGAGTACTTCTTCTCCGCATTGGAGTCGTGATGATGGTTGGTTGCCTCCGTTTGGGAATATTGTTTGGAATGGTGGGTATGATGGTGGCGTCTTCGTTGATTTGAGTAACGATGGGTATGCTGATTGGGTTTTCATGAATTCTGGGCCTACTTGGAGTAATAGGCATGTGTACATTAATACTCATGCTGGTTGGACGCAGACAGATAGCCGGCTTCCCCCGTTTGGAAATATTGTCTGGAACGGTAAGGAGGACGGAGCCAGGTTTGCAGATCTAACCGGTGACGGCTACCAGGATTACATATTCATGAATTCTGGGCCTACTTGGAGTAATAGGCATGTGTACATTAATACTCATACTGGTTGGACGCAGACAGATAGCCGGCTTCCCCCGTTCGGCAACATTATCTGGAATGGTGGGTATGATGGTGGCGTCTTCGTTGATTTGAGTAACGATGGGTATGCTGATTGGGTTTTCATGAATTCTGGGCCTACTTGGAGTAATAGGCATGTGTACATTAATACTCATACTGGTTGGATGCAGACAGATGGCTGGCTTCCCCCGTTTGGAAATATTGTCTGGAATGGTAAGGAGGATGGAGCCAGATTCGCCGACTTAAACGGTGACGGATGTCCAGATTACGTATTCATGAATTCTGGTCCGACTTGGAGTAACAGGCGCGCATATACAAATACATATGATTAAGTGTTTGTTTGAGAGATGATTTCTGGTTGGCCATGCGCGGACGTAACAGAAAAGTGGGGTTACTCTTTCTGGTAACTGGACTTGTTCTTCTGGTGCTCTACGGCTTGGTCAAGTTCGGGAACCTGCCGCTGTCTCAAACATTGCTGTTGAACGGGGAAATGTATGAGTTTCAATCTGTTACGCCAGAGGTCGGGAAACCATATTCTTTCCAAGGAGTAACGTTCACGTATCAAGGAGCGCCGGGGCTTGCTTCGCCGGAGAAAATACTGTCGGAACCGATGAGATACGATGGCCGTAAGGTTCTAATAAAAGGAAGAATCTCCGCCGACTCTATTCAATCAGAGACAGATTCAACTAAATCGTTGCGGATCACTGACACAAACAAAGTAATGAGAAGCGAAATGGAAGGAAGAACACTGTATTTGCGAGTGACAGTTCAAGTAAGTGAGCGACCGGCTGGAGTTTACGAAGTATCCGTTGTTCCTTCTGAGGTTAGCGCAGATGCTTTACCTCCTATTGAGGCCGGTGCTCCGCCGAGGGTTGATTGGAAGATTGAATATGCATCAAAAACCGTCTATCTTCAATTACAGACAGGGAAGGGACCAGTATCTCCAGAGTACCAAACAGGCAATGATTCATACTACGCGTTATCATCTGACAAGCAGTTTGGAGTCTACTATGGAGAACCGAAGAACAAGTATCCAGGATTCTACTTGCTCGTGAAAACCACTTCAGTCACGCCCGCTCTTACGAATTGGCTACCCTATATCAGTGGAATTCTAATTCTGTTAGGATTTCTCATCTACAGAAGGAATGTCTGAGATTTCTCTCTCGGATACAAGTTGTCTAGAACAAAACTATTCAGCATCACGCTATTCTTCGCGGCTTATGCTCTGCCGAGTGGATAGCTTAATCTCCCTCCTTCGGGAATCCAAAGGTTTCACGTGCATGCGCTGTTTTTCAGAACATGATTGTGGCAAACTGGTTCTGCGTGCCATTCACTTGATCTATACGCGGCATAGTCCGGGTGAAGCATTGACGATACGCTTGTTGGTGCATGGTGCCTTGAGGAATCTGTGTTTCTCGTGAAGCTGGCGAAAACTGAATGTAATGACCGTATACACATCGCTTATATGCATTCATACCAAAATCTTCTCGATGACTTGGCGAAGCAAGCGCATGCTTTTTTCAGTTGTTTTCAGTCTTATCGCCGGGATTTGGCAGTTGGCTTACTGGGCGAGAGCTGTCTCAGTTGCGAAGAACGCCACAAGTGTCAATGGCGTAGTCTACTGGACTAGTGGAGGACCGGGAACTTTTCTACCATGGCCTATGGATCCCGGGCATTTGACCGTGATGACTAGAATGGACAGTGCCCTCGACGAGTTTATTTTTCACCTCATAACCTCGTATGCGTACGTTCTCGTAGCGATATTTGTCATCTGCCTGTGTGGAGTATGGGGTTGGCAGATCGGCAGATACGTAAATGGATGATCAGGCACGATGAATCTCGAACACGGAGTGCCCTATCACATTCTACCGATACATGCGGCGTGTTGCGGTGAGAGCAGTTTCGCAATCACTTGCACTGCAGAGGATTTCGAGCTACGCACATTGTGCGCCAGACCGCAGTTGGCTGTCTTCTAATCGACGTTGCTAATGACTTAAAACGATTTTCAAGCTGCATCGAATCAAGACCGTTCGCCTGTTTTCGTTGATGTTACTTATCTCAATGCATAGAATTCTTGGCTGGAACCGTTTCCACTCTATCTTTTCCACATCGACTACAAAGTATTAAACTACATTTCCTCCAAATATGGCTTGGCACGCGCTGCTGAATTGGACGACTTATCAGCACCCCTACACACTGATCAAGCCATCAGAAGACATTGCGCTGACCATAAACCACCAGAATCCTACGCTAAGACCATGCCAAACAACCGAGAGTTCATCGTAGGAGCGTGGAGTTAAGCAACTGTGGTAACATCACGTCGATCCAGAAAACCACTTCTAGCAATACTGGAAGAGCAGAGTCATCTCTCTACGTGACAAATCTTGGCATTGACTCGGCCGAGTGCGTATCGAAGTCCCTTTGTCTGACACAGATGCAGGAATTCCGCGGCAGCATCAAAAGACCTCCCAAAAATTCCATGGCCGCAGAGCTCTCGGTACGCTTTTTCAACTGCTCTCTCAAGGTCTCTAGGCTCCAAGTCATTCATTCTGATCGCGGAGAAGCGTGAGCCATCGTAGGCTCTCCAGTCACTGGTGATCAACCAATCATTTGCTCTTGCCATCTCAAAGAAGCTCGTCCCAGGAAAGGGAACTGCGATGCTGAATTGAGCAGTATCAGGTCTTAGTTCCTTGACGAATCTGATCGTTTGTAGAATGGTTTTCTTGGTTTCGCCTGGCAGGCCGAACACGAACGTCGCATGGGTTCTTATTCCGACTTCGTTTGCCATTTTGACGGCCTTCTTCGCTATGAGTGGCGTCATGCCTTTGGATGCAGCCTGCAGTATCCCTTGGTTTGCGGTTTCAATTCCGAATTTTATGGCTCTGCAACCAGCTTTGCTCATTGCTCTAAGCATTTCTCTATCTACCGTAGAGACATGACCCATGCATCCCCATTCTACTCCGAGCGGATGATCATTCAAGAGAGCGCACAATCTGAGAATCTTGTTCTTTTCCATTGACGTGAAGCAATCGTCATCAAAGTAAATGGATCTCGGTCGGTATCTGTGAACGATATACGACATCTCGTCGAGTACTGATTCGGGTGCTCTGGATCTCAATCTCTCTTCATACAGAACTTGATTCCAAAGACAGAAGATGCACCGGAAGGGGCATCCTCTTGACGCTAGCATTTGGACCTGCGGCCTTGGCACGAGTGGGTCATAGTATGAATCTAAGTTGTATAGATCTCGATCCGGCCACGGAAGCGCATCAAGATCCTTAAGCAAGGGCCGTTTCTCAGTCAGTATGGCTTTGCCGTTTTTCTTTAAACCAATTCCTTCCACCTGTGTAAGGTCTTTTCCATCCAGTATGGATGTTATTGTTTCAAGTGCCGAATACTCGTACTCCCCTCTAAGAACAACATCCACATTCGGATCACTCAATGCAGCCTCTGGATATGTAGAAACATGGGTGCCAGCTAGTATCACAATTGGCCGATTGCTTGCCTTAGCTTGCTTTGCAAACTGTAAATCAGCATGATATGACGGTGTAGACGTTTCCGTCAGAACGATTGAAGGGCCGACCAGGTCGTACTTGGACCAGAACTCTTCAGTTGTCAATCGGTCAGCGAGCGCGTCAATGACTTGGACCGTGACGCCTGATCTTTTCAGTAATGCTGTCGCATACGCCTGGAAAAAGGGGAAGGGAGCGTACTGAGATTCCAATCCCTGTGTGTGGGGCCATCTGCTGCCCGCTCTAATCGAATGGTATCTCTGATCCCAAGGTGGATTGCATATCAAGACTTGCGACGGCACTCTAAGTCACTCTCTATGCCGCAGTTCGGTTTGGAAGGTAAAGAAGCTTCGGAGCAGCGCGGTTAAGGTCACTGCTATGCAGGGAATCGTGACGACCGCGAATCTGATCCCTTTCCTGTAATCTATCGCCAACCATGTCTGGAAATTCCCGATGGCTATCTCTAGACAAGTCTTGACAGCAGTTGCATCATTCTTCAGTACTGCAAGGAACCCCCAGTAATCCCACTTGTAAACCATCTTGAACAAAGTCAGTAATCTATCCTGTCTTTGGTGGTGGACTATGGCCTGAGGATTGTATCCCAATTTGTATCCATGCTTCCTTATTCGATACCCCATCTCAACATCTTCGCCGCCTTCTCTAAAGTACGCATCAAAATAGCCAACCTTCTTAAACGCAATTCGTTTGTAGCATGAGCAAATCCCCCACAAGAAGGGAACGTCTTCTCGCACATTTTCTCCCCATGTCTGTCTTCGATGAATCGCTCTCCATCTGTTTACGAGATCCTCTTGCCGTAGGTCAAATGCGCAGCCACCAACACCGACTATCTCTTCGTTAAGGCAGCTTAACATATTTTCGATGCAATTCTTATCGACAATTGTATCCGCATCAAAGAAAATGACGACATCTCCGGTGGTGTTATGTATTCCAGAATTTCTCGTCTCTCCAATCCCTCTACTATTCAGATGTTTCAGTAGCTTTGTGTTCTGGAACTGCAGGACGATTTGGGAGATGTCATCGGGGGATCCGTCATCTACAACTATTACCTCCGAGGGCTTCACAGTTTGTGAGGCGATCGACTCAAGGCATTTCTTCAAGTAACTACCGCTGTTATAGCATGGTATTACAACTGAAATAGTGGCGTCTGATAACATTGCTTTGTTACCGAGGGCTACATCAGTGTTCAATTTAACATTTATCCTATTGATCGATTTGCACAGCCAGCGCGCTACGTGATCCTTGTGGCCAGCGACTGAGAGCCCAATAGTGAACTACCAATGTGTTAACCTGACGCTCTGGAACTAGGTTCAATACTCCTCTTCCTCAAATGGCCTATTCACGGTTGACGCCCCTTTCCGGTATTCACCACTATTCTTTTAGATCACGCGCCTGCAAGTTATAGGTTCGAAAGAGATGGATCGAATGAAGACCGTCGTGGTCGCGGGAGGCACGGGTTTTATAGGATCCGCAGTGGTGGAGAAACTGTTGAAGACAGGAAAGTACAGGGTCAAAGTTGTGGCCCGAAGGCCCCTAGAACGAGCAGCGCGCGCGCCTCCCTATGACTTCAAGGCTTTAGATGTGAAGAACCTTGCCGAGACTATTGAGTGCTTCAAAGGAACGGATATATGCATCGCATTGGCGGCGAGCATAGGCGGTATACGGTTCTTTCACAAATACCCGGCCGATATAATCAGGGACAACATGCAGATCGCTGCGTCCACGTTTGAGGCTTGTCGGATAGCCTCTCTAGAGAGCATCGTTTACGTATCTTCATCGATGGTATACGAAAATGCAACCCGATGGCCTTGCACAGAGGAAGATCTGACAGTCATTCCTCCTCCAACTACGGCCTACGGTATAAGCAAGCTGGCTGGCGAGCGTTTCTGTCAGGCATATTCTGAGCAGTATGGCCTAAAATACACTATCATAAGGCCTTTCAATACGTATGGTGTCAACGAGTTTCCCCGAACGGAAGTGGGCGATGCCCATGTGATTCCTGATCTTGTAAAGAAGGTTTTGAGCAATCAAAGGCCGTTAGAGATCTTTGGCGACGGAGAGCAGAAGCGTTGCTTCACACATGTTAGTGACGTTGCTGACGGCATCACTAGAGCCCTAGAAAACCCAAGAGCTACAAACGAAGACTTCAATCTCAGTACAGACGAGGAGGTTAAGATCTTAGATCTAGCGGAAATGATATTCAACATGTGCAGGCCTAACGAGGAGTTTTCCGTAAAGCATCTGCCAGCGTATTCAGTGGACAGTAGACGTCGTTGGCCAAACACTACCAAAGCGAGAAGAATTCTCGACTGGAGGCCTACAAAAGATTTCAGAGAGGGGCTGAGAGAAGTGATCGAGTGGCAGGCGTCGCTGATGAATAGCAAACTTCCTCCTGTGAAGAGCTGATCTATTCATCTAGGCAAAGTAAGATTTCCCTGAATTGTATCGAGTCATGGACGTATCTGATATGAGGAATCCGATCGAGAATCAAGAACACGACGTCTCGCCGCATCACAATCTGTCAGATCCTTTCCCTCTTCTTTATGAGAGATGCTCTGAGATAGCGGAATCCCTCAAAGGCATTTGTGGTGTCAGATACAGAGGGCCTGACGGGAGACTTACACTTTCGGATCAATCGATATTCATGATTGAAATGGTTCCGACCGCTCTTACAAAAGGCGTCGGCCTCATATTCGTCAGACCATATCTAGACTATGACAAAACCAAGGCTCTTGCGGAATCAGAGTTCAAAAGGGAATATGCTCTTGGATTGTCCAATGGTGTTCTTGCCAGACTGCGTGATGAACTGGCAGATGTGACGAAGTGCTGGGATAAAGGACTCGAGATTGTAGACAAAACGATGGCGAGTTCCGCAATAAATGCAGATAACTCACTGAGTGTCATCACAGCGAGCGATTTCTGGCCGACACATGACGATGCAGGAAAAGGGTGGATCAAATCGCGATTCATAGTAGACAATCTCAATTTAGACATCGTATCTGAATTTCACCTCACTACATATGCTCCCTCTTCAACTTTCGCCACGTTGAACTTGAAACGTAAGGGGAAGCACAGAGTTTTCTTGAGAGTCCTTTTGGCAGAAGATCGTGGACGCCTTCAGATCAAACTCGGTGATTACCTTTATACGATTAGGCCTTCTCGGCACGGTGTCCTGAAGTGGGCACTCAAAGACTTGGAAACCGTAGTTTTGAAACGGGGTGATAGTGCCAACTTAACCCTGAGGAACGATGGAACTGGCTTCAACGATGTTGATTTTGTCCTTCTTGCCAGAGATGATCTTGAACTGAGTGAGAATGATGCTGTGTTCTACAAGATGGTCACCGGCCCCGTAGCAAACTCACTTTGATTGGAGTCAGATTCACCTTGGGGCGTAATGACTTCGAAAAGAGCATTGTTCGAGGGCAACAGTAGACTAATAGCTCGCGCAGTAAATCCTAGTAAGTGGCTCATAGCCTTCTTCTAGCTGATATACGACACTTGATATGCTGGGATGGCGAATCAACAATTGCGCGAGCTACTCTCGTCAGGGACTTAGAAATTCGATCTGACATGGGTGGGAAGGTTAGCCTGAGTTTGTCACTCAAAACGGACAGTTCAGAAACATCGTATTGCCGTGATCCTCTAGTAAGCGTTATTGTTCCGACATTCAACCGTAAGCACCTAATTGAAGTGGCACTACAATCTCTGTTGAATCAAACATATTCACGAGATCGGTATGAAATTATCGTGATAGATGATGGATCCACTGATGGAACGGAGTCAACAATAAGAACAATAGTGGATAGAGATCCTGATAGGATCAGATATCTTGAGGAAAACCACCGAGGCCCAGCAAGCGCAAGAAACCTGGGCCTGAGAGAGGCCAAGGGAGAGATAGTCATCTTCACTGGGGACGACTGCATTGCTGACAAAGAATTGCTAGCAGAGCACGCCACCTATCACAAAAAGCTTGGAAACATAGCGGTTCTTGGGATCGTGAAGAATCACCCCAACATCCCCAGAACCTCTCTCGTAGAGTATCTGGAGAATAGCTTCGAACAGTTTCACTATTCAGCTATCGCGAGCTCAAATATGAAAGAAGTATCGTTCCATTTCTTCTTTACATCGAACGTGTCAGTGAGGAAGGAAGTTCTGTCATCTGTCGGATTGTTCAATGAATTGTACAAGTATCCCGCTTGGGAGGACATCGATCTCGGACACAGGATACAAAAGCGATTGAGGATTCCAATAGTATTCAATGAGAACGCTGTCGTGTATCATTGTCATCCAACCAGCTTGATAAGAGCTATGAAGCGAGAGTTAATGCGAGGACGTGAATATGTGTTGTACAGGAAGCTGAACTCTGATGACAGAATGCATGCCTCTGAATTGCTTTCGCACTCTTTTCTTTCCGTGATAGCACGCTATGATAGGCCTGTTTTTCTGTTGTTCCGTTTGGTGTTGTCTTTGGCCAGATTCGTTGGGTACATTGTTGGAAGTGTCAAATATCGTAATGTGAATATAGAATCATGCACGTGCTGACTAGTGACTTGCTGATTAGCGAGAGTATCTCTGCAGTTACTTCGATATGAGTCTCTTCTCTCTCAGCTCTTGTAGGGCTTGGTTGAATAAGTCCGTTCTTCCCCAATCTTTGAGTCTGGCCCACTTGGCTAGCTCCGATAGTCCTTCTTCTAGGTTAATGGATGCCTCAAAACCCATCACATTCCTGGCCCTGCTGGTCTCTGCGTAGCAGTGTCTTATGTCTCCCTTTCGATACTCGCCACTGATCTGAGGTTTTATTTCAGAACTGCAAAGTCGTGTAAGAGTCTGTGCGAGCTCTAGTATCGAAGTGGGCTTGCCAGTACCGATGTTTATGGCCTGGTAGTTCGCCTCATTCCTTTCCAAGGCAAGCAGATTCGCCCATGCCACATCTTTCACGTGCACAAAATCTCTTACTTGGTGTCCGTCCTCGAATATGTATGGCGGGTTTCCACTCAGAATCCTGCTCGAAAAAATCGCACAGGCTCCAGTATAGGGATTCATCAATGATTGCCTTGAGCCGTAGACATTGAAGTACCTCAGTGCAACTGTTGGCAGTCCATATGTCTCCCCCATCAGAAGGCTCATCTCTTCTTGATGTCTCTTCGAGAGGGCGTATATCGACATAGGCCGTGGATCTGTATCTTCGCTCGTCGGTAATGACTCCAGAGGTGAACTGCAACTTGGACATAAGTGATCCCACTTTCTTGCCTTAAGTGCCTTCTCATCTCTAACACCTGGATGTACGTGCCGTCCGCAACTCCTACACTCGTATTTCCCCTCTCCATAGATACTCATTGATGAGGCAACAACCACCTTCTCGACGTTATGGCCATAAGTGATCATTTGCTCAAGTAGCTCTGCTGTTCCACCAGTATTAGTATCGATATACCTTGTCGGCTCATACATTGACTGGCCAACGCCAACCAAGGCCGCCAAGTGAAGGACTGCATCGCATTCTCCAAGCAGCTTCTTGAGAAGTTCTTTGTCTCGAATAGTATTGATGACGACTTTTGCCTTCGGGTTAAGGTATTCAGGGATATTGTTGTGAAACGAACCATGAACTTGAGGTTCTAGATTATCTATTATGGTGACGTCGTACCCATGACTCAACAACAAATCCGCAGTATGCGATCCAATGAAGCCAGCGCCTCCAGTGATGAGAATTCTAGATAGCTTCTTCACACTCTCCCACCGTTTCATTCGTCCTTTCGCTTACGCAGATTTAAGCTCCTATATTTCTTATGATAATCATAATCTCATCAATGGTTGAATGGTATGTGCTGTCTTGAATGGGCTCCCAATCGTCACCCGTGCTGCAGTGTGTGGATCTATTTAAGGGAATATGGCACTCTAATTGTGCCTAGCATCACTAAACGAGTCCGTATCTTCACATTGATCACTACTTCGTTCGACTATTCATGAGTTCTAATCGCATAGATGAAAGCATAATGGCACGCAACATTCTTCCAGTTTCTCAGCGTATACCCTTGCATCCGGCCTTTTTCAGGCCATAACGCAAACACCAATATTCTTGGACGAGATAAATGCGCCTGAGGCACTCAAAACTGTGAAATCGGAAGAGAAACGTCCTCGCTCCGCTCAGTTGCTCTCAGATTGGTACATCAGTTCGGAATGCTGGAAGCAAATCATTCGAAAGATGCCAGTTCCATGCGTCGACACAATAATCCACAAAGACGACCATGTTCTCCTAGGGTGGAGAATCATAATCCCATACAGAAATGTATGGGCTCTAATAGGAGGAAGAATGCACTGGGGAGAATCCTTCTCAGACACATCCATTCGCAACTGTCAAGATTGTGGACTAGTCGTTCAGAATCCTCAATACTTAGGCATATTTCCAACCAAGTTTCCAAAAGGGAGACACGATCTCGTAATCTGCATGGCAGCCAGATACATCGGAGGAGAACCCGAACCTACAGAAGAGTTCTCAAAATACGCTTGGATAATGAAGAGCGACCTAGATGAGATCCACCCAATCGGCTCAAACTACATGAAGATGCTAACAACATGGTGGAAGAGAAAGACTGAGCAAAGACACCGAAGGCATGCTTCGCTCGATCGCCGCAGCTAGCAGAATGTCAACCAACAGCCAGTGCCGTGTTAGGCCTGGCGGAATCCTGTCTTTCAATCATCAAAGCACTGAATAACAAGAAGAAACATTCCAGACATCTCAGGCACGCGTGACGGCTACCTAGACTACACATTCATGAGTTCAGCCCCAGGTTGGAGCAGTAGATGAGTGTACTTTAGCACTGTTACTGCATGATATCGCGGTGTGGCAGAGTGATGGTCAGCCAGTGTATTCGTTCTTTCGCATCTGTTGCATCTTATACCAATCTATGGTCCGCCTGAGTCCCTGTTGGAGAGAAACTCTCGGTTCCCATCCAAGCAACGATCTCGCGTTGACTATATCTGGGCATCTGCGTTTTGGATCATCAGGTGGCAACGCTCTGAAAACAATGCTCGATTTCGCTCCAGTAAGCCGGATTATTTCCTCAGCAAGATGAAAAATGTCTGTCTCCATAGGATTACCGACGTTTATTGGTGTGCTAGCATCCTTCAGAGTCAGCATTTTCAGAAGTGCCCCGATTGTGTCCGTCACATAGCAAAAAGACCGTGTTTGAGAACCGTCTCCATACACAGTCACAGGTTCTCCAGCAAGGGATTGAGCGATGAATCTAGAGATGACACGTGCATATGACCCATCTGATCTTAGTCTTGGACCGTACGTGTTGAAGATTCTCGCGATTTTGATGTTCAAACCGTATTCCTGATGATAACTCATGAATAGTGTTTCGCCAAATCTCTTGCTCTCGTCATAGCATCCTCGAGGGCCAAGGGCGTTAACTTTGCCGCAGTAGTCTTCAGGAGTCGGTATTACTTCGGCTTGGCCGTAGACCTCGCTGGAGGATGCGAAAAGAACTGCAGCATCGCATCTTCTAGCCATTTCGAGAATTCGGTAGCTACCGAGAGAATTCGGCAGAGCAGTCTCCACGGGATGTCTTTGGTAATCATCAGGTGCCGGACGACTGGCAAAATGCAGAACGTAGTCATATACTTCTTCTCCAGATCCGAGATCCTCAGCTTTCGTCCTCTGAAATCTAAAGTTAGACTTTTTCACGAGGTGGTCGATGTTGGCTATGTCACCAGTTGAGAGGTCATCGACCACTGTGACAGTCATTTCCTTCCTGAGAAACGCATCACAGAGCCAGCTGCCGATAAAACCAGCCCCTCCCGTGATGAGCACATATCTGCCGTCGAAATGATCTGGGAAATCCATTTCTATTCTGTTAAGATCTTCACTGATTATTCCATCTATCATGCCTTTCGCACCTTATTCTCTGGTAGAAGTCTTGGATAGCTTACTGGACACATGTTCATGAGAAAGTGAGAGTGCCTCCCAGTAGCTTTCCGGGGTTCCTATGTCCAAACGTAGATGATTCTGAGGTAGGGGCCATGCAATCACTTTCTTTCCCCAACTGATGATCTTTTGGATTGCGTCTGTCAACTGAATCTCACTCTTCTTGCCAGGAGGGGTTCTCTCTATAGCTTCAAAGATGCTGTGTCGAAACACGTAAACGGGTTCGATTGCAAGATTCGAAGTTGGATGTTCTGGTTTCTCTATGACTTCATCCACCACGTAAGATCCATCAGAAGTTTCACGCCCCAGCATAATTCCTCGTTGCCTCACGTCTGACATCTGTTTAACAACAAAAAGTGCCTCCGGCCTCTGGGCCGCAAAGATGCCGAGCAAGCTACGAAGGTACTCGTTCCCATCGGAGACTATGTAAGTATCTCCTGCGTGAACCAAGAAGTCATTATCCCCAATAGCTTTCTTAGCCTTCAGAACAGCGTCTCCGAAGCCCAAAGGTTTCGGCTGATTGATCCATACGACATTCGAATCATCGAGCTTTCTGTAAAAAAGAGACATGTCGACGATGTTATGGTTCTGTCCCTTCCTCTCAAGATGTGCCAGATAATCCGAATCTTGCGTAAAATGATCTTCGATTATTCTCTTTCCCCGGCCAATAACAAAGCAGAACTCGCGAATTCCCTCATCGTAGAGCTGCTCGAAGACAAGTTGAAGAAGAGGTTTTACGCTTAGATTGCCTGTCTCCGAGGGAGCGAATACTGGAAGCATCTCCTTGGGCTGTTCCTTGGTTGCGGGCAGAAGCCTGGTTCCCATGCCAGCAGCAGGAATTACGGCCTTTGTAATCGTCAACTACTTAACCGAGGTTGCGCATCCTCACTACGTCCTTAAAAAGAGCACGCGCTGCCTCTTGAACACGTGCTTCATATACATGTTCCCGAATGTAAGAGAAACACGAAAATCGCAGTTGTTCGTGGGCAAAATGGTAGTCTTCAGATGGCGCGGATCTCAATCTTTGGTCTAGGTCGGGTCGGTCTCGTAACCGCCGTGTGTCTGGCAAGGAAAGGTTACCGGGTGGTAGGGATTGATCCAGATTCGAAGAAAGTCAATGTTCTGCAAAAAGGAGAAGCACCTTTCTTTGAGCCATGTCTCGAAACTTATCTGAAAAAAGCAATCCTGCACAAGACGTTTACAGCAACGACTGATTTTCAGGTGAACTCAGAGTCAGACTTCGCATACATAACAGTTGGCACCCCGAGTAATCCCGATGGTAGCATCAACCTCAACAATCTGAAGACCGCAGCTGTGAACATCGGAACATCACTTCGCAATTCCTCTGGTTATCAACTGGTAATAGTGAAAAGCACGATAATCCCAGGAACAACTCGAAATCATGTCAAACCTCTGATTGAGAAACAGTCAGAAAAGCACTGCGGCAAGGAATTCGGACTCTGCACAAATCCCGAGTTCTTGAGGGAAGGGTGCGCAATCAAAGATAATGAAAATCCCAATCGCATAATAATAGGATGTGACGATAAATACGCCGCTGAAAGACTTGCAGCCTTTTATCGTGGTATTATGCCGCATGTCCCACCTGAGCGATTGATTATCACAAGTCCAGAAAACGCGGAGTTTATCAAATACGTCAGCAACGCGTTCTTAGCCACCAAGATTAGCTTCATCAATATGATTGCGAGCCTTGCTGAACGCGTTCCATATTCAGATATTGCGATCATAGCTAATGGAATAGGTCTGGATGCTAGGATCGGATCCCAATTTCTCAAGGCCGGGCTGGGTTGGGGTGGTTCATGTTTTTCAAAAGATCTCAGAGCGCTGACAGCATTCTGCAAGAAGCGTGGATGCGACCCTAGACTTATCAAAGCGACCATTGAAGTCAATAAGAAACAGCCGTTGAAAGCCTTGGAACTCGCGAGACTTGCATTGGGATCTGTGAAACACAAACGCATCGCAATATTAGGATTGGCCTTCAAGCCAAACACGGATGACATGCGTGAAGCCGTCTCGATACCGATCATAAACAGATTTCTAAGTGAAGATGCTCGAATAGTTGCATACGATCCGTTAGCCCTTCATAATGCCAGAGAACTATTCAAAAATAGAATTGAATACGCAACAAGTGTGGAAGCGTGTCTGAAACAGGCAGACTTGGCACTTGTCGTAACAGAATGGGAAGAATTCAAGAAACTCACGCCTCAGGATTTCATTACGTTGATGAAAACGCCAATAGTGCTTGATGGGCGAAGAATCTACAACCCAGATCAGATGCAGAGTTCCAGAATCTTCTTCGCTGCAATAGGGTTAGGGAAACGACGATGATTGATGTCTCCGATAGCGCGCGCTTTGCGCATGCAGAATCTCAATCTGACTTTTCCTGTCCTTTTCATCGGAGAAATCTCCGGAATTTAGAGCCAGTACTTGTACTCAACTGTAGTAGTGGCAGACCGTTGGGTAGCGCGCGTATTGAGACTTGACGGTAGGGGGATCTGAAAACTGTTCCAGTATGGTGGACTCTTGAAGAGCTTAACTATCAAAGAATTCAAACTGAGATACCGAAATTCTGCTCTAGGTTTCTTTTGGTCTTTACTCAACCCTCTCGCGATGATGGGCATCCTGACCCTCGTCTTCTCCGCCTTGGTGAGGGTCGGAATCGAGAATTTTCCTCTCTTCCTACTTCCAGCCCTGCTCGCCTGGCGTTTCTTTTCAATAGGGACGTCGATGTCTCTCTGGTCAATAGTTGGAAATTCTTCACTTGTAACCAAGGTCTACTTTCCGCGGTGGCTGCTCGTTCTCTCAAGCAACCTGGCAAATCTGATGGGGTCCACATTAGAGTTCCTCGTGTTACTCCCTCTGCTCCTCGCCTTAGGCATGAAAGTGTCTTGGCTTGTCTTACTTCTTCCCGTGGTCCTGGCCATAGAGTTCGTATTGATTGCAGGCGCATCGCTACCCTTAGCGGCTCTAAACGTCTACTACAGGGACGTCAACCAAGTTTGGGACATAGCTCTTCAAGCCGGCTTCTTCGTATGCCCGATCATCTACAGCGCCAGCCTGGTCCCTGGCGGGTACGCACTTCTCTACTCGCTTAATCCCATGACTAGGATAATCGAGTCGATAAGGAAAATCTTCTACCATGGCGCTCTCCCGACCGCTTGGGACCTGCTCATTCCCCTCGTCGGTGGCCTGATCCTTCTTATGCTAGGCTACGCTGTCTTCGTCAAGCTTGAACCCAAATTCGCTGAGGAGATTTGACAGGTGAGTCTATCATGGAAGTAGTCTGTGTAGCGGATCTGTGGAAGAAGTTCAAGATTCCTCATGAGCGGCGAACGACAATCCTTGAAAACATAGCCGGAGCACTCCAGATGCTGGCGGGCAAGACGTTCACCTACGAGGAGTTCTGGGCACTGAAAGAGGTAAGCTTCCACATAACTTCCGGCGAGTCGCTTGGCGTGATAGGGGAAAATGGAAGTGGAAAAAGCACTCTTCTGAAGATCCTAGCCAAAATACTTCGCCCGGACAAGGGCAAGGTCGAGACGAACGGCAGGATCGCCCCTATCCTCGAGCTTGGAGTAGGCTTTCACCCAGAGCTGACCGCGAAAGAGAACATCTTTGTCTATGGAACGATCATGGGTTTGAAGAACAGCGAGCTGAAGAAACGATTGGATCCGATTCTCCAATTCGCCGGCCTTGAGCGATTCCGCGACGCCAAGCTGAAGAACCTCTCATCAGGGATGCAGATGAGGCTCGGCTTCTCAGTAGCAATCGAAACTGATCCAGACATATTCCTCATAGATGAGGCGTTAGCAGTGGGAGACTTTGAATTCCAACAGAAATGCCTCAGTAAGTTCAAGGAATTCAAAAACGAGGGAAAAACCATAATCCTTGTCTCCCACGGACTAAGTCTAATCAAAGAGTTCTGCGAGAAGACCCTACTCCTATCAAGAGGAGAGATGATAAGCTTCGGAGAGACAGAGAAGGTAGTCAACGAGTACCTAAAACGCGTTCAGGCTACGTAACCGGTACATCCAAATCCGCCCTGTCGGAGGTTCACGCGTCTGCAACTTCCAAGAGTGTCCGTCCTTGTACTAAATTACAACGGCTTGAGGTGGCTTCCTCAATGCCTATCCAGCGTCGCTACAACCGACTATCCCAACTTGGACATCTACCTAGTCGATAACGGAAGCACCGATGGCTCCGTCGACTATGTTCAAGAAGGTTTTCCATCAGTCAAGATCATACTCAACGAGGAAAACCTAGGCTTCGCCGAAGCCTACAACAGAGCGATAAAAGAAATCAAATCGGAATACGTTGTGCTACTCAACAACGATACGAAAGTTCTAAACCCGAAATGGGTTCAGCATCTAATTGATGAAGCCGCAAGTGATCCTGATATAGCAGCCGTCGCCTGCAAGATGTTCTCCCTCGAAGATCGATCGCGCTTGGACTCTGTCGGCGGAATGGGCATACCTTTCTGGCGTGGCTTCGTCGACATAGGCAGAGATGAGCCCGATCAAGGACAATACGATCGAGAAAGCTTCGAACCCTTCGCCTTCTGCGGAGGCGCAGCTCTAATTAGGCGAAAGACATTCCTAGATCTAGGCGGCTTCGATGAAGAATTCTTCCTATACATG
>Ga0315280_10004208_pt1 | contig 21470 bp, 25 predicted proteins | sample YL17G06_40_MG_FD_203697 | JGI IMG/M metagenome (GOLD analysis project Ga0315280, IMG submission 203697) | Sediment microbial communities from Yellowstone Lake, YNP, Wyoming, USA - YL17G06_40 | ecosystem: Environmental > Aquatic > Freshwater > Lake > Sediment | place: USA: Wyoming | collected...
ACTTGGAGCATGTTATCCAATAGCACGAAGAGGAGATGTAGCTATCTTCATAACCGACCACATAACTAGCAATCCTATGGGTCCTGGATATGCCTATGGCATTGGAAACCCTTGGGGTGGTAACAATTTGCTCTACTATATCAAACATATCTTTGGACTATACAGAGGCTTGAAAGATCAATGTGAGAAGTATGCGCCTGATGGGCAAAGAGTTAGAAGGATGCAAAGATATCGATTCCCTGGACTAGATCAAACGACAGTTGCTGTTAAACTAGAGAAGGACAAAGGATATGCTGATCTCCCAGATGGAGGAATGGCTCAGCCAGCAAGTGCTGGAACAGGGGAGGAAGCATAAATGTCAACTAAAGCAAAATATGATGAAGCAGAGCCAGTATACTATTGTATCTGGACGGATGACAAGATAGTTTGTAAAGTCAGAACAGCATACAAGCTAAAACCTGAATCGCTCATTTTGTTCTGTCGATTCTGCACGGAATTACCCTTGAATAAAAAGTTCCAAAAGAAATATGCTTAAGTTTCCCCCTTTCTTTTTTCTATTCAGAAGGTAATAACTTGACAAAGAAACGCCTTAGTCAAAAAGAAGTTGCTGTATTTAAACAGATAGCTGGGGAAAGGAAATGTTCTCGGTGCAAACTATGGACTAAGGATTATGAAGTAACCATTAATGGAGAAGTAATCTGCAATCTTTGTGGAAGAACACTTATACCACAAAAGATACTTCTTGAAATAGTAAAAGCTGCAGAAGCACATTCCAAGTTTGCAGACTACTATAAGGAATTAATTAAGGAGTTAAAGAAAGATGAGCCAAATAACATTGGACAAAAGCCTACTCCCTGAGAAGAAGAAAAGCCTCCCTAGTATTAATGATACTAATGGAGCAATTCCTGTAACTCCTTCTAAGAATGGGAATGGCTCTGATGGCAAGTCCAAGTCTGTAGAGACAGAAGGCCTTTGTAAAATGTATGTTGATGTTCATGAACCAGATGAGATTGTTGAAATGTTAAGAAGCGCAAAAGGAATCTACGTTGAAAGGAAAGCTCTCAAGTCTGGTGATTATGCCTGGTCAAATATAGGAATAGAAAGAAAGACTCTCAATGATTTCTATAATTCAATTGTCCATGGAGATAGACATATCTGGAAACAGATCTTTAACTTGAAGCATGTTTTCGATCGACCCATGCTAGTTATTGAGAGATGGGATGATGCATTCTTTTCCAACAGGCAGATGGAAAAGACAGTAAGAGGAGCAATTGCAAGCATCTTCCTAATGGGAGTCTCTGTTCTAGCTATCCCTGGAAAGGGACAGAATATACAACCATTTGTTGATCAGATAGCATATCTATTCTTCTCTTCAGATAAGAAGGGACTTAGTATGAGGCCTGTTCATGAGAAGACTAAGTCTGAAAAGAAGAGGGATGTCTTATCAGATGTACTAGCTATGGTGCCTATGATAGGGAGAGCACAGGCTAATCAACTGGCAGATCATGTCAATTCAGTTGAAGAACTCTGCAATATGTCTGATGAAGATCTTAAGAAGATTTGCCCTCACCTAGGACCTGAAAGGATATCTGCTCTTAGATGGGTACTTAATGGAAAGGAATGGAAGAAAAAATCAAAGGAAGGACAAGATGCAAAAAGAATGTCCTGAATGCCATGGGATAGGGTTTACCATAGTCAGAGGTAAAATAGAACGCTGGGAAAGAATCAAATGTCCTAAATGTAAAGGAAAAGGTTTTCTCGATGAATCTCCTTTTAAGAGGGATGAGGAATGTATTGGTTAGGTGATTCGAGATGGCCAATGGTGAGGTGGCTCTGGAGAATTCCAGGAGAAATCATACAAGGAACTTATCATGATAATATTCCACTTTGTTGTTCACTATGGTATACTCTAGTCAAACTTCTTTGCATGTTTCTATCAGCACCTTTCAGAACTATATTAAGAGAAGATATTGGTTATGGATGGGCCGCTGATCTTATCATTTTTAGTTGTCTATTCAAAGGAGATCTAGATAAGAAAACGAGGGTATTTCATTCTGAAGACTTTCGAGAACTTCAATATTGGAGATGCCCTATTTGTCGAGCTATTAATCGAAAGAGGAAATTGAATTGGACGACTGGCATCTGGTGGGAATGGTATAGAAGAGGTGATGATAAACGTCTCTTAGAAACAAACAAGAACTTATGATTCAAGTCACTTATGACTGTAATCTAGCATGCAGACATTGTTCATATGGAGATCTTACTCTCAGACCAGAAGTTAAGTTGGAAGAGGTACAGGTCTTCTTGAAGTTACACAAACCTAGGATCATTAAGATCAGTGGAGGCGAACCAACTATCTCATCTGAATTTGGTGAAGTGGTTAGACTCTGCAAAGCTACAGGAGCTAAAGTCATTTCTTTCACTAATGGCACAGGACATCCACTCATAGATCCTGATGCTTATTGGGTTAGCCTTTATGGCACTCGGGGCTGGCATCAATCCATAACAAGGTCAAGAACTTACAATAATGTCCTAGAGTTCATTGAGAATCATAAGGTAGAATATCTTTGCTCCCCAGTCTTCTCTGAAAAGCAGATTCTATCTCTGAATATCAAGAGCACCAACCTAGGTATTCCTATGCGAATTACTCGTCTATTACCTCATGGCTTAGCATCTGGAGTATTGAGTCTAGAACAACAACGAGAAATCCTTTTAAGGAATCATTTAGTAGACTATCCTAATGTAGCTACTTGCAGTTTAGGATTCGCACCTTTCAAGTGCAAGAACAAAGCGTGCTTAAAACCAGATGGACAAGTCATTGTCTGTACAAGTATGGCAAGAGGAACAAGTCTCTGTCCTTTCTTTAAGGAGGTAAACAAATGAATGAAGGCATATGGACTAACATAAAATACAAGAATGAGGTCATAGATGACACTCTTGAAGAAACTGATCCTGGGAAATACAGACCAACGATTTACCTCTGGGTAAGAAATACTCAACTCAAACGACTTCGTTTAGCCATTAAAGGGTTCAGGCCATACTTCTATGTCCCAACATGGCTAGAGAGTAAAGCTAACAATATCCTTGCTATGCCTGAGATAGAAGAGAAAGAACTTTGTACGTTTGGGAAGTTAGAACTCTTTAGGTTATATACATATATTCCTGGACATGTCACTAAGATAAAAAGAGTAATTCAGAATGCCTTTGCTCAAGCAGCCGTTCGAGAAGGAGATGTTCTCTTTGAACTCCGATATCTTATTGATCAGGGTTTACGTGGAGAAGTTAACTGGCAAGATATTAGTAATCCTGTTCCTATACAAGAAGATCTCAATATCCTTCTAAGAAGAATATATGTAGATACAGAGATCTGGTCTGAAAGAGCAGTTAAGGAAGGAAGACTCTGGTCTAAAGAATTTGTCAAGTGCATAAGTGCTTATGATAATTACGAGAAGATCTACTACACATGGTATGTCAATCCACACGATCTACTACTGAAAGGAGACAAGACTTGGAAGATCATCTGGTGTCCAACCGTTTCAGGTATGGTCGTTAAGTTTCTGGAATATGTTAGAGATAGAGATCCGGATGTAATTACAGGTTATAATATAGACTTTGATCTTCTGAATATTCGAGAAGAGGCTTTACGTAGAGGCAAGAGCAAGGAATTAGATTACTTGGGAGCACTCTGGGATTTGGGATATTCCTTGAAAGAACCTGTCATGAAGAAGCATAGAATCAGAGGAGCAGACTGGGCACGAAGAGGATTATTGCTGGATGGTCGGGAAGTTATTGATATCTTGGATTTAATTAGAATGATATCAAGATCACAGTTAAGAGAATATACTCTCGACTTTGTCTCCAAGAAATTTATAGATAAGTCAGAAGGAAAGCACAGGTATAACGGAAAGCCAATCGCTCCCAATTTGATTGAAGTGTGGACAAAGGCTCCGAAAGAAGTCCTATATTATAATAAGCATGATGTAGAACTTACTGTTAAACTAGATGAGAAGAATGACCTAATTAACTTTCTTGATATGTTGAGGAAGACTGTTGGAGTCCAATTGAATGATGCCTTCTCAAATCAGAGGATGATTGACACAGAATGCTTGAGAAGAAGAAAGTCTCCATTACCATCAAAGTTTACTCCCAAGGGTGATAAGCCAGAGGGTTCCTATAAAGGAGCACTAGTAGTTCAACCTGTTCTTGGTCTGCACAAATGGGTATTCTCTCTTGATTATAAATCACTATATCCAACTATCATTCGCACTTTCAATATAGATACTGATACTTATGTCTCAGATCCAAATCTATTGCCCAAAGGGAAAGCGGTCTATTCCTTTTCGAATGATGATGGTACTAAGACATGGTACTTCCTCAAATCTCCGAGAGGTTTATTCCCTCAGATGCTTGATGACTTTACTATATTGAGAGAGTCATTAAGGAAGAAAGAAAAGGAAGAGAAAGATCCAAACAAGAAGAAGCTTCTTGATGTCAAGCAGGAAGTAATCAAAGTCCTATCAAACGCTGTTTACGGAGCATTTGGCTATAGGAGCCGAAAGCATTCTCTAGAATGTGCTGAAGCTATCACCACCTTCGGTCAAAAGATGATCAAGTTGGCCGCTCAAGTTACTGAAGAGAAAGGCTTTAAGGTCATATATGGAGATACAGATTCTATCTTCGTCCAACCAAAAACAGATGGCTATGGTGAAACTTATAATGAGGCTATTAGATTACAGGACACACTAATGGATAAGATTCCTGGATTTACTAGCAAGTTCAATGTAGATGAGAAGAATCTCTTTGTTATCAACTTGGAGAAAATCTATGATTCCTTCTTCATGGCAGTGAAGAAAAGATATTGTGGTAGAGTCATTAAGAAGGATGGAAAGACAGATCTTGATGTCAAAGGACTGGACACTAAAAGAAGTGATACATCAGAGTTCGCTGCTGGATTGCAATCTCGGTTGCTGGATACTTTACTTTCTGGAAGAGCAAAAGGTGAATTAGCTAAGCAAATAGCTCAAGAGTTAAACAGTGTTGACAAGATAGAGTTACAAAAGATTGGAGTCCCATCAGCTATTTCAAAACCACTGAAGACTGGATACAAGAAGAACAATCCTGTTCAAAAGAAGGCTGCAGAGAATTCAAACACTTATCTAGGGACTCATTTCGATTATGGATCTAAACCTCTGAGGATCTACATTAACATTCCACCAAGGGAGGCAATCTTCACGCATTCTGGGAAGAAAACAGATGCTGAGAAAAAGGAGCAGGAAAGTATCCTAAAGAGTTTGAATGTCATTGCATTTGATGAGACAACCGTGTTTCCGAAGTGGGTTGAGATAGACTTCCCTCGGATGATCAAGCTCACAATTAAACCAAAGATAGCAAAGTTCCTGGAGTCTTTAGAGATTCCTTGGGATGAGATCGAAAACCTCTTAAGACCCGAATTCCAAAAGAAGAAGAAGATTAAACAAGAACCAGAGAAACCAAAGGTCACATTGGATAGGTTCTTTGGAGGAAAGGAAAGTGCTTAAGTTTCCAACTAGAGCATTCAAAGAAAATAGACTTGTTCTCTCAAGGGAAGAACTGGAAGAGAAGTCGATTGAATGTAATGCAGTAGGAAAGAGTTGCGAAGTAGGATTATACTCCTTTGCAGAATGGCACAATTCTGATCCTATAATAGAATCTGTAATCATAGACAAGGTTGTCTTGAAAGGAGACTCTCAAGTCCTAATGAAGATAGGAGACAAGAAGTTCGAGGAAGGAACGGAATCTGTCCTTTTGTTTGACGGTCAAGATCACCTTCTATTAATAGATGAGCCAAAAGACAGTGTAGAGGAACTAGAGCAAGAAATGTATCCAGATGTGGTTGTAATCAAGGATGTATACAAAAAGATAACCTTACCAAATTTCCTAAACCTTAAAAGTGGCCAAATGTCTAAGGTAATTAAGAAGTGGAAAAGAGATGCCTAAGACTGTCAATTGGATTTCGGATTTCCCGCTTCGGGGAAGCAGTTTCAGTACGGTTACCTATGAACTCTTAACCCGAATGCCTAAGGATTATTACTTCAATGTTTTGAGCCTAGGATATGAAGGAATGCCTCTCAAGTTAGCAGACAACATCAGGGTCTTTGAACTTCAGAAATCTTACCAATTGAAATATTACTATTCCAAATTGAAGCCAGATATCTCTGTTGTCTTTCATTCATTCTACCTACTTAGTTCAATGATGAATGAAATAGACTCGATCTCTGGCAAGAAGATTCTTTACCTCCCATGTATTCCAGAAAGAGAATTCTTACAAACTGATACAGGTATGAAAAGAATTGATACTATTCGAAAAGGAGAATCCTTGGGTATCGAGGGTGATAAGAAAATCAATAGAGTCTTCATAAACGATTTTGAGGGCTATATTAATGTCATAAAAGGAAGAGGGTTTCTCCCCTTAAGGCTTACAGATGAGCATCCGGTTTTTATCAGAACTCTGGAGAAAAGCATTCATAGACGGAAGAAAGAAGGACGATTTTATGACTATTTCTTCAGTGAGATCAAACAAAAGAAAGCCTCATCAATAATCAAAAGAGACTTTCTTGTCTTTCCAAAACTAAAAGTCGCTCAGGATTCAAGTGTTACAAAAGAAGAAGCCGCATTCCTTGGAATTTATTTGGCGGAAGGGTGGGCACGGAAGGACGGAGAAATCTTCGTTTCATTTGGATCTCATGAAAAGAGGTTAATTAGTGATTATCTTAAACTAGTAAAACGACTTTACAAGAAAACTCCCCATGTAGCTAAGGAAGAGAAGAATTCTGTCAAAATATTTTTCCCTGAGCATGAATTAGCAAAGAAATTAAGACTTTTAGGAAAGGCAACTGAAAAACAGATTCCCTCGGAATATATGAGAATGAGAGTTGACTGTATCCCGATCTTCTTTGAATGGCTAAGAAGAGGCGATGGATATTTCAAAGGCGAATATCCAACGATAACTACATCATCAGTAAAGTTAGCTTTACAAATTCAGAAACTTCTAAGTAGGGTAAATACATTTGCTTCCATTAGTCAGGCAAGACCTGGAGGAAGGGGAAACATTCGGGGGAGAAATATAATTCAAAGACCTTTGTATCAAATTTCAATAGCTTCTGACATGGAAAAACTAGGTTATAAGAGAGTGAGCAAGATCACACGGAAAATGTTCAGGAATGAAAACGAATTCCTTATTCCAGTCATCAATGTCAAGAAAGAATTTTACAAAGGAAAAGTTTTCAACTTTTGTACAAATAAGAATGTCTATGAATATGGGAACATTCTCACTCATAATTGTGAGGGCGAAGACATTCCATACCAATACCAGAAGCATTTCCTTAAGTTTGATATGATAGCAACACCTTCAGAGTTCTCCAAAAGAGTAATGAAGAAATGTGGGATCAATGCTACTGTAATACCTCATGGTGTTGATACAAGTTTCTTTATGCCCAAGGAAAAGGAATGGCATGAGTTTAGATTTGGATATCTTGGCCTCAATGACATACGAAAGCAGATTCCTCGAGTGATGGAAGCTTATGCGAGAGTAAAGCAAGGGACTTTAGTAATTGCAGCTAGCAATGAAGGTCACTATGATCTATTGCAATTAGCTAAACAATATCAAATAGCTCCAATCTTTATTGAAGCCAAATTAAATGGTTTGGCTATGAATAGAGAGGCTATTAGAGACTTCCTTCAATCACTAGATGTTTATCTTTCTCCTGCTTCAGAATCATTTGGAATCCCAGCCTTAGAGGCACAGGCTTGTGGAGTTCCCATAATTTCTTCATCGCATGGTGCAGCGCCAGAGATTCTAGGCAATGGTGCAATCTATTGTGGAGTCTCAGACTATCTGGAAACCTCAGTTGGAAAGGTAGGATTGATAAGTCTAGCAGATCTGTATCGGAAGATGAGATTCTTGATTCAGGTTAAGAGTGCTTGGGAGAAGACTAGTGCCAAGGCTCTTGAGAATGCCAAGAAATGGCCTTGGGAAAATAGTGTAAAAAAGATGGTTGAGGTGTTAGAACAATGATTCATGAAGCCTATTTAGCAGGAATGATTGATGGGGAAGGATCATTAGGGCTTTATTTCAAGCACAAGAAAGGCAAGAGAAGTATTATCAGGTGGATTCAACCTTCCATTGAAATTTCGAATACAGACAAAAGAATGCTGAAAGAACTTCAGAAAAGCTTTGGAGGATTTATTAACTGGAATCATAGTAGTGCTTGGAGATTACAATTCTTAAGTTTGGCCGATATTCAAAGAATCTTGGAAATCTCAATGCCTTTTTTGCTAATAAAAAAGGAGAAAGCTCAGATTCTTTTATCCTATGTCAAAAGTAGGCAGACTTATTCTAGAAGAACTCCTTATTCTGAAAAAGAGAAAGTATTAGTTATTCAATTCAATGCAGTCAAGAAGATGATAGAGGTCTTGGAAAGTTGAATTCTACTATTTACAAGTTCAAAGGAATTAAGAATCTACCAAGTCAGTTAAGAAAAAGAAAGAGAACTATACAGGAACTCTGGGATAGAATCTTAGATGATACGTTCGAATTTCCTTACTGTCCTCGTTGTCAAAGAAGTCTAGAAGTTAATATTCAGTTAGAATGGACACTTACTTGGTCACTTACTTCAGCTAGAAGCATTCCTCTAAAGCCTGATTTGAGAGCAACGTTTACTTGTTGCAATTGTAAATTTAAAGCAGAAGGATTTGCTAATTTGAGAATCTTAGATGATGGTTTCTTTCTCGAAAATCTGATAATGTTTCCAGATGAGACACAAGAATTAAAAGGGTCTAAATAGACTAAGAAGTGGTTATACTTATGTCAGAAGAAAATGATAAGGTGAAAGAAGTACACGGCAATTGTTTGAAGATAGATTTGACTCCAAATTGGAACTATGGTTATTTCCTCGGTCTCACTTTGGGCGATGGGTCAATTTGGCATTCTAAGAGGACTGGAAATTATTACATTCAACTTGAGAGTACGAACAGAGAACTTGTTAATCTGTTCAGAGAAGCAGGAAAAATCTTAGGATTGCATCCCACAACAGAAAAACCTCAATTCAGGGAAAGCTCATTCAGCCCCAAGAAATTACATTATAGAACAAGAGCTTCTTCTAAGGTTCTTTTCTCATTACTAAGACCTCTTAAATTAGATGATTCTTACTGGAAACTTCCTTCTTTACCAACAAAAGAAAGTAGGAGAGGCTTCTTGGCGGGTCTTTTTGATGCGGAAGGATCTGTCAGCAAAGATCGACTGGATTATTCCTCCAAGCATGTCGAAAATTTAGAACAACTTCTTCCTCTTCTCAAAGAACTTGAACTATATGAAGGAAAAGTAGAGATAACCCCTAATTATTCTTCTAATGAGATGTATAGATTAAAGATATTTGGAAAAGGAAATAGAATTAAGTTCTCAAGAATAAGTCCTAAATTGAAAGTGATAAAAAATGAATGAAAATCAGGAAAAAGTAAAAGCTGTTTCTGGATTTCAATGCCAGTTCTGTGGAGATATTTACCCCACTAAAGAAGAAGCTGAAAAGTGCTGGCAACGTCACATACAATTCCATTTAGAACCTCTCTTTACCCTTGATGATGAGTACCCTATAGAGATACTTGTTAAGAAGATTGAAGGAGATAGGTATGTCGAAGTAGCTACTTATGAAATCAAGAAGAAAGAAAAGGTTAATCTACCAGTTAAAGAGGAACCAGTAAATGAGTAAAGAACAAAAAGTAGAGACTAGAATAACTAATCAACCAATCTCAGAACTTAAACGAGAAATTGCAGACTCAGTGAAAGGAGAAAAGAACTGGAAGAATATGAAGATCCTCTGGCATTCAGTGGCTCCATTTGTAAACAGTGGTTATGGCAATGTAACAAGACATATGACAGTTGGTTTATCTAATAGAGGAATTCCTATATTCTGTTCTGCTTATTGGGGAATTCAACCTCCAGGACTTTTGAATTGGAAAGGACTTTATGTTTTACCAGTAAGGAAGACTTCAGATGATCCAATAGGCTTAAAGTCAGCTGCTGAACATTACAAGCGTTTCAAGTGTGATCTAGGAATCTTCCACGCTGATTTCTGGGCATCTCAAAACTTCCCCAAGCTCATTCCTAACTCAATGTGTTACTCTCCTATAGACATGGAGAACTATCCTGAGAAATGGTTAAGAATCTTGAGAGCTTACAAATGGGTAGCGGTACCTTCACTTCATGCACAAGCTGAACTTAAGAAATTCGGAGTGAATTCTACTTTTCTACCACATGGTGTTGACATCAAAGATTACTATCCTTCGAACCAAGAACAGTCTAGGAAAGCATTTACTTTAGAGAAGGACAAGTTCATCATAGGGATAGTTGCTGGTAATAATGATGAGGAGACCCGTAAAGGTTGGGATGCTAATTTCCTAGCAATCAAGTATTTCCTTGAAGCCAATCCAGATGCAAAGAGCGATGTTCAGGTCTTTATACACACAGACCCAACAAATGAAAAGGGAAGGAATCTAACTGAATTGGCTAATCAAATAGGAGTTAGCAAGTATATCATTTGGAATGACACTTACACAACCTCTGTCTTAGCATTGCCTGATGCAGCTATGAACAAACTTTACAACTGCTTTGATGTCTTCCTGTTACTCTCTAGGAGAGAAGGTTTCTGCCTACCAGCCTTAGAAGCACAAGCATGTGGTGTTCCTTGTATCTTAACCGAGTTCTCAGCAATGATAGAAAGAAATGACTATGGCAAATGTGGATGGCTGATTAAGCCTTCGACTAAGATCTATTCTCCTTTGAATGCAGTAACTGCTATATCTGATCCTTTCAAAGGGGCTGATGCTTTAGGAGAAGCTTACAACAATGAAGCTAAGAGGAAGATGTTTGCTAAGAGAAGTCTAGCTTATGCTAGAAGGCAAACATGGGATATAGCCATAGACAAACATTTCATGCCATTGCTCAAAGAGATTGCTGAGGAAATACCTAAACTAACGACAAGGACTGAACCTAAGAAAATTGCGGGTAACTGATAGACATGCAACTTCCTAATATCATGATCTGTCTTCTAAGCAAAAATGAAGCTAAGTCTCTACCCCAGTTCTTTAAGGCGATGGAACAATTAGACTATCCAAAAGAGAAACTAAGATGGGTCTGGATGTATGGAAGGTCTGTAGATGATACTCTCAGTTTGATTCAAGAATTCCATAAGAAGAGCTCTTATAAATATGAGATATATGAGGAGCCAGTCTTTGAACGGTTGTTGGCTTCTTCACTTTATAATGCTAGGCTGTGTAATGAATTCAAGAATCTTTACAAGGAAGAAGAATTTGTTCTCTTTATTGACAGTGATGTAATAGAAATGCCACCAGAAACTTTGAAAGAACTTGTGAAGGTAGATAAAGATATCGTAGCTCCTTATCCCTACCGTAAGGATAGCGCAGGCTCCGAATTCTTCTATGACACTTATGTCTTCCGCTTTCATGGTTGGAAGTTTGAAAGAGTAGAATATCAAGGAAAGGTCTTTGACTATAGCAATCCTATCTTTAAGGATGAAAAGAAGCCTGTCGAAATAGATTCAGTAGGAACTTGCTTCCTAATAAAGGCTAATGTCTTTCTAGAAGTGGATTGGGATAATCCAGTACCTCACTTGCAGTTTTGTAATAAGGCAAGATCAAAGGGATTTAAAGTCTGGGCTCTTCCTTACCTAAAGATTTACCATATTGACGCTACGGAAACCAATGAAAGTCCTCATTTTCCTCTTGAATGGTATGTAATGAGAGGAATACTTCCTGGGGAAGAGATGGAAAAAGTTGGATATGAGAAGAAGGGAAAGCAATGGGTTCTGAAACATTGGGACTAGACTTTGATGGTGTCCTAAGGAAGTGGCCTGGCTTTATAGGATGGTATGCTAATTTCCTCAGGCCTGATGACATCTTAATAAGAGCCAGACTTTTCTTCTTAAGGAGATTATTTAACTATGTCTTTATGAGTTGTACTCCTATAATAATAGATGGAATGTTAATAGACTCTCTAAACCACCAGAGACCAAAGAGGTTGATCCTTGTTTCAGGTAGATATCTAGATAGACAAAAAGAAGAGGTCTACAGAAAGCTAAGTCCTTATCTTCACTTTGATACTTTCTATTTCAGAGATAACTGTAAGGAATCGGAAGAACGATTTAAAGAAAGAGTCTTAATACGGGAGAACGTTGATTTCTACTTAGAAGATAGGAATTATGTTGTGAATTACCTACATTCTAAAGGAGTAAATGCTATTTCTATCAAGGAGATTCGGAAATGAAGGTTTAACAATGAGGACAGTATTAATCACAGGAATAGATGGTTCAGCTGCACAATCCATTCTAAAATGCTTACGAATGTCAGGCAATTATCGAATCATTGTCACCGGAATAGATCCTTTGTGTGTCGGGCTTTACAGAGGAGATATAGGATATTTAATGCCTACAGCCTGGAGTGAATTCAAAGTAAAACTTGCTGAGATCTGTAAGACAGAAGATGTAGAGATAATAATTCCTGGATCTGATATTGAATTAGAACAGTTTGTTAAGGATAAACTTTGGTATGAGCAGAACTGTCCACCAATGATTATTGATTGGAAGAATGCAGAAGTAGCAAGAGACAAGTACTTAACTTCTCAAACGCTTTCTAAACTGGGATTCAAGACACCGAAGACATGGTTGTACAAGGACTTTGATAAGATTGATGTAACTCCTGTAATTATCAAGCCACGAAGAGGATTTGGGTCCAAATTTCTATTCAAGCAAGTTCGATCTTCAGAAGCTAAGTTCTTTGGTGATTTCCTATTGGGAAATGGTTGGGAACCTGTGGCTCAAGAAACCTTAATCGGAAATGAATACTCGGCAATGACTTTGTGCGCTAAAGACGGAGAACTACTTTGTTCCTTTACTGCCTGGTCCGAAAAGAAGTTTGGTCAGTCATACAGGACAATAATCAAGAAAGGAGATCCAACAATAGATGAATTGATTAAAGAGATAAGTATGAGCCTAAGTTCTGTGGGTCCCCTCTCAATCCAAATGATTCTAGATGTTAAAAGCGGAGAATATAAAATCTTTGAACTAAATGCCCGCTTCACAGGGGCTCAGATAATAAGAGCAATGGCTGGTCAAAATATGCCAGATTTGATTGTGAGAAATTGGTTAGATGGCATAAAGGAATTTCCTAAAGTTAAAGGAACTCAGGTTGCTCTATGGTATCAGGATTTTAGTTATGTTCCAGTCGATACAACTCTTGATCTTTATACAACAGGAAAATGTGAAAGGAAGAAAGGGAAGTTCCCGCATTATCTATAGGTGAGCACATTGAAGATCTTAATACATGGTCCATTACATCCAACAATTTGGACTTATCTGATGAAGTCGATGCCAGAGCATCAGTGGTTTATCTATCAGCCTCAATTTGGTTATCCCGGAGAAAAAGGAATACCAGGAGCTGAGAATCTTTTCACCGAAGTTACTTCACCTAACTTAGATATAGATGTTCAGATAATTGCGTGCCATATACAGGAAGAAGCCCCAAAGACAATTGATCAGAGATTGAAGACTTTCAGATATCCAATTGTCTGGATGGAATTTTGGCCTGTGAACGTCCCTAATCCAGAAGGAAAGGTTTACCCGCTAATCTATACTTGCAAAAGTATGCCACCATCCTATCCAAAGAAAAGACACGTATGGATAAGACCTGATCCAGACTTATGGAGAAAAGAATGGATTGGAGATAAAAAAATCGTGCTTGTTCCTGTACATAGAGGTTCAACTCCTTACTATCTTAAATTGCAGATTGAAATGCAGAAGAATGGGATTGCATATAATTCTGTATTTGGCTATCGAAATAAGGACTGGAATGATTGGCAAGATCTTCTGATCCATTCGAGATTGTTAATAGAGCCTCAACCCAAGCCAAGTAGTGAAATAATGGCAGAAATGTTGTGGATTGGAGGTCCCTGCATGTGTCTAAACTATGCTGATCTCCCAGAGATGCTTGGTCCAGGAGGGCAATTACTTAGACAACCAGAGGTAGACATACAGTTTATAAAGACCTTATCGGATGATTATGATGAAGCAAAGAGGTATGGAAAAGAGGGACAAAAACATATCCATAAACTTTTGGACATTGACCATCAAAGAAAAGTCTTCAATGACTCATTCAAAGAAGCAATTGAGGTTGGAGGATTCTAAATGAAATATAATTGGGTAGAACCAGATGTGGGTGAGGAAGAGGCAGAGGCGGTTAAAGAGGCCGTCCTTTCAGGATGGATAGGCGGTAATGGACCTAGAGGTAAAGAGTTAGAAGCTGAATTTTGCAGAGCAACAGGTGCTAGGTATGCCTTGGCTGTTAACAATGGGACCTCAGCATTGTTATGTGCAATGCAAGCTCTTCGAGAAACAAAGTATCCTATGAGGTTTATCATTCCTACTTTGACCTTCTTTGCCACAGGTGCTACTGCTTATGAGATGAGTGAGCGAGGACTTTATTTCATAGACTGTGATAGAAAGACTTGGAATCTATTGACAGACTTAGATCAATTCCATGGTATACCTATAGTAGTCCCTGTGGATGTATGTGGATTGCCTGCAGATTATGACTCTTTAAGAAAGAGTAAAAAGGTTATGCTGGCTGATTCTGCTGAATCACTGGGCAGTACTTATAAGGGAAGTCCGATAGGAACTCAGTCAGACATTCACATCTTTAGTTTGCATATCTCGAAAGTGATTACTGCAGGAGAAGGAGGAATGATAACTACAAACAATGAAGACTTCTATGAACTTATGAAGAGCATACGAAATCAGGGGTATGACAATCCTAAATGGTGGGAGTATTCCCATGAACGTCTAGGCTTCAATTACAGGATGTCAGAACTTAATGCTGCTTTAGCTCTCGTACAAATGAAGAAGCTTTCTAGGTATGTGAAAGAAAGACAAGAGAAAGCTCGGATCTATAAGGATATCATTGGAGAGAGGGTAGAATATCAGGAGATCCCCAAAGATTGTAAGCCCAACTATTTCCTCTTTGGTATTCTAGTTAAGAACAATGTAACCTTCTGTCAAGAGTTAGCAAAAGAAGGAGTAGGTTCAAAATGCATGTTTACTCCTCTACATCAACAGAAACCATTTAAAAGAATGGAGGAGCTTCCGAACTCAGAGTTTATAGGAGAACATGGACTGTCAATTCCTATCCACAATAAGATAACTGCAGAGGATGCTAAAGAAATAGCATCAATAGTGAAGAAGGTTGTTTTAAATGAATGAACTTAGGAAATCAAATGTATTGGTTACTGGAGGAGCAGGCTTCATTGGTTCGTCTCTAGTAAGGAAGCTAGAGGAAAGAAACTGTGCGGTTACTGTTCTAGACAATCTAATAGCAGGTAGGAGAGAGCATCTACTAGGAACTAAAGCAGAATTGGTTGTTGGTGATATTAGAAATGCAGAACTGCTAAGATATCTACTAAAGAAGAACTCTATTGAGTATGTTTTTCACTTAGCTGCTGAACCTTACATACCTAAAGGATATGAAGATCCTGAAGTAATGTTCCATGTGAATACACTCGGCTCAATTAATGTGATGCTCCAAGCATACAAAGCTGGAGTGAAGAGAATCCTTCACTATTCAACTTCTGAAGTCTATGGCACTGCAAGAACTTTACCAATGAATGAGGAACACATAACAACGCCACATTCTATCTATGCTGTGGCTAAACTAGCAGCAGATAGAGCCGCCTATATCCTTTGGAAGGAAAAGAAGATTCCTGTGATAATACTTAGACAGTTTAATACCTTTGGAGCTAGAGAGGCTCAGCCATATATCATACCTGAAATTATCTCTCAGTTTACTCATAAAGGAGCAACTCTAACTCTGGGTAATATCTTTGCTAAGAGAGACTTTACTTTTGTTGAAGATGCAGCTCTTGGTGCCATCCAACTTATGGAAGCTCCAGATGTAGAAGGTAAAGTAGTCAATCTCGGAAGAGGAAAGAATTGGTCCATTAAAGAAATAGCTGAGAACATAGCTCTGGTCATGGGAATCCACAACTGGGGAATTAACATAGATCAGACAAGATTGCGTCCTTATGATGTAGATGAATTGCTTTGTGATATGTCCTATTTCAATAAACTGACAGGTGGTATTGCATATACTGATTTTCAAGAGGGACTCCGAAAAACGATTGAATGGTATAATAATAATGGAAAGAAATGGTCTTGGGAGAAATGAAGATTTTGGGAAAATTATATGTAATTACCAATTCGACTGGTCTCACAGATGGTAGTTGGGGCCAAATGCTAGGAGGTATTTTCACTGGAAATTGCATAACAGTCCTCTCTGCCTGGTGTGCTGCTAAACGCCTGAGGCTAGAGAAAGATGACATAGTCATCTTCAATGAAGGAGTCAATGATTGTATCTATCGGAAAGATAAGAGTTCACAATTATGGGCTCTAAATTGGATGAAAGAGCAAGCGGAGAATATGAAGGATGGGGATGCAGTCAACTTCCTAGACAAGAAAAAAGAGCTTTGCATGAACAAGGGAGAAGAAGAATTATTCCAGCTCTTCACTTTTGAGGAATTTGCTGAGTTACTAGATAAGATCTTTACATTGATACGAGGACAGGGCATTGTATTAAGTGTGATAGGTTTCCCTAAGAAATCAAAAAAGATAGGCTGGGCAAGTCATGAGATAGTCCAAACTAACGAGATACTCCAGAGGAAAGCAAAGGAATACAATCTCGAATTTCTAGATCTCTGGGCTGTTGGAGTTGAAACCTATGATGATGTACATCCAACTACTCCAGGAAATCAACTGATCTTCAAGTTGTTGACAGGCAAGATAAAAGCTTATAGGAAAGAAAGAGAAGAGGAAATAAAGAACAAAGTGATCCTAATTACAGGAGGAACCAAAGGAATAGGCAAGTGGATCGCAGAAGCCTTCTCACTTCAAGACGCTACCCTGGTACTTAACTATCACTCAGATGATACAGCAGCCAGTTTGACAAAGGCAGAGATCCTCCATCTAGCTAAAGCAAAGGTAGATCTAGCGAAGGCCGACATCACTAATGAGGAAGAAGTAATGAAGATGATTGAGGAAGTCATTGCTAAATATGGAAAGATAGACATCCTCATAAACAATGCGGGAATATTCAGTGACGCAGTTAGTTGGAAAATGCCGAAGGAAATCTGGGATTCGGTTATAAATACGAACTTAACAGGAGCATTCCTGTGCACTAAGCATGTGCTTCCATATATGAGGGAGGCTTCCTTTGGAAGAATTATCAATATCACTTCAGTAGTGGGACAAACAGGGGTCTTTGGCGCTAGCAATTATGCAGCTTCAAAAGCAGGGTTAATTGGATACACAAAGGCAGTTGCTAAGGAGGTTGCGACTAAGAACATAACAGTAAACTGTGTTTCTCTGGGATACTTTGAGACTGGAATGAATCTGAGACTTAGCGACGAATTGAGGGAATCAATCAAGAAGACAATTCCAATGCAGAGATTTGGCGAGAAAGCAGAGGTTACTGAAGTGGTCATATTCCTATGCTCTGTATCTGCAGGATATATTACTGGTCAAGTTATAAATGTTAATGGCGGAGTGTATATGTAATGAACGATGCCCAGAAACGATACCAAACTAAACACAGGGATGAACTCAATTAGAAGTCAAGAGAAAGGGCTAAAAAATTCCGAGAAAATCATGGAATATCTTATGTAACATATTTGACAAGAAAAAGGAAGATGGAGATCTTTTATCTGCTAGAAAATAAATGCATGGTTTGTGGAGAAACCGACCAACGAATGCTCCAAATCCATCATAAGAATCGTGGAGGAAGAGCAGAACGAAGAGAACTCGCTGGAGAAAGAAATTATCTTCAATATTATTCTCATATCCTAAAAAAGATCAGGAAAGGAAGTAAGGACTATCAATTGTTATGTGCAAATCGTCATTGTCTAGCTGATAGAGGGTGTTACATATGATAAATTTGTTAGGTCATAAGTATTATACAGAAGAGGATCTCCGAAAGATGGGCTTCAAATCTCTGGGAATAGATATAAGAATAGGCACTAAAGCAACCATCAGAGATCCATCAATTGTCACGATTGGCAATCATGTTGCTATAGATGACTTTGTGATGATAGCACCTACTACAGATATTGGGAACTATGTTCATATATCAAGGTTCACAAGTATTGCTGGACCCATAGAATGTTATTGCAAATTGGATGACTTCAGTGGGATCTCAGAAAGATGCTCACTTATTTGTGGTTCAGAGGACTATTCAGGAGATCACTTGACAAACCCAACTATCCCACACAAGTTCCGGAAGATAATCACTGGCAAGATCATAATGGAGAAATATTCTCTACTAGGCACTAACGTTGTAGTTGCACCTAATGTAATAATAGGTGAAGGTACAGCAGTAGGCGCTTGTTCTTTTGTCAACAAGACTTTGGCTCCATGGGGAATCTATTTTGGAATTCCAGCTATTAGGAAGAAAGAAAGAAGTAAAAAGATGATAGAGGCTGCAAAGCAGTTGGAAGGCATCTAAATTGGCAGATTTAACATTCATCATCTGGGCTATGAAAGGAAACAAGGTTCCTACTAATGTTAGTTTTGGATATCCGAACCCTGAAAGATTACTTCCTGAACTAAAGAAGCTAGGACTTGATGTCCAAGTGATAGAGACACGGAATTATTCAAGCGCTCAACCTTATAGAGAGATATCTAAACAAATAAATAGCCAGAAAATCTTATGGGAATGGGAGTACTTTGCCAAGACACATGATTTCAATCAGATTTTCAATCTCAAGAAAGATCTCTTTTTAATTCCACATCATGAGGTAAAAGATTTCACAGGTTGTGAGGCATCAATATTGAAAAATAGTGTAACCATTCTAAGTTTTGAGGAATCCAAGAGACTTTGGTCTTCCCTTTGCCCCGCAGAAGCCTCTAAGATTGAGGTAATAAGAACTCCAACACGGTTAGGTAGAGAGTTAGACAAGTCTGACAGTAAAATGCATCTAGGAATAAAAACAAAATACAGTATCATCTGCTGGGGTTTTTACTTTGACAAAGGTTATGATAAAATAATCCCATGGCTTGAACAGTGGCACGATGTCTCATTACTTTTCTGTGGAAGTTCCTCTTATGATTTGAAAGGGGATTTCAAAAGCAAATGCGAGCAAGAAGCCAGGAAGTTAAAAGTTGGGGAAAGAGTGTTCTTTTCTGAGGAAGGAATTAGTTTGGAGAAGTCAGATGACTGGTTCTCTGCAGCCGATCTTTGTACTTGTCCACGAACTACCTTTGGAATTAGTACTGCTATTGATGTCATAGGGCATTCAAAATGCTTCATTACTCCTTCTGTTTCTGGCCCTTATTCAGCTTACTTGAAAGAGATCTCTAATCTTAGCGGTATAGTTGTATCAGCTAATATTCAGGAAACTACAAAAGAACTTCTTAATGATGAAGCCAAGAGAAAAGTCTATGAACTTCTGTCTGGGAAATATGCTCGGGAGAACTCCTTCGAAGAATATGCAAAGAAATTGGTTAAGATAATGGAGAAACAGAAATGAGAATTTTGTCCTCAGAAGAGAAAAGAAAACATCAGAGAGCTGCTTCTAGGAAATATCAATTACTTTGTCCTTACTACAATTATAAGAAGGAAATGGATGGAAGGTGGAAAAAACATTGAAAATCCTTTTACATGGACCTCTCCACATATCAATCTGGATCTACTTGATGGAGATGCTATCGGAACATGAATTCTTCATCGAACCAAAAGATGACTTTGAAGAAGGAAGTATTCCTAGAGATCATCTAAAATATGAAGTAATTCCATACAAACCGAGGTCAGATTTCGATGCCCAAATTATCTGTCTTCATCTAAACTCTCCTCCTATAGGAGAGATCCTGAAAACTTTCCCTGTTCCTCCTGTCTTCATTGAATATGCAAAATGTACACTTCCTAATTTAAACAAGCAATATCCTTTAATTAGCACCTGCAGGAGTTCCTCCAATACGGACTATCCAAATATCAGATATTGTTGGATGACTCCTTCACCTACACTCTGGAAGAATCATTGGATAGGAGATAGACCAACAGTATTTGTTACTGCCAGAGATCTGAAAAGTTACCAGGAATTCGATCCACTATTTCAAAAATTGAAGACTGAAAAGATACCCTATGATTGCTCAACAGGTAACAAAAGAAATTTGCCCTTTAAAGATTGGCAAGATAAGTTCATTCACAACAGAGTCCTATTAGAAGCCGTGGTGAAGACAGTTTCAACAGTGGTCTCAGAAGCCATGCAAATTGGTATGCCTGTAGTAGTACCTAATTTCAATGATAATGCTAAAATGATAAGGAATGAGCAGGATGGATTCTGCCTTAACTTATATGACCGCACGAATCTAGATAAAGTGATAGAAATTCTTAATCATTTCCTTAAAGACTACACATTTGCAAAGGACTATGGCGAGAGGGCAGAAAAGAGAGCAAGAGAATGTTTCTCAATAAGCGAAACAAACAAGATCTGGAATAAGGCATTGGAAGATGCAATTTCTCTCTTCAAAGAATCAAAGAGAACCTAAAGAGGAATAAAGAATAGTAGGTCAATGAAAATGAGATATCTGGAACTGAATGCCTGTAGGGCAACATTTCCTTTGAGGGAGGAATGTTATGAATAAAGCCTGTAGGGCTATAGAGACTGTAAGTCTCACTAAATCTAATACCTCTTTATCTAGTGTCAACCTTATACCAACTCTAGCTATACATGATCATGGTAGTAACCTAGAAGTGTATGCCTATAAGAGAATTAAAGTTGAAAGCTTGAATATCCTAGAGATGAAGCGTCTCTGGCATCTAGTAGGTTCTTCACAGGAGATAGCAACAATGGAATCTCCAAAGTTTATCTTAATTCAATATCCAGGCAAACCAATTGTAGCAATAGGGAAAGAGGATGGACATCTATATTCTTTTGAAGATGGAACTCCTCTGAGGGAAAGAGAGAAACAATGTGCTTTTGTTCTTGAGATCTTGAAACGATTTAACCTAGTAGAAGATGTTCACTCACATCGTATTGGAGGAAACCCTGAAAATAAGGAGACTCATAAGAAGTCAGATAACATGACGTTTATATCTAAGAAGACACAACTAAAAGGCAGGTGAAAAACAAACATGTTTGAAGACATCATGACTAATCCCATTATCATAGGCATTGTTCAAGGAGCTATCTTTGGTGGAGAAGCTGCTTTATTTGGATACATGAAAGATGAGAACCTATCTTTGAGTTGGAAAGTCGTTCTCACTAAGCAATTCTGGGAGAAATTTAGCTGGTCAAAGGCTTTCAAGACAGTTCTTTTGGGAGTTACTTTAGGTGCTATTGCCCGAGGATATGGATTCATTAAACCAGAGCAATGGACTTGGTT
>Ga0315280_10004210_pt1 | contig 21466 bp, 16 predicted proteins | sample YL17G06_40_MG_FD_203697 | JGI IMG/M metagenome (GOLD analysis project Ga0315280, IMG submission 203697) | Sediment microbial communities from Yellowstone Lake, YNP, Wyoming, USA - YL17G06_40 | ecosystem: Environmental > Aquatic > Freshwater > Lake > Sediment | place: USA: Wyoming | collected...
GATGGAGCAAAAAGCGCGCCGAAATGCGGGTTGGAAATTGAAATCGAAAACGGCAGGAACAGGAACCAAATGCCGCGGCATCAATGGGTTTCGCGGAACGGCCGACCCGTTAGCCGGACACTAGTGGGCAACTATCTGGCCTGGTTCGAGGTGGGACGCGTCGAGTGGTGCAAGGCGCACGGCTTCAACTACCGGGACATGGAACAGGAAGAGGGCGCGTTCCTGGTTGTCGTCGAGGCGCGCTGCCGCTACCGCGCCCCTGCCCGATTCGACGACCTGGTAACCATTCGCACCTCGCTCAAGCAGGCGCGCCGGTCGGTACTGATCTTTGAATACCGGGTCCTCAACCAGGAAACCGGCCAATTGCTGGCCACCGGCGAGACCGTACACGTGGTGACCGGAAAGGATTTGCGGAAGCGCTCCCTGCCCGAGAAATATCTGAGCCTCTTCGGCCTTGAGAAAGGCTAACCACAAAGACACCAAGGGCACAAAGATCACAAAGAAGGGTCGCTGGGTGGACCTTTGCGGGCTTTGTCTCTTTGTGACCCATCGGCGTCGGCGAAGAGCCGCTGGAGGAAATCGCGGTAAAAGGTCCACCGCATGGGGGCGGCGTTCAACAGCCGCGTGCCGGGCACGTAAAGCCGGCCGTGCCCGTAAGGGCAGATGTATTCAGTTCCCGGGCGATCCATGACTAGACTGCTCCAGGAGCCGGTGACAACCGGCATGCGCAACCGGCAGAGGCAGACCGGGCAGCGCGCATTCTGATCGAGCACCGCCCAGCGGATTACGCCGCAGCCCAGGAGCAACAACGCCCACTCGAAGGCGATGCGGGTGCCGGAGAAGCCGGCCACCTCGTCTCTCAGCCGGACAGCCCCGCCGGTGACCAGCACCCAGATGGTTAGCAGGATCAGAAGGCCCGCGCCGGCCTTCATCAACAGGAAGGCCCAGGTGCGCGCCGCGATCAAAAACCGTTCGGTTGCGGAACCATCGGAGCGCCACAGGGCGTAAACGTAACTGGTGCCGATGCAGCCTACAACGACGAGGCCCAGCATCGTCAAGAAAAGCGCCGTGCGGCCATCCGTGTACAGGTAGTCCTGCAACAGGCGCAGGGGCATGGGCCGCGCCGCGCCGCTCAGGCGCTTTTCAATGTCCAGGACTTCAGCCTGCGCCCGGCGCACGCCGGCTCCGGGCCGCACGCGGGCCACCGTCGAGACGAAATAGTTGGGCCGCGAGGGGAGCAGGACCCAGAACTGAACCGGGCGCGAGAGAAACCAGAAGCCCGGCGGCATGACCGCCCGGATCGAATATTCCTTGCCGTCGAGGGCCAGCGTCCGGCCGACGATGTCCGGCGCGGCGCCGAAGTAGCGGCGCCGGAACGCGTCACTGAGCACTACGCGGCGCTCGTCGGCGCCCGGCTGCGGCGGGGCTTCGTCGGAAAAAACACGGCCCAGCGCCGCCCGGACGCCGAGAACCGCAAAAAACTCCCGCGAAACCCGGCTCCCCTGCACCGTTTCGACGGCGCCCCCGGTCGACGGCACACCGAATTTCTGCCAGTGAAATCCCGCCAGCCCTTCCAGTGCGCGGTTCTCGCGCTGCCATTCGACCAGGCTGAATGAGCCGCGGCGTTCCGAAACAGGGTCGAGGGGCTGGTAGGCGATACGCTGGAAGCAGATAAACAGGCCGGCAGGATCGCGGTAGGGCAGCGGCCGTCTGACCGTGTCCCGCACGAACGGAACCGTGACGACCGCCGTTGCGGCTACCACCAGCGTGAACATCGCCAGAATGCGGAGGAATGGCGTCGGTGGAAACATGCGAAAGGCAGCCACAGCATTATGACACCGCCGGCCGGCCCGAGGTTCCACCGAAGTTCAGACGTGCGACCTGCGACCTGAGACCTAAGACCGTGGGCTCGAGGACGTCTTACGGTCTCAGGTCCCAAGTCTCAGGTCCCAGGTCCCAAGTCTCAGGTCCAAGGTCCCAGGTCTACGGTCCAAGGTCCCAGGTCTCAGGTCCCAGGTCCCAGGTCTACGGTCCAAGGTCCCAGGTCTACGGTCCAAGGTCCCAGGTCTCAGGTCCCGGGTCCCAGGTCCCAGGTCCCAGGTCTCAGGTCCCAAGTCTCAGGCCCCAGGTCTCGGGTCCCAAGTCGCAGGTCCCAGGTCTCGGGTCCCAAGTCTCAGGCCCCAGGTCTCAGGTCCCAGGTCCGGTTTGGCGGCCGCGCTGCGCCGGGCGCGCGCCGGGGGGGTTCCTGCCGGCGCCGCGACCGTGCCTGTGCCGCCAAGCAGGATCACCCGGAGGACGTCTTCGTCGCCAGTCCCAGCCAACTGACCGGCCGAATGTCCTTCGCCATCAGCGACTTGGCGGCCTGCCGAAGCGGGTTGAGCCTGTCAATATCCGAAAGCTCTATCCGCTAGTTCCACAAACCTGCTGGCGAACTTCTCTCCGAACTTCCTGGAACTTTCCTTGAACTTCTTGGCACTTGACTTTACCACTCAAGGTCTGTAGAGTGCCCACAGGGTCTCGTTCTGAATCTGCCTCCAGGTGGTGGGCAGTACTGGTGCCGGGGGCGCTGTACATGGGATTCGGGGTAACCAAGCAGCACGTCGCATCCGTGGGGGGCTCCACTTCGCTAGAAGCCTCGGAGGACTGGGCCAACGTAGAGCGAAGAGATCTGCCTCCTGGCACGGGTGCCCGCCAAACCACCGATTTCATCGACAGTCCGGCCTTTGCTCTCAAAACCGCGCGGGAGTTGCCCAATGCGGCAGGCAACCAACCGACAAGCCCCGCCGGATCTCCTGGTGTGCCGCGCCCCAGACTCCGTTACGTACCCTTGCCTGGTTCGCCGAGCCGTTTAAGTGCGCCACCCCGCTGCCGCCTTCGTCGCAGCCGGCTGCGCGGCTGGTAAAAACAAGCGAGGAGATGGATCATGAAGACCAGAATCTGCGTCGTTTCGGCAGTTCTGCTGTTCGCCGTCAGTTTGATCTTTATTGAGCGCTCGATTGTAGCGGTGTCGGCTCAGGACAGCGACTTTAACCGCAAGGTGAGCCAGCTTGGCCGCGACGGAGAGACGCCTGCCATCCTGGGCCAGCGGGACGCCCTCAGGCCCTTCAGCACGCCGCAGATCGAGTCGTTACTTTATCAGAGCAACCGCTACCTTCAAGCCCTCGCGATTCAGGAGCTGAGACACAGGGGGGACCTCGGCTCTCAAGAGCATATCCGGAGGACCTGGCAGGGGATGTCGCTGGAACCGGAGGATATCCGATTCGATCCGCACGGCCCCGTTTCCCCGGATGCTGCGGTTTTCGTCGCTTCCGCTGAGTACCTCGCGGCTTCCGACAAACAAGACTTCATCCCCAAGTTGTTATCCAGGCGAGAGGTATGGGCGGCTCCTCATCTGTTCGTGGCTACGTTTCGGGAACTGGGTGAAGGGTGGGTGCGCCCCGCCGTCGCAGTTGTCCAGGACGAGCGCAGGCGCGCTGCTTTGGGCTATCTCCTCTCCGTGGCCACGACCGCTTCGAACAGGGAAGAGTTGCGCCAAGTTCTGGAAAGCGACCACTCGCCCACGTGGGAGGGGGCAGCGCGTGCCTGTGAGGATGTCGACGACGAGGTGTGCTGGGAGGCACTCTCCGCCTCGCTCGCTGATCGGGATGAGGCACAGCAGTTGTTGGGGCGAATGATTCAGTTCCGCAAGGGGCGCGCCACCGCGGAGCAGCTATTCTCTGCTGCCGAGAAGGCGGCCCGCCGGACAGCCCCCGATGAGTCACCGGGCGTGCGGATCAAGTACCTTCGAAAACTCATCGAGTTTATGGGGCTCAGCCACTGGAAACGATTGTCCCTTCCTCCTTCACTGATCACTGCTCTTGGTCAAACGGGATCCGAAACGATTGTGAACGCGTTGGCCGCGGCGAACGGGGTCGAACACGGCAGGTAGGCGCATATGAAGTGGCGAGTCGTCGCTTGCTCGTTCCTGTGCATTGTGGCGGGAGCTGTTGCGTGTGCTTATTTCAGCACCAGAAACCCACTCAAAAACCCATACGGCCCTTATATTCACGATGATTTGACTCTGGCCGTGTTTTACGGAATCCCTTCGCTGAACCTGCAATCCATCATAAGCGACAGAAACCCCGATCTGAGTCGCGCATACCCGGATCTGGTTAAGTTCCAGTCGCAAATCGGAGGCCTTGATGTCGACGCCGAGCAGTCACACTGGGGCCCAGACGGCTACCTTTATTGGAAGGGGGATGAAGGACTGTGGAAAGAGCAGATGACGGCTCTCGACTACCCCCACGGAGCGTTTGCTTCGGCGTATCGGGACTTGGGTTATGTGATCCACCTGCTTCAAGACAGCACGGTTCCCGCGCACAGCAACGTCATCTTTCACGGTGGCGTCTGGGACGCGTACAACTACGTCTTCCCTGGCGGACCGGCTCTGTGGAGTTCAGACTTCTGGACACGCGGGCCTGGTGCCGGGGCGGGAACCTGGACAGTCCCCTTCGTCGCCAGGGCAGACAGCTTCGAGATTGCGGCGTCGCGAATGGGCGTTGGAGACCTCCGGATCAACTATTCCGTGGATTATGACTCGCTTTTTCTGAATCCAACGTGCAGCGACCGTCGTGCCTTCTGGGTCCCCGATAACAGTGATGGAGACCCTGGCGATAACTGGGGAGCGTACGGAGGGCCGCCCTATTTTGGTTTTGTGCCCATCTGCGGTGCTCGGGCCAGTAGCGCTGCGGATTCTGATTGGTACCCAAGCGACCCCGCCAGCGTCCCAGGGAATTTGGCAACCGCCCTTGACCTGGCCCGGGGAGGCCTGTCCAGCGCTGCTTTACTCACCTACAACGAGCTCACCACTACCTCGAAGAAGCTGCCTCCGGTGGTCTATGTTTACGCGCCACCGATATCAGTTGATTTCAGCAGTGTACCGTTGGTGGTCGACTTCCAGGTGCAAGAGAACCGGACGTCGTCGGTCAGAATCGGCATTGTCCACCGCCCAAGCGGGAAGTACATCAGGGCCACACTGGATACCAACCCGGTAGCCTCCATTAATGGGACAAAGAATGCCGGCACACCGTATCCCTTGGGAATTGCGCAGATGGATAAGGACGATACGGCGAATTTACCGTACCACAAGTACTTCCGGCTCGAATGGGACGGAACCCTGGACGACGGCTCAAAGGCGACAGGGAGCAGTCACACCCTCGAACTTCAGGTTTATGACCTGGACGAGAACGGGATGAGGCGTCCCACCACAATATCGTTCAGTGGGATCGTTCCGGCACCGGGCCTGACGATAGACCCGTCCAGCGGGTGGAATTATGGGAATGTGGCCGTGAATGGGAGCTCTCCGAAAACGTTCACGGTGCGGAACAGCGGAAACACAAACCTGACCATCGCGGGGATCAGTGTATCGGGGGGCAACCAGGACCAGTTTGCGAAAGTCAGTCCTCCGGCCACTCCGTTCGCCCTGACGCCTGGCTCATCGCGGCAGAGTACGGTCGCTTTCCAGCCGACGTCGGTGGGGACAAAGTCATCCAGTCTGACAGTCACTAGCAGCAGCGTCCCGAGCGTAAGCGTGGCACTGACCGGCACTGGAGTGCAAGCCAGCACCTGCACGTATTCACTCTTACCCGCCAGTCGGTCGGCGGCGGCGGGCGGCGGGACCGGGTCGTTCACCGTGACCACAGGCGCTGGGTGCAGTTGGAGCGTCACGAAAGACCAGGATTGGGTCACGGTCACCGCGCCGGTCGGAAGCACGAGCAACAGCGGGACTGTCCAATACTCCGTTTCTTCGAATGGCGGGCCGGGTGTGCGGAACGCCGTCATCACGGTGCAAGGCGCCAGCAGCAGTGCGCAGTTTTACATCAGCCAGGATGGCAGCAGCCCGGTCTGTACCTACTCTGTCAACGCGAGGAACCAGGCTTTTGGTGCCAGCGGCGGCACTGGGAGCTTTGTGGTCACCACCGGCACCAATTGCCCCTGGATCGCCAGCAAAGACAGGGACTGGATCACCATCAGCTCACCGAGCGGTTCGGTGGTCGGGACTCAAACGGTGAGTTATTCCGTAGCCGCGAACTCTGGATCGGCTCTTCGCTCCGGAACAATAACCATTCAGGGCCAAAACACAACGGTGACGATCAGCGTGACGGAAGAGGGGATCGTTCCCACCGTCTGTAGCTACTCGCTTTCGGCCTACACCACGACCATCGGCTACCCGGGCGGGTCCGACGGCTTCCTTGTGAATACCGGCTCGAATTGCCCGTGGACTGTGTCGAAAGACGTTGATTGGATCACAATCACTGCGCCGACTGGAACCGCAAGTGGAACGCAGCCAGTACGGCTCACGCTCGGGCAGAACACGGATGAATACTACCGCCAGGGGCACGTGCTGGTCCGGGGCGGGGACTCTACCCTGTCGTATGCGGTCACGCAGTACGGAAATACGGGGCAGCCTGACATCCGCCTGCCGTCAACCAGCTTTAACCTCGGGGACTCACTGGTGGGGTCCACGATCTACCAGACGGTGGTTGTCCAGAGCGCGGGCACTGATGTTCTTGTAGTCACCGGAATTACCCGGATCTCCGGCAGCGCTGATTTTTCCATTTCTGCCGCCGGTTTCGTGGTGCCGTCAGGCGGCACCGGCACGTTTACAATCGTTTTCACTCCTTCTTCTCTCGGCGCAAAGAACGCAACATTCCGCATCAGCAGCAACGATCCCGTAAAGGGCAGCTACGATTTCACTGTTTCAGGCAATGGCGTCTCGCTGGCTTCGGTGACGGGTATCGATTTCGTCTGGACCAACAAGTCGACAACCCCGGAGCCCATGGCGCCTCCGCCCGCCGTCGCAGTTGTGGGAAACAACATCTACCTGCTGTTTGGGCTCGCCTCAAGGAGCACCGGCTATCGCTACGACCCGACTGTCAGTACCGGCGCCTGGACGCGGATCGATCCACCGCCGCTAGGCCAGGATGGGGGAGGCGCTGCCGCTATAAACGGGAAGATTTACCTGGTTGGTGGTTCCTCAGCCTCCGGGCCTCAGATCCAGATTTACGACCCCACCAAAGGTTCCTGGACGCTTGGCCGCGCGATCCCAACGGTGCGAAGTGGTGTGGCGGTGGCAGCCGCAAACGGGAAGCTGTACGTCATCGGCAGTTGGGGGAGTAACTCGGTGACTGGCGTGGTGGAGGAGTATGACCCTGTGGCAGATACGTGGACTCGTAAACGGGACATGCCCACTCCGCGCGGCTTCGCCGCGGCCGCCGTACTGAACAACCTCATATATGTGATTGGCGGGCTCGGTGGATACGACACCGGCGGTGGGGCGCTGCCGACCGTGGAAGTTTACGACCCGGCCACAGACTCCTGGGCCAGCTTAGAGAATATGCCAAGTTGGCGCGCCGAGATGGCTGTGGCGGTGCTGCGCAACAAGATCTTCACCATCGGTGGCATTTCGAGCACGGGCAACGTTTGGAATCCTGCTACCGCAGTGGTGCAAGAACTGGACCCGTCAAAACCGATCACCATTCCTGGTACCCACCAGCAGTGGTCGGACAGGAATCCGATCCGCATTGCACGCCGTGGAGGGGTGGCCGCGGTGGTCAACGATAAAGTCTACGTGATCGCTGGCTTCAACGCGGATAACGGCGCGGTGACCACGGTTGAGGAAGGCAGCCTGACCGCCGCCCCCTCCATGAACTTCCCGGTCACCAGCGCGTTTTTCGGCGACGTGCCGGTGGGAACCATCGGCGAAAGGACCCTTACCGTGCAGAACCGCGGAAACGCGGCACTCTTGATGCAGTTAAGGTACCTGTCAGACACCACGGAGTTTAGCATTTATTCTGCTCCGACACGCGTAGAAGCGGGGCAGTCCGGCAGCGTCGTGATCCGGTTCACGCCCACTTCTACCGGCAGCAAGAGCGCCGCTTTCAGACTCAGTACCAACGATCCCGTGAATCCAACCGTCGATTTTTCCGTGTCCGGTCGGGCGGTCGATCTTCCGCCGCTGCCGGGAGGCACGTGGCAGCAGGTCCGCACCATACCACTCTCCGGCCAGGGGGGTCCCCGGTATATTCGAATTAGCGGGGGAAAGGCATACGTCACCGGATGGGGAATAGGTTTGACGGCGGTCGATTTGGCCGCCGGGGCAGAGCTTAGAAACATCCAGTTTTCCTCGTATCCTTCCGCGGACCCGCGGCGTGCGGCAGTTGATGGAAATAGGGCTTACGTTGGCCTGTCCACCATTCTTAGACCGAGTCAATTGGCGATTGTGGATCTTTCCAGCGGCACAGTGGCGGCCTATGTGCCCGTAGGCGCCAGCACGGGCGACGTCGCAGTTTACCAGGATAAGGTCTATGTACCGGAGTGTGCTATATGGGCCAATGGGGATCCGGCAACCGTGAAGGTTGTATCCTTGGCTTCGAACTCCGTCATTGCCACAATACCGGTCGGCAGTGGCGCCTGTTCGATGGTGATCGATCCATTCCTGAGCAGGGCCTATGTTATCAACACCTCGTCCATTAGCGTGATCGACACCACTACCAATCAAGTCACGACCACAATTCCGTCATCCGGCGGGAACGAACTGGTACTCGTCGGCCGGCGCGCTTACGTTCGCGGAGCGTCTTATGTGGAGGTTGTAGACTTATCGACGAACTCGGTCACCAGTAGGGTCCCCATCCCCGAAGCTTCCCAGGGCATAGCAGCCACAGCGGATTACGTTTACCTTTCGAACAATTGGCAGAAATCCATCTCGGTGATCAGCACAGGCAGCAACACGCTCGTCGGGACCATCTCTCTGCCGAATTCGCCTTTCGACATTGCTATCGACCCCGCAACCAACACTCTTTATGTGGTGTACGAAGCCCAGCGAGCCATCGGGGTTGTCCAACAATTAACGCCCACCTTCGGTGTGGCCTGTACGCCAGCGTTTTTGCCTCTTAGTTCGGGTTCTAGCGCAGCCAGCACCTGCACCGTGACATCCGTCGATGGCTTTAGCGGGCCTGTCAGCTTGACATGCTCCGGGCTTCCGACTGGCGCGAGCTGCACCTTCAGCCCGAGCCAGGTGAGTCTAGGTGCCAATGGATCGATTGCGAGCACGCTCACCATCAACGTGTCGTCAACCGCCTCGCCTGGGACCTTCAACTTTCAGGCGACCGGCTCCAACGCAGAGGTCAGCCGCACGTCCGGCCTAACGCTGGAGGTGAACACGCCGCCGGACACGACCGCGCCGACGGTGACGATCACCTCGCCCACTTCCAGCAGCACGTACAGCGCAACGAGCAACACGGTGAACTTGGGCGGGACGGCGTCGGACAACGTGGGCGTCACCCAAGTGACGTGGACGAACGACCGGGGCGGCAGCGGGACGGCCAGCGGGACGGCAAGCTGGACCGCGAACGGCATTGCGCTGCAGAGCGGCGTGAACGTGCTGACGGTGACGGCGAGGGATGCAGCCGGCAACACCGGGACAGCCACCTTGACGGTGACCTACACGCCGCCCGACACGACGGCACCGACGGTGACGATTACCTCGCCCACTTCCAGCAGCACGTACAGCACAACGAGCAACACGGTGAACCTGGCCGGAACAGCATCGGACAACGTGGGCGTCACCCAAGTGACGTGGACGAACGACCGTGGTGGGAGCGGGACGGCCAGCGGGACGACAAGCTGGACGGCGAACGGCATTGCGCTGCAGGGCGGCGTGAACGTGCTGACGGTGACGGCGCGGGATGCAGCCGGCAACACCGGGACAGCCACCTTGACGGTGACCTACACCGTCGCAGGCGGCGGGGTCATTGGCGCCGTCACCTTTGGCATCTCCGCCGGGAATCCCCCGGTTCGGAGGGAGGGCTTGACCGAGGCGGCCGGCGATATGACCGCTCAGGCAACCAGCGCGACGGCGGCGATTTCGACTACCACAACCGCGGCGACCGCCCTTTTAAACTTCACCTACAACTCTCCGATTACCAATGCATCCGTATCGCCCGGTGCAGCGCTCAGCAATGCCAACGGCAAGGTAGAAGCCACCGGGCCGTCCGGCATTTCGGTGACCTTCTCCAACTTCACGTTCACTTCCGGCACGACTTCCTTCAGTTGGACGGCGAGCGGCAGCACCCTCAACGTGATCATCACGCTGGCGCCAAGCTCCACGCTGACATTCGGGGCGGGCGGAACCGCGGCCACCATTACAGTACACGGCGTGCGGGTAAATTCCGCTGGGGTACCTCCCACTGTTCCCGCTGTCAGCACATCCGTCAGCGCGTTACCCTCCGGCGTGATCTTGGTTGCCGCGGGTAGGGATTCGCTTACCGTGGGTACGATATCTTCCGGGCTGGCAACAAGTGGTACCGGGTTCGTCACTACCGGAAACTTTGCTTCGTCGGCGCAAACCTGCGCTCTCGCTTCCACGCCGCCCGGCGCCACGGCCGCCCTCGGCGCCGGTCAAACGCTGGTAGTGAGCGGGGTGACGGCGCAGAGCTTCGGCGCGAATTTCGCCGAACAATTTCCCGGGGCCTTCTCAACGGCGGTCCAGGAAGGCGCCAAGTCGGGCACGGAAGTGACGAACGGCACACGCCTGGAGATCACGCTGACTAATGTGCCCCCCGGTCTTACCTTCTGGGCGCCGCAGTTGGTAACCAACGCCAACCTGACCCTGACCCTGGTCGCCGGTGGGGCTCCCGTATCGGGAGCTTCCGCCAGCTTCGCCAACCGCATTGATCCGGTCGGTGGAACCGCTGATCTTGTCTATGAAGTCACAGCGAACACGCCGGCGGGCGGAACCCCATCCACCATCACCGTCCCGATCTCAATTACCGGGGCGGCGCCGGTGGCAGTCGGCGCGTTTGACGGGGCGCTGCGCCTGGCGCCCATAAGCACGGTTGGCAACCAGTCCGGCACGGCGCCGATTCTGCGCTTTGCCGATGCTCCGGTGACGGGCAGCGGATTCTTCGCCGTGACCGGGTGCGCTGCCTCAGTCATTATCGTCTCCGGGAATAGTCAAACGGCGACGGCGGGTACGGCGCTCCCAAGTCCCTTGGTCGTACAGGTCAACGACGGGAGTGGGGGGCCGGTGCCCGGCGTCTCCGTGAGTTTCGCGGTAACCGGCGGCAGCGCCACGCTCAGCAGCGCCAGCGTCGTGACAGGCGCCAACGGACAGGCCCAGATCACAGTCACCCTCGGCGCGACTGTGGGAACCGTGACCATCAGCGCGTCGGTGGCCGGAGTCAGCGTGCCCGCCGTCTTCACCGCCACGGCGACCGCGGGTGGAGGGGGCGGTGGCGGTGGCGGTGGCGGGGGAGGCGGGGGCGGTGGTGGTGGGGGCGGTGGGCCGGATTTTGCCCTCAGAATATCGCCAGCCAGACAATCCGTGGTACAGGGCTCGACCGCCAGTTATTCGGCTGTGATCACTGCGCCGGCCAGCTTCATCTACGTGGTAAGCCTGGCGTGCAGTGACTTGCCCGCCGGGGCAACCTGTAGCTTTGACTCCAACCCCGCGCGTCCCGGGACTGTGCCCTTCCGGGTCAGCACCACCGGTAGCACACCTCCCGGGCAGGTGACCTTCACTGTCACCGGCGTCGGCGGCTCGCACACTCACAGTGCGACGGCTGACCTGGAAGTGCTGGAAGTGTTGGAGCCGCCTGTCTTCACGATAACCGTCGCTCCTTCTTCGCAATCGGTAGCGCCCGGAAACGCGGCGAGTTATACCGTCACGGTAAGCGCGGCCAGCGGATCCACCGGGATTGTCACCCTGGCATGTACGGGGTTGCCAGCGGGGGCAACGTGTGCCTTTTCTCCGGCCTCGACCGGGCCCGGGACCGCAACACTGACCGTCAGCACCTCCACGGACACGCCGCTGGGGACGTCCAAGTTCACGGTAAGCGGCACCAGCGGCACGTTGGTGCGCACGGCAACGGTTGAGTTGAACGTCGGCGGGCCGGACCTTCGCCTTACCGTCTTGCCTGTCGAGGCCACACAGGGCGCCACGGTCAACATTCAGGTTGCGGCAACCAACGCCGGAAGCATGGCGATCAACAACCTGTGGGTTGCTCTGGACATCGCGACTGGGGATGGCCGGACAATAGATTCGACTAAACTTCCGTTGAACCCGGCCGGTCGGATCGACTTTGGTGCTGCGCAGGGGCAGAACCTGGCGCCAGGGGATTCACGGACTTTTGTCGCCAGCTTCACGTTTGACTCTTCCCGTTACACTGCCGGAACCTACAAGTACTTATTCCAGGCGTGGCAAGGCGGCTCCCCGGGCAGCGGAGGCACTCCGATCACCTCGCTGCAAGAACAACTGTTGACTATAAAGACTCTCTGTGTCGGGCCTGAGCCCGAACTGAGCGTCACGCTGACTCCTGGCTTCTACGTTGCCGCTGTTCAGATTCTGCCTCAGGGGACAGAAGGCTACTGGGAAATGGGTGTGGAGCCGCGCCAGGATCAGCGCGCCGGAGGCTTCATTTTTGGTGGCGCAGTTCAGGGGAACGGAGCGACACCGTTCTTCGCGGCCTTTACGATCCCCTTTCTGGAACCGGTTTCTATCCAGCTTAACCCCCGGCTGCTTTCGGGTGGCGACCCAAAGCAGTTTTCGGCGTGCGCTCGGCTGCTGAACAGCCAACGCCAGCAGGTCGCGGAGCGGTGCAGCACAGACTATATTAAGTTTCAAGAGACCCTGCAGCCGGACTTCTACATCGTGGAGGTAAGGACGGGGCCGGCATCGCCCCGGGCCTACTTTGAGATGGGCTTGAGCGACAGCCAGTTTGGGCCCTCACTTATCGCAGGCGGGTTTGCCGCCCAGGGGGTGGGCAACTTCGTCGCCTTCTCGATTGGACAGCCGCAGGAGGTGCATATCAAGGCCGCGGGCCAGGGGACGTTCGGCAGCTTCGGAGCGAGTTGTCTACAATTGACGCTGCTCGACGCGGCGCGCAACGTGATCCGCACGGTTCCGTGAGGGCTGGGCCGGATAATTCACCACGGATGAACACGGACCAGCCGAGCCGGAACCCATCCGCAGATTACGCAGATTTCGCAGATTCCAGAATTGGATCTTAATCTGCGCAATCTGCGAAATCTGCGGATCGGTTGTTTGGTCCATCTTTGAGGGAGGCGCGGGGCTGCCTGAATTCGCTGCTAAAAAAACAGCGAATGGTACGACTGCTACACGGATGGGCGCGGATGCCGCAAAACATCGTGGGATGATGTGCCTGGCGTTCACACACGCGGTACAACACGCGCCTTGCTCTTGCATTGGCCGAGGCGATTGGATTACTCTCGGGCCCGGCGGAGGATGCTCGAAGCATGGCGCGCAGCAAGCGGCCACGAAAGAAACGCCGGAATCGCCGGCCTGGCGCGTGGAGCGGCGACGATATCCCCGGCGGCTGGGAACCCGCCCCTCACAAGATGTCAACGGTCCTGCTCGACTTCATCAGACCTTACAGGGAGCTGGCCGGCGCGCCGGAGTTGATAAGGAGCCTTGTGGCTGTGGGCGCTGTGGCCTGGAATCTCGCCCTGCTGCCTGAGCAGGAACGAGAGTCGGCGCTGGCGGAGGCGGTAACAAAGGCAATTGGCGGAAGCTCCCTGGTCGGGCGTCTGGCCGCAAAGCTCCGGGCGGGGATTGCCGGCGACCCGCCAGGGCTCGCTGACTTCAAGCGGATCGTCCGTGAGCTGGTCGAACGCAAGCTCCGGTACTTTGCGGGAAACCGGCGCTTCATTCTCAGCTACGAGATTCTGGAGGCGGAAGACGAGCTCCGTTTGGTGGTCGCGTCCACGGTGACGCCTGCAACAGAGCCTTCGCACGAATGAGGGAGAACGCAGCCCGACTATCGGCTGCACCGCAGGGTGTGCAGCCGCCGTTGGTCCACAAGTTATCCCGGTTGTTTGGCTCAGAGGTAACGCCGGTGATCTATTGTTCCGCAGCCGCCAGCCCACTGCCGCCAGCCTGCTTTCTGCGCTAAGATGCGGGTGTGAGCACGCTGCAGCTCGACGGTCGTTCTCTCTCCACGGACTCCTTCCACCAGGTGGTCGTCGATGGCCGGGCGGTGGCCCTGGCCGAGGAAGCGCGGTGCCGGATCGCGGCTTCGCGTGCCGTCATTGAGCGCCTGGTGGACAGCGGCGCGACCGTCTACGGCGTGACCACCGGCTTCGGCCAGTTGAGCGATCGCCGCATCAGCCACCAGCAGTTGCGCGCCCTGCAGGTGAACCTGGTGCGCTCGACGGCCTGCGGCGTCGGCGAGCCGCTGGAGGAAGCCGAGACGCGGGGCATGCTGCTGCTGCGCGCCAACGTGCTGGCCGCCGGCTTCTCGGGCGTGCGGGAAGCGGTAGTGGACCTGCTGTGCGAAATGCTCAACCGCCGCGTTCATCCCGTTGTACCCTCGCGCGGCTCGGTGGGGGCCAGCGGTGACCTGGCGCCCCTGGCCCACCTGGCGCTGGCGTTGATGGGAGAGGGAGAAGCGCTCTACGAGGGCCACCGGATCCCGGCCGGGGAGGCGTTGCGCGCCGCCGGCCTGGCGCCCATCGAGCTGCAAGCCAAGGAGGGATTGGGACTGTTGAATGGAACCCAGGCGATGCTCTCGCTGGGCCTGATCTTGTTGCGCCAGGCGCAAATCCTGGCCGATACCGCCGACGTCATCGGCGGACTCACGCTGGACGCCCTGCGCGGCACCCCGGCCGCCTTCGACGCCCGCATCCACGCCGTCCGCCCGCATCCGGGCCAGCAGCAGAGCGCCCGCAATCTGCTGCGGATGAACGAGGGCAGCCAGATCCGCGAGTCCCACCGCAGCCTGGACGCCGACCCCCGCATCCAGGACGCCTACAGCCTGCGCTGCATGCCGCAGGTCCACGGAGCGGCGCGCGATGCCGTGGCCCACGTGCGCCGCGTGCTGGAGATCGAGCTGAACAGCGCTACCGACAACCCCCTGATCTTCGCGGCGGGCCCGGGCGTCGGCGAAGTGCTGTCGGGAGGGAATTTCCACGGGCAGCCGGTGGCCCTGGCGCTCGATTTTCTCGCCCTCGCGCTACAGACGCTGGCCGGCATTTCCGAGCGCCGCACCGAGCGCCTGGTGAATCCGTTCCTGAACGAGGGATTGCCGGCATTCCTGGCGTCCGAGCCCGGATTGGAGTCCGGCTTCATGACCCCGCAGGTGGTGGCCGCCGCGCTGGTGTCGGAGAACAAGGTGCTCGCCCATCCGGCCTCGGCCGACTCCATTACGACCTCGGGGAACAAGGAAGACTTCGTGAGCATGGGCATGGGCGCGGCCTTGAAGCTGAAGCAGGTGGCGCGCAATACCTGCCTGGTGCTGGCGGCCGAGGCGCTGTGCGCGGCGCAGGCGCTGGACTATCGCGCGCCTCTGCGGACCGGGCCGCGTGGCCGCCGCGCCTGCGAGCTGATCCGCTCCGTTTCTCCGCGGCTCACCACCGACCGCCCGCTGGCTTCCGACCTGGACGCGGCCGCCGCGCTCATTTCCTCCGGCCGCTTGCGCGCGGTGCTGGAATAGGCAGGGGCCCAAGCCGCAGATTGCGCAGATTTCGCGGATTTGACATGGATGGGGTGGATGACCGTTCACGAACTGGCAATCGCAAAGGTCCAGCAACTGCCGGAGCTTCTCGCACAAGAGGTCCTGGATTTCATCGAGTTCCTGCTGCTGAGAAACGACAGCAACCGCTGGCAGTTGTGGACTTACTTCCTGGAAGCGGAACGGCTTGCCGAGGCGGGCATGACCGACTACCTGGCAAATCTGGGGCAATACGAGAACCGGCTGAAGGACGGAGAGGTGCGCTGGTAGTTGGGGGGGCCGCGGGGCCTCTTGCGCTCGGTCTCCCAATAGGTCAAAATGACCACATGACACGGAACGTGGGCGCGGCGGAAGCCAAACGCAAATTCTCGGAGCTGGTCAATCGGGTTCAGTACCGCGGGGACAGGATCGTCATACAGAAGCGGGGCAAGCCGGCGGCTGCGCTCGTTGGCCTCGACGATCTTAGCGCACTGTCCAAGAAGCCGGTCGCAGAAACGGACGGGGACAAGCGTGGCTCGATCCTTGAATGCGTGGGTTTGTTCGCGGACTTCCCCGAATGGGGGCAGATCATGAAGGAAGTCGTTGCGTCCCGGCGACGCTCCCGACCGCGCAAGGTCCGCATCGACTGATGTACCTGCTCGACACGAACATTCTCAGTGAGCTGTTGCGGAGTTCGCCGGCACCCGTCCTCATTGGCCGCTTGGCCAGCGTCCCCAATCGCGATCTGTATACGTCTTCGATCAACCGCGGCGAGCTCCTCTACGGACTGCTGCATGCGAAAAAGGGTATCTCGTTCTTTACCCGGATGGAACGCCTGCTGGGCCACGTGCCCGTGCTTTCATTTGACCTCAGGTGCGCCAATGTTTATGCCGAATTGCGAGCGGATCTCGAAGCGAAAGGCACTCGGCTGGATGATCCGGATCTCATGATTGCATCGGTGGCCCTTGCAAACGAATTGATCCTCGTGACCGATAACGAGCGGCACTTCAGGCGCATTCCGGGTCTCGAGGTGGAGAACTGGCTGCGAAAGCCGTGAAGATCTCGGCGACTATCATCACGCTGAATGAAGAGCGCAACCTGCCGCGGGCGCTCGATTCGCTGGATTGCGTGGACGAGATTGTGGTCGTCGATTGCGGCTCGACTGACCGGACGCGCGAGATCGCCCGCGCCTACGGCGCGCGCGTCATCGATAACGCCTGGCCGGGTTACGCGGCGCAAAAGAACTTCGCCGCCGCGCGGGCCTCGCACGACTGGATTCTTTCGATCGATGCCGATGAAGCGCTGAGCGAGGCGCTGTCGGCCGAAATCATGCGGCTGAAGCGCGGGGAGCCGGGCGCCGCCGGCTACCGGTTTCCGCGGCGCGCCCAGTACCTGGGCCGCTGGATCCTGCACTCCGGCTGGTATCCGGATTACAAACTGCGCTTGTACGACCGGCGGCGGGGCGCCTGGCAAGGCGACTACGTGCATGAGAGCGTCCGAGTCGCCGGCCCGGTCGAGACCTTGCGGGGCGACCTGCTGCATTACACCTGCGAGGCACTGAGCCAGCACCTGCGCACACTGGACCGCTACACGACGCTGGCCGCGCGGGAGCTGCGGGAGCAAGGGCGCCGGGCGGGCCCGGCGCACCTGCTGCTGGCTCCTCCCTGGACGTTTCTGCGCACGTACGTGTTCCAGCAGGGCTTTCGCGACGGCTACCAAGGTCTGCTGATTTCCTCGATGGCCGCCTGGTACGTCTTTCTGAAGTGGGCGAAAACGCTGGAGAGCTTTCAGCCATCAGTTGTCAGCTTTCAGCCAGAACCGCCGGCCAGCAGCTCACCGGCCGGAACCGCAGAGGTCTCAGCCGGACCGAAGAAAGCTGATAGCTGAAAGCTGAGAGCTGACGGCTTCATCATGCGGATTCTGCACATGGATACCGGGCGCGAGATGCGCGGCGGACAATGGCAATTGCTGCTGCTGGCGCAGGCGCTCGGCCGGCGGGGCCATGCGCAGGAAATCCTGGCGCCTTCGGGATCTCCCTTGCTGGAGCGCGCTCGCCTGGCGGGCCTGGCGGCCCGGCCCCTGCGGTGGTGGTCGCCACTGCCCAAAGCCGATGTGGTCCATGCCCATGATGCCCGGGCCCACACCCTTGCCGCGCTTAAGGGCGGGAAGCCGCTGGTGGTCTCCCGGCGGGTCGCGTTCCCCATCGGCCGCGGCTGGCTGTCGCGCTGGAAGTATCGGCGCGCGGATCATTACATCGCCGTCTCGCGCTCGGTGGCGCGCGGGCTGCAATCCGCCGGGACGCCGGCGGAGAAGATCACCGTCGTCCACGATGGCGTGCCCCTGCCGGACATTGCCAGGGCGGTGGATGTGCGCGCTGACTTTCGCCGCCGCTTGGACCTCCGCGATGATGATTTCGTTGTCGGCGCGATCACCGCTCTGCAGGAAAAACCGCTTGCGCCGCTGCTGGAAGCGGCCGGGCGCCAGCCCCGGTTCCGGGTCCTGATCGCCGCGTCAGATCCCGCTGCGGCGTTGTCCGGGGAGTGTCCGGACAACGTTCGCTTTCTCGAACTGGAAAGCGATCTCTCGCCGCTGCTCTTCAGCCTGGATGTCTTCGTTCACCTCTCTGAAAGCGAGGGACTGGGCTCGGCGGCGCTTCTGGCCATGGCGCACGGCATTCCGGTCATTGCCAGCAACGTCGGCGGCCTGCCGGAGATCGTGCGGCCGGGCGAGACCGGCTGGCTGGTGCGGAACACGGCCGAGGAAGTGGGCGCGGCGCTGGAAGCCGCCTGCGCCGCGCCGGACGCTCGACAGCAGATGGGCCGCTCTGGCCGCCAATTCGTCGAGGCCCAGGCCACGGATGATATAATGGCGGGACGCAGCGAGGCCGTTTACAGAAAAGTGACGAGTGACAAGTGACGAGTGACTGGCCGCGCCGTAGTTCTTCTCGTCACTTGTCACTCATCACTTGTCACTACCGTGCTTATACTCTACGCATTCCTTTTCGGGCTGGTCATCGGCAGTTTCCTTAACGTGGTCATTTACCGTTGGCCGCGCAAGGAGTCCATCGTGCGGCCGCGCTCGCACTGCCCAGCCTGCGGCCGGCAGATCGCCTGGTATGACAATGTTCCTCTCCTCAGCTACATCCTTCTGCGGGGCCATTGCCGGCACTGCGGGGCCCGGATTTCCCCGCGGTATTTTGCGATCGAGTTGCTGACCGGGGTTACATTTGCGCTGCTGGCGTCGGAATTCGGACCAACGGCCTCCTTTGCGAAGTATGCGATCTTTGTCAGTCTGGCTATCCCTCTCGCCTTCATTGACCTGGACGACCGAAAGCTGCCCGATGTCATCACGTTGCCCGGAATGGCCGTGGGTCTTTTTTTCAGCCTGGTGGCGCCCGTCCCTGGCGGTCCGGCGCAGTGGCTTGCCGGCCCAGCAGCGCTTGATTCCGGGTACTGGCGAGTGTTGTCGCTCGCCGACTCCGCATTCGGCGCCCTCGCCGCGGCCTTGGGGCTGTGGGCCGTGGGCTTACTCTACTTCGCCGCCAGACATCGGATGGGCATGGGTCTGGGCGACGTAAAGATGATAGCGATGGTGGGCACGTTTCTGGGATTTTGGCTTGCTGTCCTGACCGTGCTTGTGGCCTCGGTCATGGGTACTGTGATCAGCCTGCCACTGTGGGCATTCTTCATGATGCGGCGGATCCGCAACGAGCGGCGCTCCAGGCGGCGCCGCACCAGGCGCGAACGTCTGAAGCGAATCCTGCTGGGGTCTTTTCGCTACACGATGCAGGGATACAAGCTGCCCTTTGGCACAGCCCTCGCGCTGGCGGCAGTCATCTCTCTTTTGTGGGGGCAGGAGATGGTCCGTTGGTACCTCTCACTCTTGTGATCCAGTTTCAGCAGGCGCCGCCGGAGCGGGTGGCGCTATTCGGGAAGCTGCTGGCGGCCTTCGGGCTCACGGTAGCCGTCTGCGTGCTGCTCTTGTGGCTGGTGGGGCGCGGTCTCCGGCGGCTGCGCGAACAGGCTCCCTGGAAAGAAACGCCGCGGGCGGCGGGGGGCGACTCAGCCCTGGCCATGGCGGCGGTGCAGGCTGTCATCCAGCGCCTGCGCGAGCAGGAGAAGGAGTTGGAGCGGCTGCACCGCGCCGAACGGCAGCGCGCCGAGGAAAGCGAGCAACTGAGCGCCACCATTATGCGGGACATGGCCACGGGCCTGCTGGTGGCCAACGCCCAGGGCATCATCACCGAATCCAACCCGGCGGCCAAGGCCGTGCTGGGTCACCAGATCTTGGTGGGGCGAAGCTTCCGCGAGGTCTTTACGCCGCCGGGCAGCGCCGCCGGGCCGCCGATCGTGCAGAACTTCGACGACTGCCTCTCCAGCGGCCAGACGTTCCGCCGCGTGACCGTCAACTACTTCGCCCCCAGCGGCGAGAACAAGGTGTTGGGCATTGGCATTTCGCCCATCCGGAGCGAAGGCCAGGTGGGCGGCGCCATCTGCCTGCTCACCGATCTGACCGAAATCACCGCGCTCCAGCAGCAGGTCCGCCTGAAGGAGAACCTGGCCGCGCTGGGCGAGATGTCGGCCGGCATCGCTCACGAATTCAAGAATTCGCTGGCCACCATTTCCGGGTACGCCCAGTTGATCAAGGGTGAAGACACCGTGGAGGGCGCCCGCCAGCATGCCGCGCGCATCGTCGCCGAAACACAGTTCCTGACGCAGATCGTCACCGACTTCCTGAATTTCTCGCGTCCCATGAACCTGGTGGCCTGCGAGGTTTCCACCCGGGAGCTGATCGAAACCAGCTTCCAGGAAACGATCCAGCGCGGGGATTTCGCCAATACGCGCCTGGAAATGAGCGGCGATTTCCCGGTGCTGGTAGCTGACCAGACATTGCTTCGCCAGTGCGTCGTCAACCTGATCCGGAACGGCTGCGAGGCCATTGCCGAGGCGGGCCGCCCGGAGGGACTGATGCGGGTCGAGGGTCAGTTGGAGCGAGACGACACCGGGCCCGTGCTGCGCCTGGCCTTCCGCGACAACGGCACGGGCATCGAGAAGCAGAATCTGGAACGGGTTTTCATTCCCTTCTTTACCACCAAGAGCGCCGGGACGGGGTTGGGCCTGGCGCTGGTCCACAAGATCATAGTCAACCACAACGGCAAGATCCAGGTGGCCAGCGAGCCGGGCGCCGGCACCACCTTCACCCTCACGCTGCCGGCCGGCGCCACGGCCGGCGCCACGGTCGGGACCAACGCCTGAGCCTGAGCCCTGGCGAGCGCCAGCCGACAAGGACATGAAGCCTGGAGTCTTTCTTGCTTTGGTACAATATGCGGAGCCGAGGAGGTGAGATTTGACCTTTTTTGTGACGATCGACCGCGATGAGGACGGCATCTTTGTCATTGAATGCCCGGCGATTCCCGGTTGCGTCAGCCAGGGCAAGAACGAAGGCGAGGCATTGGACAACATCCGCGATGCGATCCGGGAGTGTCTCGAGGTTAGAGCCGAGCGGGGGATGCCTCTGACGGTCGCCACCCGTCAGGTTGAAGTGGCGCTGTAATGCCTCCTCTGCCCATTCTGAGCGGCCGCGAAGTAGTTCGAAGGTTCGCACGCGTTGGGTGGCAGGTCGCCCGGCAGCGCGGCAGCCATATCATCCTCGTCAAGCCGGGTCATGCGGCGACGCTCTCGATTCCCAATCATCCAGAGGTGGCCCGCGGCACGCTTCGGACGCTGATCCGCCGCGCCGGTCTCACGCCCGAGCAGTTCCTGCAGCAAGACGCATGACAGCGGAGCAGGCAGAGTCTCCGCCAAGGCACACGTCCATTCTGCAACCGGGGCCTCCAGCGTGGCGAGAGCGCTACCGCATGTTTACCGATTTTCGCGGCCTGGGGCCCGCAATTCATTGAAAACATTCAGGCGCGTCCACGATTTCGGAAAAACGTAGTGACACACTTTGTATCGTCCAGCCGCATTTTTCGCTTGATTTGC
>Ga0315280_10004211_pt1 | contig 21462 bp, 22 predicted proteins | sample YL17G06_40_MG_FD_203697 | JGI IMG/M metagenome (GOLD analysis project Ga0315280, IMG submission 203697) | Sediment microbial communities from Yellowstone Lake, YNP, Wyoming, USA - YL17G06_40 | ecosystem: Environmental > Aquatic > Freshwater > Lake > Sediment | place: USA: Wyoming | collected...
TACAACCGTCAAGTAGACTTGGCCGAACCGTTCGAAGAGTTCCCAGTCAGGCCTCATTAGCTCCATCAGCCAGCCTCGCTCATCCGGAATCGGCTTCAATTCGCGGAGAAGGACACCATCGATCATGTCACCTGCAACCTCAACATTCGTATACTGCATCAGCCCAACTTTATTATCTCTTGGCTGCTTCCAGCAGATCGGTGTCAAAGGGGCGTCTAAGACGAGAGTCGTAGTCACGGGCAGCAGTGGCCTCCTCGGAAGGAGCCTTATGACTGTCCTGAAGGGCGACTGTGAAGTTGTGGGGATCGACAGGTACGTGCCCGAAGGCCAGAAGGATCTTGCTGTCGACATCACGGACAAGGAACGGACAATGGAGTCAATCGTAACCACGGCTCCCAGTGTGGTGGTGCACACAGCCGCCGAGACGAACGTCGACCGATGCGAAGCCGAGCGAGGTCTTGCTCAAAGAATCAATGTCGACGGCACGGCCAACATCGCAGCCGCCTGTGTGAGAGTTGGAGCCAAGCTGATACTTATCTCAACCGACTACGTCTTCGATGGCCGCAAAGGCAACTATGCGGAAACTGACGAACCTAATCCCATCAGTTTCTATGGCCTCACCAAGCGTGAGGCGGAACGGATTGTAGCGTCAACCTCGTCAGACTCTCTAATAGTCAGGGCGAGCGTCCTGTACGGGTGGCACCCCACCAAACTTAATTTCGCCACCTGGGTCCTGAAAGGACTCCGTGAACGCCAGACTTTGAAAGTGGTGAATGATCACATCAATTCTCCAACCTTTGCCGGCAATCTCGCCGATGCAATTCGTAAGGCCGTCGAGCGGAACAGCCAGGGCGTACTGCACGTCGCGGGAAGCGAAAGGACCAGCCGATTCGATTTTGCTCGGAGAATAGCAAGACAGTTCGAGCTTGACGAGCGCTTACTCGTGCCGGTCAAGATGAGCAATCTGAATTGGATCGCAAGAAGACCGAAAGATTCCTCTCTCAATGTCGGAAAGGCTCAAAAGGAATTGGGCATCCAACTATTCGGAGTCGACCGCGGCCTAGAAGAGATGGCGAGAAGCAAGCCATGAAAGGTGTAATCCTACACGGAGGCGCCGGAACCCGACTGAGACCCCTAACCCACACCGGACCGAAGCAGCTGATACCGATCGCGAACAAGCCGATGTCACTCTACGCCGTCGAGACATTGAAAGAAGCGGGCATAACCGACATCGCGATTGTTCTCGGATCCTTGGGGCCTGAAAAGGTACAGGAGTACTACGGAGACGGAGCGAGGTTCGGGGTAAGCGTTACATACATCAATCAAGGCGAACCGAAAGGCATCGCACATGCCGTGAAGTTGACGGAATACTTCGTTGGGAACGAACCTTTCGCAGTATTCCTGGCCGACAATATTCTGAAGGGTGGAATCCGCGAGATGGTTAACGAGTTCGAGAACTCTCAAGCCGCCGCCGAGATCGCGCTATGTCACGTCTCAAACCCACAGAGCTACGGCATCGCCGAACTGAAAGCTGGCAAGATATTACGCCTCATCGAGAAACCGAAGGATCCTCCAAGCGATCTTGCACTTGTAGGCATCTACCTATTCAGGAAGCAAGTCTTCGATGCCATTCGGCGACTCAAGCCGTCATGGAGGAACGAACTCGAGATAACCGACGCGATCCAAACCCTGCTCGACGACGGACTTGAAGTGCGGCATCGTCTTGTGAAGGGCTGGTGGAAAGATACGGGTAGACCTGAGGATATCCTTGAGGCGAACCAGCTTGTGCTGTCCGAGCTTTCGTCATATAACAAGGGTACTGTCCACAAAGACGTGCGGGTTTCGGGGGTCGTCTGTATCGATTTCGGTACCACTGTACATGCTGGAACGACCTTGCGTGGCCCACTAGTAATTGGAAAGAACTGCGAGATAGGACCTGACGCTTACATTGGCCCCTACAGCTCGATCGGTGACAACACGACAATTCGACACGCAGAAGTCGAGAACACAATAGTCGTCGGCGAATGCAGAATTGAATGCAAGAAACGCATTGTCGACAGCCTCATCGGACGCAACACCCAGATCACAGACTCCGCGAGCACTCTGCCCAGCGGATCACGCTTCATCATAGGCGAAAACACCTTCATCTGCCTATAGTCTGGAAGTTCACGAGCTGCGAGCATTCTTGGTCCTGGTCGAGGAATCGTCCCCCTTAGGAGAAGAAGTAGGAATGAGAAGATCGGGACCAGAGAATATGTCCGAGAAATCAATGTCGTAGTCAGCTCGATGCGAGGCAACCTGACTGCAAGGCATTGCGAATTCGTGTTGTACAATCCCGACAGAGTGGACCAATTGCGAACATTAGCCTTACAAGAAGAAGATAGCTACACACGGACCGTAGCATTCGTCGATTCTGTCGGACAAAACATAGTGACTTCGCAAGGTTTCCTTACCAAGTGGCAGCTCGTTTTGCTTTCACAAGCTCAAGAGAGCCTGGACCGAGGTAACCACATGTCAGCTATGGAGTGGGCGGAACGGGCGAGGGACCTACCGCGAGAACCCAAAACTGAGGAAGTAGATCCCATGTTGAACGGTTCGCTCTGGATGGCCTCCTTGGCCCTGCTCGGAGCTGTCACCATACTCATTCCCATTCGTGCACTCAGACGGCCTAGGAGCGCTATCATGATGCACCTTTGGCAAAGGACTCTGAGATGCTTGTCGCCCACTATTCTTTGCCCTGGGGACGGTTCTGTTTCGATCACCTCAGAAAAATAACGAAGATCGACAGCACCTAGATCTCTTCGGCGCATCCGACTCTCTCTGATATTCGAAGACTTATCGAGACAGGCTCCCGCACAAGTCCGGGAAAATGGCGCATAGCAGTTCTCGAAGCCTCGTCTGATACATCGATTCACTTGTCTCCAAGATCATGCAGGTGCAACGTCGGCACGATCTTCGAGGCCTTTTCACAGAGCATGTCGTCAGCGGTCAGGAACGTTGCACCTGTGATGAAGATTCGCCGAGGCAAGCTTCCGCCCTTTGAACTCAGAAGTCTCGAATAATGGCATAGGCCTGATGATGCGTCCACAAACAGCTTGCCGACTCTGTGACCTCACAGCTTGGATTGTTGGTTCATAACTCTCTCCATTTCTTGGTGTACACACCATGCTGATCTATCTTCAGTCTAAGAAGCTTCAGCTGTTCCACTGTCGGAGGTTCAGTAGTCGGTACCTCTCCGGGAATCATTAGTTCGAAGCCTGTGTTCTGCTGGACTTGTGATACGGAGACGTCACGGTGAACAGACTCCAACTGCATAATCTTGCTCTCAGGATGAAACCGCAAGACCGCTAGGTCTGTGATGATTCGAGAGGGCCCTCCTCCTTTCAGTCCGCTTTCCTTCCGATCGGAGGGCCCATGCATGTACCCCGGGCTAGTGACAAATGAAACCTTCTCGGGCAGCCTCCGCTTTTCGTGAGGAATCAGTATCACGACTCGCTTTGAGTGCGAGGCCGCGTCATTTGCGCCTCCGCTGCCGGGAAGTCGAATGCTGGGACGACGATAGTCTCCTATGACAGTTGAATTAACGTTCCCATACTTGTCGACCTCAGCCGCGCCAAGCAAGCTAACATCCGTGTAGCCTCGCTGAAGGATGCTGAGCGCATAGAAGAGACCACAACTTTGCGCGCATCTGTATGACAGTCTCGGATCGGCAATACCCAAAGGCGTGCCCACAGGAAACGAGTCAACAATTCCGGATTCAAACACTATCCTGGCCTTTGGCGCATGGCTCATCTTGGCCAGACAGGCCGCTGCCAACGGAAGCCCCACTCCGACAAATACGACGTCTCCGTCCTGGATCTGGCGTGCAGCGGCAACGATCATCTGCTCGTTCGCAGTAAACTCACTTGCGTACCGTTGATGCATATGGTCCACATCTCATGCGTGTCTGGGACGAAGACTATGTCTGAGTTTCCTTAGTCTCTTTGATCCGCCTATGCGCTTGAGGTAGCCGCGATGGTCATCAACTCCATAGACGAACTGGTCAAGATACGCTTTGAAGTCTTCCTCGTCCCTTGATTTCTCAAGAGCATATTGGAGGTGATCGATATCGTAGTCGTAGCGCCTGTGCAATGCCGTAGGATGAGCACCGAATGGGATGTCGACGATCGCGTCCACCACAAACGAAGGGATAACTGTCAGTTCAGGTCTACTTTGGATCACATCTTTGCTGACGATCTTCTCGACGGTTACAATCACCTTGCTCGACGCCCTCGATTGTTCGCTCGCAAGACCTGTCGGCCCGAACATCTGCACGTTTCCATCCTCGTCAGCTTGGTGAGCGTGAATCACAGCCACGTCAGGCTTCAAAGCGGGCAGGAGAACCACTTTCTCTCCACTGAACGGGCATTCGGTCATCCGGAATTTCCTTCCTTCCTCAAACGAGGAATAGCGAAGCATATCCGATCCCAGCATGGACTTTGTGGGCAGGAAAGGGACGCCTATCGCCGCAGCCATGAACCTGCATGCAATTGCAAAATAGCTGTAGTCCTCCACCAGCAGGTCTCCTTTCTCCACCGCCCGCCGAAGCGCCGGCGCAACCCCACCAATCTCGGTTGAGTCGGCAGCGATCAACATCTTGTCTACGCATCCCGCTCCTATCAACAGGTTGTTGACGTGCCACGCGCCTGAGCCGGCGATCTCGAGGTTCCTCTTCCTCTGTCTGATCATCTCGTGTGCCATGGCGACTGGGTGCGCACTCAGGCTGATGCCGCTGAAGGTCACAGTGTCACCGTCATTGATGAGCCTCGCTGCCTCGGCAAGCGTTTTTATCTTTTCAGATTCTCTCAGGTTCATCTTCTTGAGTACCAACATACAGGTTCTTGAGCCGATCGCCAGTTGAGAGTTCCTCGGGCCTTCCTTCAAACACCTTTCGTCCCAACGCCAGACCATAGGCGTAACGTGAAGCGCTCAGAGCTTTGCGCACGTTCTGTTCGACAATCAGAATCGAAGAACCGCCACTGCTTATCTCAGCTATCTCTTGGTATAAGAAGTCGGTCACCTTGGGAGCTAGGCCAAGCGACGGTTCGTCAAGGAGCATAATCTTCGGGTCAGACATCGAAGCTCTGGCAATGCAAAGCATCGCGAGCTCGCCCCCGCTGAGCTTGCTTGCGAGGTCTGTTTGTCGTGCCTTGAGTACTGGAAACAGGTCGTAAGCTTGCCTGACTCGTTCCTGAATCTGCTTCCGATCCTTGAGTATGTATGCGCCCATCTGAAGGTTCTCTGAGACGGTCATCCTCGGGAAGGCTGTTCTACCTTGGGGCAACATGCAGATGCCTTTCTTCAGAATTGCGTGGGGCTCCAGCCCTGTAATATCCTCTCCGTCCAGAAGTATTCTTCCTCGTCGAGGCTTAATGACACCCACTATTGTCTTTAGGATTGTTGATTTCCCAGAGCCGTTCGGCCCTATTAGGCACGCGATCTGCCCGTCGTCGAGTTGCATTGAAAAGTCATGAATAACGTCTGAGCTTTCGTATCCCGCTGTCACGTCTCTTACTTCCATCATCGCGTCAGGCGCCTCCCAAGTATGCATCTTGAACGATTTTGTTCTGTTGGATCTCCCGCGGCGTGCCTTCTGCTATCTTTTGTCCGTGGTTGAGAACTACTACTCTCTCGCAGACGGCGTTGATCACTTCCACGTTGTGCTCGACAATTATGAGGGTCTTGCCTTGGTCCCGAAGCATCTTGAACCATTTGAGCAATTCATCCGTGAGGATGGGGTCTATCCCAGCAGTGGGTTCATCTAGGAAGATGACCGCGGGATCCATCATCAAGACTCTGACAAACTCCATCAGCTTCTGCTGTCCGTAGGACAGATTGCCAGAATACTCACGCTCTAGATGAGCAAGTCCCACGAGTCTCAGTAGGTCGCTAGCCTTTTTCTGATCGCGCGACGCGACCAACAGGTTTTCAATAACAGTCATCTTGCGAAATACTCTGGTTTCCTGGAAAGTCCTGGCGATTCCCAGTCGGGAAATTTCGTCCGGGTGACGCCCGTTGATCCTGTGACCATTGAGAAATAGAACCCCACCGTCCAGGTTCGAGAAACCTGTGGCCAAGTTTACGAATGTTGTCTTGCCCGATCCGTTCGGACCTATCAGACCTAGAATTGTGCTCGCAGGGATTATCAGGGATACGTCGTCGAGCGCTGTCACATGACCGTAGTTCTTTGTGACGCGTCTAGCTTCCAACACATTCATGGTTTCGCTTCCAGGCTTCTTGATGCAGATCGGTTACGCGCTGCAATTGCATGTGTGATACCGTTTGGCAGGAACATCATAGTCAGAATCAGAATACTGCCGTATATGATCAGATACACTCCTGCGTAGCCGCCTCCAAGGATGGAACGAGTGAACTCGGCGAGCGGGGTTAAGAGGATAGATCCTATGATTGGCCCCCAGATTGTGCCCATTCCTCCGATTATCGCCGGCAGGGCTATCTCAATCGAGAAATTCAGCGACATGATCGCGTCGGGATGAAGGAAGAGGATGTATTGTGCGTAGAATGTGCCCGCTAGTGCGGTGAAGAAGACGCTTATTGCCAAGGCGACAAGCTTGTACCGGATGATATTTATGCCTAGGGATTGAGCTGCATCTTCATCTTCACGAATGGCCATGAACCGTAGGCCGAGTTGCGAGTTTCTGATTCTATACGTGACATAGATTGCGATCAAGGTGATCGCCATCAAGGTGTAGTAGTACGGTATTCTGCTCAGAAACTGAAAGTTGGCCAGAGAATCACCTGACAGCGGAACCAAGAGCCCTACCGGTCCGCCCGTGAGCGGTCCCCAGTTGAGGAACAGAAGCCTCAACGTTTCAGCGAAGGCTATGGTGACCAGAGAGAAGAACGGTCCTCTCAGCCTGAAACACAAGAAACCAATGATAAGGCTCAGGACTACTGCCAATCCGGCGCCAATGAACATGCCAACCCACGGGGAGACTCCGCTCCAGATGAACAGTAGCGTCGAGGTGTATGCGCCTATGCCGAAGAACGCCGCGTGTCCGAGCGAGAATTGCCCAGCGAATCCGGCCAATATGCTCCATGCCTCACTCAGTACTGCGTAGAACATAATCATGATCAGAACATGCAGTAGGTATGAATTTGATGTGACAGAAGGGACTGCTGCGAGAAGTACTATGATGACTAGCGGAACGTAGGGTTTTGACCTCGGCAGGCTAGTCGATTTCTTGGTCGTCATGCCATCTCCAGCTGCTAGACGCGACTCCTGCCGAGTAGCCCGGACGGCTTGATGAGTAGGATGAGGATGAACAGCACGAAGGTTACTAGCTCTCTGTATTGGGTTGCAACATACACCGCTCCGAGGGACTCTGCTAGACCTACTATGAGACCTCCAAAGAGTGCGCCTGTGAAACTACCCATGCCTCCTAGCACCACAGCCAGGAATGCCACCAGGGTAAATGTGGTCCCCACGGTTGGCGAAATGTAGTAGAATGTCGAGAGGAGTGTCCCGGCGGCGCCTACACAGGCCGTCCCAATACCGAAAGCAATCACGTACACTCGGCGCACATCTACGCCCATGAGTGATGACACTTCCCTATTCTGAGCGGTCGCGCGCATCGCCTTTCCCGTTCTGGTTCTCGTCAGGAAGAAGTAGAGCAGCGCTGTGAGAAGCACGGCAACAAAGAAAGACGTGAGCTTTGGAGCGCTGATGAATACTCCGCCCAATCTGATCACAGACCCAGTGTAGTAGGTGTTTATCGCTCTGTAGTCAGCTTTCCAGAAGAGAAGAGCTAGATTCTGTACAACCAACATTACTCCAAGAGTAAGGAACAGTTGGCTTTCTTGCGGGCCCGTAAGGACGCGATCAATGAGGAATCTCTGGATAACTGAACCTGTGACGAAGAGTATCGGTATAGTCGCGACAAGCGAGATGTAAGGATCGATTCCATACAAAGTGAACAGCCAGTAGGTCACATACATGGCGACCATCATCAGGTCCCCATGCGCAAAATTGATGACCCTCATGACTCCGAAAATCAGTGTGAGGCCGATGCTTATCAGTACGTAGAGGCCTCCGATCAAGATCCCGTTGACGATCGCTTGCTCGAATACCGTCGGATCCATGTTTTTCTACGTCATCTAGCTCAGTAGCCTATCTCGGTAAGGGAATACAGAATGCTGATTAGGGTTTTGGAGCGTTGAAGGTTCAAAAGAACAGGAATAGGATCCTCATTGCGCGCGGTAGCACGGAGTCTGCTACCTCTCGCTCCATGCCGGTGCCGGCCAGACGGGTTCCGCTGAGGCGCGGTCGAATGGCCAAACAGTATGTTGAGCTGCATTCAAGACCTGCAGATAGACATGCGTCGCGTATATGTTGTCTCCTTTCTCGTTGAACTTCGCTCGACCGCCCGCAGTCATAGCGGCGGGTCCGCTGGATATGTCTATGTTTAGGAAGGTTTCGCGGATCGAATCAGGATCAAGCGGCTTATCGGGATGACGTGTGGCTGACAGCTCTAAGACCTCTTTTATCAGCCAAGTGGCGGCGTAGCATAGGCCTGCATGTTCGTTCATGAATACTCCATATTTCTGTTCGTACCTTTGGACGACATCTGCGAGGCCGGGAATTTTCAGATCTCTCTGCCAGCCGCTGCCGGCGAAGAAGTACTCTGAGTCATTGCCGGCTGACTTGATGAAATCAGGCTCGAGGTATCCGCCGCCCATGGCCACGTAAGCCTTAGCGTTGAAGTCCAGTTCATGGAAGGTCCGCGCCATCAAGATTGCATCATTCAGATATGACGCCAAGAACACGACATCGGGGCTAGCGGCCTTGAGCTTAGTCACGATCGGTGAGAGGTCTGAGCTACCCTGCGAGTACGCTTCATCGTACACGATCGTGAAGCCTACCTCTGGTGCATGTTTCCGAACGCCCTCGGAGCTTGTCTGTCCCCAGAGCGTGTTCTCGTAGACGATCGCTATGTTGTGAACAGGCGTACCATAACGCTGTGACATCTCGACGACCATATCCACAGCCTTGGTGCCAACAAGTGATGCTCGGATGGCCTGTCTGAAGACGTACTTGAAGCCCCTGTCCGTTATGGCGTCGGCCTGAGCCATCGGGGCAAGGAAGGGAACCTTGTTGCGTTCTGATGCTTCTGTGGCGACATAGGTGAGAGAGCTCCCGTAGGCACCCAGGATGGCGGCCGGGTGATATGTTGCGATGAGTCTCTCGGTCTCAGACATGGTCACGGTTGGGTCGCTCTCGATGTCCGCGTATACTATCTTGATCTTGGCTCCGCCAAGCGCCTTAATCCCGCCAGCCGAGTTGATGTCTTCTACGGCAAGGTCGTGGCCACGCTGACATGATAGTCCGATCGTTGCCATAGCCCCTGAGAGGGGAAGCGGTGCCCCAATCACAATCTCCTTCGAGGCGACTTGGATCGATTGATAGTACCAATACGCTGCTGCTGAAGGGATTATGATCAAGGCGACTAAAATCACTGCTTGAATCTTGGTGATGCCTCTTCGCGACTTAATCGCCAGTAGCCTGCTTCGAACAGCTTCCTGGGATTGGTGAGATCTGCTCATAGAATCATCCCAGGGTATTTGATCTGTATCATGGGTCTTTAAGCGTTGGCAATGACGTTCCGACTATCCTCTCTTGCGCTTTCGGGCCCCGTCGTTTGAGGACTGTCCGAGATCTAGGCTCGGCTTGTGAGTTGGCTTGATCTGAAGCTCTTGAATCAGCTGTCCTGCCGTCAGCCGAGCCGCTTTGCTGTTTCGTTTCGGTTTCACCGTGCCTCCTAGTACTTGTAATATCAATTGCATCTCCATAGCGTCCCCAGGCCAAGATCAGATGCGCAAAGGCTTTTCCCTAGATCCTTGATATCTCGAGATCGACGCAGTGGGGTTGCATTGCCTATCCTAGAAATGGCACTGTCCGTATGCATTGCGGTCTTCGTTGGCTTTTATCTGTTCTATCTCGTAGTATGCGTCCGCTATGCGGAAAGCAAACCTAGGAAAAGATTTTCACCCCGCCCAACGAGTCCTCCCACAATCTCGATAATAATACCCACTTACAATGAAGAGAGAGTCGTTCGAAGAAGAATAGAAAACCTTGTCGATCTTCACTATCCTAGGGTGAGGCTCGAAATAGTCTTCGTTGACGGAGGATCCACTGACAGGACAGTTGAGGTGATCGAGAATCAGGTGAAGGAAAGCGATCTGTCGATCAAGGTCATACGGCAAGGGCGCAGGAAGGGCTTCAACATGGCCATCATAGAAGGTTTCGATGAAACCACTGGAGAGATAATCTGTGTCACCGGGGCTGAGGCGGAGTACCACCCCGATGCTTTGAACGCAATGGTTGCATGCTTCGAATCCGATCCCAAGATAGGTGCAGTTACTGGTAGACAGGAAATAAAGAACATCGAAGATGGCTATTCTCCAAGGCTAGAGGTATCCTACAGGAGCTTGTACGATCTCGTCAGATCAGCCGAGAGTGCGATCGACTCCCCATTTGACGTAAAGGGTGAAATCTCTGCTTCGAAGAGAAGCGTGTTCGCGCATCTTGTGGAGAGACGTGAGCTGCGCGAGAAAGGAGCAATAGATACGTGTATTTCATTCCAAGCCAAACTGGACGGGTACCGGACTGTGTATGAACCGAGTGCAGTCTATTATGAGCTCTCCCCCAAGTCAATCCAGGATTCCTTCAAGCAACAGGCGAGAAGAGCTGCAACTCTCATTGAGAACATGCTGGCTTTCAAATGCATGATTTTTCGCAACAAATTTGGTGCCTTTGGAATGTTGATAATGCCTGCACATGTTCTGATGCTGACGGTCCTGCCGTTTGTCTTTCTAGTGGCCTCCGTTGGGACGATATTGATGGCTGCACTGAATCCCTGGAATTTTCCAATATTGTCTTTGGTTGCTTTAGGCTTGCTGGTAACCGCTCTGTCATCACGCGTTCAGGCTTTCGTAAAGACTCAGATGGCGTTGCTAGTCGCCACGCTTGGCACGTTCTTCGGAATCGAGACCCAGAAGTTCGAGCGGCTAGAATCAACTAGGGCTTAGCCACGACGACCTTCATGTCTTCTTGTCAGGCTTTGGTCGAGCTGATAGGAATTGGTGAGACTGGGTTCGCACCCAAAGTTCATAAAACAGCGAGAGAAGTATTCTGGGGGGTCACATGCTCCTGCCCACAGTGCTCCGACATGCCGTTCCCAGTACTTGGACTGGTGAGGACATCCCTGCATAGATAGGTGTAGGTGATATGGAAGGTGGCGCTCGCTTTTGGCAGGGCAAAACTGTGCTTGTAACTGGGGGCGCCTCTTTTATCGGAAGTCACTTGGTTGACTCTCTCCTTGCGAAGGGTGCGGTACTGATAGTCGCGGATGACTTCTCAAGTGGCAGGCTTGGCAACCTGGAATACACTCTGAAGCGCAACAACTCGGGCGTGTGGACTTCGAGAAACCTGTCAGTCTGGAAGGGAGACCTCAAGGAAAGATCGTTTGCGAGGTCTGTGATGAAAGACATCGATGTGGTTTTTCATCTGGCAGCTCTGCACGGTGGAAGAGGCTACATCGACAGTCACCCTGTCCAGTGTTGCACCAACATGCTACTAGACCAAATGGTGTTCGAGGAGACCCAGCGAGAGGGGATAGAAAGAGTATGTTTCGCCAGCTCAGCTTGCGTTTATCCGAGCTATCTTCAGATTGAGGCTGGATCTGGATATCTCCTGAAAGAGGAAGACGCCGATCCTTTCGTCAGAGACAAGGCCTTTGCTGATCTCGAATACGGGTGGGCCAAGCTGATGGGAGAAATGGCCTTGAAGGCATATCACCGACAATACGGCATGAAGACATCATCAGTGCGTATCTTTAGCGCATATGGGCCCAGAGAGAATGAGACCCATGCAGTACTGGCATTGATCGCCAAGGCTTTTACAAAGATGGACCCTTTCGCTATCTGGGGGACAGGGGAGCAGGATAGAAACTTCACGTATGTCGATGACATAGTGGACGCTATCATTCTTGCCGGGGAGAAGATAGATGACGGTTCTCCCGTGAACGCCGGGAGAGATGACCGAATCACACTCGATCTGGCGGCTAAACTGGTCTTCGACATTGTGAGATGGAGACCCAAGCAAATTGAGCACGATCTGTCAGGGCCTGAAGGAGTTGTCTCAAGGGCAGCTGACCTGACTGTGGCGAAGAAGTTGTTACAATGGGCGCCTAAGGTGTCTTATGAAGAAGGGTTCAGAAGAACCGCAGATTGGTACTTCGCAAACAACAATGTCGACAAGGTTCGGGCAACGCTGTCCCAACGTCTAATGGAACGTTAAAGACCCATTGCCGTTGAAGACGCCTCAAGTCCCAAACTAGGACCTTACCGTTGCGCATGGTTAATGCATAAAGGAAAAGGATTGATTTCTTCCTCTTCGTTCTCTTCAGAGTGCATGATCGAGTGTATAGCTCACGCTTTCTTCTCGTAGGATGTGGAAGCGGGTCACGGGCCTCGTGCCCAAAACGAAGTTCCCAATTCATTAGTTGTGGGAGGCGGCATAGATCATGGCGCATTTCTCAAGGAGCTCAAGCAGTCCGTCGACTTGGTTGCGTGCGATGCCTCTTGCCTTCCCTTCGAAGATGGATACTACTCATCAGCCGTGGAATGGGCGAATAAGGCTAGGGACGTACCGCGAGAGCTTCCACGTGGAGAGGCAGGTCCGGCCTTGTGCCGCATCCTTTGGTGGTCTTTGCTAGCTCTTCTCGGAATTGTCGTCTCATTCATTTCACTTCGTTCTCTCAGACGGCGATAGCTCAGGACTATCTCCACATTTGGATACAGACGTTGTTTAGCGCTATCCCGACGTGTGTGGAAATCGAGACACAAGAGACTTGCATCCTTCTTCGTCTTGTCGCTAGAGGTCATCTGCGTACGTCATGAACCAGTTGGCTTTCTCTTTCAAAAGACAATTTCGTGAGAGCAGGATGGCTTGTGAATAGACTTGTCTCTCATCTATAGGAGAACCGGGCAGATTGACGGCTGAGTGTAGGGCCAAGTTCCGATGGGGATGTCTGATGAAGCCAGCTTTCCAAAAAAGAGATCCGTATGGATGCATCTCTGAAATCGCGGAGCTAACCCCGTGAACATTCTGCTGCTCGAAACATCTTACGGCGTCGTCGATCAAGTGACCAACCACATCGCGATGGTCCTGGAAACCCAAGATGTCCACGATCAGGCCCAGGCTGAGGTTATCCCGTCGCTGTCGGGCCAGCACAGAGTATCCAAGAAACCTGCGGCCTTCCACTGCTGCGCGGATTGTGTATTCCTTCTCTGGATGACCCACGTATCGCCAGTTCAGGTACGTTTGGTCTCTTCTTACGACTACTTGGAAATTGCGGCATACCCGTTCCCAGAATACGTCGCTCCTTTCATCAAAGCGATCGATCGTTTCGATTCTCAAGTCGCCTCTTGAAGATCTGGGTCTACGTATTCTTCGTAGGACAGCGCTTGCAGCTCTGATGAGGCGCTTGTTCTGTGCATATTTGGCTAAGAAAGGCTCCCAGTCGAAAACCTTTGTCATGGCGATCATGAAACAAATGTGTCCTATGCGTTCGTATCTCTTGTAGGTCGGTCCAAGATTCGTATTGGCGAACCCGAACGTGATCGGTATGCCTCCCTGACCGGCATCGAGGTATGACCTATTCACAATTGACGAGAAGACGCCTCGCCCCTGATAGTCTGGGTGTGTTGCAGCGTCATCGGCAAAGGATCCTCTCACATACGCGTTGCCGATTTTCATCCTTATCGGGGTGATGCCGTAGTGGCCGATTATCTTGTTGTTGTGTTCTGCAAGCCAGATTATGGGAGGACCGGCGGGATTCCTTGTGTACTTCCATCTCCAATATTCTGGACTGTGCCACTTTCCGAATGCAGCGTTTAGCAGCTCCAATATTGCGTCCTCGTCTTCAGTCTCGTATCTGCGAAGAGTCCATGCAGGGGTCATTTTGTTTCTATCTCCTATGTGACGGATGCAGTCGGAAGATTGCATCGTCGAGCTGAATACATTCGGTAAGGATCTTCTCCTCAGTGGCCCACTGGCCAAGCCTGTTGTTCCAGGGATTTTTTCACGCTTATCCAAAGGAACCCTATGAATCTAATCCTCTGTACCTGAATGAAACCAGCTTTTATCGATGCCCGGACTGCGGGCACGTTTCTCTCCTGAACTGAGCAATACACGCTAAATCCTTTCTTCTCAAGAGCCCTCGATGCCCATGATAGCACGTGAGGCAGGATATTCTTGCCTCTAGCTTCCGGTATTGTCTCTTCATATAACACAAATGCTTCGTTCACCCCAAGGTTCATGCGCAAGAACGGGAACTGCAGGAAAACTGTTTGGGGACCGCACCTTACCCAGCAACGACTCACACACATACCGTTCAGATGTGCGAGAAACACCAAGTCGCCTTTCGACCATGACCGTCTAATATCATCTTCACGAAACACATTCTTGAACTTCTCTAGACGATACAGTCTTGCTAAGCGCCCGGTGTACTGCTGAGGCCGAAAACTAAGAACGTCCGGTAGGTCTTTTTCAGTGGCACAAAACACCTTGGCGGAAGATTTCTGCCGAGTCTGCATTTCGTGGCGAAATACTATGATGGTATCATTTGCATATATCCCTGCTTTAACAAGGTTGAATATCTGCCTGAGCATCGTCAACATGAGAATGTCCGCCTGCGAAATAGTCGCCTGGAGGCAATCGCGGCCTCCCTTGCGATGCGAAACTTCAGAGTTGACTTCTCGACCTGGTAGTACGGCACCAGCCTGGGATTGAAGCTTGAATTGAAACTCGCCAAACTAGGAATGTTCGCGGACATGAGGCTATATTCCTTGACGCCTCTTCGCTTGAGCTCTTCGAACTCTCTGTACAAGAGCAGGGAAGTTGCTCCTGTCTTTCTCAGTCGTGTGTCTGAAGCCGCAGACCACGCATAGACCCTTTTGCTGTCCCAGACAAGGATCTCCGCACATGCAATTTCACCGGAAGCCGTTTCAGCAATCCACATCTCGCCCCAGCTCCGTGACTTCAGTAGATCGAAGATGTGCGCGAGAAATGACTCAGTAACGGGAGGTTCGATCCCTTGCCTCTGGAAAGTCATCAAGAACAATCTGCAGTAGGCTGATACGTCTTCGGATTTCCGAGCCGCTATCCCGTTCTTGATGGCCCGCCTTATATGCGACATTGCCTTCGGGTTGACGTGGGTCTCAAACTCTACATCCGTATCCGCGTAATATGCGTAACGTACCTTGCTACTCCATCCATTCCAAGTGAACGGTCGAACGTCAACAAGGGCAGGCGAGTTGGTCAATTGCACGTGGTCAAGGTGATAGGCGGCGATCGATTGGCACAATGATCCGATGATTTTCATGGATAGGTTTTCCTGTAGTCGGTTCCGTGAGGTAGTAGGTTGCGCCAGAACGACTCCGCCAAATGGTGTCATGCCGGAGATAGAATAGGCAAGCCTTGCCAATCCAAAGATGGTATGAGCAAAAAACGGACACCCGGCTATGAGCCTACCGTCGTGTAAACAACCGAGAAGTTTCACCTTTTGGTTCAGCAGTTTGCCGCATGTCGCCAGCCAAGCACTCTTATGGAATATTGTGCCTTGGGGGGAATTCTCAACTAGGTGATCCCATGCTGCGTACTGATCTTCCTCTAGCTCCACTACCTCGATCCTGAGCATCTTTGACATGAAACCTCGAAGATGGCTTGACAGCACGTCTGGCTAGACGTGGCTCGTGCATTGTGCATGAAAGATGTCCGGAGAAATAACTGTTTGCGGATCATCAACATACATCGATTGGTGCGGGTTACCCGAGTGTTTATTCCACCTATTGTTCCGAGACGTACGAGCGAGTGCACTGAGTCACCGGTCCAGACAGGAAGATAGAGACACATATAGGAGCAAGCCGAGAGACCACGGCGAGATGAAACTAGGTTCCGGTTGAGGTATTTGACATATGAGAGTACTGGTCAGCGATGACGAACTTCGTCATTCCCTCGCCATAGTCAGGTCATTGGCCGCGCATGGAATAACCATGGAGGCTTGTTCGCCACAGCAGAGAAGTCAAGCCTTCTATTGGAGATTCTGCACAAGAAGAGTCATAGTCCCGGACCGGCCTCGCCTGAATTTGCTCAATTGATTGTCCGAGCAATCGACGAAGAGAGAATGGACGTCTTCCTTCCGGTTGGAGCTGAATCATCACTGGCTACGTCAAGACACAGGGAGGAAATTCAGTGATGATACTCTGTGGCGATCCCGGACATAGAAGTGTTCATGATGGCGGGGGACAAGAAGAAGACGCTGGACCTCACAAGGGGGCTCAGAATATCGACTCACGCAACCTTAGCTGAGAGCGATCCATTTTCAAAGGTGGCAAAACCAACGCGAAAAGGACGAGTCTGCTATGTGTTCAACACCGAAGGACTCGGGAAAGTCGTCCGCGAGATCCCGCATCACATCGTCAAAGATTACATTCCGGGTACCTGGGACATCGCATCTGGAGTTACAGCTGAACAGGTTGGATCTGATCATGACTTATCAAGCACAGGGCTCATACCACTGTTAACGTCTTTGAGTGAAGGAAACCAGTTTGCTGGGGATATGGCGAGACACTGAAGACCCGTCAGTCATCTACGGTCTCAACGAGATTGCTTCGCGAATCGGGATAGACATCACGTCGGTTTCCTCAGATTCCGACATTGACTATCTTGCTGACGCCCTCTCAGCCCTGGTTCTGCCGGAGACTAGCATTGCATACGAGCATCTCTTGCAGAAGATCGTCAAAGGCGGAAGACTGTCAGTCATTCTCGTGGGTCCCAATGGATCATCAGAAGTCAACGAACTTTTTGGAGTACAGATGCTCGGTACCTGCGACTCTAATCCTGATGTTTCTGGATGGATGCAGACGCCAGGAATTCCGAAAAGGCTGCCGCTGTTTTACTCGATACCTATTCTGAAGACTTTGGACTCTGGGGCCAGAGTCCTCTGCGAGATCGAGGCCGGTGAGCTTCAGTTTCCAGGCATTGTCATGAAGACAAACGGCAGACAGTGTCTAGCTAGAGCGGGACCGCAGATCTTCCGGTCTGCTGCTTTCCTGCTCACGCTTTCGGGTATGCAGGCATCTGAGAAGGTTAAGTCATGTCAATTGGATCCGTACGGAAGGGTGAAACTGGAGTCTACCCCGGTCCATCTGGGGCGTTACCTGGGTACCCCTGTAGTAGACTACTACGCCAAGATCCTGGAAAGGATTCTGGCCGAGACGGCTTATCTCAAAGGTCATCCATTCATTCAGAAATGGCCCGTGCCTGGCCCACAAGCATTCTGCGTGTCGCTGTCTCATGACATCGATTTCTTAGCTCCCAAGCCCTCTGAGTTCGTGCCATCGTTGTTCTTCGATCTCTTCTCTAGAAACCTTGCTCGAACGGTCGGGAGAATGATCTTGGGAGTTCTGTATGTGCTATCCGCTTTGCTCACACACAATAGCGATTTTCTCGCATTGATACCGCCTTCAGTACATGCAATACTTCGTAGGTACGAACCGTACTGGCGGCTCGAAGAGATCAGCCTCTCGGAGACCCAGCTTGGCGCACGATCTTCTTTCTTCTTCCTCGGCAACTCAAGTCTGATGGACAGCAACTACAGCATACAGAACCCGATTATTGTCGGAGCGATTAGAAAACTCTCGGAATCAGGTTTCGAGATCTGTTGTCATGCTCCCTTCAAGATGGGGGCTCATGGGAGCGCTTTGCGGATACAGAAGGAGATTCTTGAATGGCTAACTCACAGCAAAGTTCAGGGTGTGCGCGCCCACTTTCTGCGACTCGCATATCCCGAGACCTTTGCCGAATATGCAAGCGCGGGTTTCAGCTATGACTCGTCCGTCGTTTTTTCCGAGGAGATAGGGTACAGAGCATCTACCTGTTCTCCGTTCATGCTGGACGAACATGGAAAGCCCGTTTCCCTACTTGAGATTCCGCCTGTGATAATGGATCGTACTTTGAGAGAAAAGAGGTACATGAATCTCCCCCCTGAACTGGCGCGAGAATTATGCACCGAACTGCTGGAAGAGATTGCGGACCTCCACGGTGTCTTGACTATCATATGGCACAACAGTGGTGTTTCTGTGAGACCAGGCGAAGACAAGGCGTGGTGGGACGTGTATTGGTCTCTGGTGAGAGAATGTTCGCGGCGAAGTGCGAGGTTCATGACATTAGGCGAACTATTCTCCTACTATTCCGTCAGGCAAGGAACACGACTGACGTTAGAGATTGCAGGGAATGGTTCTTGGGACATCGCAATCGATTCGGAACAAGAGTGCCCGTCTTTTGCGCTCTCGGTTTGCCTGAAATCCGGAGCGGTCAAGAGCGTTCTCTTGGACAATAGCACTCTGCCGAACAGCAACCTGTTCAAGATCGGAGAAAGATACATCGTGACTTTGCCCCTGAGAAGGGGACGTAGTTTACTATCCCTGAGAGCATCTTAGTGCTGTGGCGGCAGCGGCGGATTCTATGTCAATTTCCTCGGCGTGTCGAATCAAATAAGGAGCGTACGATATCTTATGGAGCCTTGCATTCTCCGGAGGACCGCGAATAGTGAGTATACAAACATGACAGAAGAACCGAACAGAATTCTATCGAGCCTCCTTCCACTCTCTGGGAGACACCTTGCGTAAGACACAGCATATAGGAGAAACGTGACAGCCGGCAGCACGACTGTCTGGGGCAGTCCTGCAGCAAATGACAGGACCAGCCACAGCAGTAGACTGAACAGCAAGCCTCCTGAAGTCATGGTATCCCAGGTGACCCTCCACTTCACTCTCAGGTAGCGTCTCGTCCAAGACATGTGCAGTTTGAACAGGAGCGGATGGTACTCGTTCCCGCCACTCGCTTTCCAGAGGCTGAAAAACGAGGTTTCCTTGAGCTCGTGAACAACAACCGCGCCGTCGCAAAACACTAGGTTGTGGCCATGTTCCAATACCCGGAGCATCAGGTCGGTGTCTTCGCCGGAACGGAATCGTGGGTCGAATCCCCCGACTTGCGTGACTGCTGACTTGAGGTAGACTACATTACAGGTCGGAGCGTGCGGAATATTCGACTGTTGGTTTGTCGTAGCTGATCGAAAGGGAGGCAGAACCCTCTCTAGATCTGTGACAACGGGCCCGGTCACGATTGAAGCCCCCGCCTTCTGCTGGCAACCGACCATCCTGCTAAGCCAGTCAGTATTCGGTCTGCAATCCGAATCTGTGAAGGCAAGGAGGGCCCCTCTCGACAGTGATATTCCATGATTCCTTGCGTCCGATACTCCAGGTGCTGGAGAATAGACAACACTAGTCGTCGGATAGGGAGGGACCCCAGATGGTATGCCAGGTATCTTAGGGTCTTCAGGGGGATCCAATACGAATATTATCTCATAATCGGAGCGCGGGTAGTCTTGGTTTCTAAGCTTGACAAGACACTCCTCGCAGTCTCTAGTCCAACGCTTTGAAGGGATAACAACCGTAACAAATGGTTTCATCAGCGTTCCCTTGCATCTCCGATCCGATCTGCTGAGAACTCACCAGATTGAGTGCATGGGCCCCAGGGTTTTGAACATGCTGGCGCCAACATATAATGCTCTGGAACTGCTGTGTCTGATCCTTCACTTCGCCATCTTGGGCCAGTTACATCCTCTAGGAGATGGCTTCCAAGAAGATGCTTGAAAGCGTAACGCGGAATAAGGTGGTCGGAGTGCGAGCTCACTATCTGCGATTCTCTTATCCGAAAACGTTCGCCGAATACGCATGCGCCGGTTTCAGCTACGACTCGTCGGCCATGTTTTCTGAGGAGATTGGATATAGAGCGGCGACTTGTTTTCCATGGATCCCATACGATATTGAGCGTGAGAAACCGGTCTCTCTTCTTGAGATCCCGCCTGCGATAATGGACCTGACATTGAGAGAAAGAAGCCATATGAATCTCTCTCCGAAAGCGGCACAAAACGTGTGCACTGAGCTTCTGGAAGAAGTTGCAGGCTTGCATGGCGTTCTTACTGTCATTTGGCACAACAGTGGCGTCTCTGTGAGGCCGAGCGAAGACAAGGCGTGGTGGGACGTGTATTGGTCTCTGGTAAGAGAAGGTTCGCGGCGAGGTGCGAGATTCATGACACTAGGCGAACTCTTTTCCTATCATTGTGCGAGACAGAGAGCGCGATTGCGGTTAGAAGAGCGAAAGGACGGTTTCTGGAACGTCGCAATCGAGTCTGATTAGGACTATCCTTCGCTTGCGCTCTCTCTCTGCCTGAAATCAGGAGTGATCACAACTGCTCTATTAGATGGCAGCCCCTTGCCGATTTATAGTCTGTCGAAGATCGGGAATCGGTTCATCGTGAGCTTGCCGCTGAGAAGGGGCCAGAGTTTGCTGTCTCTGAAAGTATCATAAACCTGTTCACAATGGATCCATGGACGAGAACGACTAGGATCTCTCTTCAAGAACCACTGGTGTGTGAAAGCCAAATAGAAACTTCAAACGGTGTCAACGAAGGCGTCTAGGCGGCCTCTGGCAGACCGACATCAAATGCTACGGCAACCGTTACCTAATCGCCTTCCTGGATGACTGCTCAAGATACTTCGTAGGAGCAAGCCTCTCCAGAAACGCAACCACCACACGAATCCTCCACACATAGAAGAGCTGCCTATCCGGCAGTCGAAGACCACGCCAAATCCTATACGACCATGGCACGCAACTCTACAGCACCGACGGCCCAAGCCAGTTCACAAACTTCTGCGAAGCCAATGGAATCCAGCACATCATGACTTCCATTGGAAAACCCACAACTCAAGGCACGATCGAACGATTCTTCAGAACGTTCACGGTTTACTACCTCAGATTCAGCGATCCCGAAGTCTTCAGAACCTATAAAACACGAAGCCTCACGCAGGAACTGTATGACGCCAGAACAGGTATACCTGCAATAGCTGCCTCTGCAAAATGTTCTCGGCTATTACAGACCACTGCTGTGGTAGGTACATATATATGGTTTCCTTGCTCAAACTTTTTCCGCCGGATAGAGATGAGCAATGATGAGTATTGGCAAGATTACTTCGATCAGAAGTCAGATCCAGTTTCACATCTCGCCCATGTGGCGCTAGCGAATCGGCTTGTGAGAATGTTCAATCCAAGCAAAGTCTTGGACATTGGATGTGGAACAGGGCGATTAGTTCTTGCCTTCAGAAGCATGGAAACAGAGAGTTATGGGGTTGATTTGAGTGAGTACGCACTTAGAGCCTATCCCAAAAGCCTCTGATTTCTTGACGTGTGCTAGGCGATTTGGTTAGAGCGTTGTGTACCTTCTTGTTGGGAAGGTTGAAAGAAGAGTTAGGAATGGTTCTGGGGTAGCGTTAGCC
>Ga0315280_10004212_pt1 | contig 21460 bp, 19 predicted proteins | sample YL17G06_40_MG_FD_203697 | JGI IMG/M metagenome (GOLD analysis project Ga0315280, IMG submission 203697) | Sediment microbial communities from Yellowstone Lake, YNP, Wyoming, USA - YL17G06_40 | ecosystem: Environmental > Aquatic > Freshwater > Lake > Sediment | place: USA: Wyoming | collected...
CCTCTAGTGGCTTAGGGTGAGCTCGGGTTTCGCCTCGCCTCCGCTTCTCTCTGGTGCAGTTTCGGGATTACTCCCCACAGAACCACACCATTCCTCCGTGTCAGACCCAACATACAAGGGTGAGCGGCGCCACCCCATGCGGCCCTGTACTATGGGAGGCACTCCCCGACCACGCTGGCGTGGCCGGGAGTGAGCAACTTCCCGGGAACGCCTTCGAGGGGTACTTCGAGGAGGCCGGCAAGTACTGGACCACAGAGCCACACGACACCTACGACCACATCGCCGAGATCATCGACCGCGTTGCTCCCTACTTCAACTGCTACGAAGGCGGGTACGACGACCTTGACGGGGTTCAGGACCCGCTTGACTTGTCGTGGCACCAACATCTCATCCCAAAACCGGAGGACCCGTATCGATAGCGCGTGGTGCTCCGGACCACAAGCTCCTTAGCGTGACTGGCGACAAGTCGGGAGGGCTGGTTCAGATGAAAGCGCACGTTGCCACGATCCTACTCGTGACGGCGCTGGCCCTGATCCCGCTGTGGGGGTGCGACGGGAGGGGGCCGCGGGTCGATCGAGCGGCCCCGGCCGTCCCGGGGGGTGCTGGCAGTGCTGACGGCGCCAAGTCACCCCAGCCGTGGGAAGCACAGCCGCCGGGTGATGGGCCCGCCATTCCGCGGGACGTTGCTGACCAGTGGCGGAGGCAGGCCCGTCGGTGGGGGCTTGCGGCGGCCGCGGACGCCGCACTCGCTGTCGACTCGATGGAGACAGTGTCTCTCTCGGACGCCCAGCGCGAGCGCGTGCTCGGCAACTGTGAGGAAGTTGTCCGCACCGTTCTCAGGCCCGACATGCTCGACGAGGCCGGTGAGCCGGTGATCAGCCGCAAGGTGCTCGAGCCCGGTGCGGGCAGCCCATACGACGAGCCGATGACTGTGGGCATCGTCCGATGGCCTGTCGCCGGGGCGGTGCGGCTCGGGGGTGTTGATCTGGGCGTTGCAGCCGGGTGGCTGGTGCGATGGGAGGTGGTGGGTGCTCAGTGCCGGCCTCACCATTCGGCCCGACAGGGAGGCAGCGGCAGTTGCTCCACCGCGGTCTTTCCTCTCGGCCGACGTGGACCTGTTCCATCTTGTGGGCGGGAGCAGATGCCCTGACCCTCCCGCCGCACACCCGGCCGAGCTCCAGCCCGTGACCGCGTACGCTGACCTTGTGTCGCGAGTGATGCAGGAGTCGCTCGACGTGGCGGACGAGTTGCTCGCCCAGTTGGCGGAGGCGGATCGCCCCCCGGCGATCACCGCCGAGCAGTGGGCGAGCGCCACAACCGCAGACGCGCCTGCCACTGTGACGGAGCACTTCGGGAGGGCACTGGCGCCGACCGCTTCACTTGCGAACGCGGGGCTCTACTGGATCGAGAAGCCGACCTATCCTACGCCGAAGCGCTGCTGGCTCTCGGAGGCGGCCGTGCGGTGGCAGCTTGGGGCAGGGAAGCTCTTCCTCACGGTCATCCCGAAGGGCGCACTGCTCACGATGCCCCACGCTGAGGCGATGGTGAAGGTCGGGGACCACAGCACTAAGGATGTGGCCGAGGAGCTCCCGGCGCTCGTCGGCGAGTACGGCCAGCGTGTGGTGCTCGTCCCGAACTCGAAGGAGAAGGTGGGGACGACCCTGTGGCAGGTGATGTCCCCAAAGCCTGACACGATGGTCGGCTGGGACGGCGACATCCGCGTCGGCGACACGCCCTGGGGCAAGTGCCGCGTCTACTACCACCCGTGCGTGCTGCATGTGGTCTTCGACCTGAGATAGCGCGACGGTCCGGGCCGCCGCCCCGCTCCCTAGGGCCTTTACGGAATGCCCTGACACGAGTAACCTCCACGTGTCAGAGCTCTGGTGATAAGGGGAGGTGTACCAGCACGATGAGATACGCAGGCCGACTCACCATTGTGGTTGCAGCGGTTTGTGCACTACCGGCGTTCTCGTCGGTAGGCGAGTGGCACCTATGGGACGATGCAAGCGGCGGGAACGACCATCTGTACGCCATATGGCAGCCGGACCCCGGCCAAGACCACAGGTGGACCACAGCCAAAGAGGAGGCGGAGGCGGTCGGTGGCTATCTAGCCACGCTCAACACGAAGCAAGAGCAGGACTGGTTGGCGGCCGAGTTCGGGATCCAGCTACTTACAGTCTATGACCCCGCTGAGCCATACTACCTGGACTGGATCGGCTACTGGATCGGGCTGACGGACAACGAAGCGTACGGGGGCCACGAGTCGTGGCACGAACCGGACGATCCCGAACACAGTAGGACATGGGACGGCTGGGTCTGGCTGGAGCCGACAGGGCCGGAGGCCCTGACCGCGGAGTCCTACACGAACTGGGCTGGAGGATACCCCTACAACCTCGTTGAGGACATGGACTTCGCCACGATGAACTGGTACGTCTGGCCGGAGGCCGCCGACGCGCCCGGTGCGTGGGCTGCCGTGTCGAACGATGGGTGGGAGACGCGACGGTTCTACGGCATCGTCGAGATGGCTCCCGAACCGTCGGTACTCGTGCTCCTCGCCTCCGGCGCTGTGGCCGTGGCGCTGAAGCGCCGACGCCGAAGGTGATGGCTAGGCGGGCTGTGTAGGTCAGCGGTAGTGCCTTGCCCGCGAGCCTAGGTCGGGAGGGCACCCTCCCGCGCAGAGTGTGACGCCGGATCTGTCATACGCTACGTGCCGCGGCGGCGGCTGAGTTCTGTGTTGTGTACCCCACACGACGGAACTCCCTCGCCGTGTCGAACAGCGCCAGTGTGTTCTCCGCCGATACGTCGGGCTTGATGTGGTGGTCGGGGCCGCAGATGTAGCCACCGCCCTCCCCTAGCGCCTCGATACAGCGGCGCACCTCGTCCCGCACCTCGTCCGGCCTGGCGAACGGCAGCCGCTGGGTGTTCACGCCACCGAAGAACGTCAGATTCCGACCGTACTCGCGCTTCAGTTCCACGGGGCTGATGGGCAGGGCGTGAAGCTGAACCGTCTCCCATACATCCACGCCCATCTCGATGAGATCGGGCAGCACGGCCGTTACGTCGCCGCACGAGTGGAACCAGACGACCTTGCCCGCGCGCTTAGCGACGTCGAACAGCCGGGCGTAGTGGGGCTTGAGGAACCGCCGCCACGCCTCGGGGGAGAGCATGAGCCCGCGTTGCGTGGCGAAGTCGTCGCCCAGGCACAGAATTGGCATGTGATCTCCACACGCGGCTAGAAGCCGCTCGCAGTAAGTCCCGACGCGCTCCGCCACAGCAGCGAACGCCCCCTCGGCCACGGCGGGGCTCGTGTGCAGCTTGACCAGCGTCTCCTCGAGACCCATGAGCGCGGCAACTCGGCAGAACACAGGGACCCAGTACGGCCCCCGTACCGCGTAGGTGCCTCCCAGCGCCTCGGCCGCTCGCGCCGCAGCGGGGTAGTCGTAGTCCGTGGTGTCAGGCCATGCGTACGCCTCGACTTCGGCGACCGACTCCGCTGCGGCGAGGGGGTATGAGTGGGCCGTGCCGTAGTCGTCCCAGGCTTCGCCACCCCATTCGTCCACCGGCGCGCCGGCGGCGCTGTAGCGTTTCTCTCCGCAGTACGGCGCCCCGACGATCCGCCCATCGAGCCCAAGCCGGTCAGGAACACCCTCGACCGCGATCCCGAGGTGCGCCGCTATCGCCGGCATGCTCTCTACGCAGATGGCGTCGGTCGGCACGCGGTCCGGAAGCTCATGGCGAATGGCGCGGAGGACGCGCTCGCGTGGGGTCAAAGACTACCTCCCTGGTGCCGGCGAGGACGCCGGCGCTCCCGGAATGACTACGGCACGCTCGCAGGCGAGGCGCCTGCGCCACGGCGAATGCACTGTCACAGCTCCAGGTTCTTGGTGGTGGTAGCGGTGCACCTCTTGATCGCGGGCGTGCTCTCCGGTGTAGTCGTTGCGGGACCGCCGCCGGCACGCCTGCAGACCTTCGACTACCAGGGCGTCACGCTCCTCGACGGGCGGCTGAAGGACCAGTTCGACGCCGTAGCCGCCTTCTACATGGCTGTGCCTGACGACGATCTCCTGAAGGGCTTCCGGGCGCGCGCGGGGTTGCCGGCGCCGGGTAACGACCTCGGCGGGTGGTATACGTCCGACGTGTTCCACGTCTTCGGTCAGCTCTTGTCCGCATACGCGAAGCTCTACCGACAGACCGGCGATAAGGCGATCCGCGCGAAGCTCGTCCACCTCGTCGACGAATGGGGCCGCACGATCCGGGATGATGGGTTCTTCTACTACAGCGACCACCCCAACGCACCGCACTACACGTACGAGAAGATGGTCGGCGGCCTAGTGGATGTAGCCGAGTACGCGGGCTACCGGCCGGCGCTTGACCACCTCGCCCGGATCACGGAATGGGCGGAGCGCAACCTCGACCGCACGAACGGGTACGGCTTCAACGCCGGGGCAGGCTCGACCGAGTGGTACACGCTCTCGGAGAACCTCTACCGCGCCTATATGCTTACAGGCGACGAGCGCTGCCGTGACTTCGCGAAGGTCTGGGAGTACACCGACTACCGGACGCGCTACGCGGACGGGCGTGACATCTTCGACGGGTACGGCGGGTGGTACCACGCCTACAGCCACGTCAACACGCTCAGCGGAGCAGGCGCCGCGTACGCCGTCACAGGAGAGGAGAGATACCTCCGGACGGTCCGCAACGCGCATGACTACCTCCACGAGACCCAGTGCTACGCGACGGGAGGCTACGGTCCGGGCGAGTCACTCGTCCAGCTCGGGCAGCTCACGCGGCACTGGCAGGACGGGTACCAGTTCGAGACGATGTGCGGATCGTGGGCGGCCTTCAAGCTCACGCGATACCTAACGCGCTTCACAGGCGAGGCCCGCTATGGAGACTGGGCTGAGAGGCTGCCGCTCAACGGCGTCGGCGCCGCGATACCGCCCGCGCCCGACGGGTCGATCCAGTACGGCTCCTGCTACGGGCTGGAGCCGCGCACGAAGCACCAGATGGCTCCGTGGTCTTGCTGCGCGGGCACCTACCCGAGCGACATCGCCGAGTACTGCAACCTGATCTACTTCCACGACACGAAGGGGCTCTACGTGAGCCAGTTCGTGCCGTCGAAGGTGCGCTGGAACGGCCCGGCCGGCACCGTCACGTTGACACAGGAGACGCGCTTCCCTGAGGAGGATCGGAGCACAGTTCGGCTAGTAGTCGCGACAACGGCGCGCTTCCCGCTCCACGTGCGGGTCCCCGAGTGGTGCAAGGGCTTCAAGCTCTCGGTAAACGGCGTGACAGCAATCGCCGTGACCAGGCCGGGTGCCTGGGCGACCGTCGAGCGCGTCTGGGGCGACGGGGACGTCGTCGAGCTCTCACTCCCTGCGCGGCTTCGGCTGGAGCCCCTGCCCGGGTGCGGCGAGTTCCCGGCCGCCGTTGTGCGCGGGCCGGTGGTGCTGGTGCGGCCGGTGCGTGAGTCCTCTCTCCCTGCCGAGGCGGCCAAGGCACCGCCCGAAAGCTGGCTGGAGCGCTCGGGTCCGGGGCTGGGCTTCCGGACAACAGGCCCCGAGGAGCCGCTCTTCGTACCCTACTACTCGCTCGGCGAGGGTGAGCCGTACGTCATGTACTTCGATCGGCCGGGCGGCCGGCCCGTGGCGCCCGGCCTCGTGACGTACCGGCTGCCGGGTGGCGGAGACTGGAACAGCGGAGGCGAGATGCACTTCACGAACGTCGTGGGGAGCTACCTCGAGACCACCTTCGTCGGCACCGGCGTTAGGTGGGGCTTCCAGCTCTTCGATGACGCGGGCATCGCTGAGATCAGCGTCGACGGCGCCGTCCTGGACCGCGTCGACCTCTACAACCCTCAACGCGGCGTGCCCGCGCACTGGGAGCGGACCAGCTTCCGCCCGGGCTCGCACAGCCTTCGGATCGTCCTGACGGCCGACAAGAACCCGGCATCGTCGAACACCTACATCAACTCACTGCGCGTGATCGCGGTGCCGTGAGCGAGGATCAGGACCTGACGCCGCTCCGCGGCTGTTGTCTGGTCCGCGGCTCGCTTAGGCTCCGGAACCTGAGGCGGCTACTCCCCGACCAACGCGAGTGCGCCGTTCGTGACGGTGTCAGTTAGGTACAGCCCCGCTTGGCGGAGTTCGGCAACAACCGGGCGGGCTTCGCAGACCAGGCCCCTGTCCTTCGCAAGCAATACCACGCCGAGTGTTCCTCGCGTGGGAACGCCGAGCGCGCTTGCGCACTGTCGCGCCGCCCTGTCGTCCAGTATGGCCACCCATCCGGGCAGGCCGAGAGACAAGGCCAGGACCTCTGTCTCGCCACTGCCCAGGTCCCACGTCAGCAGGGCTGTGGGAGGAGTGGGCGACGGAACCACGCGGATCGCCCCGCTCCCAACAAGCTCGCACGCGCGGTCCGTCCGAGTGAGGCTGGTAACCTCGCGTGCTACCGCGGCCGGGATGACCACCTCATCCGAGAGAGCGGTCAGCCATCGTTCGCAGCCGATGCGGCAGAGCAGGATCAGCGGCGAAGCGTTGACGATCCAGCGTTCACTCACGGCCGAGCTCCGCCGCGATCTCCTCGACCGTGTACTGGCAGGCCGAGACCTGGTACCGGGCCAGCGCGTCGAGGAACTCCGACCGCGATAGGCCGGCGATCTCGGCGCCCTTGGACTGCGACACCATGCCGAGTTCGTACCACTTCACGGCGGCCGCGATGCGCATCTCGGCAACGAACGCCTCGGGCGCCCGCTTGAGCGCCGAGAACACCTCCGTGGGAAGCTCCACGGTAACCGTCGCAGTCATCGAGTCGCTCCTCTCCCGCCGTTCGAGACCGACTGCATTGTACGCCCTCAGCGGCCCGTCCTGCCAGTCAGCCACGCCGCGTACAAGGCCCGGCGGCACGGCGCGTCGAAAAGGCGAGGGCAAGACCGCCGTGAGCGCCCACCGACCGACGCGCAACGAGGCTGGAGATGCCGCAACCTGAGCCGAGACCGGCGACCGAGACGACTTCCCGGCGTCCGGTCACGGTCCGAGCGGTGCTGATCGCCCTGGGCGCCGCCCTCGTGCTCGCCGCCATCACCCCCAAGAACGACCAGCGCCTCCTGAACACGTTCATCGCGGGGTTCCACTTCCCGCTGGGCGCGTTCGTCCTGCTGCTGTTCCTGGCCATCCCCACCAACAAGCTGCTCCGGTGGACGCGGATCGCGCGCCCTCTCACTAGATCCGAGCTGATCGCCATCTGGTGCATCTGCCTGGTCACGTCGGGCATCCCCTCGTCAGGCCTCATGAGGCTGCTCGTGCCCGTGCCGGCCGGGTTCACCTACTACGCGACTCCGCAGAACGAGTGGCTGTCTCTGTTCGGAGACAAGCTGCCCGACTGGATGATCGTTCGCGACGAGCAGGCGGCGCAGTGGTTCTTCGAGGGCCTGCCACAGGGGCAGGGCATTCCGTGGGGCGGCTGGATGCCGTCCGCGATCGGGTACGGCATCTTCACGCTGTTGTTCTACACGCTGATGGTCAGCCTCTCGACGATCATCCGGCGCCAGTGGGTGAGCAGGGAGCGGTTCACTTTCCCCCTGGTGGAGCTGCCCATCGAGATCGCCAACGCGTCATGTACGCGGCGGGGTCTGCCCTCGTACTTCCGCAATGGCTGGTTCATCGCCGGCGCGGCGCTCGCGTTCACCATCTTCCTGCTCGATGGGCTCAACCACTACTACCCCAGCGCGCCCGATGTGCCGCTCACGAACTGGCCTCTCGGCAACTGGTTCACCGAGCCGCCCCTCAACGCCATCGGCTGGTTCCGCATCAAGGCTCTGCCCATGATGACGGGGCTCGCGTATCTCGCGAGCACGGAGATCACCTTCTCGGTCTGGTTCTTCTACCTGCTCCGAGGGCTGAAGATCATCGCGCAGTACCGGTTCCAGATTCCCGTCGAGGAGGTGGGGTTCGGCTGGGGGCCGGGATGGGAGCTGTTCGAGGAGGTGGGAGCGTACACGGGGTTCCTGATCTGGACGACCTGGGTGGCGAGGGAGCACCTGTCGGTCGTACTGAGGAGTGCGTTCCGGCGCGGTCCGACGGCCGACGACGCACAGGAGCCGACCTCGTACCGCTTCGCCGTCTTGACGGGCGCGACGGCTTTCGCGCTGGCGGTAGCGTGGCTGTACTTCGCGGGCCTGCGGTGGCATCTCGCGCTGCTCGAGGTGGGCGTTCTGTGCGGCGTGATCGTGGTCATGAGCTGGCTTGTCACAAACGGTGGCGTGATGATGGTGCAGAACCGGTTCTCGCCGAGCGACCTCGTGACCGGGATCGCGGGCAGTCCGGCTCTGACCCGCCGTGAGCTGGTCGTGATGCCCCTGTGGGAGACGATCTATGCGCGCGACCTGCGGGAGATCGTCCTGCCGAGCCTGCTGAACGCGCACAAGGCCACCGACCCCGTGCGGCTGAGCAGACGCCAGCTCACAGCCGCCATGGTAGGCGCCATGCTCGTCGTGACGGCGGTGTCGTACGTGATGGCCGTCCGGGTGGGGTATGAATGGTCCGCAGGGGTGCTGCCCGACACCTGGGCTTACAACTACAGCTCGCAACGGTGTTACGAGTGGCCCGCGCTGGTTGCAAAGACGCCGCTCATCTACAACGAGCCGCTCTTGCTTCGGCCGAACCTGCGCAGCTTCGCGAACGGCTTCGCAGTCGCGTTCGGGCTTCTGGTGGCCCGGTCGCACTGGCTGCGGCTGCCACTCCACCCGGCCGGGCTCCTGCTCGCGGGCACGTACGCCTCAGATGAGATGTGGAGCGCGGTGTTCATGGGCTGGCTCGCGAAGAGCCTGCTCCAGCGGTTCGGCGGCCTGCGAGCATTGCGTTCGGCACGGCCCTTCTTCATGGGGCTCATCGTGGGGCACGTGCTGATCGCTGTGGTCTGGATCGCCGTCGGCTGGTACGTCCAGGACACTGACCGGCCGTTCTACGTGCTGCCACCATGAGGGGGAGCGCGGCGATGCTTGGCTGGCCCAGAAGGGTCGCGCTGTATCTCGGCGAACAGACCTTTGCGCAACGTCGAACAGCGGGGTGACAACGATGGAACCTACCACCAGGGAGTGGGAGCCCACTAGCGCGGCGTCCTGGGCTCACCACCTGGGCTTGGTGGCTGAGCCCATGTTCGGGCGCTACGACCGAATCACGGACCATGCGGCGGGCGCCACAGTGTTGCTTGACGGGCGCCGGTCCAGCTTCGTGCTCCTCGAGCGCCGGGTCGAGACCCTCGAAAGGACGCTCGAATGGGGGTGGTCAGCCGACCTGCTGCATACGCTCGTGGTCGACGAGCCAGACGGCAGACTCCGCGTGGGACGGTGGGACGCAGCCAGTTGGTGGCCATTGCCGCTCCCTCGCGGGCCGCTGGCAGCGGAGGAGGTGTTGTCGCGGCTTGCGCTCGCGGGTGGGCTCCGAGCTCCAGATGTGGTGACGTACGCTCTGCGTGCCTTCCGCATGGTCCGGGAGGAGTTGCAGCCGCATGGTATGCCCCCCGAGATGTGGATCGATGCGTTCAATGCCCTACTCACGGTCGCGACGGCAGTTCAGGCGTACAACCTGGAGCCCAGGCAGTGGCGGAACGCTCGAACCCTGGCCGACCTGCTGCAGTTGGTCGGCGGCGACGTCATGGAGGCGTGGCGCATCCCGCCCGACAGCGGTGCCCTTCGGCACGACCTGGCCGGTGCATTAGAGATGCTGATCTATCCCGATGCGAGGACCGGCTACCGCCTGCACCCGAGCCTGCTGTTGCGACACGCGTCAGGCGAGCTATACCAGGAGGCACACCTGCTCCTGCAACGTGAGCATGGGCAGCTCTTCCTGCCAGGGATGTCCCCCGGTGACGCCCGTCCGGGCCACCTGCCGAAGGCGGTCCGTTTCACACCGGTGCCCCTGGCTCGGTTCCTAGTGGAACAAGCTCTGGCGGCGCGGCGCGATCTGCTGGCTCGCCGGCGCCTACGCGTGCTTGATCCTGCCTGTGGTTGCGGGGTGTTCCTGCAGGAGGCCCTGCGGGCACTGGCGGCCAGAGGGTACCGTGGCAACGTCCACCTGGTGGGTTGGGACTCGTCCGCTGTCTCGTGCGCCATGGCGCGGTTCGTCTTGAGCTGCGCCGCTCGGGACACCTGCCCAGCGGGCGTGCGCGCGACGGTCGACGTAAGCCAGCGCGACTCGCTCGGGGCGGAGTGGGGCCAGTCAGACATTGTCCTCATGAACCCTCCTTTCGTTTCGTGGAAGGACCAGGGCGCGGAAGAGCGAGAGGCCGTCCGACTCGCGCTCGGGCCGGGCTTGCACGGTCGGGCCGATGCCGCCACAGCGTTCGTGAGGCGAGCGGTTGAGGCTGTGCAGGACGGCGTGGTCGCATCCGTGGTACCCGCTAGGACCCTGGATGGAGAGGGGTCCCGCACGTGGCGGGAGTGGCTTCAGAGCGGGACGCGACTGCACCTCGTCGGTTCGCTCAGGGGCTACGGCTACTTCCCTTACTCGATGGTCGAGGCTGGTTTCCTGGTGCTGTCCACCGACGCAGGGCCGACCACCGACCACACGGGGGTCACCGTCCTGTCAGCCGATGCCGACTCGGCGGATCGCGCCATTCGAGACCTGCGCCGAGGGCACATCGCCGTTCGCAGCCGCGTCGAGGGGCTAAGGCTCGCCCACATGGCCCAATCCGACCTGCCAGCCGCATCGTGGACGCTCCCGGTTGGCAGCAGCTCAGAGGTGGTCGCTTACCTGGCCGATACGCGCACCCCCGCCGTGGACGACTTGTTTGATGTCCTGGAGGGTGCGAAGACTGGCTGCATTAAGGCGTTCACGGTTCCCGAGTCGGAGTACGTGGCGTTGCCAGGGCGTGAGCGGTCGCTCTTGCGCCCCGTTGCTGGGGGGCCCACCATCACCGACGGCCGGATTGCGCGGACGCTGTATTTGTTCTACCCATACAACGACCGCGGCGTACGCATCGGGTCGGAGGATCAGTTGAGTGCCTATGCGCCCGACCTGTCCAAGCGTCTTGAGCCATACCGCGAAGCCCTGCGCGCGCGCGCCCGGATCGATCCCAGTCGCTGGTGGCTACTGACGTGGGAGCGGCCATGGCTTCATAGCGTGCGGCCGAAGCTGGTCACGAGAGAGTTCGGACTCCGTGGGTCCTTCGCCTACGACGCCAGCGGAGAGACGGTAGTCCTCAACGGATTCTGCTGGCAGTGGCGCGAAGGGGATTGCGCATTCCATGAGACCGACCTACCGTGGGCCTACCTCGCTCTGCTCAACAGCGCGCTGTTTGAGGCGCTGTTGCGCCTTAGCTGCCCCCCCTACCGCGGAGGGCATGTGAAGCTCGCGAAGCGTCACGTGCGTGCAGTGTTGCTACCCGATCTCTCGGATGACACCACCCACCGTCACGGCTTGGTCCAGGAACTCGCGTCCGTCGGTAGGAGCATCCACGAGTTGGGCCTCTCAGACTCGCCCCCCTATGGCAAGCTTGTTGCGCAAGCGTACCGCTTGCCGCTTGAGCTTCTGCCGGAGGAGTGCCGCGATGCCTAGTGGTGCGCGGGCACCCGCCAGCCTGAGCTTGTCCTTCGGCGAGCTCCGCCGACTACATACCAAGCTCTGTGGGGGCGTGCAGCCAGGGCTTGGCGAATGCACCATTCGGGAGCTAGACAGGAAACTGGGCGACGCGTGGGATAGGACCCCTGTCACCGCTGCAACATGCTTCGGCTTCCATCTCCTGCCAGAAGATAGCACGCCTGACTATGTGAAGACAGGCAAGCCGGCCTGCCCGGTAGTGCGGCTGAAAGACCAGGAGTCCAACTGGCGGCTTGTATGGGCGCACTGGCACGATCGGTGGCAGGTACGCCCGCCTCAAAGGAAGCGCGGCTGCCTAGCGGAGTTCGCTGGGGCTGGGTGGACCTTCTACTGCGGGGTCCGACAGGCTGAAGACGCGCAGCGTTTTCTTAGGGCTGAGTGGCGTGTTGAGCCCGGACCGCAACGTGTCGACCATCCCCAGCCTCACTGGCACGCGCACGCGTCGCTTGAGCCGGGTGGTGTCGGTCATCCATGGTATGCGATGGCGTACCTCGAGCCCGCTGCTGACGCTGATCAGGGCGCGCCCGGTGCGCTCGCGCCCGCGATGCCCTGGGACCGGTGGCACCTCGCCATGGGCCAGTGGGTCAAGCAGGGAGACACAGTCGCCTGGAGGTCCAGTCCCCCTGAACCTGAAGACCTGGTGAACTGGTCGGTCGCCGTGCTGTTGCTCGTGCAGCGGGAGATACCGCACACGCTCCCAAGCCTACCCGCCACGACGTAGGTGCGACCACCGTAGCGCGTACAGGACGGGTCATTGGAACCCACTCGGCTCGGCGGCCACCATCGCTGCCCCCTGTCGGCGTTGGGTCGAGCATCCCCAAGCCATCGTGCTATACTCTCGTGACCCGGCCGTAGGCCGGCAAGATGAGCGACCTCAAGAAGGGAGGCGACACGGATGTTAGACATCCGGTTGTTCCGGAACGACCCAGACAGCATTCGGAGAGGGCTTCAAAACCGTTCCAGGCCGACGGACGCCGTCGACCGCGTCATCGGGCTCGATGAGACGCGACGCGGCACCGTCACCGAGCTCGACGAGCTACGGGCTAGGGTGAACACCGCCTCCCAGGAGGTCGGCAGACTACGGAAGGCCGGCGAGGACGCCGGCGCGCTTCAGGAAGAGGTACGCCAGAGCAAGGACCGCATCCGCGAGCTCGAGGAGAATCTCGCGCAGGCGGATGCGGCCATCGAGAACGAGCTGCTTTTCATCCCCAACATCCCGGCCGACAGTGCACCGGTTGGGGCTGATGAGACCGCCAACGTCGTCATGCGGACCTTCGGTGACAAGCCGAGCTTTGGCTTCGTGCCGAAGCCGCACTGGGATGTTGGCGTGGCGCTCGGCATCCTCGACTTCGATGTCGCGTCGAAACTCGCGGGCGCGCGCTTCAATCTAATGTACGCGGCCGGCGCCCGGCTCGAGCGGGCGCTCGTCAACTTCATGCTCGACCTGCACGTCGACGAGCAGGGCTACAAGGAAGTGTGGCCTCCGTACCTCGCGCAGAGGTCGGTCATGCAAGGCACGGGCCAGGTGCCGGCGCTCGAGGAGGACATGTGGCGCTGCGCCGACTCGGATCTCTTCCTAATCCCGACAGGTGAGGTGCCGCTGACCTCGCTGCTGGCTGAGCAGATAGTGCCGGCGGAGAAGCTCCCGGTTAAGGTGACCGCCTACACGCCGTGCTTCCGTAGGGAGGCGGGCGCCGCGGGAAAGGACACACGCGGGCTTATCCGCCGCCATCAGTTCGACAAGGTCGAGCTCGTGTGGGTGACGTTGCCGGAGCAGTCGTACGACGTGCTCGAGCAGCTCACCGCGGACGCCGAGGAGGTGCTCAAGCGGCTGGAGCTGCCCTTCCGGACGGTAGAGCTCTGCACGGGCGACCTCGGCGTCAACTCGGCTAAGACCTACGACCTGGAGGTCTGGATGCCGGGCCTTGAGCGGTGGGCCGAGATAAGCTCGTGCTCGAACTGCACTGACTATCAGGCCCGGCGGGGTAAGACAAGGTACAGGCCCGTCGACGGTGGCAGGCCCGAGCTTGCGCACACGCTCAACGGATCGGGCGTCGCGGTCGGCCGGTGCTTTGCGGCGATACTGGAGAACGGCCAGCAGGCTGACGGGACCGTGATGGTCCCGGAGGCGCTCAGGCCGTACATGAACGGGCTGGAGGTGCTTGCTCCGGTGGACAAGCGCCTCCTCTGAGTGAGGCGAAGCCCACGCTCTCGCTCGCTTGCAACCTGGGCGACCCAGGCTTTCCGCGGCCGGGGGTCGGCGCTATGGAGATACCGATCCCCGGCCGATCACACCCGGCAAGGCCTGACCGAGAAGGGAGTGGAGGGTCAGATGCCTCTACGCCAGTGCGTTGTGATGGCCCTTGTCTTGTTCCTGGCGGCTCCGGTGCTTGCGCAACTGCAGCCGCCGGCGGAGCCGGGCGGGGGACCGACCTTCAAGAACCCGCTACTCGAGGAGGCGCGACTGTCCGAGCGACAGGCCGCCATCCTGGAGATCCTGCAGACCCTCAAGATAACCAAGGACCAGGCCAAGACGATGTACGGTGTCATGGCTGAGCTCCAGCGGGCCCAGCAGACCTACGCCAACGCGATCGCGGGCCTCGTCTCTCAGAACCTGCGGTTCATGCAGTCCTATGCCCAGGCCACCCTCGTCAGCGCGCCCCAGGCCTTCGACCCCGCGTTCCAGGACCAGGCCACCGGCCTGGTGACGCAGCTCGGACGCGCGCGTAGCGACTACGAGACGTTCTGCAGGCAGCAGTACGATCTCGTCTATCGCACCTTAACCGACAAGCAGCGCGCCGCGATCGAGACCTATGAGGAAGCGGCCCTGAAGGACACGCAGGCCGAGATCGCCCGCACACAAGGCGGGTCCTCGGTGACTGAGGTGGTGCAGATGCTCCGGCAAGCCCGCGCGCTGGACGCGGCGTCCTACCAAGAGCAAGCCGACGGGCTCGCGGAACGCGTCGCGAGGCTCGTGGTCGGCCGGGACCCACAGCTTCTCGCGGACACAACCGCTCGTGCCCGAACCGTGCTGGACACGATCCGGGGACTGCAGAACGATCCGTCTGAGGCGGTGCTCAAGGCGATGATCCGCCAGGACCTTGGGCTCTCGGAGGAAGGCGGCCCGCAGTCCGAGGACGTGGTGAGCCAAGAGGGCTTCGAGAACATGCTCCGTGACCCGGTCGCGTATGGGCTCGTGGGATCGCTGTCCGGAGCAGCCGATGCGACAGGAGGTGGGGGCCAATGAGACCGCTTACCACTGTGACTCTGATCGCCGCCCTTCTTAGCTGCGCCGTTTCATGGGCGGCGCCGCTCAGCCTTGAGCCGCCGACGTCGGAGACAACCGAGGCGACTACCGCCGCGGACAGCGTGGCCGTTGTGTGGGTGTTCGCTCAGCTACGCCTCACCGATGAGCAGGTCGTGCGCCTCGCAGACGTGCTCGACCAGTATGTGCAGGCGAAGAAGACCGCGGACAAGACCGAAGACGAGGCGCTTCTGGCCATTCACGATGCGCTGGCGTCGAAGGTCACGGCACTTAAGACCGGCCAGGAGATACCGAAGGAGACCCGGGCTCAGATCGCTGACCGACTCACACAGGTCGTGCAGTCTCGGAACCAGCTTCGCAGGCAGGAGACGAACGTCATCACGACATTCGCCACCCTCCTGGGTCCCGGCCAACTGCTGCTGATCGCGTGGGACCAGGGCGGCGCGCAGAGTGCGGAGGTCCGGGCCATCGTCGCGGCCGCCAGGCAGCAGAGCAACCAAGCGATGGATGCCGTCACGCGATTGCTCTGGCCGCAGGTCTCGGATCTCTTGATCATGGGCGCCCAGCTCTACCGAGACCGCCGCATCCAGTACTTCAACGACATGCTGGGCCTAGCCGGTAGCGGCTCCCTCAGCCGGTCGGAGCGGAGGGAAGTCCAGCAGATACAGGAGCAGCTTGTTCAGGTCTTCGACGGATGGCGCGCGCGGATCGCCCAGGAGTTCGAGGGACCTCCTCCTGAGGCCGCTCTGCGCGAGATCGCCCCACAGGTCACGATGGACGTGCTGCAAGCGATGGGGTACATGCCCGGGCCTAACGAGGGGCCGCAGCCCATCATCTCCCAGCAGAACCTGGAGCGCCTGCTCCTTCGTCCCGAGACGGCCGAACTGCTGAAGATCAGGCTGGGGTTCATCCAGGCCCAGGGCGGACCGGGCGGCGCGATCGGCGTCCCGCCCGGCGGCCCGGGTCCGGGACCGGGTCCCGGCCGTGGCCCGGGAGGGGGCCTCGGCAGGTCCAGCCAGATGTGACCATCTCACCGCGCAGGTGGTGGTCGGACAGGTAGGTGCATGGGATGACGGTTGCAGAGGACATCGCCAGCCGGATCGCGCGGATGTCGCCTGAGCGGCAGCGGGAGTTGCTGGACTTCGCGGAGTTCCTTCTGGACCGCGAGGAGGAGGAGCGTTGCTGCCTGACAGAGGCGGAGCTCCGGGCCGCCGAGCGGCACCTGCGCGGCGACCTGTCGGATACTGTGGCTCTGGCTCAGGTCGCGGATGCCCTCCGGCGCGGAGCCACTGATGAGCTATGAGGTCAGGCTAAGCAGGGCGGCTGCCAAGCAACTGGCCAGACTGCCCGAGGACGCTAGGGAGCGGCTGCTGGAGGAGCTGGCCGAGCCGCGAAGCGGCGGCAGATGATAGCCCAGGGCGAAGGCCGCGCAGCGACCGAGCCCCGGGCGCGGGTCCACCCACCCCGGCGAGCCCTGTAAGGGCGCCCTCAGTCCCGACACGTGTGGCCGGCGTCGTGAACGTGGGTTCCTGGTTGCGCGTCTTTGCCTTCGCCTACGGGGTCGCTTGTGGTATTGTTTGGTGTTCGCCGGCCCTCGTGGCTCGGCTCTTCGCTTCGTCCGGATCAGGCCCGCGGGCGCACGCCCGGGGGCTGTGTTGTGAGTATGGAGGCACCATCCGTGGGCATCAGCAACATCGAGGTGGCCCAAGCCGCGAAGCTCCGCCCGATCACGGACGTCGCCGCCGAGGCCGGCATCCTGCCGGACGAGCTGGAGCTCTACGGCGGCAAGAAGGCCAAGGTCGACCTCGGTGTCCTGGCCAGGCTCGCGGACAGACCCGACGGCAAGCTGGTGCTCGTGACCGCGATGACGCCCACGAAGAGCGGAGAGGGCAAGTCAACGATCACGGTCGGACTGAGCCAAGCACTTCGGCAGGCGGGCCACAAGACGATCCCGTGCCTGCGCGAGGCGTCGCTAGGGCCGTGTCTTGGCATGAAGGGAGGCGCCTGTGGAGGAGGCTACTCCCAGGTGCTGCCGATGGAGGATATCAACCTCCACTTCACCGGGGACATCCATGCCGTCACCTCGGCGCACAACGCGCTCGCCGCTCTGGTCGACTCTCATCTACACTTCGGCAACGAGCAGGGCTTTGACGTGCGCTCGATCACCTGGACGCGTGTGATGGACATGTGCGACCGGGCATTGCGTGACATAGTCATCGGACTGGGCGGGAAGACCGGCGGCGTTCCGCGTGAGGGGCTCTTCCAGATCACCGCGGCCTCCGAGGTCATGGCCATCCTCTGCTTGGCCACGAGCCTCACCGATCTCAAGCAGCGGTGCGCGAGCATCACGGTGGGGACGCGACCCGACGGCACGTTCGTGCGGGCTGGGGATCTCGGCGCCCACGGGGCGATGGCGCTGCTGCTTAAGGACGCGATAAAGCCCAACTTAGTACAGACCGTCGAGGGCGGCCCCGCGTTCGTGCACGGCGGACCGTTCGCGAACATAGCGCACGGCTGCAACACCGTCCTGGCCACCCGTACGGCCCTCAAGCTTGCCGGCATCGTGGTGACCGAGGCCGGGTTCGCCTCCGACCTCGGGACCGAGAAGTTCTGCAACATCAAATGCCGCAAGTCCGGCATCGAGCCCTCGGCCGTGGTCATCTCAGCCACCCTCAAGGCCGTCAAGCGAGCAGGCAGCGGGGATGAGAAGGCACCGCATGCGCCAAACGCGGAGGCGATCCGCGAGGGTGTCTCCAACATTGAAGCTCACGTGGACAACGTGCACCAGCACGGTCTGCCCGCGATCGTCGCCATCAACCGCTTCGCGCAGGACACCGATGAGGAGCTCTCCCTCCTGAAGTCGCTGCTCGAGGAGCGCGGCATTGCCTGCGCGATCTGCAACGCCTACGCCGAGGGCGGGGCCGGCTGTGCCGAGCTCGCGTCGCTGGTTACCTCGGTCCTCGAGAGCGGAGCCGACTTCCGCCTGCTGTACCCCGATGACATGCCCCTCACCGAGAAGATCGAGACCATCTCCCGGCGGGTCTACGGGGCCGACGGGGTCGACTTCCTGCCGAAGGCGCAGAAGGCGCTCGCGCACTTCGAGGAAAACGGCCTCGGCCGGCTGCCGATCTGCATGGCCAAGACCCAGTACTCGCTCACCGACAATCAGGACGTGGTGGGGCGTCCGAAGGGGTTCAGGATCACCGTGCGCGATGCCACGCCGAGCAGCGGGGCGGGTTTCATCGTAGCGCTATGCGGCGAGATGATGACGATGCCCGGCCTGGTGCGCGTGCCCGCGATGGTGAACATGGACATCACGGAGGACGGAACCATCACAGGGCTGTTCTAGGGTACCGAGGCGCCCCAGGGGCGCCAACGACCCTTGCGGTACGGGGCCCTGCTCTCGCCCGCCGGGGTGGACGTTCGCCCGCGTCCGCGTATCCCGGCTCGCAGTCCGCCGATCGGAGGGACGTATCATGCCTGCCAGCGCCATAGTCGGAATGCAATGGGGCGACGAGGGAAAGGGACGCTTCTGCGACCTGCTCGCCGAAGATGCCGACCTCGTCGTTCGCTACCAGGGCGGCAACAACGCGGGACACACTGTCGTTGTCGGCGGAGAGGTGTTCAAGTTCCATCTAGTCCCCTCCGGCATTCTGCGCCCGGATACGGCCTGTCTCATCGCTGACGGGGTGGTTGTCGATCCCGCGGTACTGTGCTCCGAGCTGGAAGACCTGGAGCGTCGCGGCGTGGACACTTCGGACCTGAGGATCAGCGGAGCGGCACACGTGATCATGCCCTACCACGTCACGCTGGATAGAGCCGAGGAGGCGTCGAAGGGCACGGGGGCGATCGGCACCACCACCCGGGGCATCGGCCCGGCCTACGCCGATAAGGCCGGCCGAGTGGGCGTCAGGATCGCGGACCTGGTGAACCCCGACCGGCTGTCGCGGCGCCTGGCCGGCGTGCTGCCCAGGGTGAACGCCCTGCTTGTGCACCTCTATGGACAGAACGCGGTCTCGGCCGACGACGTGAGCGACCAGGTGCGACCATTCGCCGCCCTTATCAAACCGAGGGTCGTCGACGGTCGCGCGATGGTGATGGAGGCGATGGGGGACGAGCTGGACGTGCTGTTCGAGGGTGCGCAGGGCACCTTCATCGACATCGACTACGGGACCTATCCTTTCGTGACGAGTTCACACCCCGTCGCGGGAGGCGCCTGCCTCGGGACTGGACTAGGCCCGCTCGACCTCGACGCGGTGCTGGGGATCGCGAAGTCCTATACGACTCGTGTCGGCGCCGGGCCGTTCCCCGCCGAGGCGGATGAAGCCGACGCCTCGGCGCTCCGCGAGGCCGGACAGGAGTTCGGAACGACCACCGGTCGGCCCCGTCGGTGCGGGTGGTTCGACGCGTGCATGGTGCGCACGGCGGCGGCGCTCAACTCGGCGTCGAGCATCGCGATCACCAAGCTCGATGTGCTGGACGACTTGGACATCATCAAGGTGGCCGTCGCATACGAGCTCGACGGCGAGACGCTCGACTGGGTTCCTTCGGACCCCGACGACTTTGCGCGCTGCAAGCCCGTGTTTGAGGAGGTCGAGGGCTGGAAGTGCAAGGTGAGCAGTGCGCGCGAGCCGAGGGACCTGCCACGCCAGGCCTCTGCGTACATCGAGATGATCTCAACGCTCGTGGAGGCTCCTGTCAGCGCCGTCTCGGTCGGCGCCGAGCGCGAGGACACAGTCTGGTTCGAGGAGTAGCAGCCCGTGGTGCTCGATCAACGGCCGACAGGACGCTTCGTGGCCGATAGTGCCGGCCGCTTGCCGCGTGTGCCGCTGTGCCTGCTGCCGACGCCGCTGGTCGAGGCCCGGCGCCTCTCGGCGCATCTGGGCGGGCCCCGCATCCTCATCAAGCGCGACGATCTGACAGGGCGGTCCGCGGGAGGGAACAAGCTGCGCAAGCTGGAGTTCCTCCTCGCCGATGCGATAGAGCGCGGCTGCGACACGGTCATCACCTGCGGCGCCGCGCAGTCCAACCACGCCGCCCAAACGGCAGTGGCGTGCGCCAACCTGGGGCTCGAGTGCGTCCTGGTCCTGTGGGCTCCCAAGCGGGAGGGCACCATCGGCAATCTGCTCGTCGATGAGCTGGCGGGCGCGAAGGTCGTGTTCATCGACCGGTGGTCGGGCACGACCCGCGAGCAGGCCATGGAGGCCGAAGCGCTACGGTTGAGCGGCAGGACGCCCTACATTGTGGGAGTCGGCGGATCAAACGGCCTCGGGTCCGTAGGGTATGCGCTCGCATTCCACGAGATCCTCGACCAATGTGAGGAGCTCGGCATCATGCCCGCGGCAGTCGTCGCAGCCTGCGGCTCGGGGGGAACTGTGGGAGGGCTGTTGGCCGGCGCCACCGCGGCGGCGCCGAGCGTCCGCGTGGTGGGCATCGACGTCGACGCAGACCCCGACCTGCTGGATGACACGCTCCGGTGCGCTCGCGACTGCGCGAAGGTGCTCGGCACGCCGAGTCCGACGGAAGCTCCCGACGATCTCCTCGTCCAGGGCTACGTCGGCCCGGGCTACGGCCGGCCGTCGCCCGAGGGGCGCGAGGCGATCGCGCTCGCGCTCCGGACGGAGGGGATCCTGCTCGATCCGGTCTACACCGGCAAAGCGATGGCGGGGCTCATCGGCATGATCCGCTCCGGAGTCTTCGGGCCGAGCGACACCGTCGTGTTCGTGCACACGGGCGGCCTCCCCGGGCTGTTCGCGATCGGGGAAGGCCTGCTGGCGGTGTGAGTCCGTTGGAGGGGCCTTGTAGGAGACGATGGGCCTAAGCCCATTGCCCGCCTTCCGGGTCACGGGGGAGGCAGTGTGACGATGATAGCCCGCCCGTCCTCCGACACGCTCAACACTCCCCCATGCGCGCGAACGACGTGACGCGCCAGCGCCACGCCGATGCCGAGGCCGCTGGCCTCGCGCGCCGTGGCGAAGGGCTCGAGCAGACGGCGGCGCAGCCGAGTCGGAAGAGCGTGCCTGAACTGGAGTACGAGGGTGGGGCCGTCCTCGCTGCGCAGGGCGGTGACCTCGAGCCCGGACCGCGACACTCGGGCGCTCGCGCCCAGCAGGGCGTCTAGGGCGCGCGCCATCACGGGCTCGTCGACCAGCGCAGGCACCGGGCCCGGCGCCGAGCATGAGATGGGTCCCAGGCCCGGGATCGATGCGAGCCGCTCCATTCGATCCCTTACGATTCGCGCCAGGTCGTCGGTATCGAGCCGCAGGTCGTCTGCGCGTATGTTGGCCAGACTAGTCGCCAGTAGCTCGTCGATGCTGAGGCCGAGGAGGCCCGCTTGCTCCAACAGGCTCTGGGCGAACCGCCTGGTCGTCTGCGCCCCCGCCGCCGCGTTGTCGATAAGCGCCGCTGCGTAGTCGCGGATGGCCCTCAGCGGCGCGTCGATCGACCGGCTGACCGCGAGCGAGAACCCGCGAAGCTCGGAGTCCGGGCGTATCGACCCGTCCATGATGCGAGCGAAGACACCGTCGCGACCACGGGGGCCGATGGGGATGGCGACGACGTCCGCGCCGGCGAGGCCCCCGACGCCGCGGAAGGTCCC
>Ga0315280_10004213_pt1 | contig 21459 bp, 26 predicted proteins | sample YL17G06_40_MG_FD_203697 | JGI IMG/M metagenome (GOLD analysis project Ga0315280, IMG submission 203697) | Sediment microbial communities from Yellowstone Lake, YNP, Wyoming, USA - YL17G06_40 | ecosystem: Environmental > Aquatic > Freshwater > Lake > Sediment | place: USA: Wyoming | collected...
TTCAATGTTTTCAATATTTTTGGGCGTATGAACTTAGCGCATTTTGGGCATTTTCGTCCAGGCAACGATCGAGTTTTAGGATAACCCATGGACTGCAGCTGAGCCTTAGCCATGGGTTCTTGCCAATGGGCTTTGCAAGATGGACAATATAGCAGCACCGTTTCCTGCTCAACTAATGGAACTCCCTTCCTCTTTGTAGCCCAAAGGGCGGCGCCTATTATGAGGAACACGAAGCCAGCGATAGTATAGTGCATTAGTGTTAAGGGGATGGGCAATTGGATTCCGAAAATTAAGGGTTCGGCTGTCCAAAGGTCAGGAAACGGAGGATTCCACGTTACCCACCACCAAAGTACAAAAAGCAACAATAAGACTCCTATAATGGTAAGGATGACACCGACAGTATAGCCAGCTCCTTTCCAGATCCAAATTTTTCGAGCAGATTTAGACAAGTTCCACCACGCTCTTCTAATGGAAAAGAAGCTATTTATCTAATTTGCGCAATACAACCGTTAAACTTTCTTTAACCTATACGCGGAAGAAATCTGCAACTAATCTTGTGATGTTCCTAGAATTTCTGTCATTTTTTCCACGGCTCTACGCGCTTTTTCCATGATGGGCTTAGGAACAGTGACTGCTGGCTCCTCGTTTTTGAGCGCCAAATAAATCTTCTCTAGCGTGTTAAGTTTCATGTTTTTGCAGACCGCGTCCTCATATGCTGGAATATAGTTTTTTCCTGGATGCTCCCTTTTCATTCGGTCAATGAGACCAATTTCAGTTGCAATTATCAGGTCTTTTTTGGGCGATTCTATGGCATGTTTATGCATTTGGCTTGTGCTTCCGACGAAGTCGGCGATTAGCTGAACCTCAGGCTCGCATTCTGGGTGAACCAAAACCTCCGCGTCTGGGTATTTCTCTTTTAAGAGGCGAATGTGTCCTTCCATGAACATTCTGTGAACGTAACAGTAGCCCCACTCAGGTATGGGAATAATCTCTTTATCACTGCGCTGTTGAACATACCAAGCTAGGTTGCGGTCAGGACCAAAAAGCACCTTATCCTCCTTTAGGGTGTTGACAACTTGAACCGCATTAGCCGAAGTGCAGCATACGTCACATTCAGCCTTAGCCTCAGCCAAAGTATTCACATACAGAACCACTGCGGCGTCAGGATGTTTCCTCTTAGCGGCTCTAACTGCCTCAGCTGGAAGCATAGCCGCCATTGGGCATCTGGCATTCTTGTCTGGAACCAAAACCTTCTTGTCTGGATTCAGAATAACAGCGCTTTCAGCCATAAAATCCACAGCTGAAAGAACTATTAGGCGAGCTTCCTCCTCCCTTTGAGCCATTCGGCAAAGCCCAATGCTATCGGCTATGTAGTCGGCTATTTCCTGAATTTCAGGACGCTGATAATTGTGAGCAAGCAAAAGCGCTCCCTTCTCCTTTTTAAGCTTAAGAATTTTCTCCGCAAGCGCCGCCTGCTCTTTGTCCATGATATCCCACTCAAGTTCACGGTTCAAAATCATGCGTACTTATTAAAAGTTACGTCCAGTCCCCACGGGTATAGAGGTGTGTGCGTAAGGGTGCGGTAACCAAAATTAGCCGCCATGGGAAACGGGAATGAGCACTACTTCGTCTCCGTCGTAAACCTGAGTTTCAAGCCCATCTAAAACGCTGATGTCCTTTCCATTCAAGAGAATGAGCGCGTTGGGTCGAGGGTCACCGAGCTCGGGGTCAATCAGCGTTCGCCTAAATTCTGGCGAGAAAAGCTCAGTAAGCCTTTGGACCACATCCTTCATGTAGGAAGAGCCTTCTAAATCCATGAGAAGTTGGCTTTTTCCAGAGAGCCCGCGAAAAATTCCAACGAGCTTAACCTTCACTTCAACAACCACATTCATTAACTTCCTATTTGATGGTGGAAGGGAGACGATCAACTCCCTAATCCAATTCGTCAGCTACCTTCTCGCCAGTAAACAGCTCCACAATGTCCGACGCCATTTGAACAAACTCATCAGCCTGCTCAATAGCCCTTTGACGATCCTGCTCTGGAGCCTGCGCAGCCCTTTGAACCGTACGCTCAATTTCAACAAGACACCTTAAAACGGGATCCTCTATAGTCCGCTCTCTTTGCAAGGTTTGCAGAACAATGGCTTCGACAAAAGCAGGATCACCAAGACTGTAATATATGGCTACTTGAGCCTTCTTCATAGCTTCCAAAACCAAGCTTGGAGCCATGGGCGGCGTCTCCTGAGCCGCAGTTAACTCAGCCTTAGCCTCCCTTAAATAACGGAGAGCCCAACCCTTCCTGTAACTATCAATCATCGACACTTGAGGCCTATCTCCCTCAAACTACGTTTACCATTTCTTTAGGGATAAGAAAGATGGAAAACAGATTATAAAGGTGCCGCAAGATTTTCTAGCTTTCTTCCTTTTTCTCAGGCGCTGTTTCATCGGGCGAAGGCGAAGTTCCGCTTTCTGTCTCCTTTACTTCAACGCTTTCCGCTTCCTCTTCTGCTTCAACGCCTTCAGCGGCTTGCTCGATGCTCATCAATCGAGTTACGTATCCTGCTATTATGTTCCTCAATTTCGGAGAAGAAGTTTTAACGAGGGCCTTCACAGACTCTTTGTTTGCTTCAAAATCGGCAGTAAATTTGTCGGGAAATCTGTCCATGAGTTCTCTGGCGATTCTCTTAACTCGCTCAGACCGCACCTTACCCAATCTTCAACGCGCCCTCCATACTTGAAAGCTCCTCTAACCAGCTTAATGGCTGACCATTAAATTAATGTTGCCATTTTTATCGTTTTTGTTGTTTGATTAAAATAAATGTTAGTCCCCCCTTATATGCAATGCGACCAGCTTCTGAAGGAAAACACTGAAAGGTTGTTTTCGCATTTAAACACTTATCAAAACCAGTAACTTACGATAAAGGTTAAATAGTGGCTCAAATAAAAAAAGAGGCTACGAGGAGAGTTATATGGTAAACCCTGAATTAGCCGTAGCACCCATGCATAGAATATGCAAGAAAGCCGGCGCAGAAAGAGTAAGTGAAACAGCCGCAAACGAATTAGCCAAAGTCCTTGAAGGCATCGGTATCAAAATCGCCAAAGAAGCCATTGACTACGCAATGCACGCTGGAAGAAAAACAGTTAAGGCTGAAGACATCGAAATAGCTTCAAGAAAAGTCTTAAGCCGATAAAAACCCAGTTTTCATTTCTTTTAGATTCGAGAATTTAGGCTATGTGTTCAACGAAAAAATTTATATCCTAATGTAAATGGTTTAGGTTAGAGATCAGATAAATTAAATGTTTAGGAGGATTTGAGATGGCCTATTTGACTACAGAGGCGGGTCAGCCCGTGCTGATCCTTAAAGAGGGAACTGCACGTAGGCGTGGCAGAGAGGCTCAGAAAAACAACATTATGGCGGCTAGAGTCATCGGCGAAGTTTTAAGGACGACATTAGGTCCCCGCGGCATGGATAAAATGCTGGTTGACAGCCTAGGCGACATCACCATAACGAACGACGGCGCAGCCATACTGAATGAAATCGATGTTGAGCATCCAGCTGCAAAAATGATGGTGGAAGTGGCTAAGACTCAGGACGACATGGTTGGCGACGGAACCACAACCGCCGTGGTATTAGCTGGAGAACTACTGCGCAAGGCTGAAGAGCTTCTAGATCAGAACATCCATCCAACAGTTATCGTTAGCGGATTTAGGAAAGCAGCTCAAAATGCAATAAACGTCCTTGGAAAGATAGGGATTCCCGTTAACCTCGAAGATCGCGAAACTTTGAAGAAAGTTGCTAAAACTTCCATGGCAAGCAAGGCAGTGGGCACTGCGAGGGATCACCTAGCGGAAATCGCCATCGACGCCGTTAAGCAGATAGCCGAAAAGAGGGGCGAAAGTAACGTTGCAGACATTGACAATATTCAAATGATAAAGAAGGAAGGAAAGAGCCTTCTGGACACTGAACTCGTCAGAGGCATAATCGTTGACAAAGAAGTGATTCATCCAGGCATGCCTAAACGCATAGAAAAACCGAAAATAGCCTTACTTAACTCCCCCTTAGAAGTGGAAAAAACGGAATTTTCCGCTGAAATTAGAATAAAGGATCCCACGCAAATGAAGGCATTCTTAGACCAAGAAACCCGTATGCTAAAGGAAATGGTTGAAAAGATTAAGGCCTCTGGCGCTAACGTGGTATTTTGCCAGAAAGGCGTCGACGACATGGCTCAGCACTTTTTGGCTAAGGAGGGCATAATGGCAGCGAGGAGGGTTAAGGAGTCAGACATGGAGAAGCTTGCGAGAGCCACTGGTGGAAAAGTCGTCACGAACTTGGAAGACCTGAAGCCCCAAGACCTAGGAGAGGCGGGGATAGCTGAGGAACGCAAGGTCGGCGAGGACAAGATGGTTTTCGTGGAGAAATGTAAAGATCCGCGTTCAGTCGCCATTTTGATTCGCGCAGGCCTTGAAAGGATGGTGGATGAGGCGGAGAGAGCCATGAAGGACGCTTTATCCGTTGTTGCGGACGTGGTTGAGCACAACAAAATTGTTGCTGGCGGAGGCGCAATAGAGTCAGAAATAGCTAAGGAACTCCGCAATTATGCAACGAAGGTGGGAGGAAGGGAGCAACTCGCAATCGAGGCATTCGCCGAATCTATGGAAATTGTGCCAAAGACGTTAGCCGAAAACGCGGGCTTAGAGCCTATCGACATTCTCGTGGGTTTGAGGTCGGCCCATGAAAAGCCGAAGGGAAACACAATGGGCGTAGACGTTTTCTCAGGCAAAATCTTGGACATGTATAAGAATGGCGTGATTGAGCCCTTGCGCGTAAAGGAGCAGGCGATAAAGTCTGCCGCCGAATCAGCTTCCATGATCCTAAGAATAGACGACGTGATAGCCGCCACCAAGCCTAAAGAAGCGGGGCCGCCTAGAGGAATGCCAGAAGGCGGAGAATACTAGTAGAAAATCCTTCTTCTTTCCCCTTTTTCCTTTTTATCCTTAACTTGAAGACATACATAAATAAACGCAAAATTACTTTTTAGACTGTGGCTATGGGCTCCGGTAGTATAGTCCGGTCAAACATGAAAAGGACCAAGTATAGTGGCCTCTCGATGCCATAACGGCAAGGGAGAGTCACCGACCCGGGTTCGAATCCCGGCCGGAGCACTAATACCCCAACTTCTGGTCCCCTTCCATCAGCTCAGCCTATTAAATCCTCGCGACTTCACAATGGTATGGATTATACAGGGAATGTATTAAAGCTCTTATTATTCCGCTTTAGTAAAACAATTTCTTTTAAATATAACATATTATACTGAGGGAAAAGACCCAAAAACGCATATAAATATCTGTGAGGTATTTCTCCAACAGAGAAAGGAGAATTATATCATGAATGAAATTATAAAAGTCATTAAAAACAGAAGAAGCATTAGAAGATTCAAAGTAAAACAAATACCTGATTCTGAATTACAGGAAATATTAGAGTGTGCTGTGTGTGCACCTAATGCTGGAAATCAGCAAAAATGGCATTTCACTGTGATACAAAATACGGATATGCTTGGTAGAATGGCAAATACAATGAAAGTAAATATGATGAATTCAGGTATTGAATTTTTAGCGAACTTGGCAGAAAATCCTGATTATAATCCTTTTGGTAACGCTCCTACAGTTATTTTAATTTCAGCAGATGAAAAGGCTCGTTTCGTTCAAATTGATTGTTCAGCAGCAGCACAGAATATTCTAATAGCAGCAGAATCCCTAAACATAGGCTCACACATTATGACATCCTCTGAATTCCTTTTTACATCAGAAAAGGGTAACAAATTAAAAAAGGATTTAGGGGTTCCAGATGGGTACAATCATATTTGCACAATAGCACTTGGATACAAAGATGAAAATCCAGCCCCAAAACCAAGAAATAAAAATGTAATTAATTATATAAAGTAGATGAGTTAAAGGGTGTTTAAGACTATAACCTCTTACACTTCTCTTTATGTTTCGTCATTAAAATATCAGTACACATTTTTTATATTTAGAGCATTAAGGTTTAAAGGAGCTGCCATAATTTTAGTTTATTTCCTCTGAAAGTTATTTTTCATCAAAGATTTTCTTCTGATACATTCCGTTAATGAGGGGTATCGGAACATAACGAGGCTTGAGATAGATGAAATTTTACTGGCAAATTTATGTTCAGATCTCGGCCGGAGCACCAAACTGAACTGTTGAGAAAGAAATATTACTTGCTTGGATACTGTAAGTCATCTTCTTTTGTAAAGACCTACGATTTCTCCTTTTGCAAGTATATGTCCTTCCATTGCTTTTTCAACATCCTTCTTTCTTGAGTTTGGATGAAGAACTAGTTTTGTGTCTAAAGCATAGACTTTGAAAAAGTATCTGTGTGCGCCAGAAGGCGGGCAGGGTCCTCCGTATGAATGTTTTCTAGAATCATTCAAGCCCTCAGTTCCTGGAACACTATTCTCTTCAATTCTTTCCGTTGGAGGAATGTTCCAGACAATCCAATGATCCCATGTTCCCATCGGAGCATCTGGGTCATCAACTATTAAGGTAAGGCTTTGTGTTCCTTCAGGCACGCCTGCAATCTTTAAGGCGGGATTAATATTGTCTCCGTCACATGTATACTTGGAAGGGATGAAACCATTATTCTCAAAGGCAGGACTTGTGATTGCGAGTTTTTTCATTACCTTTCACTTCTGTTCATGTTTCCTCTATTCCTTGGTTTTAAATAACTTTATGTCATTCAAACTGAGACAAAACGGAGTTCACTAAAAGCCTCACAACAAAATGTTCTAACCACTACTCTGCACGTTCCAACTTAATAATCAATAAAATAAAACGTATCCCAGTGCTATTTGTGAACTATTTCAAAAAATAGCGTGCTTCATCCTGGAGGTCGGCACAGCTTTTTATTGTTTATTTTTTCTTTCCTTTCTTTCCCTTCTTGGCCATAGTCTTTTCACTCTCGTTTTGTTTTTCGATTTACCTTATATTTAATGCTTTCGTCTCTAAAGGATAAAAAGTAGGGTTTTATTTACTGGAGCGCCTATATATCTGGGCTTGTAGGCGAGGTGGACAAAGTTTAAGAGAGTTATTTTGATCACGGGCACGCCCGGGGTTGGGAAAACCGCAATCTCCCGTTTACTAGCCTCTAAGCTTGACGCGAAACACATTGATTTAGGAGAACTCGTTAAAAGGGAAAACTTGGCCAGCGGCGTAGACGAAGCCAGAGGAACTTTAATTGTGGATACCAAGGAGATTTCGAAGAGAGTAATGGATATCATAGAAGAGTCTGAACGCGACGTAATAATTGACGGACACTACGCGGTTGACGTAGTCCCAGCAAAGGAGGTCCATTTGGTCTTTGTCCTTAGGCGAGATCCAGACGAGCTTAGAGGACTAATGAAAACACGCGGATTTAAAGAGAGCAAGATTCAAGAAAACCTTGCAGCCGAAATTTTAGATGTCTGTCTATCGGAGGCTGTGGACTCCTGCGGTCTCGATAAGGTGTGCGAAATTGACACAAGCGGCAAAGAAATCGAAGACATAGTGGAAGAGGTCATCTCCATTTTGAAGGAAAAAAGCCAATGTAGACGAGGCATAGTTGATTGGCTAGGAAAACTAGACCAAGAAGGAAGGCTGAACGAATTCTTCAAATTCCTGTAAAAAGGGCTTATCCGAGCTTCTGCGCGATTTCACGCTTCACCATTAACGTGACTCCCCGACGGTTAGCATAAGACTTCGCGTGTCCGCTGAATTTCTCTGATATGATTATTGGATTAGAAAGCCCTACGTCAGCCGCTGCTATATCTATGTTTATAATCATGTTTACGCCCACTGTCCGCTTCCATTCTTTAATCCAAACTAGGCGTTTTTCGTTGCCTTTCTGGATGACGAGGTCGAATCTCCGCGGAAGCCCGGAAAATCCTTCTAAAGTTACGTCTTTCTCCACCTTGAAGCCCCTACGTCTAAAATAGGTGGTTGCGAGGTCAACAAGGGGCGCGCGGCTCATTTATATGCATCCTCTTTGAAGTTAAGTATGCGTAGTGAGGAAAAGTCTTTCGCCTCAGCTTTTGCTTTGTTTGTTTTGAATGAGGTCTCCGTAAGAAAGTTTTTCAAGTTCATTTGAGTTTATCCCTAATTTTTCCATCAGTTTTTCTAAGGCTTGTTTACTTTGGCTGATTGCTTGAGGATTATTATGCGTTTCTTTCTCGAATTCGATGAAGGTTCCGAGTTCCTTAACCGTATCTAAATGTATTTGCGTTCCTTGGTATCGGTGGATTTCCCTTATTTTGTCTACAGTTGCCTTGATTTCGAGAATTTTATTTAGTAAAGTCTTGAAAACCGTTGGCTCCCGAATTTCAAGAATGAAAACACTGCTTCTCTTTGGTCCTTTTTCGTCCTTTCTTTCATAATACACTAGCATTGCCTCGTCTTTGCCTTCAACTTCTCTTAACTTTAACCTTCCCTTCGGGGTGTCAAAATAGAAGTCAGTCTGCCGAAAAATTCCCGTGCTTTCGGCTCCTAACTTAGTTAACTTTTCTCGAATAATGCCAAGATCGTTGACCTTCGCTTTTAGTTCGATCAGCGTATGCTCAGTTTTATTTAACAATTGTTCCCTCATCTTCTATTTCCTAAACAAAGTTTAATGCCCTTTATATTTCTGCTTAACCAATAAACCTTTAGGATGTAAATGCAACATCGACTTTAGACTTACTCTCCTAGGTGTGCGTGACAATGATTAAGGAAGTTGAAGAAATTATTCGCAAGATTAAGGCGAAGGAAATAGCTGGAGCAGACGACACCGCCATAGCTTCCGCAAAGGCGTTAAGTATCTTAGCTAAACGCTCTGAAGCAAAAACCGCAAAGGAATTTCAGAAGGAGGTAAACTACATTGCTAACCGGTTAATTGACGCGAGACCCTCATCGTCTTCCCTAAGGAATTGCGTCTCAAGCGTTATTCGAGAAGTCGAGGCTGCAGGCGACGTAAAATTCGTTAATCTGCGGAATCTCGTAGAGGCTTCAGCGTCTAAGTTTGTAGAAAGAATCAACGAAGCTAAAAGCAGAATCGGAGAAATTGGCTCTAAGCGAATCAGAGACGGCGACGTAATTCTTACTCACGGATTCAGCACAACTGTTCTCGCCATCTTGAAAAAAGTTGCGGAAGAGGGAAAAAGCGTTCACGTTTTCGTAACCGAGGCTCGACCAAAGTTTGAAGGGCGAGAAATGGCGCAAAAAACTAGTGAACTAGGCTTGCCTGTGACGCTTATAGTTGACTCGGCGGTGAGGGTTTTCATTAATGATTTTGATCATGTTTTAATTGGCGCTGAAGCAATTGCCGTAAATGGAGCCGTGATCAGTAAGGTTGGGGCTGCCGCTGTTGCAACTCTAGCCCATGAGACAAGGGTTCGAACTTTGGTGGCTGCGGGAACCTACAAGTTAAGCCCTGAAACGGTTATTGGAGAGCTTGTGGAAATTGAAGAGGGAGACCGAAGACAGGTTTTGGATTCAGAAATTTCTGCTAAAATGAAAAACGTGGATGTGCGAAACCCCCTATATGATGTTACTCCACCACAATATATAGACGCAATCATAACCGAGAAGGGAATAGTGCCTCCGCAGGGAGCCTACCTCATGCTTAGGCAAATGATGGAAGGCTGAGATTATGTATGCTCTCCCTGAGAAAGTCGCGGAAATCGCTCAAGACATAAAAACAATGAAAATAAGAGGGGCTGGAAAAATTGCCCGAGCCGCAGTTGGCGCACTCAAGATAAACGCGGAAGTGTCCAAAGCAGAGACGATTAACGACTTCATGGATGAAATGGATTTTATAGCCAAAAGCCTTCTGCAAACAAGACCTACGGCCGTTTCGTTACCAAATGGAATACGGTTCGTTATAGGCAAGTTAATACAAGCTAAAAGCGTTGTTTCAAGTGTCAACGATCTACGGAAACACGCAATAAGTGCTGCTGATGAATTTATAGAAAATTCTAGGATGGCAGTTCAAAGGATCGGGGAATTTGGAGCGAAGAGAATTAAAGACGGAGACGTCATTTTAACCCATTGCCACAGCTCCGCAGTAGTCGCAATAATAGAAAAGGCTTGGGAGCAAGGCAAGAAAGTTCGAGTTTATTCTACTGAAACACGACCCCGCTTTCAAGGCAGAATTACCGCTAAAACTTTAGGTCAAGCAGGAATTCCAGTCACAATTATTGTGGACAGTGCGGCTCGACGTTTCATGAACGAGGTTGACAAAGTGATTGTAGGCGCCGACGCCATAGCCGCCAACGGAGCAGTAGTAAACAAAATAGGCACGTCTATGGTGGCGCTTGCTGCACATGAAGCGGGCGCGCTGTTCTTTGTGGCGGCTGAAACCTACAAGTTCAGTCCAGAGACCATGGTGGGTGAGCTAATCGTTCTCGAAGAACGGGCTTCTTCAGAAGTTATTTCGCCTGAAAGGCTTAAAACCATGAAGAATGTAAGTGTCCGAAATCCATCATTTGACATTACTCCCGCCGAATACATTGACTTAATTATAACTGAGAAGGGAATAATTCCGCCACAAGGAGCCATATCCATTCTTCAAGAAATATACGATTACTTTTCGTTTTGAAATTGCTAAATGACCTCGAGAAAATTTCAGCCTTTCGATGTCTTATAACGGAGGTTAAAACCCTTCAACTTTGATTATGTGTCGTTTTTCTAATCTTTTTATGGCGTCGAGGAACTCGCTTTTTCGCTTTCCACTCAGCCTGAAGTGCTGCAGCATCTCCCTTATCGGTATTTTTGCTCGTCCGCATGTTCTGAACTGTTTTGTCAAGTAATCTACAACAAGGCGCTCTACCTTTCCGCATTTCCAAGTCGTATTTCGGAGAAGGACGGCAATTGCCCTAATCATCCTCGCAGTCTTTCTTTCAGACCGCTCCACCATGCATTTCTCCCTAAAGCCTTACTTAATGCAATGTTTATCAATATAACTTTTACCTTGCAAGTTTAGTTTACGAAAGCCCTTTTCAACCAGCAGACTAGTATTCTGGAATTTTATGCAGCAGCATCCCCTCAATGGTGACTGGCTTCGTTCTCTGCGCCACACTATATGCCTCAGTGAGCTTAGACTCCCGCTCAGCGTAAATTTCGAGTACCACGTCGTCCTTCTTTACCTTATATCCTCTCTTCCACCGTAAGAAAACGCCAGCTCCCTTCTCGATTGGAGCCCCTGCAGCCTGCGCAATGGAAGTTATCGCCGCATTATTCACGTTGGTTACAAAGCCGTCGCATGGTGCTTTTATGGCAATACGATGCTTTCCTATGGGGATGTCTTCAGGTTTGATGTTGGGGTTCCCGCCTTGAGCCTCAATGATTTCCCTCATTTTCTTGAGCGCCTTCCCTGACGAGAGGATGTCTTTTGCGGCTTCCTTTCCACGGTTTTGCGGTGCGCCTCCCCCCATTTCAAGAAGCATGCCTGCCAACGCTGTTGATTTTTCAATTAGGCTTGCGGGGCCATCGCCTTGCAATGCTAAGAGGGCTTCGCGGGCTTCTAGTGCAGGTCCAACGGTGTGTCCCACGGGTTGTCCGCCGTAGGTTACGCCGCATTGAATCCACATTTTGAAGCGTTCGCCGAGTTCCACAAAGCTTTGGGCGAGTTTCCGGGCTTCCTCCATAGTTTCGACTTTTACTCCTGGACCCATTGGTATATCGATTACGACGCAGTCGGCTCCAACCGCCCTTTTCTTAGCCATTATGCTGGCGAGCATTTGGCCGCGGGGATCAATGCTTAATGGGTGTTCAACTCGGATTAGGATGTCGTCTGCTGGAGCTATGCCCAGTTTTCCGCCCCAAACAATGGCGCCTCCAGCCTTCAACGCTATTTCCTTGAGTTCACTTGCGTTGAATTCTACGTTGGCGAGCACTTCCATGGTGTCCGCTGTGCCTGAAGGGCTTGTGATTGCGCGGCTACTAGTTTTAGGGATGAGTAGGCCTGCGGCTGCCACTATGGGAACAATGAGCAGAGTTACCTTATTGCCTGGTACGCCTCCTACGCTGTGTTTGTCGTAGCATGGGCGTCCGAAGTCAATGGTTGTTCCGGTTTCAACCATGGCTCGTGTTAGGTGCTCAATTTCGTCCATGCTCATGCCTTGGTGTTTCTCTTCCATGAGGAAGGCTGCCATCTCCAGTTCGCTTAGATTGTGGTCCACAACGTCCTGAATTATGCTGTGAATTTCGTCCTTTGTTAGCGGTTGCCCATTCATCTTCTTGCGTATGTATTCGACGGATTCTGGAATTTCCGTTAAAGCAACTGAAACGGGGCTATCTTCCTTTATTTCGCATTCGTCTTGCAACTCTTTGAAGATGCCGATTTCGCCTGTTTGAAGATAGGTGTCGGTCACATCGACAAATGCGGTGACCGTTTTTTCCTCATAATTGATTTTCACGCGGTCATGCGAGAGTATGCCGTTTCTCTTCGCGTCTTCTTCATGCAACAAAACTAGGCGCCTGCCTACTGGAATGTCGATTAATTTCGCCTTAAGTTTCAACATTGTTAATCCTCTAAAATATTGAAGTGGTTTCATAACAAATTGTTCCATCTTAAAAATGTTGCGTAAGGGGGATTCTGTTAAGTCTTTTGACCCAAGGTTCTGTTAACTTAAGGGACATGGATTAATTTCGTTATCCATTGACATAACAGGATTTTGTTAGGACGGTATTTATAATGCGCTCGGCGGATTATACCCAGTCTCACAATGGAAGCATTAGGATGAACTGCATCGCAAGTATTATCGTTACGCTAAGAATAACCTCTTGAATTCTACTCTTGTGGGGAACGGGAAAAACAAAAGGGACTTCCCTCATATACTGCCTATATTGTTTATGTTCTTCTGTCAAACGCGATTCTTCAAAGAGAGCAAGCAGTACGTATCCTAACACTAGAACCAGCCAAGGAAACGACTCCAGTAATGAAGCCAGCCAAGGAATACCTGCTAACAGATTAGACAGATTTGACCTTTCGACATTTCCACCAAATTCTCTAGCCATTACCGAGATGCCATATGCCATTATGATTAAGCTAAAATACTGTGGATGTCTGACGATGGAGTAGAACCCTGAACTTACGAGTTGACCTCGCTGCTTGACAAACTGGAAGAGAGCTATCAAGAACAGGATAAAGCCAATTACAGTTATTATTCGACCAAGCATTAAGCGTTTGTCAAAGAACAATATTCGGATTTGAAGGGGTAAAACCTCGCCATTCACCCATAACATCGAAGTAAAGTAAGCTGCTAAGGGAAAAAGCATAGGCCAAGTCCATGTAAGCACAACAGGTATCTGTTGAAAAGAAAGTAGCAAGACTGCGATTAAAGATTCAACGAGATGCCTAAGCTTCTTATATACGCGCTCTAGCATAAGAAGCCCTTCTACTCAACACAAGCAACGGTCTTGGCTACTTATAATTCTACCGTTTTAGAACAAGATGACGCGCAAGTATCAACCGATTTTTGACATGAACCCCAATCAACCGAAGACTTGACAGAACCCGTAAAGGCTGACGTAATGGAAAATGAATTGACCTTAACGCTTATAGAGAGCCGCATTTAAAAAATGATGATCGCCACTGGAGTTGTCGGCTTGAGGCTAAATGAAAAGATTGCGGAAGTTGTTCTTGACCCCGAAACAAGGCAAATCGTAGACTTAAATCTATATCAGCGCATTCGGTTCAAGTGCAAGAGATGCGCCACCTTCTGCTGTAAACTTGGCGGTCCTAAGCTCACTGAAAAAAATATTGAACAGATAAGCCGATCTGGCTACAGTGTGGAAGAGTTTCTTGAGTCCGCATCAAATAGCCTTAACAGCAAGAAAGATGGTTCATGCATTTTCCTTAAGTTTGAAGCCGAGAGGAATATTTACACATGTAAAATTTATGATTTTAGGCCAGCCCTATGCAGGCTTTACCCCTTCCATATTGATAAGGTAAGCCCTCAATCCTTCATGTTGAAGTTTATTCCTTGTTGTATGGGCTTAAACAATACGGATGGAGAGGTTGTGGACAAGGGGTTTGTTATCCACTATTTATTTGATGCAGCCCTTGAGGTTTTGGAAAGTTTTAAAGCTTGAAGACGGAGCTTATCGATTAAAAGTTAGCCTTCAGCGGTGTGATTATGCGGAAAACTTTGACTATTGCTATGATATCGGTTTTTGCGGCGCTTCATTCGGTTCTTTATTTGTTGCGGGGTCCTTGGCGTAGCTGGGCTATATATATTGAGCCCCTTGAAGGCGTTATTTTGGGTCCGAAAGCGGGGTTTTTAGCCGCTCTTATTGGCAGTTCCGTTGCTAGATTAATTAACCCGAGTTATGATTGGATGTTTGGAGTAGTAGCCGAGCCTTTAGGAGTTCTGGTTTCAGGTTTTATGGCTAAGGGTAAGTGGAAACCAGTGGCGGCTATTTATGCGGTTATGTTAACGGCTTACTTTATTCACCCTTTTGGGAGGGCGCTTCCCCTTTGGACTATTCTCGACATCCTAGTTGCCTTTGCCCTAATTTACCCAGCCACAAAAATAGGTAAGGCTGCCTTTGGGGAGAAAGTTAAGCGCTTACCTATATCTTTAGTCCTCATTTCCTTCATCAGCACCGTAGCGGACTCGTTGACGCGCGTGTTTCTCCTCATTCCCGCAAGGTTGTATAGCTTGCTCCTTTGGGATTTCAGCACTGTGTATTTCTTTTTTGTTTTGGGTGCGGCTGGGTCCTACATTGAAGATGCCCTAGTCGTGTTTACGTCGGTTTTAGTTGGCGTTCCATTGCTAATTGCCTTAAGAAAAAATCCAAACTTTCAATATCCTTTGACCTGACAACTCAATTTATTCCCTCAGATTTGAAAATAGAACTTTTAGCTTCTTCGATTAAGTTGGTCTAAATTTAGGTTTTCCCAATCGGTTTAATTTCAAGCACATCATTTGAGCAAAAGGCATCTACTTGATCGTTTCTAAAACCCGGCTTTAAAACATCCACTTTCGCGTGTTATGGTGTTTCGCTCATTACATACACGCCCTCTCAAAAGCTTTGGTGACTCATGCACTTCTATGTCGTCGTTTCGAGCCTAGCTTAGAATAAGAGCTTTCTAAGTCGAATTCCATGGACTCCTCTGCCATAATGATCCTTAAGCTGCTCCATCTCCACATAACCATGCTTCTTGTATAGCCTCCGCGCCGCCGCATTGTCCAAGCGCACTTCAAGATAGCAGGCTTTAACATCCCTCTCCACGAAAATCTTTTCAAGTTCGCCAAGAAGCCTCGAAGCCACGCCCTTCCTTCTATGCTCAGTTAAAACGTCAATTGTGTATATGTGACCGACCCTCATTTTATTACGCGGATAGATTAGACCTATGATGAACCCTACAATTTCATTGTTTATTTGAGCGACTAGGCTTACTCCCGTAGATGCCTCCAAAAGATATTCTATTTGTTCCTTCGTGAATGCCTCAACCGTAAAACATTCTTTCTCGATTTCCCAAAGCGCATCCAAATCTTCAATGGTAGCATGCCTTATAGTGATGGACACATGAACCGCCAATCAATTCTTTCTATTACCTAAAGGCGGAAAATGAATTTGAGGCTTTTGCCGCTTAAAGCTAAAAATTAATGATGACAGGCTTAAAACCCATTTTTTCATCATAAAGCCCAGCGATTTTTGATTTGATGCCCTTTTCATTAAAATGTAGAAGGTGGCTTCCACAATTTCTTCTGCAGTCTGAAGCGCCGAAACCCGGAACGGGAATTTCTGCTTCTTCCCTTTCCTTTATGCAACGGTTCACTTCACATTCTAGCTTTACGCTGGTCTGCGTGGCTATAACGCTGGTTAAGGTCACGTTCTCGTGGGCTAGGAGGAAGTCTATGTGCCAAAAATTCCTTTTGTTCTTTCGTGAGTGGCGTGAAATTCGACCGCTTAAACTTGAAGCCCCAGCGCCCATAGCGGACCCTGTATACGCGTAGTACCCTTTTGAGAATCTGCAAAAGCCCAGTTTTCCTACCTTCAGACAAATTTCCTTGGATAAGAATATGATTAACGTGTAGGTTCCCCTTTTTGGAAGCGCCTCACAAAAAGGCATACTATTTTCTGAAACTTCATGACTATTTAAGGTTGCTTAATTCGAATAGTAAACGTAGCTGCGACTTTCAATCTTTATGGTGGAATTGCGCGAACCAAAGATAATATAAAGGGATGGATGAAAGTAAGAGAGATAATCTAGATGAAATGGAAACGAGAGATGAAAAATGAAAATAAGCGTAATAGGTGCGGGAATAATCGGAAGCGCCATTGCAAGGAGCCTTCTGCAGAGAAAACGTGAATGGAAGATAATAGCCACAAGAAGAAGGGTTGACAAACTAAAGGAACTGGAAGAACTTGGAGCCACCATAACCGAGGACAACAAAAAAGCCGCTAGAGAAGCCGACATCGTTATTTTGTGTGTGAAACCCTTAGACGTGAAAAACGTGCTGAAAGAAATAAAGGAACAAGTTAAGGGAAAACTCATGATTTCTGTAGCCGCCGCAGTTCCACTGCAATTTCTGAAGGAAATAGCCCCTGAAACCAGGTTTGTAAGGGCAATGCCCAACGTCGCCATTTTGGTGCAAGAGTCATTCACAGCCTATTGTGCAGACCCGGACGTAACTCCAGAGGACAAGAAGAGAGTGGAAGAAATTTTCAGCCAAATGGGAAAATACTTGGAGGTTGACGAAAAATACATGAATGCAATAACTGGACTAAGCGGAAGCGGACCCGCCTACCTCTCCATTATAATAGAGGCTCTAATGTACGCAGGATTAAAAGTCGGTTTACCCAGAGACTTAGCCTTACTCTCGTCAGCGCAAACAGCTGTAGGAACAGGAAAACTTATTCTAGGAACACAAAAGCACTTGTCAGAACTAAAAGACATGGTCGTAACCCCAGCAGGGGTCACAATTGAAGGAATATACGAACTTGAAGGCAGCGGAATCAGAACAGCCCTCATGAGAGCAGTTGAAGTGGCCACAAAGAAGTCAGAAAAGATAACTGAAGCCATCCAAAAACACAGTTCACCCGCCAGTCCATAGGATAACGCTTTTCCATAAGTGTTTGCGCTAAGCAGAAGGAGGCTTTATGTTGCGGAAACTGTCGACATATGCTTTGACAGCTATCTTCATAACTGCAATTTTTGCGGTAGGCATCGCTGCGACTGTCAACTATTATTACTTTATAACCCATCCAACCTACCTCCGCATTCTCCATGTTAATTCAAGCCAATTGGCAAGCGAAGTAACAAACGACTTCAAGGCATGGTATCAAGAAAGATATGGGCGCCCAATAGAAGTAACGCTGACCTTAACTGATCCGCAAACCGCCTTCCAAAAAGTGGCGCCTCCTTCTCCCTATGCTGAGCCAGAAGCAGAGATTTGGTGGGGAGGTCCGCTTTCCCTCTTTGAGAAGGCACGCGACCGCTTGCTTCCCTACAATTCAACGAATAAAAACGAGATAAATGCTACCTGTTATTTCTGTCCCCTAATGGACTCGAACCAAAGCACTCCCACGTGGTATGCCGCGAGCGTATACGGCTTAGGAGTGATGTACAACGAGTACGCTCTTAGTCTAGGCGGTCTGCCGACACCCCAAAGCTGGACCGACCTCCTCAAGAAAGAATATGAAGGAAACATATCCATGGTGGAGCCCACCAAATCAGAATCCACTCTACCCTTCATCACGCTCATAATCCAAAACAGAATGTCCACGGACGACGGAGTCCAAAACTGGACAAATGGATGGGAATTCCTAACTAGATTGTCAGCCTTTGTTAAGGAGTATGACGACAGCGAAACCTACAGCGCCCTAAAGGTTGCAGCGGGCTACATGCCCTTGGCGGTTCTTCCAGACTTTTACGCATACGATAAGATGGAGACCTACAACCGTGTTAACTTCACGTACCTTGATGCTGCAGTTTTGCAGCCGGATCCGGTTGCCATCATTAAGAGGGGCACGTACCTTAACGAGGCTAAAGCATTCATAGACTATCTTCTCACCGAGCGGGCGCAGAGCATAATAGGAAAGTATCGTTTGCCTATAAGGCGGGACGCCACGGTTTCTTCGCCTAGAATAAACCCGTTTGCCTCAAACTTCCCCAGAGTTCAAGGCTACAACGCAACCTTTCAGGAAATTGGAAAGGAAATTGTTGAGGACTACTACCAAGCGTGGATAACGGAAAATCATGATTTAATAAAAACTGCGTGGAAGGAAATTAGGGAGGCAAATGAGACTTTGGCTTTGAACCCTAACGTGAACGCCACGTACTATTACCGTCTAGCTTGGAACAACTTCACCTATGCGGGATATAATATGAGCCGCGCCGAAGTCGACACAATATACGGTGAAACAGAGGGCTGGACCCAAAACCAAGCATCCTACATACAAGAATGGAGCAGCACAAGCACTCAGGCCTATTCTAACGCCGCAAAAAACGCCATAAAATCAAAAGAAGCAACTCAATAAGCCCTAAATCCTATCGAAAAAATTCGAACCTTATATAATCATTAATGAAGAGCGCCAAATTCATCAAAGTAGAGCCCATAATCTTCAAGCGATATGATGGAAATCCCCTTCCGCCTTTAAAGAAAAACATTTTGGCTCATTCTTTCTTTTTAATTTGGAGTGAATCCTCTCCTTCACTCATTCTATGGATAGATAATGATTGTCGAACATCAAAAATATGAAAGAAAATTGTTTATTTTCTTGAATTATTAAAGAATTATAATCAAATTGGTTATAAAAATTCAAGGTTTCTGCGTCAATACTTGAAGCGAAAGCAATCGTACCTTCTTTATTTAAGCCTAAACGAGTTCTTGGTTCAGCTGACCTTTTCTCGATTAATAGTGTAATTATTCGCCAATTTTTAGATGCGCCATATTTTGTGAGCGAAAACAAATAAGGTGATTAAGGCTCCTAATCGAGAACAAGATCACCTTACAAGGCCAACCAAGAAGAACAATTATTTTAAGCTCCTTTTCAAATTCGAAACCCGTTTCAACTGTTTAATGATCCCCCCGGGTATAGAGGGTCTACACGCAAGGAGAAAGCAAGCACGAACACATTAGACAAAAGAACCTTAATGCTCACACTCAGGAAACAAAAGTAAAAGAGAAAGCATTTGCCTAGTTCTACTCTTGCGGGCTCCATTGATGACTGGCTTTTCCCGTCTTAGAGTCATAATTCACGGTTAAAAAATCATTTTCATGATCATCTATTCTAAACCATTTGTTAATGGAGGCGCTTCTGCCAATTCTGAATAAAGTGAAGTCAAGCCAAACGCGAACCTTAAACCCTAGATTATGTAGGCGCCTAGCCGCCTCAACCTCGTTCTTCCAGTCTGATGGAGTAAAATAGCTGTGGTACTTGCGCGTGGTTTTACACTGAACAACGTCGATCACGCCGTCCTTATTGAATATCATATAATCGGGTTTAGGATAAGCGGAAGTGCCTGAACCTGACCCAGCGCTCCTAATAGCGAAAAGCTCCTTATCCCAAGCCTCCCTTACTCGCCTCTGCTCCTGCCTAACTCCAGCCCTTCGTGCAACGTGAGCGAGAGCCTGACTGGTCATATAGCGGCGACGCCTCTTCAAAGCGGCTTCTCCTCTTCCCCGACCAGTTTAATTTTTGATTCGCCCTGTTTTTCCATGTCCTTAACTTCAGACAAAGCCTTTATGCAGTAAGAAGATTTGCCTATTCCCGCAGGGGTTCCATAAACAACAAAGATGTCGAACTCGTCACCATAATAGCTATGAAGCACATGTCTCGTAAACCCAAGCATATTTTCACCATTTAGAGATATATTAATGATTATGTCTATTCCAATAAACTTAACCTTTTTTTTAACAAATAATGAAAAGGAAACATTAATAAGATAATATGATTATACTATATTACAACTCAAATGGAATTTAGCATAAGGAATAGGGCATGAATAACACAAAAGCAACCTTTCAAGCCTTCCATATACATAAAGGTGTATAGAATTGACACACCCAAAACCCTTTTGGCTACATCCAGAGAAGAGGAGAAGATTAAAAGACGTTGGCCGTTACCTAGGACCTAGACAAATCCACGCATTAATAATGAAGGGAACCTGGCAATACAAAACACAACTAGACTATTACAGGGCCCGGGACAGAGCCTTCCTATCTTTAATGTTTGAGAGCGGCCTAAGAGTGTGCGAAGTCATAGCCATAAGGAAAGACCAATTTGACTTTAGCGATTCGCAGTTTATAATTATTAAAGACGTGGAAATAAAGAAGCGCAAGGCTAAGACCATTCAGAGGGAAGGCATACCAAAAATAGACGTGGTTTTGCCACTTGAAGGCGAGCTTGCAGACTTCACAGCATTGGTTGAAACGTATTATAGGGTTTGCGAAACTGAAAGGCTTTTCCCATTCGGAACCAAAAGAGCTTGGGCCATAACTAAACACATAACGGGCAAGTGGAACCACTATTTCAGAAGTCAGAGGATAAGCGATATGATGAACCGGCAAGACATACCTTCAAGCGACAGAGTGGCTAAAATTGTGGGCATAAAGAACCCTCAAACCATAGCACATTATTATAAGGGCAGTTGGAAAGAAGCCAGGGAAGAACTGCTAAAGTGAATGTTTAGAGTGAACAACTCTAAGCAAGTTTAACGTGGTTTAGTATGCCTAATTGCCTCAAAAGTATGAGACTCTTCGTAGCGTGATCTCGGTTGCAATTCACTTTAACATATAGTCGTAGGGGTGCCCTTAGGGGCATCTATATATTTCCAATATTCTCGAAAGGAAAGATAACAGGAAACATATACGCTGTTTACCCTTCCCCTTTTTGTTGATGTTTCTGTATCCACTAAACTAGCATTATCGATACCAAAAGGGCACACTTCCTATTTTTCACTTTTAGTATTGATGTCTTAGCTATCGATACTGAAAGGAACTGTTAAACACTTGCAGACCATTCAAAAACCGTGTTGCCATGGCCAAATTTCGCTGAGCCAAAAAATCTGATATTAAACACTATAAACATATACAGTTTTGGGCTTTCACATCAATACTGAAAAGGCTCAAAAACAGCCGCATTAGTGTTTCCCAAGCGGTTCCGACTTTTCTGTTTCTGGAAAGGGTTAATCCTAACCTATTTTCGTTAGCGAGGCTCAAATCTATGCTGAATTGAATGTGTTTAACACTTTTCTACTTTAACTCACCACCATTTATGAATACTAAAAGTGAAATATGCCCCGCACGTATTATTTCGGCTTTGGACCCATCGCAATCCGAGGCAACTCTTTTAGTATCCCCGAATTATAATTACATTAGGAGCTAAAGAAATGTCTAAGTCAAGAGTAGCTCGGAAAGAGTTGAATAAATTTCTGAATAAGATGGTTGACGGCGGACTCTTCGCAATTGTCAGGG
>Ga0315280_10004214_pt1 | contig 21458 bp, 23 predicted proteins | sample YL17G06_40_MG_FD_203697 | JGI IMG/M metagenome (GOLD analysis project Ga0315280, IMG submission 203697) | Sediment microbial communities from Yellowstone Lake, YNP, Wyoming, USA - YL17G06_40 | ecosystem: Environmental > Aquatic > Freshwater > Lake > Sediment | place: USA: Wyoming | collected...
GGGCGATAAACGTCGGCACAAACAACTCCGGCTCTCAGACCTCTCTTTTGGTAATACCTAGCGATCTTAATGGCACCAGTTGTCTTTCCAGTTCCCTGAATCCCAACCAGCATGACAACATTGGTTGTTCCCTGTTGTAGTGTGGTCTTTGCAGGCTCTTCACCTAGGAACCTAGTTAGCTCTTCATAGAGGACCTTGACAACATGTTCCCTTCTGGAGATTCCGGGTGGAAGGGATTCCTTTATCGATCTCTCCTCAACTCTTTTGGATATTTCTAGAACGAGATTCACGTTTACGTCGGCTTGAAGCAAGGCTCTCTGAAGATCTTTGACCAGTTCCTTGATGGCGGCTTCATCAACCATCGGCAGCTTCAAGAGTCTCTTAACAGAGTCACTTAGGGATTTTGCCAAACTCTCAAGTGCGCTCATCAAACGTTCCCAACTGTTCTATGCCGCATTGATACAGTGGAGGAAGCTAGTATTTGTGAACCTCTTAAACATTGGTTGCTTACAGTAGTTCGACCGACGCCGTTACTGTTGAAACCTGCGTGAGCATGGGATTAGAGTTCGTGTGAATATACGGGGCAGATCTTCGGGTGAAAAACAAAGAACCAAGTCCTAACGAATTCAAGGATCATATTGATACAGCAGAATTTTAGACGTTTTTCAAGAATAGACATCAACCTTAAATCAACTATCATTCGACTCTAAACGTGGAGTAGGAGAGTTATCGATACAAACATGCCAAGGAAGGAAAAGAAGACTCAAAGTCAAACTATTGAACCGGTGAGGGTAGTTCAGAAGAGATCTTTGTCACGTAGGTTCACGCTTATGAACGGCCTTCCGGACGTAGGGCTTGTGGGAGTCGTTGCAGGCTCACAAATAGTGTCATCTCTCGGAATGAAGGAGGTGGGAACGGTAGAGTCAGAGTTGTTTCCACCTCTTGTTGTTCTTCATGAAGGCGTTCCAAAATCGCCTATCAGAATCTATGGAAAGGGGTCATTGGCGGTAATTATCGCTGAGACCGCTATACCGGCTGGGGTGGTTTATCCTCTCGCAGAAGCCATAGTGAACTGGGCGTCCTCGACAGGCGCGGACCTAATTCTGTCAATAGGAGGAATGGCTGTGCAAAATCGCCAAGACATAGAATCCCCAAAGGTTTTTGCAGCACTCTCGGACAAAAAACTCTCGAAACTTCTTAACGGCGCTGCAGAGGTCTTGGGCGAGGGATACATTGTAGGCGCCTACGCGCTTATGCTCAAGAGATGCGCTGAGATTGGGCTTCCCGCAATCGCTCTTCTAACACAGTCCTTCTACAATTACCCAGACCCCGAAGCCGCGGCGGCCGCTGTGAAATCGGTGAACAAGATCTTAGGGTTAGATGTTGACACTTCAGAACTTCTCCGGAAGGGAGAAGAGATTCGACTTCGAGGAAAAGATGTTATGAAGCGAACCCAAACCGAGATGGCGAGGATTAACAAATCTCAGGAGTATGATGTTCCCCCACTCTATGGGTAGTGTTGTCCTATGATTAGGGAAAGAAAAAAGTTGAATTTTGCAGATTACCTGAAGAGAACTGAACAGATAACTGAGAGGATGCTTACAAGCGGATGGAACGAGGCATCTTCCACTATTGAGCCACTCTCAGATATTATACTCGGAGCTACGGAGGTTGTGGTAACAATGGATCTCCCCTATGTTGATCCGAACGCTGTTCAAGTAAACGTGATTGCCGATGACATAATCGAGGTGCAGGCGAAGACGAAGCATAAGATCCGCCTGAACGACTTGGGAGTTAAGCATAGGAAAGGTGAATTTACCCTCTATCATAGTGTACTCCACATGCCAGTACCGGTTAACGAAGAGGGGATGACCCACAAACTGAAACGTGGCATACTTGAGATTCATCTGCCCCGACAAACATGAAGAGAACACTCCACTCCGTCTATGTCTGAGGGAAGAGCATCCTGCTTTTATATAGATCCAACTTGACAATAGTCAAAACTCAGTATTCGATCAGTGATTGAAATGAGCAAACCAGTAGATGTTGGAAGCCTCAAGATCGGTCACTACATTGTAGCTGATGGAGAGCCTTGCAAGATAGTTGAATTCGAGAAATCGAAACCGGGAAAACATGGTGCTGCGAAAGCTAGAATAGTAGCCATTTCAGCTCTAACAGGACAAAAGAAGAATGTGATAAGTCCCGTCGACGCAAAGATAGAAGTCCCCATGATCGAGAAGAGAACCGGACAAGTGATTTCAGTATCTGGAAACATGCTCCAATTAATGGATCTGGAGACGTACCAAACGTTCGAAACCGAGATGCCTACAGATGCAGAGATCAAAGGAAAACTGACATCTGGGGCGGAAGTCGAATACTGGAATATGCTCGGAAAGAACAAGATAGTTAGAGTGAAAGGTTAGAGCATCCACTAAGGGATGCATTCGCAAAGGTCGCTTCGATGCGTCATATCAAACAGATCAAAATCAAAGGGTCGATGACCACAAGCGACCTAGCCCAAGAAATGGGCGAAGCCGGCGTCCTAGGAGCCGGAAGATTCTCCTCGGCAGTTGAAATATGCTCAGAGTTGTTTTCCAACAAGCGATACACGAACATCTTGTCTATCGCAGGACCACTTGTTCCTGCTGGACTTAGACAGATTATTCGAGATCTAATACACGACCGGATGATAGACGCCATCGTAACTACTGGAGCGAATATTACACATGACCTAATCGAGGCCGTAGGTTATCATCACACTGTTGGAACATCTTCAGCAAACGATATGAAACTCAAGAGAAAAAATATTGGCAGAATATATGACATCTACATTAGTCAAAGAGCCTATCAGAGACTTGAGAAAGAAGCCTACAGAATTCTCGCGGACATAGATCAGGAGAAACGAAAAAATATTTCAACATATGAGTTACTCTGGGAATTTGGCAAAAGAATTCACGACGACACTTCTATCGTTCGAACCGCCCAGCGAAGAACCGTTCCAATCTTCTGTCCTGGAATTTTCGATTCGATGCTTGGAATGAATCTGTGGACCTTCAGCCAGACAAACACACTTAGGATAAATCCATTCTTAGATTTCAGCAAACTCGTGGACATGTCTTACGAAGCCGACAAGGTCGGTGTAATAATCTTGGGTGGAGGCGTTCCAAAACATCATGTTCTGGCCGCAAATATTTTGCGTGGTGGAGTTGACGCCGCTATTCAAGTTACACTTGACCGACCAGAAGCCGGTGGGTTAAGTGGAGCCCCACTTGAGGAAGCCATAAGCTGGAACAAGATAGCGAACAAGGGAAGTCTTGCGACAGTAATAGGCGACGCGACAATCATCTTCCCAATGATAGTTCTTGCAGCTCTGCAGAGAAAATCAAAGAAACGATCCTCTTCCGACTAAGTCGATCCATTCAAATGGGTTGCAGCAGGCTCTTACGAATATGTACAGGTCACATGAGGAACAAGAAGTAGGACTTGGATTTCGAAGAAGGCGGGTTTCTGTCAAGGCAGGGAATACTCTACTGATCTCCGGTCCAGCGTCATTTAGACTAATTGATGGAAAGGTGAACATCCTTTCCTCTCCTGTACAGAAAGGACGTGAGATTAGCGTAAGAGAGGGGAGGCAACTTCCGGTAGAATCCTTGGAGAACTCCCTACTAGATTGCCTCGTTTCAGATTCTGCCACATGCATAGAGATAGAGGGAAGCGCTTTTCCTGGTTCTTGGATAGAAACAATGGAGACGATTTTAGAAGCAAAAGCTGGGAAGGCCGTCGTCATCGGTAACGTCGATTCTGGCAAGAGCACTTTCTGCACAATCTTGGCTAACCTCGCTTTAAACGCTGGAATGAAGATTGCGATTCTTGATGCCGATCTCGGCCAATCAGATATTGGTCCGCCTAGCACTATTGGCATGGGGAGAGTTCAGAAGAACGTCCTGAGCCTGTCAGAAGTTGATTCGGATCTTCTGTACTTTGCAGGGTACATTAGTCCTGCGCCAATCACTGACAAGGTATTACGGGGGATCAAGAGCCTCCTCAATTACACCAAGAACGTCGATGCCTTGGTGGTGAATACGGACGGTTGGGTTCTGGACGATCAGGCGATCATTTACAAGAAATGTCTGATAGATTCGATTGAGCCGGACTTTGTCGTTGGAATAGGCAATCAGAACGAGGTCAGGCCAATTCTCGAATTGATCAAGCAGACATCCTTTCACATAGACTCTCCACCCATCATTCTAAGACGCACGAGAGAACAGAGGAAAGAGCTCAGAGAGTATGGATACAGGAAGCACTTGGCCAACGGAAGAGTGGTGAAGGTTAGTATTGACAGGGTTCAACTCTCATACAGTAACGGCATGGCAGTGAAGCCTAGCGATATTAATGGGTTACCAGTCAATGCAATTCTGGGTATGCTTGACGATAATGATTGGCTCTTGGGAATAGGAGTCTTGTTACAAATCGATTTGCAGGGCAAAGCTCTGAAGGTGTTTTCGCCCATCACTCGAGGCTTTTCCAAAGTCGAGGTTGGAGCAGTAAAATTGAACGAACACGGAACCGAGTTATCCTATCTCGAATGACAACCGAAGTATCATGTTAACTAGATTCCGACAAATAGTCTGTCCGCAAGAAATGTCGGAAGCCCCCTTTGGACTATCCTACTGGCGGCAGAATCGATATCGTATGGAATTCTCTCTATTGTACAGTCGATTTTCCCATCAGAGATTTCTACTGTAGCGTAGCTTGAACGTGGGTCTCCGTCTCTGGGTTGACCGATACTTCCTGGATTGATCAATGTTCCAGATGGGGTAGATGAATGGAATGGTATATGCGTGTGACCTAAGAGCAGCAAGTTTGCATTGGCTTCTTCAACTAAAGCTTGAAAGACGAATTGCGGCGCTCCTGGATAGACGTACTCGTTTAGAGGGTCGCTGGGACTGCCATGATAAGAGGCGACAACAATATTGTTGATGGTCTCGGTTGAGTGGTACGGCAGTCTTGAGAGGAAGGCAAGGTTTTCCCGTTTCAGCTCTTGACGTGTCCATTCAATTGCCCTTGCGGCGTGGGTGACGAAGTTGGATGTATCGCCTGTAACGGACGCGTAGTCATGATTTCCCGCGACGATAATTTTCGGGTTGAGTTGGTGGATTTCCTCCACAACCTCGTTTGGTTGTGCGCCGTATCCAACCAAGTCGCCCAGGCATACTAGAGCATCATAGTAACGAATCGCCTTAAGCGTCGCCCTGAGAGCCTCATAATTCGCGTGTATATCTGAGATTATAGCGAGTCTCAAAGGGTGTATGACTTCCGTCGTGATCAACACTGTTTTAATAAGCTCATTTCTGAATTTGAATTTAGACGGTATTGAAAGTTGAGCTTTGAAGAAGCCGAGCTCAAGCGAGATGGGCTCCTATTAAAGATCAGTTTCCTTGAAATGGAGAACGCTGCCCTGGCCTTTTTCTATGAGGGAAGAATCGCCTTGGGAACACTGGCTGTGGCGCTTCCGGGATCGAGCGAGGTCAAGGCTGGGACGTCTTCCATACTTCTTGGAGGACGTTATCTACTCGCTAGCAGGGCGTTGGCAGAGAGAGTTACTGCTACCCTTGGAAAGATGAGTCTGGTTTCAGTGCGAACAACATTGCCAGAGGGGGAAGCTCTTAGATCGTTCACCAATTTGTTCGAGAATGTTCTCTCAAGAAGATCGAACACTTCAGGCTGATGAATATAGGAGATGGTTTGGTAAGTCTAGTATGATATCTTCGTTTCGGCAGGTAGATTTCCTAAAACCTCTCTTGAAGATTGGGTCACTCTGTCTCTGTTCGGCTCATCTGTGTAGACTCGAATTATGTTCATGATGACTCGAAGGACATCGATGACTCGGGAAACTTCTGCTAGTCTTTTTGGTGTCTTCTCTCTGGTTCGTGATTCGTCATAGATAGGTACCTCCATCGGTTCCGCTCCAATAGAGTGAGAGTATGGGACTGAAGGTAGTGATGGTACGTCTATTATGACTCTATTTGGATCAATTTTCGCTCTTCGCGCTATCTCAGTCTCGATCTGGTGACGGACAGCTTCATTGGTAAATAGGCTGGTTACGGTCTCATCTCTTGTGAAGAATGTTTTTTCAAAGGCGCATTTTAAGAGTCGTCGCGCTTCGATATCTTGCAGGATTGATTTCGAATTGTCACATCTCTTGAGCATCGACCATACGGTATAGTCGTCTAGACGGAGATAGTCGTCTGGAGATTTGAATTCGATGGCTCCGATTTCGTCCTTGGCCAGTTCCAAGGCTTTCACCAACATTATTTGCACTGCACGTGAGGCACGATGGAAGTAAATCGCTCTGAAAGATTCTAGCCTAGCCAGAAGAAAAGTCTCAAGGGTTGGAAGGGCTGTTACGCCTACAGCTAGGTTTCCTTCGTACACGCCCATGGTGTATATTAGTCTGAAAACATCGGCTTGACCGTACCCCGCGCCTGTATGATATGAGTCTCTTGGGATAAAATCCATCTTGTCGACATCGACCGTGCTTGAAATTATCTGGTCGAAAAATGGCTTCTCTTTATTGTGAAGTTTTCCTACGGATAACCTCGCCAAATCAGCGGAGTTGAAGCCCTCCTCCTCAAGGGCGTCCTTAATCTTGGAACTGCGTATGATCCAAGAAGTCATATCCTCATGCGTCTTGTCATGATGCCTGATCAAGAATTGATCGAAGACATGAGAGAAAGGTCCGTGGCCGACGTCGTGCAGTAAAGCGGCTATTTTTAGCTCTTTTACATCTTCGTTGCTAAGGCCGACCGGTAGAGTTTCGGCCAAGACCCCTGCGAGGTACATCGTTCCCAACGCATGTTCAAATCTAGTGTGATTCGCCGCAGGGTAAACGTACTCCGCCCCAGAAAGCTGTCTGATCCTCCTCAACCTTTGAACCGGTTCCGTGTCGATTACACGCTTCTCTGCCTCTGTCAAACGGATGTAGCCGTACAACGGGTCTTTGATGAAACCCCAATAAGAAGAGTTTTCCACTTTCCGTGTCATAGATCTCCCTCACGTAGGGATTTGGAGAAATAGATTCGATACATATCCGAAGACTAACTCAAACTATCTAGCTTTGGAGAGTATAACATTTCTCTTGCGATGAACGGTAGAACGTGTGCCCTAATTATACACGACTTATAACTATTGGAGTATCGTACTAGTAATCTGTGCAATAAGTTGAATCCAACACGACAAATGTTGAAAGGCGTCTTCATAGTTCTGGAAGGCATCGACGGATGCGGCAAGACGTTCCACTCAAAAGCTCTCAAAGAGGAGCTTCGGGAACAAGGTTTCAACGCGGTATACACCGCAGAGCCCTCAGGTAGCACTGTGGGCAAGTTCATTCAAACGACACTTGTAACCGAGAAGATTTCGCCCGAGGTTGAAGCATTGCTCTTCGCAGCAGATCGGTGTGAGCATTTAAAGAGGGAGATCTTACCAAGCCTTGAAAGTGGCAAGGTAGTGGTTTGCGACCGGTATTTGTATTCCTCACTAGCCTATCAAGGAGCTCAAGGTGTTGACGTAAACTGGATAAAGACAATTAACGCGTTTGCAGTGAAGCCTGATATTGCATTTTGTTTGGATATCCCGCCTGATGTTGCTCTGGGCAGGATTAAACGAAAGAGAACAGTTCTGGAAAGACTCGACCTTCAGGAGAAGGTTCGAGGAAGGTATCTTGAACTTGTTCGAAACAGTGAACTCGTCCTTGTTGACTCGAATAGACCGATTGAACAAGTAAAAGCTGACATCATTAAGTTAGCTGTCCGCAAATTGGCCCTGTCTCAATAGGCACTAGACCGCTTTATCAATAGACTATGTCACTAGATTCAAATACAAAGGCTCAGGACTGTGACGAATTCTATACAGGTTCATTTGATTGTTTACGGTAATTAGAAAGGTCGGTCGAAGTACTGACTTAGGTTCCTGAAATGGTGAGAATGATAAGATACTTGAGGCAAAGATGTAACATATGTTGTAGGAACTCCAACTTGGAGTGCCTGATTTGTCTCTAACTAGAGTTGAGAAAGCATACATCGCAGGAATTATTGATGGCGAAGGCTGCATATACGTAAAGGAAGTACCTACGAGAGGAAGGACGACCATCAAGACAGTCTTAGTAGTAAATCTAACCAGTCTCAACCTCATTCGCTGGCTTCAGTCGAAAACAAAGATGGGAAACGTAAATCCCAGTACATATGGCATCAATGAAAAGCGGAGAAGAGAAAAGGGTCATAAGAAATCAAGAAGATGGGAAGTTTCGGGAAAGGAATTTACGACTCTGCTCAAAGCAGTGTTCCCATACCTTCGCATAAAGGGGAAACAAGCAAAGCTTGCCTTAGAATTGAAGGATTTGCAGGCCAAGTCGAATGCAGGCATGAAATACGACAAGGTTCGACAGGACGAGATTGTGAAGAAGATTAAGAACCTGAATAGAAGAGGCGAAAAACGAGCGAGTTAGAACAAACATCTAACGTTTTTCTTAGGTCTTCTATGGTTTTCCGCAGATTTGTAACTTCAGTGGCAAGTGCGTCAACAAGAAAATACTTACGATATGTAGAAAAAGAGAAAAAGAGTAAAAAGATATCGATTTTGATCTTCTTACTCTAGTAGGGTTCCTTCGTACATCAGATGCATCAATTCTTTGGTATTCTCTAGTGTTAGTTTTCTTGGGTTGAATCTTGGAAGACCGTAAACGTGTTGTCGGTCTTTGAAGATGTACTCAGCGAACTCGTCCAGTTCCTTGCTTGGAATATTCCATTGCTTCAGGTTTGTCGGTAGCTCCATATCTTCCATGAGGGTCTTTACCGCATGAATGAAAGCGAATCCAGCTTCGCGTTGTGATAAACCGTAGACTTCGTCTCCCAAGACCTGTTTTGACACATACGCAAGCTTCTCTGTGCATGAGGGTAGATTGAACTGGAGTATGTATGGTAGTACTACTCCGCAGGCTGCGCCGTGGGGAACGTTCCATCTCGGTCCGAGAGCTTCTGAAATGCAGTGACCAAGGATTGCTGGACCTCCTATCCATGGATAGGCGATCACGATTCCGCCGAGTGTGGCAGCAGCTGACATGTTCCATCTGGCTTCCAGATCATCACCAGCATGGAACGCTCTTCTAGCATATTTGAAGACGAGTTTTGTGGCTTCAAGCGCTTGGGCATCCGACAAGGGATTAGCTTCTCTGTCTATCAGGCCTTCAACATTGTGGCTCATGGCGTCCAGCGCGCTTCCAGCCGTCTGTTTTGGTGGGCATGTAATCGCCATTAGGGGGTCAACGATAGCTACGTCAGCGAAAACGTTGCTGTTTGCAGCCCAAGTCTTGTACAAGCCTTCGACTACGACTGCGGCGTTTGAGGTTTCGCTTCCTGTTCCAGATGTGGTTGGAATCAGTATCTTAGGCTTCGATGGCGCTTTGGTCTTGTCTTCGAGTGGGTTAACATATACCATTGGATCGCCCGGGTTAGTAAGAGAGATAGCCGTCATCTTTGCGGTGTCCATTACGGCGCCTCCACCTACCCCTACGACTACATCGTACTTTCCTTCTCTACCCCATTTGACGGCAGTCCTTAGGCTCTCTGCAGTTGGTTCAGCTGCAAGATTGTCGTATACACTGACATTGAGATTCTCTTTCTTTAGAAGGTCTATAACTGTGTCAGCCATTCCAGCTTTCTTGACACCCTTATCCGTCATTACGGCTATGTTCTTGCCGCCTAATCGCTTCGCTTCTGATCCGACAAATTGTTCCACAGCTCCTGTGGCGAATATTATCCGCTTTGGTTGATCGAATAATGCAACTCTAGCTACAGCGAGTCTCGTTTCGTGTCCTTTCAAACTCATTTCTTATCTCCTCTCTATCTTGTGCGTATCTGAATGGCCGATTTGTCCGTATTTAAGACTTTGTTGCTCTACTTATTCTGCTATCTGCAAATGCCTCTCTCGACTCCGTAATTGACGAAAGACTTGAGTGGGAGAAGCAGTGGCGTTTCGAGTGTGCCCCGATGATTGTTGGAACAAGATAGTGGCTGTAATGATACATGTTCAAACTTGGGAAACAAAAAAAGGGTTGGTGGCTTAGCCGCCACTCATGGCTGTCATAAGGTCAACCATGTCGCCTTCTTTCAGTCTCGTTTCAAGACCATCGATGAATCTGTTGTGTCTGCCGTTGACTAGAATAGTTACGTTTGGAAGGGGCCTGTTTGTTATAGTGTCTAACATTAGTTTCTTGAACTCGGTTCCTTCTTCCGTGGCTATTTTTTCGATCAGTTCACGTAGTGTTGAGTTCTCATGCATATCTTCCGATAACGCAGATTTTCCCGATGTGTCTCTTAGGCGATCGAACAGTCTCACTTTGATTTGCATAGGCGTTCTTGACGTTTACTTCTTGAGGTCTTTCACGATGTTTCCTAAGTCTAGCTCTGTTAGCTTTTCCTTTGTTGGTATCCCGTTCTTGTCCCAGCCTCTCGATTCATAATACCAGTCCAGTAGCTTGTTGAAATCTTCATCTGTAATCTTGTGGCCTTTCGCGGGACCTGAGGGTAACGGTTCTTTGAATCGTTTTGGCAGTGACGAGTCGGCTTTTCTGTTGATTCCCTCTCTGACATTGAACATTCTTATGACGTTCCAGATTCTTTCTCCGTATTTCAGCATCTCGTTATAGTCGATCTTCCAACCTGTTGCCGCTGAGAGTAACGCAGCGTATGTGTCATTCTGTATGCCTGATCTGCTGAACTCGCAGACGGTCAGTGAGTATAGTGCGCTCAGGTGATCCTGCTCCCATTTCACGCATTGAGACTTCTTAGGTTCAATTGACAGTCTGTCAAATGGTCCACCGAACGGCCACGAGTATCCACCTATCTCGTAGGCAGGCATCCATCCTCTCTGGTGGTCGCATCCTCTGTCAGAGCATGCGAGTGCTATCGCCTGTCCAGGCGATCCCCTAGGTGGCCAGGCCGGAGTCTCCATTTTCTTTATGTGAATAGCAAATTCTTCTGAACCCTTGCCGATTGCTTTGGACGCTCTAGCTACTCCTTCACCCAGAATTCGTCCAATACCTCTCCTCTCTCCAATCATTTTCACCAGTTCGATCTGTGCTCTCCAGTTTCCAAACTTCGCGTCTAAGCCGCTGAGATCCTTTTTCTTCAGGATCCCCTTTTCGTAGCATTCCATAGTCCATCCAATGACGTTGCCTGTGCTTATGGAGTCCAGTCCATATTTATCGCAGAGTGCAGTAGAGTAGGCTACAGCCTCTAGAAAGTCTATTCCACAATTCGAACCCATCAAGCCTGTTGTCTCGTACTCTATTATGTCGGTCTCGGTTCCAACCCATGGTCCTCTTCGGATCCTTCCAATCTTTGTACAGTGAATTGGGCACGCGAAGCAACCGTACTCTCTCGTCCAGAGGTATTTCCTTTGGCTTACATCGTCTAGAGAGCTCGCGGCCTTGTCGTACACTCCATCGTAGAAGTTCCGGGTGGGATAGAGGCCTTGGCTGTTTGCAAATCCTACGAAGGCGGGTGTTCCCCCCTTCCTATAGGTTAACGAATCGTTGCTTTTCTCTATCTCTTCACGGGATTTCCAGTAGGCTTCGTCGAAAGCCTTCGGGTCAGCCAACTCAACTTTTCCGGTTCCTCTAACCGCCACGGCCTTCAGGTTCTTTGAGCCCATGACGGCGCCGGTTCCACATCTTCCAGCCTGTCTATGTGGACTGGAGTCGACAGTGGCGAATCGAACTCGTTTTTCACCTGCGGGTCCGATGCATGCAGCCTTAACCGATTTGTCCCCAAGCTCTTCTAGAATCCTTTCCTGGGTTTGATATGTGTCTAAGCCCCAAATTCCCTTCGCAGACCTAAGTTCAACATTGTCGTCGTCTATCCAGAGGTAGACGGGTTTAGGTGCTTTCCCCTTGATCACAACTATGTCGTATCCCGCGAACTTCAGCTCCGGCGAAAAGTCTCCACCAGCATACGAATCTGAGAAGAAACCTGTCAATGGAGATTTTGTGACTATACAGTATCTATTGGTTGGTGTCATTGTTCCCGTAAGTGGGCCCGTACAAAAGATCACGGGGTTCTGAGGGCTGAATGGATCTAACTTCGGGGGAACCATGTCGTAGAGAAGTTTTGCTCCGAAACCTTTTCCACCTAGGTACGTTTTCGCGAAGTTCATGTCAAGATCTTGTTTCTTGACTCCCTTCCTCTTTGTCAGGTCTACATGCAGAATTTTGCCAGCGTAACTATTTGCCAATTCATTTCGCCTCCCTATTTCATCTCCAACGCTTTAGTTGGGCAATACTTCACGCATTGCGGGTCGCCGAAACATAAATCGCATTTCACCGCTTTATGAACTCCCTCGTCAAATTGAATCGCGTTTACAGGGCATGCCACTACACAGTTTCGGCATCCAATACATTTCTCAGGAATAATTAGAACCGCATTTGTCTTCTCGTCTCTTCTGAAAGCGTCTACGGGACAGGATCGCCAACATGGTGGATCCTCACACTGCTCGCAAATGTTGGGCTGTGCTCTCAGTCCATTCGACTCCGTCGTCACCTGAACATGCGAAAGCCTCGGCACATAGGCATTGAACTTCACCATAGAACAAGCAAGTTCGCATGTGCGACAACCCGTACACAGATCAAAGTAAGGAACTATAGCTTTTCTCAAAATGACTACTCCTCCAGCTCTTGTAAAAGCGTCACTTTAGCGCTTTAAGCTTGTGCATGGGAGGCCTCTTTCTGCCTCCCCTTAGGCTTACCTTCTAAGGCATCCAGATTCCCCGGATGACTTGAATTACCCGCCCTTTCCAGGTCAGTTTCTACCTAGCTGGCGAGTGACAGTCGAATGACTTTATGACGTCTTCGAAGATTCTTTCTTGTTCGATTGGATAGTCGGACTCTTCATAGAGTATCATACATCTGTCAGACTCGGGGCAATGTAGCAAGAGGAATCGAATGATGCAGTCCGCTATATTCTGTTTCAAGAGACCTCCACGTTTGTAGTACTTGACTATGAGATTGTAGAATATTGTTTCATGTCCGTTGACTTGGGAAACCTTATGGTCGATTATCTCAAACGACTTTACTTGCTTGCCTTTCGCCAATTGTTTAATTGTTTCTTTTGCTTGGGCTTCAACGGAGGAGTACTTTTTTCTCACGTTTTCAAGAGGTCTCCAAGAAAGTACTATTCTCCATTCTCTTCCATCATCTTTCATTGGAGCAAACGCGACGTCTCCCCTCAGTCGCTGCACGTCAGAAAGAAAGTACACTTTCCAGTCTTCGAGGTAGTTAATCTTGATCCGATAAATAGCGAGATCTTCAAACAATTAAGAACTCTTCCTGATTTGATTATGTTATCTCCTTGATTGTGCGTGCTGACTTATTTCAACTCTATTCGGTCTATGACTTGCTGCGTTAGCTATTTCTAGCTTTCACCTCGACACCCATTCGAGACTTGCTTCAGACTAGCGGACCGATGGATAGCCTGTACGAAACCTAAATATCATAGACCGATCCATACCGCATTAACTAGTTCTATGGTGATTCTTTGCCACTTTTCGGCGGAAAGGAGAAACCGAAAGAAAAGAAGACTAGGATATTCTTTGCGACCGATGTTCATGGTTCTGAACCAACTTTCAAGAAATTCGTTAATGCAGGCAAAGTCTACGGTGCAGATGTCCTAGTGTTAGGCGGAGATATAACGGGCAAGATGATAACTCCGATAGTCAAGCAGCCAGACGGCAGTTACGTAAGCCACTTTCTGGAACAGAAACAGGTTGTGAAGACAGATGAGGAACTGAAAGCGCTAGAGAAGAGAATACTCACTACGGGGGCTTACACCACGCTCATGGAACAAAAGGAATATGAAGCGATTTCAGGTGATGAGAAAAAGCTTGATGGTTTATTCAAGCAATTGATGCGCGAAAGATTGTTGAAATGGATTGACCTAGCGAATGAACGTTTGAAGGATACACATATAATGTGTTACATAACCGGTGGAAATGACGATGCTCAAGAGGTCGTCGATCTCATTAAGGATACTGACCATGTAAGAAATCCTGACAACAAGGTTGTCTACGTCGACGACATACATGAGATGGCTAGTCTAGGATGGGGGAACCCAACTCCTTGGAAGACTCCTAGAGAGTGTAGTGACGAGGAAATTGGAGAGAGAGTGGAGAAGTTGATTGCGAATGTCAAGGACATGAAGAATACTGTCTTCAATTTTCACATTCCCCCTAAGGATTCTGAACTGGATGATGCCCCACAGCTGGACACATCCGTCTATCCTCCACAACCAATTTACAAAGCAGGGCAGATCCTTACTTATGGTGCTGGTAGCCAATCGATCAGAAACGCGATAGTGAAACACCAGCCCCTACTGGGGCTTCATGGACATATTCATGAATCCAAAGGTGCAAGAAAGATTGGGGGAACCCTCTGTCTCAACCCGGGAAGCGAATATGGAGAGTCTATCCTACGAGGCGCGATAGTGGACGTTGCAGATAACAAAGTAGTAAATTACCAATTTGTGTCTGGCTGACCGCTACACAGTTCACGATTTCATTACCAAGAAACTATATGGGGTTTAGGGGGCAAAAGCGGCCCACGCGAGGATTATTACCCACATAATTATCGAGAAGATTGCCATTCCTTTGTCTTCTCTATCCACTTCTGTCACCTCCAACATTTTCAGTTTTTTCTTGGTCCCAAAAAAAGGGGGGGTTTGAAGGCTTAGTCGGGTGGAACGAGTTTGAACGATAGGCTCAGGTCTATTCCTTGTCTCTTTCTGTGCCACCGCCAATAGACTGCCCAGATGAGGCCTAGAATGTAGAAGAAGAATACGAAGATCATTGATTGTGGATTGATTCCAAGCGCAGGAACCGTCAGCCAGTAGTATATCATTGTAATATTGAAGACTACACTAATCAAACCCGTGATCGTGATGAGAGGAATTGGCCCCAATTTGTATTTGGCCGCGGGAGAAGCCTCGTATATGGCTTTGCCCCTCCACGGCATCACGGCTCCCGCGAGAGAAGTGACGGTGTAAGGAATGCATCCGCTAGATAGAGCCGCTGGTAGAAATACCGGTGCTACGTTTGGCATGTACGATGATAGATATATCTGAATGACCGCGCATGCGCAAGCGAGCCAGATGACGTACACGGGTGTATGCCATCTGCTATGCACGATCGTGAACTTGTCTGGGAGGCCTCTGTCGAACGCCATCGCGAAGAACATTCTGACCGGTCCGACCATTGTGTTGTAGTAGACTTGGTACGCGTTGGCGAGTAGTCCTATCATAATCAAGAAGAGTGCCGCCATAACTCCGGTTCCTAACGTCGCGTCACTGGCTGCCACGTACATTCCCAAGTTTATGCTTGATATCGGGATGGTCCATTGGCCTGAGTAGAGCGCTGCTCCAGCACACTTGATGAAGGTAGGGTCAACCGCATTCGAGAAGATGAGCCATACAACGAGCCACGCGATCGCTGTTGCCCAACCTGAACCGTTCATGACGAAGTTCTGAACTCTAAGGTTTCCAGCACCCTTTATTTCACCGCTCAGTTGCGCGCTCCAGAATGCCCATCCTAACAGGCTCCAGATCATAGCCATTAATCCGATTTGGTCATACCAGCTGAATCCGGGATTGGGATTGTATCCACCTGCGATTGCTGTGTTTATGATTGTATGATAGTAGTCAGGGTCGGAGACAAATCTTGCAGCAAATCCGTTGAAGTTCTGTGCAAATGAAGTTGGGTTTGTGCCAAGGAAAATGATGATGTACGCGGCCATCCCTATTGTTGCGGCATACATCAACCATCGTTGAATTGACGCGAACAGTTTTATTGGGAGTGAGAGTTGCCAGCCCATCAAGAAAAGAAGGATTATTCCAATGATGAAGTAGCCTTTGGGCGTGATCACCCACTTTCCAAACTCAAGTAGGCTTGCATTCTTCCATGCTTCACCAGCAACAACGAAGAATGGGTTCATGCCCAAGTTTGTCGCAAACCAGTAGCCCCAGACATCCCAGTAGATTAGATACCAGAAGTCTCCAATCACTATGGGGAACGCGATCCACGGGCTCAAGAATCTGCTTTGAGCGATCCAGTCAACTCCGCTACGGGGAAGGGCGCTTACTATGAACATGTAGGTTGTCCACATGGACATCCCAAGCGCAGCTGTCATGAGTATTGCGATGCTTTGGTCTCCACCTGGAAACGCGAAGGGGTTAAATGGTAAGTTGTATGCGGCGACAGACAGCCAGCCCATAGTTAGACAGTTGTATATCCAAGCGTCTATTGGTGGAACTGTTCTTACTAAGCCACTTGCTTTCCTTATGAAAGTACCTTCAGTTGCCATGTCTTTTTCCCAATAATTAACTTGAAGGTTGGTATTTATGACTTGGCATAGGGATTCGTTACGCTGCCCTGAGAGACTCGATCTTTAAGCTTGCGTCATACCCGGCTTTTAGCTGGCGATCCAATTCCTTTGCTATCATCATTATCAGCTCATCCGGATTCAGCCTTCTTATCCCCTTCTCATGAAATAAGTAAACCTCCATCGAATACTCGGAGGCTATGAAACGAACCAGGTAGCTATCCATTCTGACTGGATGTCTTTCATGATCCTTAACTAGATATCTCGCCACAATTAGAAAATCGAAAATCGATAATGCGCCTTGCTTGGCGATTGTCTCGTTCGTCAGCCGTTCTTCATAACTGTCCAAGTATTTGAAGTAGTTTTCATTCGCGACCCCTACTTCGAAGGCGATTTGGCCATCGAAATACCCTTCTCGATCGGCTAGGCTGATTGTAGTGTCGAGTTGCAGCCTGTTGAATTCTCTTAGTATTTTTATCAGAACTTTTTGAATGATTATGTTTTCGGTGTTGTGCGTTAGAACGGCTCTTCCGTGAATCGTTTTCGGGAAATTCTTGTATTGGAAGCTTGATCGATCCGGTCTCCTACTCTTGAGAACTAACCCCTTAGGTCTGCGACCCCTTCTGTAGACTAGCTTTGGCTTATTCCAATCGGCCAATCGAGGTCACTTCATTGAGGCTTTGAAGTGGCTATATGGCATATATGAGCCAACCCTGTAATATTCGTCTTACGAGATACGGAACCATTAGGGATCTCCCTCTTAACCTATTTGAGAATCACTCTCTTATTCTTCTGCAAGCTATTGAGAGGGTTAAGAGGAATTGACCAACTATTTGAAAGGGGATAGGTTGGTACGCCTCACTACAGGATTGAGAGAATTCTATGACTAGAGACTTCAGAGATCTATCAGCATTTGTTGACAAAAAACAAACGGAGCCGAAGCTTGATCTATATGTGAAAGGTTCTGAGACTCAAGCCACTCCCAATGATGGAAAGGTCGTTATCATCGTTGACACCAGGGAGGCAGGTTCCCGCGTCGTGAAAGAATTGGGTCGCTACGATGCGAAGCTTGACTTAAAGACACTTGAGGTCGGCGACTTTGTACTTTCTGAGAGGGTTGTTGTTGAGCGAAAGACTTCACATGACTTTTCGACATCGATTATAGATGGTAGACTGTTCAGTCAAGCGATCAGTCTGAAGAGCTCCTATGAGAAACCACTCTTCCTAATTGAAGGGGGGACCTTGTACATGCATAGGAATATTCGCCCCGAGGCCGTGATGGGTGCTGTGTCAAGTCTTCTGATCGACTATGACATTCCCATCATCTGGACTGAGAACCCCATGGAAACGGCGTTGTTACTTTTCTCGATGGCACGAAGGGAACAGTTAACTGGGAAACGTTTACCGCGGATTAGATCTGAAAAGAAACCGCTTAGCCTTCAAGATGTGCAGAAGTATATAGTTGCTGGGCTACCTTACGTTGATACTGTTCTGGCAAAGAGGCTTCTCAAAGCGTTTGGAACGATCGAAAAAGTGTTTTTGGCGGCTGAGAGAGAGTTGCAGAGTGTCGATGGAATAGGGAAGAAGAAATCTCAGAGGATAAGAGAGGTCATTACAGCTAGGTATAAAGAGGAAGGCTCATGATGAGCCACGTAGCTTTCTAACTCTTTCGACAATCGTCAGCCATTCAGATAGAGACTGTCGTAGTTTGTTGACTTTTTCATAATCTTTCTCAATCTTTAATGCTGAGTTGATTTCGTCGATCTTCATCAACGCTGTTTGCTCAAGCTTTCCCAAAGATTGAGCGGCGATCACGTCACTCTCATCCTCAGTCGCCTTGATTACCACAACTGGTCGATTACACTTGACACACAAGAGTTCGTCCTTGATCTTGAATAATGGACTCTTACATTGGGGGCATGTTTCTGAAAGCATCGTTGCACCCGACTTGAGGAGGTCGGACATGCGTTTTACCTCGTCGCTCACATTGAAGGCCTCAACAAGAAAGATTTTAGGAGGGTTCTAATAATCCTGTTCTTGTTCCGTGGTTTCATTGAGCGGTGAGCTCCAATGTCTGGATCCAAGACGTCGAAAAGAAGAGCAGACTATGAGTCGAGAGTACAACAGGCTCTCGCAGTCTTGGGCGAAGTTTCCCAAGACACTACAACCCCTAGAAACATAAGAAGATCCGCTAAAGAGGCCATGGACGCGTTACAGGTCACACAGTACAGTATAGGCGTAAGAGCTTCCAACGCCATAGCCATACTAGACGAGATCTCACAGGACCCCAATATGCCACCTTACACGAGAGTCAAACTCTGGAACGTCGTAAGCTTTCTAGAAGCGATAAAGGATTAAGCTCTTGGGAAAGTATCTGCTGTACGGCTTTTTTTGATCATCATGCTTGTGACCTATGGTATCTCGTTTGATTGTGCAATAGTCAAGTTGTTTTACCGTACTGCTGAAGTATTGGATAGAATAGGCGAGCTAGGTCTGCGAAACCGCTATGACCCGAGCCTGGTCGCATGTGTCCTCACATCTATCGGAAACGTTCTCAAGGGCTTCTAGAAAGAAGGCTAGAAGGACTATTGCACCGATCCTCACATTGGGGTCATTGATCTTGTTCAGTTCTCCCCTAGCGGTTCTGTGTATACCATCAACTTCTTCCTCGAATCTTTCAACGCGGTCGGCCGCATCGAGTGAAGCCTGTGTCTGCTTGGCCGTCAGTTTCTCTATGCAATCTACTACACTTGTGGCGCAATCTTTGACGACTTTTGACATTCTGACGACTAGTCTGCGGAGGACTTCGGGCAAGGTGTCGAATCGAAATTGTGTCAGTATGTGTGCTGACTCCAGCGCCCAGTCTGAGATCCAGTCAATTTGTCTTACTAAGCGCATAAGGCTAGTTCTTTCATATCCGGGTAGATTCGACTTAGCTAGTTCTTCTATTATGGATTTCCTGAGAACGTCGCCCTCATGCTCTTTGTCTTCAAGCCTCTTCGTGGCAGCCTCAGCCTCAGTGTTTCTACCCTCTGAAGCGGCTTCAATACACTTTGTTAGTTCGTCGACGGATTGAAGCGCTATCGTCGATTGGCGTTCAATCATCTCTATGGCTTTGATTCGGCGTCGCGCTAGGAACCAGCTTTCAAACTTGTCTGACATTTTAACTCTCACTATCCCGTGGATAACTCGCTTTCTAGGCCTCCCGTTGGATGCGGAAAAGTTAGTATCTTGTCCTTTTGAAACTTTGTTATTGTCTCGTCGCCAACATCTAATTCAACATCTTGACCGAGCCATGGCATTCGAGCAGTGACTTTGAGACCATTATCAAGCTCTAATTCGAATCGGGTGGCATCCCCGAGGAAAGCCTTGTCAACTATCCTGCCTCCCCATCCCTCCGGCGCTTTTTCTGGCTTGCTCACTTGTACAAACTGAGGTCTAATAGCAACAATAACGTCTTTCGGTATATCTCGCCACGGTATTTCTAGCCGTTCTCCTTGAACGTCAAGTGTCATGCCTTCATTCGCGGTCGTCGTTACTGTGCCTCTCAGGAAATTCGCTTCTCCAAGGAAGTTCGCTGTAAATATCTTCTGGGGATTGAGGTAGAGATCTTGTGGTTTCCCAACTTCAACAACAGATCCTGACCTCATAATCACCAATCTATCAGAGATTGACATGGCTTCCTCTTGGTCGTGAGTCACATGAATGGCTGTTAGACCGAGTTCCTTGGCGAGTCTTCTTAATTCCACACGCAGGTTCAATCTCACGCTTGCATCCAGCGATCCAAGAGGCTCATCTAATAGAAGTAGTGAAGGGGCAGATCCTATTGCGCGAGCCAAACCAAGTTTCTGTTTAGCACCACCGCTAAGCTCGTTTGGCCGAGCTTCCGATCGCTCACTGAGCTTGACCATCTCAAGTGTCTCGTTTGCTATGTTTCGGATACGACGATTTGAAAAACCTTTGACACGAGGTCCATAACTTGCATTCTCCTTTACGTTCATGTGCGGGAAGAGAGCGTAATCCTGAAACACGTACCCGATGTTCCTCTCTTCGGGCGGAACGCCTATCAAGGGGCGACCGTCAACCGAGATTTCTCCCTCGTCTGGTTCGATTATTCCTGCAATGCATCTAAGAAGAGTTGTTTTCCCGCATCCGCTTGGACCTATGATCGAAACATATTCGCCATCGTATACGTCCAGTGAGACATGATCAAGAGCGGTTAGCCCTGGATATCGTTTGCTGACATCCCTCACTGTGACATGTGGCAACTAGAATGCCTCCAAATCATTTGCCAACCCAAGTGGCGGAGAAGAAAAGAGTTTGCAATCCTCTGGGTTCATGATCACGAACACTCTGTCATCAATCTCAAACGGCAAACGACTATCAGCGACTAAAGACGCAGGAATCTTAGATATCACTGTCTCCCTGTTATCGAGAACAGCACCGTACTCAACAAAGGATCCGAGGAAACTCACATTCTTGACTCGCGCTGGGACGCCGTTCTCTTTCGCGTTTGCATGGCTTGTGAGTGTTGTGGCCTCTCGTCTCACCGTGACAATCACAGATTCGCCACGATGATAGGATCGATCGACCACACGAATTCGAATACCTTCGCTAAGCTCAACTATCGATGCGGCACGTTCCGTCTTAGCGACAACTCCAGGTAAGAAGTTTGATCCACCGACGAAGTTGGCTACGAAGATCGAAGTTGGATCTTGATATATATGGAAGGGTGATCCGATCTGTTGGACTGTGCCGTCCTTAAGAACCACAATGGTATCAGCAATCGTCATAGCCTCTTCCTGATCATGCGTTACGTGAATAACCGTCAAGCTAAGATTTTTCATCATTCTTCTAAGTTCGATTCGTAGCTCCATTCGTAGGCGAGCATCCAGTGCACCGAGCGGTTCATCGAGAAGAAGAAGACTCGCACCTGAGGCAATTCCCCTCGCAAGAGCAACCCTCTGCTGCATTCCACCACTAAGTTCATGGGGCAAAGCGCCTTCCCTACTCGCGAGTTTTACCATTCGCAGCACTT
>Ga0315280_10004215_pt1 | contig 21454 bp, 22 predicted proteins | sample YL17G06_40_MG_FD_203697 | JGI IMG/M metagenome (GOLD analysis project Ga0315280, IMG submission 203697) | Sediment microbial communities from Yellowstone Lake, YNP, Wyoming, USA - YL17G06_40 | ecosystem: Environmental > Aquatic > Freshwater > Lake > Sediment | place: USA: Wyoming | collected...
CACAGTTCAAGCATTTGAATAGTCGCCCTTTACTCTCAATATTTTCTGAGCCACACCTTATGCATCTGCTTGAAGTCTTGTATTCGCTGACTCCTTTCACTCTTATGCCATATTCTTGAGCTGTATGCTTCAGTCTTTGAACGAGGTAGTTGAAGCTCCAGAAGTTATGAATCATCGAGTTGCTCTTCTCGCCTTTGCTATTGTCCTCTCTGATGCCTGTTAGGTCACCAATAATGATCTTTGAGGTGCCAAGTTCGTAGAGGTCTCTGACAACATTTCGCATCATTGTGTTGATGGCTTGTCTGAATCTCCGTTGCCTTCTGTGGTAGGTTGCTTCATTCCACGATTTAGCGCAGTCAGCAGCTCTCTCCCATAGTATCCTCTCTTGCTCAACTGTTGGAGCAAGGATGAAGGTGTTGGTTCTCTGCATGAAACTACCAGTATTATTATTGGGTACCAGACATTTAAGTCTCAAATGTCTTCTCTGGTGCCCAATTCATCTACACGGCTGAAGCCGGTAGCTTTCTTGGGCTCTTCATGTAATCTCAAACTTGGTGCTTCTACATGCTGGTGTCCTGAAGTCTGAGACGGTAGACCTCGGCGTCTTCACCGTCCTCATAGTAACCTCTGATGTTGCCGGCCACCTTAAGACCGAGACTCTCATAGAACGCCCTGGCAGCAATATTGCTTCTCCTCACTTCAAGAACAACATCTTTAACTTCTTTAGACTTGAGAATCTCAAAGAGTCTATACATCAATCTTGAACCTAAATGTCTTCTCCTCCAATCCTCCCTAACGGCTATCGAGAGAATGTGGGCCTGACCATGATATGTCTCAGCGACTACGTAGCCTAGAATCTGGCTCTCCTTCTCAGCCACAAGAAAAGTGTCTGGACATTTTCTGGAGAGCTCCATGAGAAAGCTTCTGGAGAAGGGATTTGGAAAGCTTGAACTCTCAATCATGCAGACCCCATCGATGTGTTGTGGCTGAAAACAGGTGATCCTGACTGAAGCTTGATCAGCCTCTGCTTCATCAGAGTTTTCCATATCTGTGAGCCCAACCCCTGAAGTGACGGTTGAGGCCAGCCTCATTAAATAATGCTTAAATAGAAATCTCAAGACTCTCCCCCTTACAAGTGTATCCAAGAGGTGAGGAAGCCCTGTCCGAGAAGAAGACTGAACGTTGGGGAATCGCAAACATATACTCCTCATTCAACAATACGGTGGTTCACATCACCGACCTTAGTGGAGCTGAGACTGTAGCCTTCAGCTCTGGCGGCAGACACGTCAAGGCTGCGCGGCTCCAGGGCTCACCATATGCGGCCATGCGCGCCGCCGCTGTTGCAGCCCAAACAGCCAAGGACCGAGGTATCTCAGCGATACATATCAGGGTCAGGGCTCCCGGAGGCCACGGCGCCAGAACTCCCGGGCCAGGTGCACAGGCAGCGATAAGGAGCTTGGCACGTTCAGGTTTCCGAATTGGAAGAATAGAGGATGTGACACCGGTCCCGCATGACGGCACACGCCGCCCCGGCGGTAGACGAGGCCGAAGAGTATAGACACCTAAGACACAGCTATTGTCCTATAGTCCAGTCTCGCATATATGCGCACGAAGCCTAGCGAGGCTGGCGAGAACTTTTACTGCACAGTTCCTGAGCATCTATAATGAAAGACCTGATGATCCGTGTTAAGACTCGGTCCTCTAGTGGGCCCGCCTAGATTATTGAGATGTACTCTTCCGGAAGTTGAGTTAATCCCCCAAATTGAGGATCCCACACGAATATTCCAAACTGATTCAGCGAGGTATCTATTATCATGGCCACGACCTGATTTGAGAACTGCTGGAGCCTCGAGTGCGTGTCGATGTCCACCGGTGACATGAATATTCCGCTGCCCAGGTGTGAGTGATACCAACCGACTATTCTACCTGCTATTCTACCGTTGACTATGTCGTCGGCAACCTCGGCCAGGACTTCTGGAGAGAAGACCGAGATTGACCTGCTTGCACCACAGGTTCCGCTTATAGCGTCGCTAATCATCAATTGTCCGTTGGAGAGTTCCCCGATGAGCAGGCCTATCTGCTCATACGGCACACTCATCTCAGCCCTTATCTTCTGCAGGACAGCGTTGGTGATGACTACAGGGATCAAGACTTAAACTTCCATCTGATTATGGTTTGGCTTACTGCTTTGCGAGCTACTCATCTACGTCGGAGAAATAAGTTTCGGTTTTCGCTTCAAGACATTAAGGATCCTCGCTGTCTGGGAGTTCTGAATTTTGGCACTCGACAACTTAATGAATTCCATCAGCTTCTTGGCATCGTAGCCCTGCGAAATGTACTCTTGGGCCTGTATGGCCATCTCCAGCTTGTCAGAGCTCTTGACGAGTTTGGCCTCCCCAGACTTTAGAGACTGAGCCTCCCTCCAGATTGAGAGGTACCTGTTTATGAGTGGTTTTGGCAGCGGTGAGAGTATTCGCCTCAGGGCCTTCTCCTCCAACCTCCTAGATCTTGCCAGGCCTCGCGTCTTTTTTTGGGTTGGTGTCAGGTCTCCTGTAATCGTCTCAGCCAGATCGTCGAGCAGAGACATTCTCAAGACTCTCTCGGTGTCCAGTCCTTCAAGGTCGCTGAGCACCATCGAGACTAAGGCCGTCCTGTACATGTGCTCAGCTATCGATTCAGGTGATTTGATCCCCACCTTCTCTTTCCATCCTGTTCGGGCCAGATTCTTTGTTCTACCAACTTTATGGGCGAATCTCAGTATCGCCTCTTCGACGGCGGTCAAGTCTCATCTCTCCCTAGCATGTTCTATGCCAACTTAAGTTAGATTATTGGCAGTTCTTCTTTGGTATTCTCTTCTTTCTGCATTATCAAACGGTGCTCGATGTCTCTCTTGGTGCGCGGGCTTAAGTTGCTCTGTATCGCAGTATCGCCGCCATCCCACCAAAAGACTCTTTGAGCATGACTCCTTCTTCAGTCTCGGTAGATATCACCTCGACCTTTACTCCTGCCCTTTCAGCTTCATCTACAAGCTCGTCCAGTAGGTCATTCGTCTCTACAATCGTCAGGGTTTGGTTTGAACACTTCGGGCATTGCACTTGAGATATCTCCTTCTCAAGTTTCGGAAGTTCTGAGGGATCGAGGAGTCTCTCCTCACTGTAGTCGCAGTTCTTGCACCTGATCTTTGCGTGGATGAGGTTCAGTTTCTCAGTGAGAAGCAGTGTGTCGACTAGGCCCTCGCGGAGGTAACGGCGTATCTCACTCTCGCCGTAGGCTGCCATGCCTGTCTCGTGACCTACCTCGTACAGGAATCTCTGAACAAGCTTCTTCTCCTCAGCATATCGAACTCCACGGAGTATCTCTGCGCTCTTCTCAACAATCTCTTTGACTCCGCTTCGGCCTACGTATGATGTGTCGAGGGTGGCAATGATCTTGTCTTTGAGCATGTAGTTGAGGTAGTCGCCTTCTTTGAAGTCATATTTTGTTGGGCCGGGTCCGCCTACAATGATTCCCTTTAGGTCTTGGATTTGGCTGAAGATACTGTTCGCATGGCCGCCGACCCTCTTGAAGTAGTCATTGATCGCGGCCTCCCTTATCCTCTCAAACCTGCGGGCCGATTGGCCTCCTGCTCGGTGTTTTCCCGGAACCCCTGAAGTCAATTCTTTCGCTATCTCCATTCTTCTCCCCCGAAGAGTTGCCAAGGTCGCCTCGTCGCAGTCGATGACGATTACGCCGTAGGTTTCTTTCTCTCGGAGGATCTCCATGAGGGGTTCAATGTGGAATCTGCTGTCGCATCGGTAGAAGTAGACGTTTATAGTCTTGGGTGGAACGAGGACATAGGTCTCCATGCGTTCCGATCCGGGTCCGTTTTGGGGGATTGCGCCGCAGAAGATCACCAGTCCTGTTGGAGGGGGTTGCTTGAAGAGTTTGAGGCGCTGCATAACCCTCTCGATGGCGTCCTGGACGTTCTTTCTGGTTGTTCTCGATTTGATGTTGGAAGCTGTTCCATGCTCCTCCCTGAGATTTGCCACAGCTTCATGTATCTGCCTGTCTGGGGGGACGTAGAGGGAGATTAATTCTGTCCCTCGACCCTCCTTCGAGGCCAAAATCTCAAGTGTCCTTCTGAGCCTATGGCGTGAGACAGACTCCGATGACTTCACTATTTTGTTCTCCTAGTGAGGGTAAACAGAGGCGCGTTTTATATAAGTCGTATCGAAATTTGCTTGTTCGATACAGAAGAGGAGTTGAACTCAGCGCGGGGAGATCCAGTCGCATCGAGATTGTTACTCAATAAGTAGTTGTTAAGGTGTTCATTAACGTCAAGCAACCACTACTTTGCCGATAGTTCCTTGGAGAGAAGCACTGCTACAAGAGAATTGTCCCTTATTCTATTCTTGACTTTTCTCTTCTTCACCGGCTACAATATGCTCACCCCAATCCTTCCACTCTACATTACTTCACTTGGCGCCTCAAGGCTTGAACTCGGCCTCATCATGGCGACTTTGCCTGCCACAAGCATAATTGCGAGACTACCGTTCGGTGCGCTTTCAAACAAGATGGGGAGGTGGCCTGTCGCTGTCTCGGCCTTGATATTCCAGTCACTAGCCTATCTCTTCTTCTATGTTGCTTCTTCAGTTGTCTGGCTTTATCCAGTCACAGTAGTGTACGCTCTGGCGGTATCGTCCTTTGGGCCCGGTGCGATAGCCATAGCTTTGGATGCGGCGCCTCTTGGAAGGAAAGGAACGGTTATGGGTCGATTCTACGCCTCGATAGGGGCCGCTATGATAGTTGGTCCATTAGTGACGAGTCTTCTGACTCTGCGTTTTGCATTCCAATTGGTCTTTATATTCGCTTTTACTCTGCCAAGTATCGGCTTAGTTGTTTTCCTTCTGTCAGGTCTCTCACTGCTGAGGAGGCCTCTGTTAATAGACACTGTTCGTGGCAGGGGCTCGAATTCGGTCTTCCCCTCCTTGAAGAGAATACTGCTTCAGAGGAACATAATCCTCCTCTCTGCCTCAAGCGTCACCTTCTTCATTGCCCTCGGTGCCTTCGAGACTATGTTTCCAGTCTACGCCAAGGAGGATTTGATGCTTGAGACGTTCCAGGTCAGCCTTCTCTTTACTGCAAGAGGGATCCCCAATGCTCTCGCAAGGATTCCAGCAGGAGTCTTGTCTGATAAGGTGGGCCGCCGCATCCCACTGGCTTTCTCCTATGCAGTGACTTTCTTAGCGCTTCTACTGGTTTCCTTGGTAAGTGACCTGTACCTCTTGATGTTCCTGATAGGACTCTACGGCTTGGCGTGGGGTGCAAGGACAGCTCCCACAGCGGCACTCTACAGCGACAACGTCTCGTCTAGGGATACAGGCTGGGTCTCGACAGTAATCTGGTTGACGTCAGACGTAGCCATGGCTTTAGGCTCAGGTCTGGCAGGGGCCTTGGCGATGATGCTCCCAACACCGCAAATCCTTAGGGCGACCTCTCTTCTGGTCATAGTGGGGCTCCTCGGCATACTGTTCATAAGTGAACCGCAGACTCGGAAGAGCCGGTGACTCTTTTTTGGGTGTGAGGAGTCATGCGACCTGTCGGTCTTAAATAACTGAGAGAAGAATCCCTTCAAGTGTATAGGGTAAAGAGAGATGAGGTTGGTCATCAAGGTCGGAGGATATCTCTTCCCGTCTGAACTCGACACTGAGAGAATTCAGAGATTCACCTCCGTCTTGAAGAAGCTTCGAAGCCGAGGTCACAGCCTCATAGTCGTGACCGGCGGGGGGATAAACGCTCGGAAACATATTGAGGTTGCGCGGAGACTGGGTGGCGACGAAACTTACTGCGACGAGGTTGGAATCCGCTTCACAAGGCTTAACGCCCTCCTACTGGTCGCCGCGCTCGGTGACGACGCCTATCCTGACGTGCCTGATGATGTCGAAGAACTCAGGATCTTCAGTCAGTCAGGCAAGGTTGTTGTGATGGGCGGTCTCCAGCCAGGCCAATCAACGAACGCCGTCGCCGCGGTCGCTGCAGAGGCGGTGGGGGCTGATATGTTGATAAATGCGACTGATGTCGACGGGGTCTACACAAGCGATCCCAAACTGAATCCAAACGCTAAGAAACTTGAAGAGGTTTCTGTCAGAGAACTTCTAGAACTCGTCTTGAAGGAGGCGGCTTCGGCAGGTGGATACAAGCTCTTCGATCCCGCAGCGGTCAAGATAATTGAGCGTTCAAGAATTCCATTATGGATATTGAACGCTGCGGACCCTGAGAACATCATCCGTGCGGTAGAAGGCGGGAGGGTTGGCACGAGAGTTACATTCTAGCCAATCTTGGGTGGGGAGTCTAGTTGGTGAAGCTGACAGATATCTTCCAGTCTAAAGCAACCGTGAAGCTTCTCGAGTATATGTTGGAGAATAGGGGCAAGATCTTCAATCAGTCACTCCTAGCCAATATCCTGGGTCTGTCTCCCTCAACAGTCTCAAGGGTTATTGAGCCCCTGATAAGGGAACAGATAATCCTGTTCGACAGGTTCGACCAGGGAATGAAGTTGATCAGTCTGAATGAGGCTTCTGAGAAGACGGGTGTTCTGATCGAGTTCTACAACAAGATGAAACAGCTATGAGGCGGCGCAGCCTCTTTGCAGTCTCCACTTCTGAGTCGTCTAACTCTCTCTATCGGCTATGAGCCTGAATTTCTCAGCCAGAGATTCACAGATGAGGGAGCAGACACGCCACTGCCTCATCGTGTAGCTTATCCGCAGCTGCTCCATAGCCTCCGCGATCTTGTCTTCCTCATCGATATCCATTGAGACTCACTACGAGTGAATCTTCATACTGAATGGTCTAAGTATAAAAGACGATTCCCCACCACAGACTAATGAGGCAAAGGCAGGGTTTGGTGGGCAATTGAGGATCCTGGTTGAAGACCTAAAACACGAGACAGTCCAGGTTTCGGTTGACAATCTCGACGACCTCTGGACACTCTATAATGTGGTCAAGAGAGGAGACGTTGTCTTTTCGAGGACGACTCGTGAAGTCAAGACTGAGGGCGTCGGCAGACCCTCAAGTAGACGGGTCCCGGCTACGCTTGGCTTGAGGGTTGAGCAGGCCTACTTCGACAAGGATCTAGTTAGGCTGAGGATCCACGGCGTCGTGGTTGATGCTCCAGAAGAGCTGAGTGTTTTAGGTTCACACCACACCATCAGCCTCTCTGAGAGGGGCACACTAAAGATCATCAAGAAGAGTTGGGCGCAGCATGAGGTTGAGAGTCTGAGGAAGGCTGCCGCCGTGGAGGTGCCCGTGATAATAGTTTCTCTAGACAATGACGAGTGTGCGATAGGGGTCTCACGAGTATCCGGTGTCGAGGTCAAGGTCGAACTGAAATCTAGGATGCCAAGCAAACGTGAGGCTGAGAAGCGGGAACAAGCCATGGTCAAGTATCTCTCCACAATTTCAGACGCCCTGGCCAAGGTGAGGGAGAACGTTGAGGGTCAGATAGTGATAGTCGGTCCGGCCTTCGCAAAGGAGCATCTGGCAAGATACCTTGGGAACAACTTTCCGGAATTGGCCAAGGATGTTGCGGCTGTGAAGAGTGTTAGCAGTGGTGGTTCCGCAGGCGTCTTTGAGGCGATAAGGGTCAGCGTCATCAGCAAGGTCTTGAAGGGGGCCAGAACCATGAGGGAACTGGCTCTTGTTGAGGAGGTCCTTGCCAGACTCGGCGCCTCTACAGGCGATGTCTCCTACGGTATTGATGAGGTTGCAGAAGACGCAGCCTCGGGCGCTGTCGAGACGATACTTGTCTGCGACGAGACCCTGAGGGGCGCTGAGGAGGACGAGAGGGCGAGGCTGGAGGATACGCTGAGGAAGGTTGAGGCTAAAGGAGGAAAGGTTGTGGTTATAAGCACAGGACATGAGGGCGGTAGGAAGCTTGAGTCACTGGGCGGGGTGGCCGCACTTCTAAGATATGCGAGACACCGAGGGAACTAGGAAGAACTTAGGGAATCTGTTTTGTAGCGGATCCTACTGATCCTACACCCTCGCACTTCCTCCACAGCTTTAATAGAAGATTTGCATAGCAGGTACTGAGAGTCTCAGAAGACTCGAAGCCATTAAGAGCCAAATAGTATGCTTCTGTCGCTGAAGCTACTGGTCATGGAGAAATTGTCATGTCTGATCTGGTCTTTGGGGTCCTGGTCTACTCGGCTGCCTGGGCCGTACTCTACATACTCTCAGGGCTCTTCGATTGGGAGAAGAGGGGGGTTACTGTAGAGCCTTTCTTCTTGATGTTGAAGACCTCATATCTGAATCAGAGGCTTGGCTTCATATCTAGGAGGAGGGAGCGGGTATGGAGGTTCATATGGAATATTGGGGTAGTAGCTGCGCTCGGCCAGATGGCCTTCGTAGTCTACTTCCTGTCGCATAACCTGCTCGATCTGGCGTACAGGACACCTCAGGCTGCGGGCTTGGTCCTCCTCCTTCCGGGCGTCACGATCAGTCTGGAGACGCTGCCGTATGTGATCGCGGCCTTGGCAGTCGTCCTCCTCACGCACGAGTTGGCCCACGCGGTCGCAAGCCTGACTGACGGTGTCCCACTCAAGTCAGCCGGCCTCTTCCTCGCAGTCATAATTCCGGGAGGCTTTGTCGATCCTGATGAGGAGAAACTTGAGAGGTCTAATCTCTCGACCAAGCTGAGGGTCTATTCTGCTGGGTCCTCAACCAATATCGCGGCGTGGCTTGTCGTCTCGCTGCTCTTGGTCAACTTCACATTGACTATCAGCCCGCTCTACGGGGGGCCCTCAGGAATCTTGGTCTCTGGTTTGATTGAGGATGGGGCGGCCTCAAAGGCTGGAATGAGGAAGTGGGACGTCATCTACTCTATCAATGGTCAACCGATAAGTGATGTTGATGGGTTGACTAGATTCATGTTTGGGGTTCAGCCGGGAACGGTCCTGTCGCTGAGAACGGACCGGGGCTACGTGGATGTGGTAACCCAACCTCACCCTCAGAACTCAAGCAGGGCCCTTCTGGGCGTATACCCGTTCAACTATTATGTCCCGGTCCTGAGTTTCCTCCCAAGGGAGTTGCCTTATCACCTTTACTGGTCAGAGTACTGGATGACTGTATTGTTGTTCTGGGTTGCGCTCTTCAACATGTTGCCCCTCTACCCCCTTGACGGGGACAAGATACTCTACTCTATGGTCAACTCGAGGTCCCAGGCGGCCGCCAAGGCTGCGAGGGCCTGTCTGAGCGGAGCCTTCCTCTTCGTTCTAGGTCTGAATCTGGCCCTTTCATTCATGAATTTTGGGCTGGTAAGGATCTGAGGTGGGCCTCTTGGAGTGCAGCTTCTGCGGTTCGTCAGCATTCTACAGGCGAGAGTACGAGGGTGTGAACCTATGCCAGAGGTGCTTTAGGCGAAGCATTGAGGACAAGGTTCGATCCACAATCTCCAGGTACAAGATGTTCAGCCCAAGAGACCACATAGCCGTAGCGGTCTCAGGGGGCAAGGACAGCCTTAGCCTCCTTATGATCTTGAGTAGACTCAAGGCGAGGTTTCCACTGTCCAGACTCACGGCCGTGACGATTGACGAGGGTATTCAGGGGTATAGGGAGGAGGCTGTGTCCCTGGCCAGAGGCCTCGCTGAATCCCTCAGGATAGAGCATAAGGTATTCTCTTTCAAGGAGCTCTTTCATGTGACTCTGGATGAGCTTGTCAAAAGACAGAGCAGGTTGGCTCCGTGCTCCTACTGCGGTGTCCTTCGAAGACGCGGCCTCGAGTGGGCTGCTAGGGCGATTGGGGCTGACAAGGTCGCGACCGCACATAACCTTGACGATGAGGTTCAGACCGCGCTCCTGAATATTCTGCACGGTGGGGTTGAGAGGTTGATGAGGACGAGCCCGGTCCTCGCGGACCCTGAGAAGAGGTTCACTCCGAGGGTCAAACCTCTATGTGAGGTGTATGAGCGTGAGGTCGCGCTCTACACTTATGTCGCGGGTTTAGAGTTTCAGCAGGTTCCTTGTCCATATCGGAACAGGGCCTTGAGGGGCGATATCAGGAATATTCTGAATGAGTTAGAGGAGAAGCATCCGGGTTTGAAGTATACGGCCTACGCCTCGAAGTTGAGGTTGAGCGGTCTGCTTGGCCGCTCAAAGGTTCGGTTGGGTTCTTGCAGGGTCTGTGGGGAGGCGACTGGTGGAGAAGTCTGTGAGGTCTGCAGGATCCTGATGCAGAGTCAGGAGCTCAAGTGTATTCTTCGGGAAGCTTAATTGGGAGCTTTTGCGAGTTGATCATCGGCGGTGGCGGGGGATTGGGGAGCTAGCCGTTCCCTGTCACCCGAGATCGGCTATACGCGGGGATCCGTCAACCTGGGGGTGAGGCGTCGCTGAACAGCGGCAGGGCCTGGTTGCTGACGATGAAACTCTGCCCTGCTGGGCTGACGGAGGGGAGGGTGCCTCTGAAGGGAGGCTACCTATCTCTTTGCCGCCGAACCCGGTGAGGCTCGGAAGAGAGCAATCGTAAGGTGGACGGTTTGGCGCTGGCAGAAGAACAGGGTCTAGGAGGCGGCTGGGACTCCACCGTTGCGAGGGGCGCCAAACCTTTGGGGAAGCCGCCACCGCCGCCTCTCACAAGAGGTTGAGGTCTCGAAGATCTTCTGGTGGATATAAAGCCTTATTATTGGGTCTGAAAGTCTTGTTAGGAGTCTAAAGGTTTGGTGCAGTAAGCATTTGAGTAAGGACGATAAGAAGACCCATTCCGTCTTTAAGATCTTTGATAGGTGGAGCCTCGACGGGATAGAGGTTAGGGACCCCGGGTTGAAGGGTTACATCAGCCTGAAGCAGACCAAGACTCCGCATAGTGGTGGAAGGCACGAACACCAGAGGTTCATGAAGTCTGGTGTGAATATTGTTGAGAGGCTTGTCAATAATATGATGAGGCACGGTAGGTGTGGTGGGAGGAAGGCCACGGCCATTGGGATGATCAGGAACGCGTTCGAGATCATTCATCTCAGGACAGGGAGGAACCCTGTCGAGGTTCTCGTAGAGGCTGTTGTGAACGCGGCTCCTTGTGAAGATATAACCAGGGTTGCTTACGGTGGCGTCGTTTATCCTGTTTCTGTGGACATCTCGCCTCAACGCAGGGTCGACCTGGCGCTCCGCCACTTGGCTGATGGAGCTAGGCAGGCGGCGTTCAGTAACCCCAAGACTGTTGATGAGGCCCTTGCTGACGAGATATTTCACGCGGCCTCGAGGGACAGCAAGAGTTTTGCTGTGAAGAGGCGGGACGAGATGGAGAGGGTCGCCCTAGCGTCCAGGTAGAGCGTGTGGAAGTCTAATCCTTAAATATGTGCTGACCACCTAAGAGTAGAAACCGTTCAGTAGAGAGGTTTAAAGTCTTGAGTGAGAAGCCCCACCTGAACTTGATAGTCATTGGTCACGTAGACCATGGAAAGAGCACCATGATAGGTAACCTGCTCTACCAGACAGGTTACATAGATGCTAAGAAGATTGAGGAGTACGCCAAGGAGTCTGAGAAGACTGGGGCTGGGGATACTTTCAAGTTTGCTTGGGTTCTTGACAGCCTCAAGGAGGAGCGTGAACGCGGGGTCACCATTGACCTGAGCTTCCAGAAGTTTGAGACTCCCAAGCTCTTCTACACTGTAATTGACGCCCCTGGCCACAGGGACTTTATCAAGAACATGATTACGGGGACGAGTCAGGCTGACTGCGCCATCCTCACGGTCTCGGCCAAGAAGGGTGAGTTCGAGGTCGGTGTGGGCCCGGGAGGCCAGGCCAGAGAACACGCGTATTTGGCCAGGACGCTGGGTGTGAACCAGCTTGCCGTGGCGATTAGTAAGATGGACGACGCGACGGTCAACTGGTCTCAGGCGAGGTATGATGAGTGTAGGAAGGAGCTTGAGTCGCTCCTCAAGGTTGTTGGCTACGACACGTCCAAGATACCTTTTGTACCGGTCTCAGGCTGGACAGGCGACAACCTGGCCAAGCCCAGTGAGAAGATGCCTTGGTATAAGGGTCGGACACTGCTTCAGGTTCTTGACTCCTTCACACTTCCACCTAAGCCTCTTGATAAGCCGCTTAGGCTTCCGGTTCAGGACGTCTACTCGATTACCGGTGTGGGAACAGTTCCTGTTGGGAGGGTTGAGACAGGGGTTCTCAAAGAAGGTGATAAGATAGTCTTTATGCCTGGCAATGTTCCTGGTGAGTGCAAGTCTATTGAGACCCACCACACCAAGATTCCTAAGGCTGAGCCCGGCGACAACATCGGCTTCAACGTTAGAGGTGTCGAGAGGGCCAGTATTCACCGTGGCGACGTTGTCGGTCACCCTGATAAGCCGCCTACTGTTGCTAAGGAGTTCACAGGCCAGATCATAATCATCTACCACCCGACCGCTATAGCTCAGGGTTATACGCCTGTCCTGCACGCGCATACAGTGACTATGGCCGCAACGTTTACTGAGCTCATCTCGAAGATTGACCCCAGGACTGGTCAGGTGATTGAGGAGAAGCCCGCGTTCCTGAAGGCCGGCGACGGCGCGCTCGTGAAGTTGAGGCCTCTCAGCCCCATGGTCATTGAGCCATATAGTGATATTCCTCAGCTTGGAAGGTTTGCTGTGAGGGATATGGGTGTGACTATTGGGGTTGGGGTTGTCAAGGAAGTTACTGAGAAGGCCTGAACCCCCAATTCTTCTTCACCTAAACCTTTTTTAAATCGATACCTGTTCTTCTGTGTACCGTTTCGTCGGTTAGGTTGGGATATAGTCTATGCCTGGTAAGGCGCGTATAAGACTCTCGAGTACTGAGCCTGAGCACCTCACCTCGATCTGTGAGGAGATTAAGAGGATTGCTGAGAGGACGGCGGTGAGGTTGAGGGGACCGATTCCCCTGCCGACGAAGAGATTGATGGTTCCGACCAGAAAGTCTCCCTGCGGGGAGGGAACCCACACCTGGGACAGGTGGGAGATGAGGGTTCACAAACGGTTGATTGATGTTGACCCGAATGAGAGGTTTATGAAGCGGTTGATGAGGATCAGGACGCCGGACGACGTCTTCGTCGAGATCGAACTACTATAGTTGTTTGACCTGATTTTCAGGAGGTCTCTCGATTCTGCCTCCAATAGTCTGGAGGCGGAGGTTGTTCTTGGCGAGTAGATTCACATATCTCTCCGGGCTTCTCCGTTTTCTGTCTTGAGAGGGGGACCCACCCCCACCTCCTAGGGGGTGGTTTGGTGACGGTTCTGGTAACTTGGACGGTTGAGTCCCTCGGCCTACTGGATGGGGGATGGTGGTTGGGAAAGGTTTATGGTTGGTTCCGGACTGTTTTGTTGTCTGTGTGCGGGGGTAGCAGAGCCAGGTCAAATGCGCGGGACGCCAAGAAGAGAGTGCGCGTGAGACTCAAGAAAAGACCTGCCAGATGTGAGGGTGAGTAATCCCGTGGGGTAGCCCTACGTGGGTTCGAATCCCACCCCCCGCACCAGATACAGCAGTTTGCCGTATAGCAACTGGTATTATGCTGATGATAATTTCGAACGCTAGAAAAAAGTTATCGGCAAACTCATGGTGGTTCCAAAGGGATAACCATCTGCCCATTGCGGAGAGAGCTTGCCCCAATAGGATATTAGGAACTGCCCTTACTGTGGAAAGACAATCATCGGTGAAAGCAAACTGATCGCGATTAGAAAGCAGAGTTGAGAAAGATGGACTTTACTTCTAAACTGTTGTTAAGGAGAACCATCGGTTTAGCGCTTATCCTCATGTTGTTCATAGGCCCACTCATTATAGGAGGAGCGGGAGGAGTAAGTTTTGTTATCGCTTTGTTCGCCGTTTTCCCTGGTCCGCTGATGACCATGCCTTATTTGGTCATGGCCTTTTACCTGTCGTCCAGCAAGAAACCGCGAATAATCGACATAGTTGTAATCATTGTTTGTGTAATGCTACTGCTGATTTTGCTGTCGACCGCTGCATTTGTTACACTGATATTCTTTCTCCCCCTCATCATATTTGGTACGCCTTTTGGTCTCCTCCTCATCCCAGTTCTGATAGTGGTTCTAGTAGTCATTCTCAGAAGAAGAAAGCGAGGAATGAAAGCTCATAAACTAACACCGACCCAACCTGCACTATTCGCGTGTCCGCACTGCGGCAGAGACCTCTCAGCTTTCCCAAGGGATATGGTTCTCTGCCCATACTGCGGGAAAGGACTGGCTCATCGAACGTGTTCTGGTTGTGGCAGAGACCTATCGCAATTTCCAACCGACATAAGGAATTGTCCCTACTGTGGAAAAGCTGTTACAATCCGAGAAGTCGAAGCCATGCCGGTCAAACCTGTTGAGGTTAAGCTCCCGGAGAGCGTGCAGAGGATTAGAAGGCATACAAAGAACGTGGCCCTACTTGGGTTGCTAATTGCCGTCTTGTCCTTTATTCTTGGTCCGTTTCTCGGTGGACTAAAGGGTCCAGAACATACGTACGTATCTCCAATCTTACATGAATATCGAAATGAGATAGGGAATGGTGCTATAGTAGGTATCTTAATCGCAATCTTCTCATCGATAGTTCGAGTTATTGCTGGTTCATTAGCGCTGAGTCAAATTGCGAGGAGCAGGGAGTTAGCGCTAAGATGGATTCTTGGCGTAGCAATGATTGTTCTGTTGCTTATACACACGTTCTTCGGTATGCATTGGTTCGTAGACTGGTATGCGCCTGGTCTTCTCATCGCAATCTGCTTGCTGATACCTAAGAAATATTCGATGAAGGCAAGCATCATACTCTTGGCGTTGGTGCTAATCTTTGCTTTCTGGCCAAGGGACATAGGCCCCTTCGGTCCAGCGTTATCTGATACTTGGCTCATGTCGATAGCATTGTCTCCGGAGGTAGCGCAGTGGGGCCTGGGCCAGATAGTCAACTTCTGGACTCTCCTCTGCGAAAAGGTTCTGGCTATAATAGCTGGAATGCTTCTAGTCGCAAAGAAGATTTGAGAAGTAAGAAAGGAGATGAGAGGCTTGTCGGAAAATGTCGTTGTGAAGGCTCAAGTGGAATTCCATGATGAGGCCTGGAACGGTACAATGGGGCAAGTGATCCTCACAAATCGAAGGTTTGTCTACGCGAAGTAACTTGGTGGAACCATCATTCTTGGTAAACTCGAAAAAAGCTGACGTCCCTTCAACACTACGCATCGTGATCCGGAGGAGAAGCGGCTTCCCGCGACAGCTACTACACTTACACCGAAAGCGGTGCCGACTCTCTCTTTAAGAGGAAAAAGACACGGGGTTCGAAGCGAAGTTCAAAGACTATCCCCTGCACCATTCCAAACATCCAATTTGAAGATATTTTGCGTATTTTTTGTCCTATTGGAGCGGAACTATAGCGTACGATTTTTCCGAAGATTTCGTTGGTTCAAAACGTGAATTGTCATCTAGATTCCCGCGCCAAGTCTCGGGTTATACACGATGAGAATTTAACGGCGGGCACTATAATACTGCTAGAGTGAATACAACGTTGAGGCCTGTGTGAGGGCTTAGATTCCCTCGACTACGGTCATGGTTTGTGTGCTTCTAACATTGTTCAATTTTCTAATCTTGAAGTTCACGATCTCTTTGATCCTGTCTATGCTCTCGATTTCTATCTTTGCTATTAAGTCGTAAGGACCATAGACGAAATAAGCCTCTTTGACGCGGCTGTCACTTCTTAGCTCCCTAAGGACCTCTTCCTCTGTTCCAAGCTCCACATTGATTAGGACGTAGGCCTTTGGCATACATTCATCAACTATGGATATTACGATCTTCCAATTTTATGTTATGCTGGGAGGAAAGACTGGCCGGCACAGCAGAAACGCGACAGTGAAGACAAGCCGTCCCACTTGCTAAGATCTTATCTTATTTGAAATGCAGAGGATTATTGGACGGGACCAAGGTTGGATCCGCTTTCGTTGCAGCAGAAACCAAGCTCATCAATTCTAGTAACTGGAGGGACAGGCCTAGTTGGAGCATACTCAGCCAAGAAACTCGCTGATGAGGGTCTGGATGTTGTCTGTCTCGACTCTGCCCCACGACAGATAGACTTCATCCAAGACTGGAACATACCGATTATACGGGGAGATGTCAGGGAACTTGGAGACCTGATCAGAATAGTGCGACAATATCCTGTAACAGACGTAATCCACACAGCAGCCGTGGCCACAGAGTCCGCATGCAGAAACAATCCTATCAACTCATTTGAGGTCAATGTCAAGGGAACACTGAATGTTGCTGAGGTCTCAAGGCTGAAGGACCTACGATTGATCTACCTAAGCTCGCAAGCAGTATACGGTGACCTTCACCAGAAAGACCTCACACCGATCAAGGAGGAGGAAGCTCCCCGAACAATCTGCGGCGTATACGCCTCACACAAAATGATGGGGGAAACAATCATCAAATCATACTCTCAACTCTATGGCTTATCCACACTGATTCTAAGGCCAACATGGGTATACGGGCCAGGGCAGACAGCCGTCCAGAACCCGGTCTCCATCATCCTTGAGAAAGCAATCAAGAAGGAACCATTCATTTTGAAGGAGGGGGGAGATCACCCCCTGCCTTACACTTACGTAAAGGATCTTGCGCAAGCTGTGCTTCTTTCAATCAGGACCAAGAACCCTAAGCACTCTGTCTTCAATGTTGATGGTGGAAGACTGGTCACTGTAAGAGAGGTTGCAGCGGCTGTAAGAGAAGTAATTCCAGACGCCAAGATTGAGGTTGGGCCAGGCTACTGGCCCACAATCTCCCAGCAGACGCCTGTAAGGGGGCCAGGCGACCTGACCAGAGCCCGGCAAGACCTCGGATATGAGCCACGCTACAACATAAGAGAGGGAATAAGGGAATTTGCCCGACACTTGCTCGCTCGCAAAAGACTGAGTGGGAATGAGGTATAGGAGATAGAATAGTCGTCTCAGGGTTCAAAAAGTTTGGCGGCAAGCACTGCGAGACGGCTCCCTTGAGGAACGTTCTGGACTACAATAGACTACCTTTGTCAGAGGAGATGCTGCTGGGCCTAGGTGGGGAGTGGGATTCATCTACTGGTGTATGAAAACGATGCCTGCCCCGTTTATCGGGACCCGACATGGGAAGCGCGCGCTGAGGCTAGGGTGGAGTTAGCAGGATTCTTGGCTGTGGGGTTGAGGCTCATAGGCTATTATGCGGTAGCGGTAATCGCCCTAGGCGTGATGAAGATCGATATCACAGTTCTCAACACAATAGGGGAATGCCTTTGCTTGGGGCATCGCATTGGGCGCATGCTTGAGCATCGGAATAGCATTTGGCCTTGGTCTCAAAGACTATGTAGCCAAGAACGTGGAGAAATGGGTTTGTGCCACTGGAGATTTTGCGAAGAAGCCTGAGGACTTCTGGTCATGGTACTCAAGAAATAAAGAATAGAGATTGGTCAAATTGTTGATTTACCCAGCTGTGGAATGACTAGAGTAATCCTGCTTTACAGAGCCTTGCATAAGTACTCTGGTTACTCCTCCTTCTAAGAAGTGAGCTCACAGCAAAATAGTTGATGCTGGAACTGAGTTCTCTCCATGAGGGCAGAATCAGCTGTTGAGGGTTAGGGTCATGCAAGAAGTTCGTTCTAAAATGTCTGTAGAATCGCTTAAATCTTCTTATGTCTATCTCTTTTGAATAATGTATTCTTTCGTTCACGGCCACTTGATTTTGAAGCTTGCTGAAGGTTTCCAAGTATTTGGGCAACATGGCAATGGCCTCCTCTCTATACCTTGAGATAACATGTTCCCTTCTTTCCTTAGAAAGCTCTATTCCCTCACGTTCAAGAGTTCTGAGAACTCTATTTGTTATTTGAGCTATCATCGTGTCCAAGCCTCTTACGGATTGGCCGATGTGGAAGAATACGTCGAGGTCAACCTGGGCTATGGCTGAGGGGGGCAGTCTTCTCATCGATTGGTTGAGAATTGAGAATTCGATGCTGTAGTCGATGGGGAAAAGGATACTTTCCAGAAGCTCTCGTCTCGCTGCGAACTCTCCTGCCAGTGGGTGTCTGACTGAATCGAATCCCCTGAATATTTCAGGAAACTCTTTTGTGAGAACCTTCAGCAGTGGGATGGCAAAGAGTCTTGTTACGCGGCCGCCAAGAGTGTAGGATCGGTATGGAAATTCATAGGTCATCGTCAATCTCTTGTAGCAAGCCTTGGTCATTACAATGCTCTGTTTTTTCTTTCGGAGGTCTTCAACAATAGGGTGGCATAGTGAGACAGCGAACTCTCTAGTAAAGTTCATTATATCTGAGTCAAGGAAGCATATGATATCTCCCTCCGTCATAGGGAGAGCGAGCCATAACGCGGCTCCCTTCCCTGGAGGAATCGTGTTCAGCCCAGTCTTTTTGGGAAAATCAAATTTCTCAAGTACATGAAAGAGGTTCTCGTCAAATTGATGTACTGCTCTCACTATGAAATCGAAGAAGCCTCTCTTGGCATTCATAGCCTCGGCCCGATTCTCCCTCAGCAGGCCTACTTGCCTTCTGAACAGGTCAAGCTCTTCATATGCCGTCTCAACAACCTTGATCAAGGTTGAGAAGTCTGGTTGGCCACTTTGATCGAGAGAGCCATCAATCACCACTATCTCATCAACATACCCTAAATCGATGAGTTTGCTGCATTCCGAGAGTATTCTCTTTAAGACATCGAGTTCAAGTTCACGGGTTTTCTTACCAACATCGATCTTTGTAGGGATGATGAAGGATATTACTATAGGCCTCTGAAGGTCTGCCTCATCACGAATGAAACTGTTCAATTTCCCGTCAAGCCATTTCTCTAGATCAAGATTTCTGTATGAACCTAGATAGGCAACCTTAGGCACCATAAATTCGGCCTCAGCCAAGTTTCCTCTTCAGGAACGTAATCACTTCATTGAAGTCTTTGGCGACAAAATCTGCTTTCTCCTCTATTCTTTCTACCTTAGGCTTATATGCTATTGAGATGTCTGCCCCCTCAAGCATGCAATAGTCTGAGTCACTATCCCCAATCGCCACAGTCTTTCCACCCAAAGCGCCTTGAAGTGATTTCAGTATTCTAAGTTTGCAGACCAAATACTCTCTGCAGTTTGGAATCTTCAAACATCCGGGGCCAGTTGATATCCGACCCGTTAGTAGGTCTCCCTCAAATTGCAGCGTATTTCCATAGACGAGGTCCAGCTGAACTCTATCCTTGAGCCTGTCAGCTAGGAATCTATATCCATCCGTCGCTAGGGCCACGGTGAATCCTCTCCTTTTCAAGCCCGAGATTAGCTGATGAATACCTTCGTTGAGGGGAATCGAATCAAATATACTCTCCAAATCTGTTCTTCTTCTCCAAGCAAAGAGCTCAGCTATCTTTTTCGTGACCAGATATCTTGGAGCTTCTCTGAGTTCAAGGTCAATTTCTTTGAGTCTGGACGTAAAGCCGCATCTGTCGCACAGTACGTCTATTGATCTCTTTGCCAGTATTGTTCCATCCATGTCGAGGAGGGCGAGATCAGTCTTCATTTAGTCTTGCCTTTAGATTCTATTGCTTGCTTGTACACTTCAAGCGTCTTCTCAGTTGCCAAGTCCCAATTGAAGAGCCTCTGAACTCTTCTCCTACCTTCCACACCCATTGCCTGACGAAGCGATGGGTCTTTCAGAAGCCTGACGAGGGCTTTAGCAAGCTCACGATGGCCTTTAGGCCTAACAAGCATGCCGGTTTCACCATCTCTAACAACCTCAGGAATTGCACAGTGATTGAAGGCCACAACTGGTTTGGCTGAGGCTTGAGCCTCAGCAGGGGTCAATCCGAATCCTTCCCAAAGACTGGGGTAACAGAAGACATCACAGGCTGCGTACAATGAGGGGACATCACCTTCAGGAACATATCCAGTGAACACTAGCGCATTACGAATCTTGGGTGAAGACGTGAGATCTTGAATCTTTACTTGGTCAAATCTTGTTCCACCCGCTACGACAAATTTGGCGTTGGGTAGTTCCTGCAGCACAATAGGCGCAGCCCTGAGTAAGAACTGGACTCCCTTATATGGATCCATCCTCCCCAGGTACAGAACGGTCGGGGAATCATGGATTCCATATCTTACCCTAACGCTTGATCCATCTATTCCTGGACGAAACCTTTCAACATCAACCCCATTATATATCAGCGATATTCTCGCCTTATCAAAATGGTAGAATTCTATCAATATCTTCTTGATGTACTGGCTTATCGCGATAACCCTGTCCACCCCGGAATGCAGCGCAATGATTGTTCCCAGCGTGTGATCCAGCATCTTGAGTTTCTGGGCGGGGTTAGTCCAGCTTCGGATAGGTGCGTATCCGTGAAAAGTAAAGACATGCGGGATCTTCCTTAATGTGCGCACAAAATTTCCAGCAAATATTCCGGGATGATACTGTGTATGAACTAGGTCAAATCTGTCGACTAGCATGCCGCATTTGGCCATGAACCCGAAGTGGCGGATGAAAGGGATACTTGAACCCCTAAATTTGACTTCAGTTGGCTCAACCGGTGAGATATCTCCGGTGGCTTCACGTGCAAAGACTTTGGCTTCAACTCCTTTATTGCTGAGCCTCTTCGCGAGTTCGCGAATGTGAATTGTCTGGCCCGACCCTTTATGGAGAGTGGTCCTTACTATAGCGACCCGCAAATATCATCAGCCTCAAGGTTGATTCAGCGTGAATGGTTAGTTCTTGGAATAGTGAGAGAGGAAGAACGGTTTCAGTTCTTCAAAGACATCAGCTTCCTTCCCTATTAAGCGATTAGCATCGTCATCCGACATATTTTCTGTCTCTAGCAGAAAACTGTATACCTTTCCAAGCCAAAGTCCTATTAGACAACCTAGAAGCTTGGTATGTGCTTCATACTGAATTCGTTTTCTGAAATTGCAGGCAAATGAATAGACGGTTCTAGCGCGAGCGCGCGGGGTTGTCCCGATATTAGCATTCTTGTGTTGTTTTCTTGTGCATTGGCCGTAGAGGATGTATGAGTATTTCTTGACCAATAAGCTCATTTTTGAGCTTATTCAATGCAGGGGAGCTGAAATAGAGTATCTCTAATCCTACTTCTAATACACCAGTCTATACATGGCCGTGTTAAGCCGCTGAATAAAGGGACAAGGCCGCGCCAGCTCCTTGCAATATTCAGATTTTATTTTACTTTAATGGATTTTATTTGATTTTATGTGCCCTCATTTGATGATGGAGGGGCATAGGTTTGCGTAGCAGGGTTTCAATGTCTGTTTGCATCGATCGCCCTTCATGTGTTTGCATAGGGTCTTCAGTCTTTCAAACCTGATCAGCACGGTCTCGTCGCCCCGTTTTGCGGTTGAAATAACCTTCAAAAGGGCTCGAGTGGGTTGAAAGAGGAGTTTAGGCCTGCCACGACCCTGAATCAAGGTTTTCTCAGTTATCAAACCCTGATCCTTCAGCTTCTTCACATACTTCAATACGGT
>Ga0315280_10004216_pt1 | contig 21452 bp, 22 predicted proteins | sample YL17G06_40_MG_FD_203697 | JGI IMG/M metagenome (GOLD analysis project Ga0315280, IMG submission 203697) | Sediment microbial communities from Yellowstone Lake, YNP, Wyoming, USA - YL17G06_40 | ecosystem: Environmental > Aquatic > Freshwater > Lake > Sediment | place: USA: Wyoming | collected...
GAAAAGTACAGATTCGTGAGTGTGGAAAACCCTTTTGGATGGAAATGGGAAGAAAAATAAAACCGTCATAACCAGTTAAAAAATGGTTTGGTTTTTTCTCCTCTACAGTTTTCTATTATATTTAACCAGTGAAGTCTTAGTTGAATACGTGAGAAAAAGTGACCTATTTTTGCTATAGACGCGCGCTTGTTTCCGGGTCCTTAAGGTATTTTGGTGGTAGGTATACTGCTTTGCCCTGGTATCCGAGTTCGGTTAGTATCTTGTCCATGTTTGCTAATCTTGGGAGCAGTGTAGAGTTAAGTAGAATTTCTTTGACGTATTTTTCGGTGGTTATGTATAGTGTTAGTGCGCCCCAGAAGAGTAAGCCTAACCCTATAAAGGTTAGTATTGAGGAAGCATAAATGATGGAGAGTATAAGGGCGGCTACGCCCACTCCGAGTAGTGTCCAGCTTGTTGCTTTTGTTAGATCAATTCTGTGTTTTGCGTTTGTTCTAGTTGAGGTCTTTTCGGGCGTTTGCATATTTCACTCCTCTTTTTTCGTTTCTGGTTTTTGTGTAATGCATCTTTTTACATAAAGGTCATTTGTGTTTTCTAGGTTTGTATTGGTTCTGGTTGTCGAGGGGCATTACGGCTTTTAGCATTTTTCTTTTGCGATATATTATGTAGGCGCACAAGAATGGGATAACGAGTATGTGACTTGTTTCGCTTTGCAAGGCGTCGTTGAATATTATTGCTAGGGCTTGAGTGTGGTTAGCCTCTATTTGACTCTGTTTCCAGTTGACATTTACTTGTGAGTAGTTTTGCTATTGTGGTAGAAAATCTAGTATGTTTTTTCTTTTGATTTCTTTGACTTTGTCGAAGTCTTCATCTTCTGAGACTATTGTGAAAATTCCATGGTTCAAAGCGCAGGCTAGATGGATTGCGTCTCTTGGGTCAAGTTTGTATTTTTCAATAAGGTTGTATGAAGACCAGAGTGTTTCGCCGTTGACTTCTAGGAAAGTTAGATTTGGGATTTCTAGGAGGGCTTTGGTGGCTTTTAGCGCTTTATCGAAGTCTCTGTGTTTTTTCACTATCCAGAATACTTCGTCAAATGTTAGAGCAGAAGTGGCAGCAGTTAGTTCGCCTTTTTGAAGTTTTTTAATAATAGTTCTCGCTTTTTCTCCTTCTTTCTCTCTGGTTAAAATTGCATTGAGGAAAACGTTTGCATCGAGGTATATCATTTGTATCGTTTCTCTAGTTCCTCAACGTATTCATGAGGTTTGACTTTCACGGTTCTTCCGGATTCTGCGATTTCTTTAAAAACGGCAGCCGCATCTTCTCTCGGCTTTTCTAGCAGTAACCCTTCTTCTGTTAATTTGAAAATAACTTTGTTTCCCGGATGTAAACCCAGGGACTTTCTGAAGATTTTGGGGATGACAACCTGGCCTTTTGGGCCGATTTTCATTTCTTCCTCTAGCATTCTTACCACTAGTTATACTTCTGTGTAACTTGTATTTATACTTTCTTCTCAGCTTCAAAGCATGTTAAGGGAAGTCAGTGAAAGATGTAGTATGAGTTTGTGTAGTTTCCCATGCTTGCCCGCGCGGATGCATGCATGCACTGCATAGTATACTAAATCATTTGAAGCCAATATTGTGGTAAGCGAATGTGGGAAAACTTAAAACTGACTCTTGCTTTTTCTTAAGAAAGTGGGTAAGTTATGTACGGGTATTCGAGTGTTCTCATAACGGGTGGAGCCGGTTTTATCGGTAGCCATTTGGTTGATCGTCTAATTGCAGAAAATCTTGAAGTTGTAGTTTTAGACAATTTGCAGGAAGGAAGAATAGAAAATATTCAAAAATATGTTGGCAAGAAAAATTTTCGTTTTATTCGTGGTGATGTAAGGGATTATGATCTTATCAAACGTCTTGTAAAAGACGTTGACGCCATTTTTCATCAAGCTGCCATTGTAAGTGTTCCACGATCGCTTGAGGATCCCGTTTTGGTTAATGATGTTAATGTGAATGGAACGTTAAACTTGTTAAAAGCTTCATTAGATTCTGGTGTAAAGCGTTTTGTATACGCTTCATCTTGTGCAGTGTATGGCGATAGAGAAAATTTGCCAATGAAAGAGGAGATGAATCTAGAGCCATCATCTCCTTATGGGGTTTCAAAACTAGCTGCAGAAAGCTACGTGAGAGTTTTCTACAAGGTTTTTGGTCTTGAAACTGTTTGTTTAAGATATTTCAATGTTTATGGTTCAAGACAGGTCCAGGGTCCTTACAGTGGGGTTATAACTCAGTTCACAGATTGTTTAGCTAGAAATCTGCCTCTAGTTATTTTTGGAGATGGTGAACAGACGAGGGATTTTGTTCATGTTCAAGATGTGGTGGAAGCAAATATGTTAACTCTGAAGAATGAGAAGATAGTTGGAGAAACTTACAACATTGCAACTGGAGTAGCCACGACGATAAATCAATTAGCAAAGATTCTGATGGAAATCACCAATAAAACTGAGCTGAAGTTAGTTCGTCGAAAACCTAGGAAGGGCGACATAAAACATAGCGTTGCAGACATTTCAAAAGCAGAAAAAGAACTGCACTATAGACCAAAGATTTCGCTAAGAGAGGGGTTGAAGAAGCTTACGAAAAGTTACAAGATTCAAAGCTAGATTTGTGTTTTTGGTAAATGCTTTGAGGAAGGTATTTCGTCGTCTGATGCAAGGGATTATGTTACAGGAAGTAAGATCACTTTGTTAGCATTCCCGACATTTTTAGCTGTGTCTATATTCTTTTCCTTTATGACCTGAATTATGGTTTTGGCGATTTTTGCTTCCTTTGAATCATTGGTCAACTTGGGTTTGCTCTCAAAGTGAAGGTGAATAGTCTTCTTTCTATATGAGAATAATTTAGATAGTTATAACTGGGATATCGCTAAATGCAGTTTAGGTATGCAAAAGGTAGCAGATTTTTAGCGATATTGAGGTTTAGGTGGTAGTTATCACGTGGGTTGGTTTGGCAATAATGGAAAATTTTTGTATACGGATAGGCGGCGAATATATTATTTCAATGCAGGGGGCAATGTTATGAAAAGTCATTACAAGAAACTATTTTTCGCCTTTATGTCGACGCTATTTCTGATGAGTATGCTAGTAGTTGTAGTTTTGCCAGTTTTTGGGGACGAGGAATTTGTGTGGGAAGGAAGTGTGCCAGCAAATGGAGACTCTGTTGTTTCTCCTCTGTTAGAGCATGGGATAAGTTATCGAAGCGCGCGCTGCTTCTACTTTTCTGATTTCAACTCGGCTTGATGCTCTCTTATTACTGCGGCTGTGGCGAAAACTATGGTTAATGCGAGTAGGCTTAGGACGATTGGGGTTAAGCGTATGCCCCATGGGGTGTAGTTTAGGAGCAAGCCTATTATGGGGACAAGTGCTATGCTCATGCCGAGGCTTAGGGCGACTCGCTCGATTGTGTCCAAGTTCTTTTCGGTTGTTCCGAGAGAATGCACCAATGCACGTGCGAAGGGGAGGGTTTGTGGAAACAGGGCTTTTATGAAGGCGTAGCCTGGTAGCCACAGGATGTATATTATTCCTAGGGCGTATCTTGCGTAGACTAGTGGGAAATCATCTTCGGGCACGACGAAGACGATCAGCGTCGTGGCTAATGTGAGTATTATGGTTATCCAATACCAGTATGCATAGCTTGAACGCAGGTATTTGGTGAGGCTTTTTGGCGGGGGGGCTGGTTGTGACACTAGATGTATCTTGCCCTTTTCTTGCAAGTAAGATACACGATTGAGTATTTCCTGCTCTGACCACTGGAACTTCTCATGTAGTAGGTCGACTAGTTGCCTAATGTTTTCGGGTTTCTTTTCCTTTACCATTTGGATTATTTGCTTGTCTAATTCATCTTTCGAAGAGTTTTCCTGCAATCGTTCTGGCTCCTTGATTTTACCTTACCATGGTTTTCTTGAAGGAATCAATGTGTTTTGTCACAGTGCCCGCTTGTTGAATAATTCCGAGAACTTGCGGATCCCGAATGCTTTCTACTGATTCACTTCTGCAATCCTGCTTTCATTTTGCTCTTTTCTTAAGTCGCCGTTTTCTGACTGCCATGACTGTGGGTATGCTGAGAACGATGATTAATAGGAGGAACATCGTTGCAAATTCGGGAATTATGACTATGCTGTGGGTTGTGTTGGCAAATGTGAAGTAGAGGTAAGTGTGTGTGCTGTTTGAGAGTGGCAGTTCGTCTTGCTCAAGCGGTGGTGATCCATCAACGAGGATGGTGTAGTTGTGGTCAAAAAGGGTGTTTGGAATGACGATTCTGCAGAAGCTTCCTGTACCTTCTGGACCTGTAGTGTTGAAGTTTATTGCTCCAGCGTAAGGTGTTCCGAAGGCAAAATCTGTGATCGTAGAATTGCAAATCATTGTTACGACGTCGGTTTGTTCTTGCGTTATGATTTCAAATTGGTAAAACATGCCCATCAAGGGATGGTAGTCTTGGTTGTTTCCGTCCATCAGGTACAGCGTGTCCCCTATGCCGTCTTGGTCTGCGTCTGTACCGTTATAGTCGCTCCAGTAGTTACCCTCGTACGTGTCGTTCCAAGCGTTATAGAATGATGGGATAAAATCGGTTTGGTTCTGGTTGTTGACAAAGTTGTTGTGAAAGATGAAGTCGCCTTCGCCGCTCAGAACTATCCCGTATCCACAGTTTGTCACAGTATTGAGGGTAATCGTGTTTTCACTAGAACCGCCACAGAGGACGATTCCACGCCACGCAACGTCATGCACGACGTTGTCTGAAACTGTGCTACTGTTGGAATAGTGCAGCCATATTCCCCTTTGGCTGGCCGTGATATCGTTGTGAGAGATCATGCTTCCGTTGCTTTGCTCAACGTAAATCCCGGTAGTCACATTCAGAATTTTGAAGCCAGTTATAGTAACGTTTGTGGAGATTGCCTCGATGCCGCAACATCCGCCTCCGTTCAGGATGGTGGTTTCTCTGTTTTCCCCTGTCAATGTTAGGTTTTTGTCTATGTGGAGGCTCTCGTAGTATGTTCCTGCCGATACATTAACGACGTCTCCAGGGTTTGCGTGGTTTATGGCTTCCTGTATAGTTGTGTAGTCCTGGGGAACCCTTATAATAGTCGGACTTGCTTTCGCACCAAACCGTACAGAACCTAAGAGGGATAGACATATCACAGTGAGAAAAAGAAATAGTACCTTTCTGTGAATCATGTGAAATTTCCTCGGTGTCTGAAGATACCTTTCTTACTAGTATATATAGCTGTTATTCTGAAACGGCAGATATATTGTGACTGGAAGTATGTATACGCGCTACAAGCCTGGTTGCCGAGGTTCTTTGGGAGGTTTTGCGACGCGAAAAAGGATTTGTGTTTTCTAGGTTGAGGTGATTATTCCGTAGATTCGTATGGCTACGGTTATGAGGAACATTATGCTCATGGTCAGTGCGACGTTTCTTAGACGTTTTTTGTTGATGAGTAGGTTTGTTTTTCCGTAGTATGGGGAGATGAGTTCGGATGTTATGAGTAGTATTATGGCTGTGACTGCCAGCCAAAGGCTTATGTCCCAGAAGGACAGGGGAAAATTCATGTCGTTATCCCTCAAGTACTGTTTGGCAAAGATTCACAAGCGTGAGCTGCATGGAAAGCATATGAGAGATTGTCATGATCTGATTCCTAGAACCCTGTAGTCGACTTCAATCGTTTTCTCGTCTTTTGATGTTTGTGCAATTTCAACCATTACGGGTGCCCCTGTTGCTCTTGTTAAGGCACAGCCGATGGAGCTGCAGATTGGACAGCCGATTCTGCCACGTATTTGTATCAGCTTGTTTGATTCTTCGCATATTTCTTTGCATATCGGATCGGTGATTTTAACGTGAACCGTGTAGTATTCTGCCTGAGCAAGAGATGATGAGTCAGATGTTCTCGCTGAGACGTGTCTGGGGAGGATTTCCATTTCCAAGTTTTCTGCGATTTCTAAGTCCTCGATAAAGAGTCTCGGCATGTTTTGTTGCAGATAGTCGAGGTCTACCTTGTTAAAGCTTGTTTTAAGCCTTTTTTCAAAAAGTCTTGTCAACTCCGCGCCTGGTGGTGTTAACAAGATGCCTTGTGGACCTTCAACGATGATTTGATTCTCGTACCTTTGGATTTGTTCTGGTGTTGGGAGGTATGCATGTTTCTGCTTTGGTATGTAAATTTTCGAGTTTTCAGGGTTTTGGAAGTATCTTGGTGGTAGGTATATTGCATCGCCTTTGTAGTTGAGTTCCTGTATTATCTGGTTCAACGTTGTGAGTGAGGGTAGAATTGAAGCGTCTAGTATGACTTTTTTTATGTGCTCTTCTGGCTCAACGTAGAGCATGATCGCTCCCCAGAAGACGAGGCCTAGACCTATGAAGGCAAGTATTGAAGAGGCGTAGACGATAGAAGCCAAGAGAGCGACGATACCGAGCAGGAGCATTGTTCCACTTGCGGCCACTCTCATGCTGGTTCTTATTCGCATTTTTTTCTCCTTCAGGTTATTCTAGACATTTTCAAGCATAAATCATATAGACTTTGGTAACAGATATACGTTGAATTCGTTCAACGGAGAGGAAAAGGTGCTGTACACCGCTTGTGCTTCAGTTAAGATTGAAAGAATGAAGATTTATTATTTGACGAGAAACCGAGGAAACGACGCAGTTGTGCCTGACAAGTCGGATCTAGATCAGTATCTAAGTGGGATGTTGACTTGGGATGGGTTAAGGGTTAGCTACTTGGCAAAACTCATGACTTCTGAAGCTGAAGAATGGATGAGGCGCGTGTCGACTGAAGCAGTCTCCCGGGACGTCGTCTTGGTCAGCGATGAGAAAGACTATGAGCATTCCTACCGTAGGTTGTTGGCAGAGATGATTATGAGTATGTTTAGCGGAGAGAAAAGCCTGCGTTATGCAGGGGAGCTTAAAGAAACTGGAAGCTCTTCCTAGGCTGTTTTTCCTATCGGACAGGCAGTTACGCATTTGGAGTCGCATGGACCATAAGTCCACTTCAAAGTCACAGGGTTCATGATCAGATCATAGCACCGACACTTTTCTCCAATCCATTTATAGCTTCCATTCTCCTTCTTGAAAGCTCCGTATTTACACGCCTTTATGCATTCCGTGCAGTCTTTGCACACGTCCACCTTCAATGGGTTGCCATCCTGCAAGCTCGCATCAGTCAGTATGCAGGCAATAACGTTGAGCGGACCGAGCCGTGGGTGGACAAGAAAACTTCCCTTTCCAAAGACGCCTAGCCCCGCTAAGTGTGCAGCCATCTTGAATGAAAGTATGCCCGACCAGCCGTGCGGTTCGGTGACGACTCCATAGCCTCTTTGCATTAGGAGATTCTTCACCCCTACCATGCATTGTCTTGCCTCTTTTCGGCGTTGCTTGACTTCGTCCTTCAGTCTGATGTAGGTCAAGCTGAAGTCAGGTCCCCACCTGTAGAAGTAGTTTCGATCTTCGTTCAGTTTTCGTCCACACGCCAATATTATTATGCTTCTTGCATTAGACATCAGATCTGAAGGTCTGTGCCCTTTCGGTGCTCCTTCCTCCAGTTTTTCAGCCGACGCAAAACCGACTAGTTCTGCTCCCATACTTAGGCCCAACTTGCATATTTCATCCCTTAGTTCTTGTTTGGCCTGTTCCGTCTGCAGTTGAGAGCTACCGAGCGTCTTGAGAGATGTGATTGATTTCTTGAGCAACGTTCCCTGACAATGTCCTTCTGACAGAAAGCAGATACATGAACCCACGCCTTGAAAGCCACTGTCTTTGAACAGTTCGAGAGAAACCTCTTTGCAGACATTTTTGATGTAAACCCCTGCATAGACTTCGGTGACACCTCTTTTTTCCAGATGCTTCACAGCTTCTCTCACTAGCTTTGTTCCTATGCCGTGATAGCGGTACTCTGGGAGAACGAACAGCTTTGATATCCACGGACCTGAGACTTTTTGCACCTCGTCAGGCGTGGGCTGTCTGCTGCAACTTTGCGACTCCTTTGAAAGATAGGCGATTTCTTTGTGACCTACGCTTACGGCGCCCACAACTTTCCCAGCTGCTTCGGCGACGAATATTTCTTCTTCAAGCTGAAGACTGCTGCAATGGCCTGAGTATGGACGCATTTCGGCAAGTGACTTTATGTCGTTTTCCGTTGCGGGTCTTACGGTCGTTGAGATCATTATGATGACTTCCGTCGAGTGATTATTTGGCTCAGTTGCGTGGAGCCCTTAATATTTTGCGTTTATAAGCGACAATCGCGAACGTCAGTACCATGAGCGTGAGCAGGGTTAGAGCGAGGTTTTGGAATTCAGGTATCACGTTATAGACATAGTAGTGACCGTGGTTGTTGTTTAATGCCTGGTTTCCGCTGTTGTCGGAAGCGATAATCTTGTACATCACGAAGGTGCGGTCTTCGTACCCAGGTATCGTTGTCTGGTAAACGTTTTCGAGGGTCTCAGTCATGTTGAGAATCTTCCAGCTTGTGCCGTTGTCGATGGTGTACGACAAAACAACGTTGCTAACTCCTGAACCGAAGTCAGTCACGTTGACTGTGACCGTAACGTTCTGATAGGCTGAGATGTTTCCAGATGGTTCCTGCTCCAGGAGATCTATTTCAGGAGGGATATTGTCTATGAAAACGGCTTCAACGGTGTGGTTAGCGTTCATGACGAGTGTCTTGGGATTTTCGGTCATTTCTTCCCCGTCAAGCAGCCAGTGGTCGAATGAGTAGCCTGAACTTGGAACAGCTGTGATGTCTACTGAGGTGCCTGCTGGGTATGAATACGTTGCTGGAAGAGGTCTGGTTGTTCCACCTTCTGAGGAGGTTAAAGTTAGATTGAAGTTGCCAGATGAGTGCCCCACTGTGATGATAGAAGCTGGATGCAGGTGTGTCTGCCCGGTCAGGCCTAGAGCCTCCCTCATTGCTTGTTCGTCATTGTCTGCTTTGCCCCAGTCAGCTATCAATCCCCATGCTGCGCTTTCTAGGTAGACGTTTTGGGTTATCAATCCGACTTCGATGTAGGTTGTGTTCACTGTTAGTATGTTGGTGTCATCCCACGCTATGGCGATTATGAGTGGAGCTGAAGATGCCCATGGGTTTCCGCTGGCTTGTGCGATGCTTTGCCGTCTGTCTTCAGTTATGATGGTGGTTAGGGTGTGTTGTTCGGGAAGATAGTGGTATACTCCAGAGGAGTTTGCTGCGTAGATTCTCATGGGGTAGTATGAGTCGGCGGAAGGAACGGTTCTGTGCCGTTTGGGAGGGCTTGAGGCGGTGTCTTCAAGGTAGGAGTATCCGTAGCTTGCCCAAAGCACTTGTGAAAGTTCTTGTTTGGTCACGGGGTTTTGGCTCCATTCATGTGAGGAAAAAACCGAGTCTAAAGCATCATCGAGTGTCATGGCGGTGTCCTGGATTTCTGGCAGTTCTGACGAGGATGGTCGAATTGTTGGAACGAGGTTTTGGTAGTTAGTGTATGGTGGTAGAGGGTATCCTAAGGGCATTTTGTATAATGCTTCCTCGTTGGCGGGCAGACCTAGCCCTTCATGAATGGAGGTTCTGTCTAGCCATGTGCCGCCTTCGCAGACTGTTCCAAGGTTCAGGGTGTTTGCCATTAGGTAGATGTTCTGGATTGCGCATCCTGATTCGGCGTTTCCCCAATGTGCGTCTTGACAAATATGGGTGTCGAATGCTATGTATAGTTGTATTGGAGCGGGGTAGCCTCCACTCAGTCCTCTATAGTCTCCTTGCTTCCAGAGAATGAGGCTTTGGTTTTCTGGTGTAAACTTGTAAGCGGCTGTCTCGTTGCAGACGTAGATTATGATGGGATAATCGGACAAGGTTGGAGCAGTTCTTCCTCGCCAAGTATATCCGTAAGCTGCCCAAAGGACTTTAGAAATTGAATCCCAAGGAACCGCAGCGGTTAAGTTATAATAATCGCCATAATGAATCGACATTCTGCGGCTAATCACCATCTCAACAGGCATGCCAACCGGGTCGCCATACGCAACTTTCCCAGTCCTCACCGTGAGAAAAGCCACGGAGAGTAGGCTCAGCCCCAACGCAAGAGCCAAGGCCAATGGTATTAGGCGATTCAACCTCGTTTCCCTCTGATTATTACATGGACAGTTCAGAAATAACAATTATGGATTTTCATCCACACAGACGCACGGTCCAGCGCGTTTGAAGAACGTCAACCTAGATACCACCATTCTGTCTCCGCCAACTTTATGTAGATGATTAACATTAGGCAGATTGACCCCAACGTAAGCATGAGCAAGTTCAGCAGTTTCTGGTTTTTGATTCCCCAGCGCATCAACGCAAACTTCATCTCAATCAGTACATGTGTTAGTAAGAGAATTAAAAGTGGCGTGTCCAGCGATGTATGAATGAGCAGGGCGGTGTGATAGTCGATCCAGCCGCCAGACAGGAAACGTATCAGACTTGGCTTCGTTAACCCATAGCCTGAAATAATAAGCATGAGCATGAACAAAAGAAGAATCCAAACGATCACTCTGTTCGCTTTCATCAGATAGTAGTTGAGAGTTTTTCTAGGAGACATTTGTGAACCTCAAAGCAGATTAGTATCAAAAATACGTTGCGAAACGTGTGTGTTTATTAAACCAGTTTTCCAATGTTTCGGTTTGGAGATCAAGAATCTATTTTTGCTCACATTTTCTTCTTCTTAACCTTAGATTAGTAAGGCAGCTACAGCCTCTGATATTCCGTTTCTTTCTAATTTTCTGATTTCTTCTTTTGTGAAGACTTTCGATTTATATGATATTCCTAGGCTTTTTGCTTGAAGAAGCATGTTCTCCAGCATGTATCCGACTTCCCAAAGAGCGCGATTCGTGTTCTCGTTACGGCTTAAGATGATCCCAACGTTTGTGTTGTCTAATTCGGATGAAACGTTTATAGTCCTGACAAATTTTATGTCGTGTGTAGGGTTTCCAGCTATCCACCATGGGAAGGACTTTGTTTTCCAGTTTATGTAACGAAATATTGTCCAATTTATGTAACGGAATAATTTGTTTTCTTTTATGAGGTAAACAGTTGTGTAGTTTTGTCCTCCGCCCATTGTGGGGATTGTGAGGCCCCAGGGATGAGATTTGACGTAATGCGGTGTTCTGCCCTTTGCGGCCCAGAGCAGTTGCGAAATGTCCGTTTCACCGGCTTGGGTGCCAGCATCTTGGAAAAGGGTTAACTGTTCCATTTCTGGTAGACATTTCACCTTGCCGTTTCTCTTGGGTTCGCTGAGGTTTTTGCCCTTCTTGAACGGTTTCTCCGGGCCTGGAGCAGCGGTTGAGAATTTCTGGTTCCCGTAGGTATCTGCTTTCTCTAGGATTATGTGTTTGGCTGTCGCGATCTTGTCTCCATATTCGGTTCCATTGACGCCTGAGTTGTAAATGCAGGTGCCAAGCCCTAGTGCCGTGCAGGCCAAGTACACCGCTTCTTGCTGCATTCCACTTTCGATGTTCAGAAGACGGTTTTTTTGAGGATCACCTGTTTTCTCAAAGCCAGAGAAAAGAAGACCATCTTCAGACCAGGACAAGAGTTTCCCGTCAGAAAATTGAGGAACTCTGCAACATTGAAGCATGTACTGTATGGTTTCTTGAGACGGGTATTTGTCTTTGATAAACATTCCCCAATGATTATTCTTTGGGTTACCATCGAAATCACATGAACACCTTGAATTGAGCACTTTTTCAATAGAAATTGGGTCTTGCATAAGGAAGGCCTACGTTTCAGCAATTGATGGAGTTTCTGTACCATTCGACAAGTTGCGTTAGGCCGTCCTTGAGGCCTACTTTTGGATGAAAACCTAGGATTCTCTGGGCTTTGCTTATGTCAGCGTATCCGTGTCGACCATCAGCTGGCCTAGGAGGCGCATACGTGTTTTTCAGTTCTCTTTTGTTCATTATCTCCTTAAGTGTTTCTGCCACCTGATTTACGCTGACGCTTGAGCCAGTTCCTACGTTGAACGCTTCTCCAACGGCGTTTTTGCAGTTTAGAGCAAGCATGTTTGCTTCAACAACATCTTCAACGTAGACAAAGTCTCTTGTTTGTTCCCCGTCTCCAAATACTATAGGAGGCATGTCTTTTAGCAGTCTATTGGTGAAGATTGTTATGACGCCGCCGTAGGCGGATTGAAGGTCGAAGCGTTGTCTCGGGCCGTAAACGTTGAAGTATCGCAATGAGACAGTTTCGAGACCGTAGAGTTTGTAGAAGATTTTGACGTAGTTTTCTGCGGCAAGCTTGGAAATTCCGTAGGGTGATCTTGGGTTAAGAGCCATGTCCTCTCTTTTCTGCGGAGATTGTGTATCTCCATATACTGCGGCTGAGGAGGCATAGATGAAACGCTTTACATCAAGGTCAGATGAGGCTTTAAGCAGATTCAATGTGCCTGTAACGTTTATTTCGTTTACGAGAATCGGATCTTTCACCGAAAGCGTAACGCTTGCTATCGCTGCTTCGTGGAAAACAGCATCTATGTCTTTCATTGTTTCCTTAACTAGATTGAAGTCTCGAATGTCACCTTTTATGAAGTGAAATTCTTTCTTGCCTAGATTATGGACAATATTCTCTAAACGTCCTATATCGAGATTATCAATGATGGTTACTTCGAAACCTTCGCTGAGAAGGCGGTCTACGAGATTGCTGCCTATGAATCCAGCTCCACCGGTTACAAGTATTCTTGAATATTCTGAGGTCAAATTATCATTCTCTTTTCTACTTTTGTTTAAGAATAATGCGTCGATGCATCTGTGCCATATTGTTTCGCTATTTCAGATAAAGTTGCAAATGTTACATCGATTCCGCTGAGTGATGATATTTCTTCGATGATGCTTGAAAGATATTGTTCAAAGATGAGATTTTTCTTTCCAGTTTTTGGATCAAGAATATCACATCCGTGAAAGTATCCTACAAGAAAGGTCATTCCGTCTACAATAGCCTTCTTGCTGTATGCTTTTATAATTCTGCTGTACACCGATGAGGACCACCAAGGCGTAATATAGAAATGTCTATGTGGGGTTAGATTAAGTCGTCGGGCAATGGGAACTAGCTTAATTAAGACCTTCTTTCCTGAAAGTCTGTTCACCAAGTCTGCGAATTTGTTCGATTTGTTTGATGTCAAGGTAGATAATGGCATTTCGAGTATCTTCATATTTCCTGGTGACTGGTAATCATTAGAACTTGGGTGGTATGGAATAGTTGGTGTTCTCGACCAATCATAGATGTTGTCGCGCTTGCCGAATTTTCCGGAAGAGAATGTTCCTGGGATAGCTGAGGCATCCACTAGCAGTCCATTAGCGTCTAGTGTCCTCATTATCTCACTACTCATTGTATTCCAGCCCATTCTAACCGAGACCGGGTCAAAGCCTAGATTTCTTCTAAACATTGCCAGAGAGTTGAGAACAATTTTGGTTTCATATGCCGGGTTTGTGGTTTGAACCCATTTAGACAATTCGGGATCCCAAGAAAAGGTATGGATATGTATTCCGATCTCATCTCCAATAGATTTCAGTTCAAGTATTTTATCTCTGAAAAGAGTCAGCATTTGATCTAGAACAGGGCCATTATCTACGCGTATAAGCCAACTGACAGGAACCTTCTGGCTCTTAAAACACTCGCTAAGATCACGCCAATATCGACTCCAACTCCAGTTAAGAGTTCCCGGGTTCTTATCGTAGTCACTTCCGCAGTTGTTCCACCCCGGAACATAATTTGGGTGATTATCTTCAGTGTCGCAGGCAAATGCTACACAAAGCTCTGGGGCAGGCAAATAATGTTACTTCCTATGCTAGTGCGCGCGAATATATTCTTTTGATTATTTCTCTTGCAGTTTCAAAATCGCTTATAATCCAAGGCACAAAATCGTCCACCGCAAAATAAGACCATTCCCTGGTATTCTCCAGAGAACCTATCCAGTCTCTGATGGATATACGTGTTTCTATTGCAGACGCAAAGTCCTGCAAGAAATTTACCCATTTGATGCCTTTTTCATAGTTGTCAATATAGTTGATTTTCTCGCCGATGGCATCGATGTATGCTATTAAAATGAGGTTAATTCCACATCTTGAAGGCAAAACATTTTGCATACTTTGTCTTGCATTTATTTCTAGAAGCTTGAAAGAGCCGTCTCTAGGGTCCCTTTTCCATTCAGCTTCCATTAAACCATGATATTTAAGATGCCGTAGGTAGTTTTTGGTGGCTCCAACCTGAGCAATTACTTCTGAGATTGAAATGCTTTCTCTTAGACAGGTATTCCCAAACATAGGTGGCCATCCTCTCAATCTACGGTGGGCAAAAATAGCCTTGGGTTCTGAATCTTTGTCGAAATAACCCTCAATTCCATATATGTTTTTTGCAGCAAGACCAGGAATCACTTCCTGAAACATCACGTCAATTTTATTGTTTAAAGCAAAGATATAATGTTTCATCAATTCATTCGCTGTGTTTGCAACAAATCCTTTTTTATGAAATTTAAGTTGGAACTCTTGGGACCTAATGGGTTTGATAAATACCGGGTATTTTATTTCCCTGCTTATTCGACTAACTTTTTCAAGCGACTCTGGAAAATATGTGATGGGGTATGGGACACCAAATTTCGATAAGGACTGATAAAATTCTTTTTTATCTACCAATTTCTTGACGACTTCATATGATGGGAGCGGTACATGGTAACTATTTTCTAGTTCTTCCTTCAACTCGGACAAATGAAGAGAATATATATCACTAGTTGGAAAAAGCACTCCACCATCCTTCAGCTTTTCAACATCAACAAAAAACTGTCTCAATATGGATGTGTTTTTTTCGATATTTGGAACTATATAGGATTTTTTACAGAACTTCGAATATATTACTTGTTCATGCCTTTCCACAACGGAATATACGGTTACACCGTTTCTTCCCAAGTTTCTTACGACTCCAAGCCCATTCATACCTCCGCCTAAGACAAATGCAGGAACTTTAAACCTCTTCATCTTCATCCCTCAGGCGTTGCTATACCATAAGGTTGGATAATTTGTTCTGTAAATTGCTTAGGAGGATGCTGAACATTTAACACCAAAAATAATGTATTTGTTGTAAGATTGCTTTCCGAGGTAAGGTAATCTTTCTATGGCTTCTGCCAAAGATACCCAAGTTTTTCCAACCATTTCCAAGCCCAAGGGTCCGACCGCTGGAAGCAATGGATAGGGACAAATATACAGTATCTTATAGGGTTTGATAGTGTCCGGGATCATTCTAGTCAATGTATCAAGAGAGATGAACTCTTCTTTAACACTTTTTTCCACTTCATTATTTTAAAAATGAGTTTCACGATTCTTCTATAAATCGATAAAGGGTTGTCAGTGCTGATGCACAAATAACCGTTGTTTTTCAACATTCTTTCCATTTCCAGCAATGAAGCTTTAGGATCAACTACATGTTCTATAACTTCGCTACATACAACGAAATTGAAAATGTTTTCCCTAAAAGGCATATATTCGGCACAACACACTACGAGAGGACCTTGCGTTCTTCTTAATTTCGCGTTCATTATCTGATACCGGGAAATATCCGTTCCGGTGACCTTTGAATCAGGGCAAACTTCATTTAGTCTACTTATCAAAAAACCATAGCCGCACCCGATATCCAATATTGAAGACGCTCGCTTTTTTGGATTTCAGATACGTCTTTTCTTTGATCTCTTTGTGTTCATTAACAGCGACGTATATGTTTAATCTATGCTTTTTCGCCCAATCCTCAATGGAAGAAACGAAACCAATTTCTTCGCTGTATTTTTCAAATGAATTTCTGTCGGCACGCGTAACTTCTTTCAAACTTCTTCAACATGAGATCTTTCATTGGACCATCGTCAACCCGAAAAAGCCAAGTTATTGGAACTCGATTTCTCCTGAAGATCTCTATAAGAGTATCCCAAAATTTTGTCCAGTCAAATCTTATGATCGCTGGATTCACGTTGGAGTTACTGCCTAATACTGACCAGCTGGGAACATAATTCGGAGGGTTATCTTCAGTATCGGAAGCAAGCGCTACCCAAAGCTCAGGCAAATTTATTCATCTTCCTTGGCTTCATCAATCAGCGAGGAGAAAGAATAAAGGAAAAGTAAATCGAGAGACGAATGAAAAGGAAATGGTTAAAATAACTGGGCTTCACATAGGCGCATTAGTGCAGCATAGAGCTTCAATATACTATAACAATTAATTTCAACAGTGTATGCAGGCTTTGCAAGGGAAATCTACATCTTTATCAGGAAGTTGACCCAATAAATATTTCCGTACAGCTTGGTACCTTTCGTTGTTCCAAATCTTCTTTACTGGTTCTTCATAAATATTACCCATCTCATATTTCCAGTAATCTACACAACACAAAGAAATTGTTCCGTTCCAATTAACTACTAATATTCTCCAAGGGTCTTGACATAGATGTTTATAGCTCAGCCCTAATTCATCTAATTCTGTGAAGCTTACTCGTGTTCCTCTTCGGATTGCCTCGTAGACATTGCATATTCCCTTCTTTTCAATAAATCCCTCGACGCCAAGGTTGGATTTACCTTCTTGAGCCCAGTTGTTAACTAGATCTTTCCAAGTGTTTGTTGGGTGAAACCGTAGATTTAATGATGCAGTATAAATGGTGCTTCTTGCCTTAAGCGACTCTGTAAATTGATTCATATGCTCCAGTTCATGCTGGTTTCTCTTAGTGATTGCGAACGTTATGTAAATTACGGGCTTTCTTGAGCCTTTCTTTTGAGCAACTAGCGTTTTGATTTTCTCCACAGTCGTTTCAAAGTCTTTGCCCGGTTGATACAATCCGTATGTTTCTTGCGTAATCCCGTGTAGGGATATCGTTAGAAACGACAATCCAGACTCTGAGAGCTTCCTAAGATCATCCTCATTCTTAAACCAGTGCAAGTTGGTTGAGGCATGAGTTATCACTTTATTCTCTTCAGCATATCTGATCATATCAAAAATGTCCGGGTTTAAGAAAGGCTCACCCCAGTCAGCAAAAGTTATCTTAATCAAAACATCTTTCAGCTCGTCTATTACCTTCTTAAAACTTTCCAAGGATAGGAAACCTTTCGGAGGACCTTTTATCCCCAAGCCTACAGGGCACAATCTACAATTGGTATTACAGTAAGCTGACGCTTGGAAAGTGATGTCAGGAGGATAAGAAGAAGTGACGACTCTGCGACTTTTCACGTCTTTCATATATTTTAGGTAGTTAATTCCCTTTCTCAGTGTTAGGTATCTGATTGGGATGTCGAATAGTCTTGCACCTTTAAGGAATGGCATTCTGTCAAGGACACCTACTTAGTAATACTTGATAAGCTTGCTGGTTTGATTCTTTTTCTAAGCAACATAAACACTTCCGTTTTCTAGCTTTTGCTTTGCGCGCTTCACGATTAACTAAGTCCTCTAAACAGTTTCAAAGTCTATAGGTTCCACTTACTGAAAAGATTAAGCGAATAGAACGCCTATTCCTGCCCATCCTTGATTTTTGTCTCTAATTATTTCCTCATGTTGATAACGAGTTTTAGTTTCGTCCCAAAACCTTTTGACTTCAACGCCTGTTTCAGCTGGATGCTGACAAATATCATGAAACACTATTAGCCCGCCTTTCTTAACTAAAGGACCATATATTTCAAAGTCTTGCTTTACTCCAGAATAAGTATGATCGCCGTCAACAAAAAGCAAGTCCAACTGTTTTGAACCCAAAATTTTTTTGACTTTCTCAAATATAGACTGGGCATGAGAATCTCCACGAAACAAAATCATCTTTTGTTTATGAGCCGCAAAAGATTTGTAGTAGGGGATCCTCCACATTGGGTAGCCTTCGCCGTATTTGCCGCCTGGGAGATCAATACTTATTATAGTTGCGTCTTTTGGCGCAATCCTCGAAAGAACAAATAGGGTACCACCAGTAGCAGTACCGATTTCCAAAATTACTTTTGGTTTACGATCAATAGCAATTCTTATGAGTGAAGAAAGCTCCCAATATACTTGCTGAGGAGCAATATCCCAACCAAAATACTTGAATGGAAAATCACTAAATGCGTTGGGTAAGTTTTCAACAAGATTAAACAAATCAGTATATTTACTAGAAAATTTTTTTAGTCGAGCAGTTGCCCATAGTGTTTGAAATACAATGCACCCATGAAGAGAAATTACTAATCTGCCCTCAAAGGAGGCTTCTAGCCTTTTCTTGTTGAAAAGATTAAGCAGATAGCTGCTTTGGGCGCGACTCAACATTTTTGCTCCTTTAAGTATAACAATACAGTTGTTTTAGGTTTGAGACTTATTCGTTGCTTAGAGTACTGTAGGTTATGCTCTTGTTTTGCCCCAGGTATGCTAGTCGCGCATCTTGAATTTTCGGAATTATAGTTAGTTGCATAACTGATTAGACCTGTGTGGCAGGAATTTTAGGAACCAGTTTGATGCAAAGCAAAATCTTCTCGAGAGTTGGTTGTAGGCGTTCTCTATTATCGCTAGGAACTCTTCTTCAGACCTGAAGAGCGCAGTTGATATTTCGCGTTTGAGGCATCTCCAGAGTTGCTCAATAGGGTTCAAGTCAGGACTGCGTGGAGGAAGAAACGTCAACACTATACCAAGCTCTTCTGCTTTCTCTCTAGTCACGGTCGCTCTGTGAGACGGAAAATTATCCAAAACCAGCACAATCTTCACTTTAGGATTGCTCATCCTAATATCTTCCAGAAAACTGCAAACGCTTTCTTTCCTTGAATTCTCCATAAACTCTGCCATGCTCACGCCATAAGGAGCGTAGAAACCAAACGTGTTAGCTCTATACTTTGTGGTGTCTTTCACAATTGCCACTTTACCAAAAGAGTACACTCTTACGGTGTTTGCACAGGACTGAGGACTGCACTCATCAAGAAAACCAACCACAACGCCTTTTTCATTCTCCAGGGCTTGTTGAGGTTCCTGGGGCTCCTTTGCCTCTAAGTCATCTAGTTTTTTGAGCGAATCTTCCAGAGTATTCTTAAGTTTGGCCTCGGCGTCATCGGGCCTTCGATAGTCCCTCGGATAAGGCTTTCCGTACCTCATGCCAAGCGAATGCAGGATTCTGCTCACGCTTACTGGATGGTAGTCTTTGCCATATTCGTCCTGAATGAGCTGCCTTGCTTCTTTTGCAGTCCAATAGCTCTTGCTCTGCAGTTTCTGTTTGAGTTCTTCGCGTTCCATGTTGGAAAGTTTTGCGGGTCTACCGCCTCCAAACGTGGGTTTTAGTCCTTCTAGGCCATGTTCGTTCCAGCGTTGCAGCCACCAGTATCCTGTTGCTCTGCATCTTCCAAGCTTTTTTGCTGCTGTTTCCACTTCTTCGCCGGCGTAGAGGCTTCGGATGAAGATCAGTCTCTCCGCAAACCTTTTGCTCTTCTCATTCTTGATCAAGCGTTCAAGTTCTGCCTCGGAGAGATGCTTCACCACCAAACCATTCACCTCCTACACAGAACACGTAGAAATAGGGTCTAATTAGTTTTGTTAAAAACTATACAAAATATTTCCTGCAATACTTCGAGTAGATCGCCTCGTCGACCCGATCGGCGACGCAGTAGACATTTACTCTATATTTTCCAAGATTACGTTTTACCTATACTGCTTTTTCTACCAAACACTGTTTCTACATTATTGTGTTCGGCTATCTATTATCCGTTTAAGTCCATCAAGATCGAAAAAATAGTATAGAGCAAGTTGCTAGAAAATAAATGGGCTGTTATGAATAATAGTGCGTTCTTATTGCCTTCACAGTGCTTTCTCCAAAATACAATACAATTTATCGCCTATTGCATCCGCTTTTCTTTTCGTATATTCCTCATATCCGTTTCGCTGCAGTCTACCGTAGAGTTCAGGATCATTGTAAAGGCGTCTGATATTTTCAACAAGGTCATTTTCGTTTCTTGCCACTAACGCATTCACGTTACTAGTTACATAGTTATCGTTATGGGTCATTACAATCGGAGTCCTCATGCTCCAACAGTCACCTATGAAACCCCAGCCACCAATTTTAACTGGTGTGTACGCGTAAAAACAGCCTGAAATCAATTTTAGCGCCTCGGTTCTTGACAACTGATTGATATATTGAATTGAATTGCCATATCTCCTTTTGAGGGCTTTTATAATTGCTGAATGTGGGCCAGGTCCTACTATTGTGAATTGCTCCGTGTTGGTTTTTTCAAGGATCAAAGGTAATGTCCGCTCAAATTCCTGCGTGTTTTTGAAAGGGTACAGAGAGCCTACGTATATGCCTCTTCTTTTGTCTCTTGTGTACGCATATTGAAAACCATCTGGCACATAGGATGGCCAAGGAAGATAGAATACTTGTTTCTTGTGCATTGATAACGAAGCAAGAATCTGCTGATCTCTAGGGTGACATGTAATCAGAATTTCGGCTTTTCTACATAACCAAGACCAATACCGACTACCTCCCAAAGGTATGCCAAAATAACCTAAAATGGTCTTCATCTTTAGACTGGGATAGGCTTCCCCTGAAAAGATTCTACCAGCATCTTCGACGAGCAATACTATGGGTTTTTTGAGAAACTTCTGAATCAAAAGTGCCAGCCGCATATTTAGTTCTTGAGAACAAAGTATTAAATCAGGCTTGAAAGCTCTAGCTGTTGCCAAAACATTCCGTAATTTCTTGCTGGGAAAAAGAAAGATTTCTTGCTGGTCTCTGTAGAGCCTGTATATAGGAATACCATCCATGATTTCGTATGTGGGAAGTCTTCCACTTCCTTTTTGGCCTAGAGATGCGCTTGTAATAATCAACAACTTGGCTCCTTTTTCACGAAGTCTAACAAGCATAAATGCATTATCGTTTGTATGTTTGCTCATTCCAGGATAAAGACATAAGATATTCAGAACCATCACCGAAATTCGTATGCTAGTAAATTGGGCGCGCGCAGGCGGATTTGATAAATGGTCAAAAATGACTTTTCTTCGTCTCTTAGGGTTTGAGGGCAGCTTTAGGCTCCTCCGCTGCCCCTCGTTTTCTCGTAGCACGCAGTCTTAATTCAACATGTGATCTTGCCTTAGCCTCTCGAGGATTAGGCTGACCACGGTTTCGTAAGGCTCAACAACTGTTGAAACTGCTCGGCGACCGGTTCCAGAGGCTGAGTACAAAACTGGCCCTCCGGAAAGTTTGTTTTGGTTTTTCCGTCAGGATGAAGCGTTAATGTCTGGAGATGACTAGGTGTGGCCTCAAAGTGCAACGGGAAAAACCAGTGCTCACGGATGGAAAACCGCCTGCTAAGAAAGTCCAATACAGGCACAAAAAGGTAAAAGCAGAATGAAACCACCTATGTGAAGTCGTTATTTTAACTTTCCTATTCCATTTCTCCCTCTACTCTGTTTCACTCCTTCCTTTTCCTCGCGTTCGATAAAGGCAACCACCTATTCGCCCACAAGCAGGGGCACTA
>Ga0315280_10004217_pt1 | contig 21445 bp, 13 predicted proteins | sample YL17G06_40_MG_FD_203697 | JGI IMG/M metagenome (GOLD analysis project Ga0315280, IMG submission 203697) | Sediment microbial communities from Yellowstone Lake, YNP, Wyoming, USA - YL17G06_40 | ecosystem: Environmental > Aquatic > Freshwater > Lake > Sediment | place: USA: Wyoming | collected...
CCCACTCCACAGCCGACCATTGCGCAGAAACCCGCTTTGGGTTAATCCGAAGCCGGGTTTACGCTTTACCCCATCTGAGTGGGTACCGGTTGTGACGAAATCAGTCTTTACCGCGAAGTATGAGCGCTTCCGCAAGCGGCTGGTTACGGGCCGGAAGTCCAAAGGACTGACGCAAATGCAGGTAGCGGAACGGCTGGGAAAGCCGCAATCGTTTGTCAGCAAGTATGAGCGCGGCGAACGGCGACTTGACGTGGTGGAATTCCTGGAAGTCGCGAAGGCAATCGGCACCGACCCGTTCAAGCTGTTGAAGGAACTGGACAACTGACGCCCCGGTAGCGATGCCAGAGATGCTCACTCAGACCACCGATTTCAATCATGCCGATGCCGTAATCGACTCGACCTTCCACCGAGAGTGGGAGGAATTGACTCGTGTGTTGAAGAAACTGCCGCTTCACCTGAAAGCGTCGGATCAAGCGGGGATTCAGGGCAGCCCCATTTTCGATCCGGTGGGCACAAACGAGCATATCAGGGACAATTTGTGCAAGATCCCCGGCTGGCGGCACACCATCCCGATCCCGCCCGAATACGACTTTCTCGGCACCGATGTTGACTTGGGCAAAGGTGGCGTGCTTGTCGAGGTTCAGTTCTCCAACTACCCTTTCCTGCTCAACAACACTGTGCGGGCTGAGTTGTTCTACAAGGCGAAAACACCGTTGACTGGGAAGCCTATCGAGCTTGCCATCATCGTGACGAAGGCGAAGATGTTTCCAGCCTCCAACAGCACGCTCTATTACGAGCAAGCCAAGAAGCAGTTGACCGCGCTCGCAAGGAACAGCGTGTTCGACGTGCCCATCCGGCTTGTCGGGCTGTTTGAACGGGAGAGCGGGATTATTCCGGTGCAGTTTACGAAGTATTCCGCACGCCGATACTCTCGCAGTGTCGTGAAACGTGAAAAAATGCAGTGTACGATGACCCCCGGCCGATCCGACCGAAGCCGTTGCACCCTTCGGTTGCTCGATTAGAGGTGGTCAATCACTCTCAGAGAAGAGAGACTTTTGACCGGCCGTAGTGCGGGGCTTCCTGGGTTTCCGGGGCTTTGCCCCGCCGTTTAACTTCTGGTCAACCGGACGCTCTTCCTTGCGCATGTCGGCAGCAAAGGCAGCCTCTTCATACGCAATCCGTTCCTCCAATTCCTGCAAGTGGTGGTCTTCAGGATGAATTTTCGCAGCCGACCTTGGCGTAGGGTATGTGCCAACCTGAACATCGAAACGGAACTTCTCAATAGGTTCTCCCGTCCGCTCGACGTAATCCCGAAGCGTCTTCAGGTTGGGGAAGGTGTTGTTCTTGTCCGGTAGGCCGCTAAGCCGCCGGAGTCCAACGCTGTGGTACTTGGGGTCAATCTCGGCTCCCATGAAATGCCGGCCATGATCCCTCGCAACCACGGCAACCGTTCCGGTCCCCATGTATGGATCGAAAACCACTCGCCCGGGGTCGGTAGTGCTGAGAACAATTCGGGCAATCAAGTCTTCCGGGAATTGACACGGGTGTATCGTTTGCTCCTCGTGGTTGTGCTTGACGTTTCGGAAAAGCCAAATGTCGCCCGGGTTCTTACCGTGCGGGTTACACGATAGCTGCCCCTTGCGATCCCCTCGATAGTGCTTCTTGTTTTGCCATTTTTGCGGCACGCGGATTGCGTCGAGGTGGAAGCGGTACTTGTCGGACTTGGTAAACCACAAGATGGTTTCATGCCGACAGGAAAACTTGCGGGTGCCGTGAAGCCCGTGTTGCCGTACCCAAATGATCCGGTTCCGTGGGATCAGCCCGAGGGATTCCAGGATCGGGAAGACGCGAACATCAAGGGGGACGAGCATCCCTCTATCCGAGAAAGCGCCAACCTGCCAGAAAATGGAGCCGGTTCTCTTCAGGATGCGCACACACTCGGCAAGTACGACCCTCTGTCCCCCAAGATAGGTCTGCAGCGCGACCTTGGCTTCGTACTCTTTTCCAAGGTTGTACGGCGGGGATGATACCACTAGGTCAACGCAGCTATCGGGCAGACTTCGCAGCAGGTCCAGGGTGTCGCCCAAGTAGATTTGATCCAGAGGCAGGCCGTCTTGCATCTTCCGTTCCACGATTCGACTTCCCATCCGACCCCTGAAAATCCCATTTTGGGTTATTCTAGCGGTCTGCTGGCGATGCTGTCAAGGCGCAACGGGCAGCGCACATAAGTACATAATATCCTCGCGGGCATGTCAACCCCGGCTCCCCGGCCTTGGACTAGACAATCGGCGCAAGCTAGCAAGGTTGAAGAGGATGGGTGTAAAGACCGCCAACCAACGGCACCATATATTGTGCTAGCATGGAAGCCCGGATACAATACGTGGGATTTGCATCCCGGTAGAACCGGGCGGGTGGTCCGTCCGACGAAGCCGGATCGGGTGGCGCTCAAGGAGGATAGACCCTATGAGTAGACCCAAGGGATTGAAGCCGGGGCAGCCCGCGCCGGCTTCCGGGCAGTATCAGCGGATTGGCCCAAAAGGTGGGAAGGGGCCCGAGGTAACATCCGTCAAGGGTGAACCGCTCCCGCCCACCTCGAAACCTGGATCGACCTACAACCTGGTCGATCCAAGTAAGAACAAGTCGGGTAAGGGCTGATTTGCCTACCGACGATGCCCCGCCCGTCATTTCGCGGGCGGGGTCATTATGCCAACACTCTCTAAGGAGAACACTCTGAGTATGGATGACGCACTTTTCTTCATTCAGACACCCCGCATTACCATTGCCACTAACACTTTTCTCTGCCGAATTCCTATTAGGTACAAGGACAGCCCTGTACTCGAAATCGTCAAGGAAGTGACCACGCACAAGACAGACACGTTTACCACCAAGATACCGATCTTCCACCCCGATGGGACCAAACTCGCAGTTGTGAAGGGGAGGCAAATCTACCTGACCGAAGACGGAAAGAAGGCAGGGGTAGAACTACGAAACCTTCCCGATGGAACGGTCTGCGAAATCAATAGGAGAGCCGCCTTTGAAATGAGGCGGAACGGGGCTGCTGCCCTGAAGATGTCTGCTGAACTCCACACGTTTGACGGCGCTTTTCTCCGATGGACGGAGACAGAAATATCCGGCCTCCTGTCCTTCAAGCCGGGCGGTTTGGCACTAGGCACTAGTCTCATTACTGGTTGTGGGTTTCAGGAAGGCGTAGAGATTCGGGCTTCTGAACCGGGCGGTTTGATACTAGGCGGTTGTTCCTTTGTTAATTGTGAGTTTCAGGGAGAGGTAGGGATTCAGATCGGCAACCCGACTATTCCACCACTCGGGGCGTGTGTTGGTCTGGATTTTGTCAAACCTGATGAATAGGGGACGACCAATAGACGAAACGCGGGAGGCGTCCAACATCTCTCCCGATTCGTCTACTTTGAGACCGAATCACACGGATACGGGCATAGTTGGCGCTTGCCGGTGGTCGCTTGCAGCTTTGACCGCGCCCGGCCGATCCGGGGGCCGCTGGGGGACACGGCGGGGGCACGGGCTCCCGGTGGAAGCCAGGGCGATGGATTGACCGCGCCGGCCCCCAGCATCAGCAAGAAATGACGACGACGGAGCGCTCGCATCAGGGTGTCCCCTTTTCCAGCACTACGGCTTCGCAGCGATCGGCGTCAATCGAACGTCGCGGAAATGGATCTCGTCGCCTTCGGCCGTGAGGCAGATTGGGCCGGAGGTCACGTCGCAGCCGGTGGCCCGGTTGACCACCTGTCCGTTGATCTTGAGGGTCACCGCCGGGCCGTGGGCGACGATCTCGTACCGGTTCCACTCGCCGGGCTTTTTGACGGCGTCTTGGGCCCGTTTGAGGTTCGTGAGCGTGCCGAAAGGGCTCGTCGGCACGACCTTGAGGCGCTCGGTGGGGCCGCTGAGCCCGTAACCGTCCAGCCCCCAGAAATCGCCTTCGGAGCCGGCGTTGAGCTGGGCCTCCAGGCTCTTGGGCCAAATCTTTTGCTTGCCCGACGTGCGGATCAGCACGCCGCCGTTTGCGGGCTTCTTGGAAGGCGGAGTGCGCCACTGGAGCTTCAGGACGAAGTTGGTGTAGCCCTTTTCCGTATAGATGTATCCTTTCGGCGTGCCCTTGCAGATGAGCACGCCTTCGGGCGTCAACGTCCACACGTCGCCGGTCTTGGCGTTTGGCTGTTCCGAGAAGGATCTCCAGCCGGCCAGGTTGCCGTTCCGGTTTTGCGCGGTAATCAGCGAGAACTCGCCGGAAACGTCTTCGGCCGCGCGGGCCTCTGACGGAAGAACGCATAGGCTGAGCAGCATGAAAACGATCAAGTGATTGCGCCGCACGGCGGTCTCCTGGGCTTGGGTTTCTCGCCACAAGGGCACAGCCGGGGGCGGCTTTGCCACACGACTCCCGAAGAATCACTCGGAGCCCACCTGGGCCATGATCTCCTCGGCGATGTTGAAGTTCGAGGAGACGTTCTGCACGTCGTCGTGGTCGTCCAGCCGGTTGAGGAGCTTGAGGATCTTGCGGGCGGCATCCGGATCGGACACGTCCACGGTGTTCTTGGGGATGCGGCTGACCTGGGAGACCTCGGGCTCGATCCCCGCCTTGGCGAGGGCCTGCGAGAGGGCATGATAGACCTCCGGGGCGCAGAGGACCTCGAATTTGTCGCCGCTGCGGCGGACGTCGTCGGCCCCGGCTTCCAGGGCGATTTCCATGAGCCTGTCCTCATCCACCTTTTCGGCCGGGATGAGGAAGAGCCCTTTCTTCTCGAACATCCAGGCGACGCAGCCCGCGCTGCCCAGCTTGCCGTCGGAGAGCTCGAAGACCTTGCGGATCTCCGAGGCCGTGCGGTTCCGGTTGTCGGTGACCACGTCGCAGAGGATGGCCACGCCGCCCGGGCCGTAGCCCTCGTAAAGCACCTCTTCCGGGGCGGCGCCTGCGATCTCCCCGGTGCCGCGCTTGACGGCCCGCTGGATGTTCTCCTTGGGCATGCTGACGGCCTTGGCGTCGTCGATGGCCAAGCGGAGGCGGGGGTTCATGTCGGGGTCGCCGCCGCCGATGCGGGCGGCGACGATGATGGCCTTGGAGAGCTTGCTCCAGAGCTTTCCGCGTTTGGCATCAATCAGGGCCTTCTTGTGTTTGATGCCGGCCCAATGGGAGTGACCTGCCATGAGTGTGTCTCTCGAAAGTTTTCAGTGCTCTTTCGTATGCCGCCAAACGGCCGGGGCCGAACCCATCAGCGGTCAGGGGTTGGCCTTGATTTTCGCCTCGACTTGTTTCATTTTCTCCGCGTCGGGGTTCTTCTTGAAGGCCTCGATCGCCCGGCGCCACGCGTCTTTAGCCTTCTCGGCCTGTCCGAGGGCCCGATAAGCGTCTCCGAGGTGATCCAGCACCGTCGGCTCGGGCTCCGTGGCCGCTGCCTTTTCCAATTCGGGGAGGGCCTCCCGGATGCGCCCCTTCTGGAAGAGCACCCAGCCCAGGCTGTCGCGGTAGGCGGCGTTGTCCGGGTCTTTTTCCACGGCCTTCTCGATCATGCGGTGGGCCCGGTCCAAGTGTTTCCCCTGCTCCGCCCACAGATAACCCAGATCGTTCAGCGCCGCCGGGTCCTCGGGGAATTCGTCGAGGACCTGTTCCAGCCAATCCACCGCCCGGGCCGTGTCGTGCTGAGACACCGCGATGTTGGACATGGCCAACCGGAATTCCCGCACCGTCTCGGGGATTCCGACCGAGTCGTGGTCGAACGCGTACTTCTGGATCAACTCGCCGTAAGCCATGGCGGCCTCATCGTAGCGCTTGCCGTGATAGAGGAGCCAGGCCACGCGGGTCCGACAGCTTAGAAGATCCGGTCTGTCCGGCGCGGCTGGCGCGGGTTTTCGGCCCGCCTCACCGGCAGCGGCCAACTCGACTGCCTTCCGGGCGGCCGCCAGTGCCTCGTCGGTGCGCCCGGCCATCTCCAGGGCCCCGGCAAGATGGTAGAGAAACGTGGGATCGTCCGCGGGGGCCTTCTGGTCCAAGGCACGGCGGAAGACCTCGACGGCCCGGGCGTACTGCTCTCGCCGAACGAGCCCGAGCCCCCAACTCTTGTACAGCCTCTCGGCGTGGTCCGGCTTGGCCTCGATGGCCGCGCGGTAGAACTCGGCCGCGGCGTCGTACTGTTTGGCCTCCAGAGCGAGGAGGGCCGCCGCGACCCGGGACTCGTACGGACAGCCCTTGGGATCTGCGTTGAGCTGGGCGCGGGCGGTCCGGACGACTCTCTTGACCAATTCCTTGTCCTCGGCCAGGGCGTGGCCCTTTTCGGCCAAGGGGTCCAGCGCGCCCACGTGGGCAATCGCCTCGCCGAGGACCTTCAGCAAGGCATCGTAACGTTTGGCCTTGCGGTAAATCTCGAGCAGATTCCGGTATCCGGCGATGGAGGGCCACCTCACCACCAGCGCGCCGTAGAGTGCTTCCGCCTTGTCGGCCTGCTTGCCTTCCAGGTACTTCTCGGCCAGGAAGTGTGCGACGAAGACATTGTTCGGATCGCGTGCCCGCAAGGCTTCGAGCCGCGCGATCAGCTCGGTCTCCTTGTGCAGCGTCTTGAGCAGGTCGGCCAAGAGCCGATAAGGCGCCATCCCCTCGCCGGCGTCCTGAAGACTTGCCGGGAGCACGGGACCCACCGCGGTCATGGGCTTGCCGAGAGTCCAGCCTTGCGCCAATCCCTCGGCGAGCTCCGCCCACAGCGCAGCCGGTCGCGCGTCGAAGCCGGCTTGGAGTCTCTGAAGGGCCTTATCGGGATGACCGGAGCGGGCGTCGATGCGGGTGAGCTGGTAGTCCAAGAGCTGTTGGTTCGGCGCGGCCCGATGGCCTTTTTCGAAGGCCGCCGCCGCCTGCGGAAAGCGACCGGCCAGGAAAAAGGACTCGCCGATGAGATTCCAGGCATGCCCCGGATCGCCGAGGAGCATCTTCTTGAATCGCTCGTTCAGTCCGAACCGCTCCGGGTGGTCCAGGGCGTCCAGCACTTGGGCGAAGGCGTCCGCAGCCTTATCGTACTCCGCCGTCAGATGGTAGAGCCGGCCCATTTCCATCCAGCGGAGGACGTCTTCCGCCGTGGGCTTGGCGGTCTTCCGCGCGGCCACGGCCTTTTCGAAAAAGCCCAGCGCCCGGGGCCAATCCCCTTCCTCGGTCAGATAGACTCCCAGGCGTCTCAAGAGCAGCGGATCAACCTCTTCGAGTTCCACCAGCTTCAAGGCGTAGCGGACGGCCTCTCCGTGCCGATCCAAGCGGGCCGCAAGCGTGACGACGGCTCGGGCGATGGTCGCCGATTGCGGATCGCATCGCAAGGCGCGCTCGTACAAGCGCAGGGCCTCGGCCAGCTCGCGACGCTGCTCATGAAGCCTCGCGGCAGAGAAGAGGCCCAGCGCCTCGACGCGATCCTCGTCGGCTTCAGTCCGCGGCGTCCTAGGGACGAACGGCTCGGGCTTGTCTTCGAGGACCAAGGGCCCGGGCGAGAGCGGTTTGGCGGGAACGTTCGATTCCGGCCGCGACGGAGCCTTCTTGGCGGGCGAGGCGGGGCCCGCCGATCCCGACAAGCCCAGGAGGACCACGATCGCCAGCAGGCACCGGAGGAGCAGCCCCGGGTTGAGATCGCCTGGGGCGTGGCACAGCGGGAGTGTGTTCCAACGGCGTTCCATCATGGCTGGACAAGCAACGGAGCTATCGCGGTTTCCGTTTGGAGAGCCCTTCGGCGCCCGAGTCGTGGAAGGCGGGGTCGGGTTCGCTCTTCAGTTGCACCGGATCGGCGGGTTTCCTGGAAGCCGGTTTCTTCTTCGCGGCCGCGGGCTTCTTCTTCGATTTCGAGGGGATTTCCTCGGCGGCCGCCGGCGCCGGCTGCGGCGACGGCTCCGAACCTGCTCCTCGGGCCTTTGCCTTGGCCTCCAGCTTTGCCTTGGCCTCCTCCCTGGTTTTGGCCTCCGCCTTGCCTTTGGGCCCCTCTCTTCCTTTGACCTCCCCCTTACCTTCCGGCCGGCCATGGTCCTTCTTGGTTTTCTCCCCGCCCATCGACCCAAGCGAGCCGGACGGGAGCAACAGGGCAAGCGGCTTTCCATCGCGGCGCCGGGGCAACCGATCCTTGATCTCAGGATTGATTTCCAGCAAGATCGCGTGAATCGAAGGGGTATACGGGCTGGTGACGAAATCGGCCCCCAACTGGTGCAACAGCGAGCCAAACTCCACGCCCGCGTTCTTGGCGATCGCCCGTTCCAGCCCTGGAACGACCCCGGCCGCCGCGTCGCGCTGGCTGATCAGACCGACCAGCAACAGCACGTGCAGGGTGCCGGCGTCCACGGGGATAGAGTGCCCGCCCAGGGCCGCCTGAACCGTGTAGGCGACGGCAAAGGGGGTGGTCCCGTCGATCTTCTGCAACCGCTCCGCCGCCGGACCGAGGTTCTGCTTGCGGAGGTCCTCCAGGTCGAACGAATAGGTCGCTTCGAAGACGCTTTGCAGGATCCGCTTGACATGGTGGGCCGCGGTGGACGGCTGGGGCAGCCCGGCCATTACCTCCGACAACTCCCGCACGCTGCTGACGCGGATCTCATTCCAGTCGAAGAACGTGTGGACCAAGGCGGCCAGCGCCTCTTCCGCCGCGGCATACGGCGCGTTCTCCAACAGGCAGCCAAACAGCAGGTGCTCCAACACGGAACGGCTCGGATCCGGTGCCACCGGCTGGTAGTGCTTCTTGAGGATCTTGTGGAGCCTCGTGAGTTGTGCCGTTCGGCTGGGTGCTGCCATAGGTTTGGGGCCGGGGGCTAGGGGACAGGGGCCGGGCAGTCAGGCGTCAGGCGCTAGGGCTCAATAACAGGTGGCGGACTCAGTGCAAAGTGAGGAGTGAAAAGTGCAAAGTGCAAAACGAAACGCCGCGCCACTTTGCACTGTTCCCTCTTCACTTTGCACTTTTCACTTTGGACTGTTCACTTGTCACTTTTCACTCTGGCCAACGGCTCCTGGTCCCTAGCCCCCGGCCCTCAGGCTTCTGACCCCTGGTCCTCTGACTTCCGGTCGTCTGACTCCAGCTCCTCGGACCCTTGCTTTTCGGGGAGGACTTCCTTCAGGATCCGCGCCACCTCGATCGATTTCTTCACCCCCTGATCCAGGAGGAACTCGATCCGCGGGGTGTAACGCGTCTCGATGCGCTTGCCGAGCTTGCTCTGCAAGAAGCCCGCCGCGCTGCGCAGTCCTTGCAGGCTCAATCGCTGCCGGGTCTCGTCGCCCATCACGGAAACGTGGACCTTGGCGTAGCGCAAATCCGGGGAGACCTCCACGTACGTGACCGTGACGTCGCGGATCCGCGGGTCTTTCAGCTCGGTCAGGATGGCCATGCTGACGACCTCGCGGACGACTTCGGCTGCTTTCAGGGCGCGTCGGGGCAACATGGGACCATCTAAAACGTTCGCCGAACTTCCTCCACCTTGTACACTTCCAGGACGTCGGCCTCTTTGACGTCGCCGAAGCCGCCCAGCTTGATCCCGCACTCCATCCCTTCGCGGACCTCGCGGGCGTCGTCTTTCTCGCGCTTCAGCGACTCGATCGGGTAATCGCCGATGATGCGGCTCTCGCGGATCACGCGGGCGCGCCCGTCCCGCTGGATCGTCCCGGCCAACACCCGGCACCCGGCCACCGTCCCCACCCGGCTGATGTGGAAGACCCGCTGCACGAGGGCCCGGCCCAGATCGGTCTCCCGTTTCTCCGGCTTGAGCATCCCTTCCAAGGCCGCTCTGAGATCGTCGGTCACTTGATAGATGATGTCGTAGCGGCGGATCTGCACGCCGAACTGGTCGGCCAGAACGCGGGCCTTTTCGTCCGGGACGACGTTGAACGCGATGATCACCGCGTCGGACGCGTCGGCCAGATGGACGTCGGCCTCGGTCACCCCGCCCACGCTGGCCTGGAGGACCACGATCTGCACCTCCGGGTGCTCCAGCTTGGTGAGTTCCTTGCGGATGGCCTCGATCGAGCCGCGCACGTCGGCCCGGAGGATAATGTGCAGGGTCTGCTTCTCGGTCTTCTCCCCCAGCCGCTGGAAGAGGTTCTCCAGCGTGACGTGGGTGCGGGCGCCCGTCAACTCCTGCTGCCGGCTCTTGACCGCCCGCTCCTGGGCAATGCGGCGGGCCTCGCTGACGTCCTCCAGGACGTAGAAGCGGTCGCCGGCGCCGGGGGCCGCGTCGAGGCCGGTCAGATCGACGGGCATGGAGGGGCCGGCCTCTTTGTGCCGTTTGCGCGGACTGAGCGTGTCGTACATCGCCTTGACGCGGCCGAAGGCCGACCCGCAGACGATCACGTCGCCCACCCGCAGCGTCCCCTTCTGCACGAGCACCTTGGCCATCACGCCGCGCCCTTGCTGCACCTGGGCCTCCAAGCAGACGCCAATCGCCGGCCGATCGGCGTTGGCCTTGTACTCGCGGAGTTCGGCAACGGTCAGGAGCGTCTCCAGCAACTGGTCGATGCCCTGCCCGGTCACGGCGCTGGTTTGGACCACTTCCGTGTCCCCGCCCCACTCGCTGGGCAAAAGGTTGTTGGCCGCCAACTCCTGAAGCACGCGCTGGAGGTTCAACCCCGGCAGGTCGATCTTGTTTAGCGCTACCACAATCGGCACCCCGGCGGCGCGGGCATGGCTGATGGCCTCTTCGGTCTGCGGCATCACGCCGTCGTCCGCGGCCACCACCAACACCACGATGTCCGTGCAGTGAGCGCCGCGGGCCCGCATGGCGGTGAACGCCTCGTGCCCCGGAGTATCCACGAAAGCGATGACGCGGCCGTTTTTCTCGATGCGGTAGGCGCGGATGTGCTGGGTGATTCCGCCCTTCTCGTGCGCCGCCACGTCAATTCCGAGGATGCGGTCCAGGAGCGAGGTCTTGCCGTGGTCCACGTGCCCCAGAAAGGTCACCACGGGAGGACGCGGCTGGAGTTGGGCCGGATCGTCCTGGCGTTCGGCTTCCTGCAAGACCTTCTCCTCTAAAGAGACGGCCTGGCGAAGAACGATCTCAGCCCCCAGCCCCAAGGCAAGGAGTTCCGCCACGTCGGGCTCGACGCCGGCGGTAATCGTGGCCGGAATCCCCAGCTCCAGCAGCTTGGCCATCACGCGGTTCACCGGAACGCCCACGGCCGCGGAGAAACTGCGGACGTTGCAGGGGAGTGCGACGACGACTCTGCTCTTGCGGGGCGCAGCCGTACACGTGCCGGTGCGGCGCAAGCCTCTCGGCGGCCGGACCACCGCGCGCGGCGCCTCTTCCTCCTCGCCCGCGGCCCGCCGCGGCTGCCCCAGTGCCGCCCGCTTCCGCTTCAGTTGCCGCTGCTCCCGTCCGCCGAGGGTGGCAGGCCCTCCCTCCTCCTCTTCGACGACTGGAGCCGCGAATCGTCCCCGATGGCCTCGGTCCTTCTCCTTTTCCTTCTCCTTCTCCTTTTCGCGCGGCGCGGCGGGGGGACCCTCGAAGGGCGCTTGCGGCGCCTCCTGGACCCCTTCCGCAGGCTCCTTGGGCGACGCCTTCTTGGCCGCAAGCTTCTTCTCCACCTGCCGCCGCAGGTGCTCGGAAAGGGGCTTGCTCGCCGCCCGGCTGGCCCGGATGGCATCCTGCGGGAGCTTGATGTCGGGCTTCTGCGGGGGAGGCTCGGCAGGCTTCGGCGGCGCCACCGGCTGCTGAGCGGTCGGAATCGGCGCCAGCTTGATCGTCGGGGCAGCCTTCTCCGGCTTCTCGGGTTTCTCGATCTTTGGCCCCGGTTTGGCGCCTTCTTCGCCGTCGCCGACAGCCATTTTCGAGGGAGGCATCCTCTCGGGCCGGCGTTCGAGAATGGGCACCTTCTTGGAGGCCGTGCCCGCCGGGGCTATGTAATCCTCGCGGCGCAAGGCGCTGGGCGTCCTATGGGCGAGTCCCGCGGCGGCGCCGCCTCGATCCGGGATTCCGCCCGCAGCCAGCATCGAACCGGCCGCGGCCCTGCCCCCTCGGGGAGCACTCAGGTGGGCCTTGACGGTCGCGACCTCTTCATCCGACAGACTGGCCAGCGCCGAGCCCTTGCCGCTGATCCCTATCTGGTTGCAGATATCGACCAGCGCCTTGTTCTCGAGCTTCAGTTGCTTCGCTAATGTGTAAATCCGAATAGGCAACTTGCGCGTCTCCCGCCCTACACCGATCCTTCCACTTTCTTCTCCTCGGCCGCCGACCCTTCAGGCAAGGAATCCGGAGCCGCTCCCTCTGGTAACGCCGGACTCGGCGCGGCGGTGTGCTGGCCCTCCGACTCGCCGGTTTGGTGATTGCCCTCCGAATCGACCGGGGGGGGGGCCTGCGGTTGCTCTTCCACTGCCCCGACCGGTTCCTGCGGCTGACCTTCCTCAACCTGGCCCGCCTCGGCCTGACCTTCTTCGACCTGGCCCTGCTCGACTGGAGCTTCCTCAACTTGGCCCTGCTCGACTGGAGCTTCCTCAACCTGGCCTTGCGCGACCTGGGCCTCCTTAACCTGGCCCTGCTCGCGCTGCCGGCGACGTTCGGCGGCTGCCGCCTTCTCCGCCTCCTCGGCCCTCTGCTCCGCCTGGGCGACGATCCGGTCCGCCTCCTCCTGCGCGAGATTGCCCATCCGCATCAGGTCGTCCGGCTCGATCACCGAAAGGTCGTCGTAGGAGAGGAAGCCCTCTCCCACCAAACGCTCCGCCAACTGGCCGCTGAGCCCCTCCAGGGCACTGAACCCCTCCACCGCTTGATTGAGCTGCTCTTCCAGCTCCTCGCGGGTCATGATCTCGATGTCCCAGCCGGAAAGCTTGCTGGCCAGCCGCACGTTCTGCCCGCGGCGGCCGATCGCCAGCGAAAGCTGATCCTCGCGGACCAGCACGATCGCCCGCCCGAGCATCGGGCAAAGGATCACTTCGTCCACTTCCGCCGGCTGCAGGGCGTTGGGGATCAACACCTGTGTGTCGCCGCTCCAGCGGACAATGTCGATCCGCTCCATGCCCCCCAATTCGTCCACGATGTTCTTGATGCGGTTGCCGCGCACCCCCACGCACGCCCCCACGCAGTCAACCCGCGGGTCGGTGCTCGTCACCGCGATCTTGGTGCGGTATCCCGGCTCGCGGGCCATGCTCTTGACCTCGATGACCCCGTCGCCGATCTCGGGAATCTCCTGTTCGAAGAGGCGCTCCACCAGGTGTGGCCGGGTCCTGCTGAGCACGATCTTCACCCGCGAGCCCTGCTTGCGGACCTCGCAGACCGTGGCCCGCACGCGCTCGTTGGCGTGATGGGTCTCCCCCGGGATCTGCTCGCTCTTGGGGAGGATCGCTTCGGCATTGGGCAAGGTGACCGTGGCGGCGCCGCCTTCATATCGTTGCACGATTCCGGTGACCAGTTGGTCTTTCTGTTCCATGTACTCGTCGTACAGGGCATCCCGCTCGGCTTCGCGGATCTTTTGAATCATCACCTGTTTGGCGGTCTGCGCCGCGATGCGCTCGGAGATTTCCTGCGGTGCCAGCGGGACACCGTTGTGCGTGCCGGAGATGGAGCCGTCCTCGCGATGAATCTGGATGACAACGTCCACCTCTTCGCCGTAATGCCTTTTGGCGGCGGACACGAGCGCCGCTTCCATGGCCTGGAAGAGGATCTCTTTGTCGATGTTCTTTTCGCGGTGGATCGCGTCAACGATCCGCAAGACTTCGCTTGGGTTCATCACCGATTAGTTCCCCCTCTTCGGGGACAACGGGCATCCGTAACTCGCGTTTCTCCAACGGGCGGCACCGCCCAATTGCCTCGCTGGCGGGCCTACCGGTCCGTCGGCATCGTCAACCAATACTAACACCCACGCTCACCCCCTGCCCAACAAAAAAGGGCACGAGGTGGCCCAAAGCTCCTGCAACGCCACGACTTAACGGGCTATGGGATCTGGTAAAGATACAGGCTGGGGGCTGGGGTGTCAAGCCGATCGGCAGCCCCTCATTCCTGGCTCTTCGTCGGGCACCGTTGAAGGGGTCAGGGGGCACGGGCCCCACGGTCAGGAGCCAATGGTCCGCCTTGCCGAGTCCCACCGGCGGTTAGAGCGGGACTCCCGAGTAGGCCAAGGTTGATCGGGCAAGTTGGGCTACGATGCCTTAAGCCTTCTGGACGGTTCGATAACCCCTACTTCGTACCCCGCCTTCCCCACTCGGCCGAGATTGGACACATGACTAGCCCCGCGCCTCGCCCTCCTTTTCCGGGCCCCGCCATGCCCGCAGCTTCTTCACGCAGAACTCCTCGAACTGGCCCGCGGAGATCGCCGACCGGGCGTCGGCCAGCAGGCGCTGGAAGTAAGTGATGTTGTGGATCGACAGCAGGATTGGGCCCAGCATCTCATTTGCCATGAACAGGTGACGGATGTAGCCCCGACTACGCCGGCAGGCCGGGCAGGCACACCCCTCCTCGATAGGCCGAGGATCCCGCTGGTGGCGAAGGTTCCGTAGCTTCAGCGGTCCGCCCTCGGTGAAGGCCATGGCGTTTCGGCCATTCCTCGTCGGCAGGACGCAATCGAACAGGTCAATTCCGCGGCGAATCGCCTCCAGGATGTCTTCGGGCCGACCCACTCCCATCAAGTAACGAGGGCGGTCGGGCGGCAAACCCGGGACCGTCAGGTCCAACGCCCGGTACATGTCCTCCGGGGGTTCGCCAACGCTGAGGCCCCCCACCGCGTACCCGGCGAATCCCATCGCCCCCAGTTCCCTTGCACACGCGATCCTCAACTCCGGCACCAGTCCCCCCTGGACGATCGCAAACAGGGCCTGGTCCTTGCGCGTGGCGGCCCGGCGACACCGCTCCGCCCAACGGACCGTTCGCTCGGCGGCGTCGCGCACCACTTCCGGCTCGTTCGGCAGCGGCACCACGTGATCGAGCACCATCGCCACGTCGCTCCCCAGCGCTTCCTGGATCGCGATGGCACGCTCGGGGGACAGTTCCAGGACGCGGCCGTCGATGTGGGAGCGAAAAGTGGCCTTCTCCTCGCTAACTTGCGTCATCCGGGTCAGGCTGTAGAGCTGGAACCCGCCGCTGTCGGTCAGGATCGGGCCGTCCCAGCCCATGAAGCGGTGCAGCCCGCCAAGCTCCCGCACGACCTCCTCGCCCGGCCGCAGAGTCAAGTGATAGGTGTTGGCCAGGACCATTTGCGTCCCGGTGGCCCGAAGCTGGCCGATTTCCAGCCCCTTGACGGTGCCGAGGGTCCCCACGGGCATAAAGGCGGGCATTTCGACCTCGCCGTGGGGAGTGGTGCAGGTGCTGCGCCGGGCAGCGCAGCCCGGGTCCACCGAGTGTACCTGGAACGAAAAGGGCTCAGTCGCCACGGAGTTTCAGGCCGTGGGAGGCTAGTTTCTCGCGGACTTCGTTGAGGCTGGTCACGCCGAAGTTCTTGCACTCCAGCAACTCGTCGCCGGTGTGCCGGACGAGCTCGCCGATGGTCGTAATCCCGAGGCGGATCATGCACTTGCGGGCGCGGACGGAGAGTGCGAGATCGGAGACGGGGCGGCTGAGCAGGGCCTGCTCGTCGGGGGTGAGCGTCTGCGTGTCGAGCACCTCGACGGGGTGCTTTTGCGCGGCGAGCATCCCCAGCCGCAATCCCTTGCTGGCCAGCATCTCCTTGATCTCGGTCAGGCTCGTCTCGCCGAAGTTCTTGCTGGAGAGGAGTTCCTGCTCGGTGCAGGCACACAAGTCCCCGAGCGTCATCACGCCCATCTTTTGCAGGCAGTTGCGGCTGCGGACCGAGAGCTCGAAATCGGTGACCGGGATGTTGAGGACCTGGCTCATCCGGTCCCGCTTCTTCTGGGCGTCCTCGTCGTAATACATGTCGCCGGAAGCCTGCGCATCGCGAAGATAGAGCCTCGCCTGGGGGTGATTGGGGAGCACGTCGAGGACCCGCTGGTAGCACTGCACGGCCCGGTCGTATTGATCGCGGTCTTCGTAAAGCAGGCCCAGGTTGAGCAGGCAGCCCACGTGGGGCGGAAAGCGGGCGGTCGAGCGTTTGTACAAGTCGAAGGCGGTATCGTCGTTGCCGCGGCGGTCGTTCTCCAAGGCCAGGCCAAACAGGGCGCCGGCATGGTTGCGGTCGGCCTCGACGGCCCGCTCGTACAACGCGATCACTTCCGTGGGGTTTCCGCCCAGCGCGGCCACCGTCGCGCCCCGCTGATACAAATACTCGGCCGTCTGCTCGACGGCCCCGGAGAGCCCATCCAGCACGCTCAGGGCCTCGGCCGGCCTTCCCGCATACCGCAGGGCCTCGGCGCGGCCCAACGCGGCGCCGTCCGGTCGGTAGCCCGCCTGCGCCGCCGCGAGGTAACTCTGGATGGCCCTCTCGTACCGCTCCAGGGCAAATAACGCCTTCGCCGCGTAGAAGTGGGCCAAGGCCCCGCCATCCCCCTTCTTCAACGCCTCCACGGCCCGGCTGTATCGACCGAGCAAGTACAGGCAGACCCCCAGCCGGACCATGCTGGCCGGGCTCTGATCCTCCCGCAACTCCAGCTCTCCGACAGCCTCGCGGAGGAGCCGGTATTGCGAGAAATCGCTTGCGATGGCTTGAACGATCTGCTGGATTTCCTGCGGGCCGAACGTGCCGTCAAAAAGCGCCGCCTGTTTCACGTCGAAGCCCAGGACCGGCGCCGCCCCTGAACCCCCATGAGTACCGTGATCCATTGCGACCCACCCTCTCTACAGCCAAACGCGAATCCCGCTTCAATTCCCAGGAGCCAGCGAAGGGAGTCGGACCCTTAACCCCCGCATTACGAATGCGGTGCTCTGCCGATTGAGCTACGCTGGCAAGTCCTTTTACAGTAAAGACTTAGTGAGATTCCTGTTTCCTGCCGTCCGGCCTGTTGACACCCATTTTGACACCTGCTAGGCCGGTGTCTCGAAAGTGGAACCCGTCCGTCGTGACCGACCGGGCGCCGGACACCATTCCTGACACCTTAGATGGGAGGAACGATGCCGTGAAGCCCAAGTCTACCAGAAAACTCAGCCCCGCCAAGCCCGCCAAGCCCCGCCCGGACTTCCCCCTCTTTCCCCATGCCACCAAAAGGTGGGCTAAGAATGTGCGGGGAAAGCTCCATTACTTTGGGCCGGTGACAGCTAATGGAGACTACGGGGCGCAATTAGCCTTGGAGCGGTGGCTCTCGCCCAGAAGGACGATCTTCTCGCGGGGCGGCGCCCCGGGCTCGTGGGGAAGGGCTGACAGTCCGGGATCTGGTCAATGCCTTCCTTACCACCAAAAGACACCTGGTTGACACCCGCGAGCTTTCGCCCGGCACGTGGCAGGACTACCACGCCGCCTGCGCCCGCGTGGTCAAGGTCTTCGGCCCCAACCGGCTGGTGGCAGCGGTCAGCCACGTGCGGCAGTGGCTTTTCGGAACGGAGAAGAACGAGTAGACTCGACGCAACGGGGCCAACGGCGACGGCATGAAACCCAGGTTCCGATCGACCCGTCTCGCCGTCCCTTCTTCGGACCGGCGACGGAGGCAGAATCATCGCCTGAGAGCCGTTCAACTTGCGTACCACCCGCCGATGACGTTAATCGTCTGCCCGGTGATGTAGCCGTTGGCGGCCGGCAGCACCACCACGTCGGCCACCGTGCCGAACCGCCCCGCGACGGCTCAGACCGTTCCTTTGCCTCGCTCTGCGAGCTGCTCGACCCGTCGCTGGTAGACGGCCGGGGAGCGCTTCGCGCCGAACGATACCGCCCTTACGTCGTCCGCCGGCCGCCGGCCGCGTCTTGATTGCAGGCTGAAGAACAAATCGCGTATACTGGCGGCGCGGGCAACCGTTACCTCAATCCGTTTTCCGACGACGAACCAACGACCGGCATTCCTGACTTAAGGAGACTATCGCATGGCTACTGCACGTAGAGGCGTCCCTCGCGGCGGTCATCGTCGATCCGGCGTGGGTCATTCCTGTAAGGACCGAGCCGCGGCGTTCCGGTTGCGGAGACTCCGATTCGAGTTCCTTGAGGGCCGTCTGTACCTGTCGGACGGGTCAGAGCGGTCGCCCGTCGACGAGTTTCTGGCGCTGATGGTAGCTCCGACCGTACTTCTGCCTGACCGGCCGTCGGGGGACCAGGCCAGCTCGGTCGCTCCGCTCTCGAGTTTGCCGGATCTTGTCGGCTACGACTTCCGGCCTGACCCTCCCGCCGCATATTTTCACGTAGAGGAGACATCGCCGTCGTGGGGCGACGTGGTCCATCTGGATTTCGCTTATGCGAACTTGGATGCGTCGCCACCAGCCCCGCAAGTATTCAATGCCGCATTCTACATTTCTGCTGACAGCACGATCACCACGAGTGATTACTTATGGCGGCGGCCCACGGGCCTTGTCGTACCGGACCACAATGGCGGCTGGAGCTACCGAGGCACATGGTCCCTGCCTGCTTCTAGTCCTCTTAGCCCGCTGGGCCCGGGGCCGTATTACATCGGCATGGTCCTCGATTCGGACAACACTATCCAGGAGTCGAATGAGGCGAACAACAGCAACGTGGGGATCGATAAGGACTTGTGTTCCGTCGCCATCCTGCCCGCGATAGCGGTCGTGACCGACTCGTCGGGATCCTCCACCGACCATGCGGTCAGCTTTGGCTCGGTCGTGAACGACGGGGTGGGCAACGCCCAAGCGACGCAGATCGTGACCCTCACCGACGGCGCCGCGCGTTCACTCTTGAAGGTCCAGCAAAACGGTGCCCGCCTGCTCGGCGGCACCGACTTCCGCATCGTCAACATCGTCAGCAATAGGCTGTCGCAATTCGTCAACGTGGCTGGGGGCTCCAGCCTCATCGCTGCCAACGGATCCGAAACCTGGACGATCCAGGTCCTTTTCGATCCCACCGCCAACGGAGCGCTCAGCGATACGCTCCAGATTCAAACCGACGATCCGGTAAACCCGACGATCAATGTGGCGTTGACCGGGACCGGCGTGCCGGTGCCGAACCTCGTGGTGACTGATTCCGTTCCCCCGGCCAACGATCAGACGGTCAACTTCGGTGACGTGGGTGTGGATGGAGCGGGCGGTGCCGAGGGCACGTCAATCATCACGCTCGCCAACAACGGAAGCGGAACGCTCACCATCAACCAGAACGGCATCACGCCGCCCGCCGGGCCTTTCAGCATCACCGGAATCAGCAGCAGCACGCAGGGGGCGATCGACTTGGCGAGCGGGCCCAAGACGATCGCCGCCGGCATCGCGGAGACCTGGACTGTCGGCTTGCGATTCGACCCAATCGACACCGGCCTGTTCCAGCAGCCGCTGACGATCGCGAGCAACGACCCGGACGCTCCGACTGCCGCAGTCAGCCTGCTGGGCAAGGGTAAGACGCCGGCGCACCTGGCAGTGAGCGAGTCGTCGCCGCCGGCCGACGATCTCGCCGTCGAGTTCGGCAGCGTCCATGCCGACGGGCCGGGCCAGCAATTGACAACGCAGACCGTCACGCTGACGAATGCCGGCCAGTTGCCGCTACAAGTCGGCCAGAACGGCCTTGTCTTAGTGAGCGGCGCGCAGTTCAAGGTCGCCGGCATTGCCAGCAACAAGCAGGGCACGATCAGCCTCAGCAGCAGTGGGCAAACGATTGCTCCCAGCGGGACGGAAACGTGGACCGTCACCCTTCAATTCGATCCTGCCCTGGCCGGCCAATTGGGCGACAGCTTGCAGATTCTCAGCAATGACGCGGCCAGCCCAAGCACGGTCGCCCTGACCGGCACCGGGCTCGACCAGCCGGCCCTGCTGGTCACGGAATCCGATTCGCCCAACAACGACCTCGTCCAGAGCTTCCCCGCCACCCTCAACGACGGCTCCGGCGGCCGCGTCTCGACGGGAATCGTGCAACTGAGCAATATCGGCACGCAGCCGCTCGTGGTCGCGCAGAACGGGCTCACGCTCCTTGGCGGGACGGACTTTTCTATCGGCAGCATCGTTTCTTCAGTGAGCGGGCCGATCGATCTCGCTTCCGGAGGCGCGGTGATTGCCGGCGCAGGGGGCGAGACGTGGACGGTGACGCTGGCGTTCGATCCGACCGCCACCGGCCCGCTTTCCGATACCATGCGCATCCTCAGCAACGACCCAGTCAACCCCACGCTGAACGTCGCCCTAAGCGGCGCGGGCGTCGTCCCGGCCGTGACAGCCGCGTATCCTGCCCGGGCGATCAACGTATCTGCCGGCAGCGCCTACCGCATTGCCTGGAACGGCAACTACGCCCCCGGCATGGCAACGTATGCACTCTACTGCGACACCGACCGCAATCCGGCAGACGGTCTGGTGGCGATCGCCTGGGGCATCCCGCAAACCAAGATGTTCTACGACTGGCAAGTCCCGACCGGCCTGGTAGGAGGCAGGTACACGATCTACGTCACCATGCAGGACGGCGCGGTCACTGCCGGGAGTTATGCCGCCGGCAGCCTAACCGTCGACGTGGCGGGCAGCGACCGGGTGCTTTCCGCGCCCGTCACGGATCAGGCGGACTACACACTGGAATACGAGTACAACGGCACGAGCTACAGCGCGGCCTACACGCTTGCCATGGGCGACAATACGCTCTACTACGCCACGGCGGCCGGCGCGACACATGAGTACCACGTCACGCGCGCAATCACGCTCGTGGACGCCGACTACATCGATTACGACGAGTTGGGGAACGTCACGATCACGACCGACTCCAACGGCCAAGCAGTGACCTACCAGTACGACCAACTCTCGCGCGTCAGGCACGTCAGCCACTCGGACGGCAGCAGCGTGGACTTCACGTATGACCCAGCCGGTAATCTCCTGACCATGCACGACGCCAGCGGCTGGCAGCTCTATGGGTACGACGGCCGAGATCGACTCAGCTGCGTGACCTACTCGCCGACGGACGACCCGAGCGACCCGGCGGCCCTGACCATTGGCTACGAATATGACCTCGCAAACCGGCTGACGGCCCTCGTCTATCCGAGCGGCAAGCGCGTGGAATATGCCTATAGCAACGCCGGCAGGCTGAAGACGGTCACCGAAAAGAACTCGGGCCAGCCCGACCTTGTGACCACTGACACATACGGCGCCACGACCGGCCTACTCGAAACGACCACGCGTCCCAACGACACCCAGACAATCTACCATCACGACGACAACGGCCGTCTGGACGACATCCTTCATCGCCGCACATCCACGAGAGATCTGATTCTCCAGTACCACTACACGCTTGACGACGCCGGTCGGCGCACGCAGGTCGTGGTCACGACGCCCACGGGCGTGCGGGCCGAGGCCTATCATTACGATGACTTCAACCGCCTAGACGAGGTGACCTATTCGGACGACAACGGCACGATCGACCCGACGGACAAGGCCGTCAACTACACCTACCTCTGTCCGTGTCAACTGGCGGGCGGGGATTTTCTGGCCGCCGTCTTCTTTCGCCCTGGAACGGAGGAGAGGGTAGGGGGTGCAGGGGGAGGGGCCTCGTCCCCCT
>Ga0315280_10004218_pt1 | contig 21436 bp, 23 predicted proteins | sample YL17G06_40_MG_FD_203697 | JGI IMG/M metagenome (GOLD analysis project Ga0315280, IMG submission 203697) | Sediment microbial communities from Yellowstone Lake, YNP, Wyoming, USA - YL17G06_40 | ecosystem: Environmental > Aquatic > Freshwater > Lake > Sediment | place: USA: Wyoming | collected...
GATGCGGTTGAACAGGGAGATGACAGTTTCGGAATGGTTGGCCATGTCATGGAGCGTCGGGGTCGGGGGCGACCCCCACTATGGGATTTTGTGTCTTTGCGCCAGTTTTGCGTCTTTGCGGTTAAACTAGAATAACTCAATTCGTCCGGCGGCGAGCAGATAGATGAAGACGAACGGAGCCGCCAGAATCAGACTGTCGAAACGGTCTAAGGCGCCGCCGTGTTCGGGCAGCAGGTTGCTCGAATCTTTGACTCCGGCGGAACGCTTGAAATAGGATTCAACCAGATCGCCCAACTGGCCGATGGTTCCGACGATCAGCGCGACATAATACGGATCCAGCGTGTCGGTCTTGCCGACCAGAAACGGAATCCAGAGGTAAGCCCAGAAGAAAGCTCCGAGGATGCCGAAGATGAATCCTTCCCAGGTCTTTTTCGGGCTGACATAAGGCGCTAATTTGTGCCTGCCGATTAGTTTTCCGCCGACGTACGCTGCAGTGTCGCAGATCCAGATGGCCGAAAAAAGATAGAGCGTATAGATCGGTGATCGTTCCAGATCGTTCCAGACGGCATTGCGGACATAGATCAGCGTGCCCAGGAGCAGGGGGATATAAATCCAACCGAAGATGGTGACGGGGACGTCGCGCAGGCCCCGTCGTTCCCCGAAGCGAATTTCGATGAAAACCAGCAGAATGGCGAGCAACAGCATCAGCGAAATCCAGCAACCCGCCGGCAGATATTGCGCACTGAAAACCGCGATAGCAGCCAACAAAACGGCCGGTGACGTCTGGGGAGCCAAGTGGCGCGTCTCCGCAATTGAGTAGAATTCGTACAGCGCGATTCCGGCGACCAAAGCGATGAAAAGCGCGTAGATCGCGCCGCCAAAGTAGATCACCAGAATGATCAAGGGAATGCCCCAAGCGGCGACGCCCAGGCGGGCAAAGAGGGACTTAGATTGAGACATATGCGGGGTTTAGATCTAGCGCTAACCGATACACTCGAATTATTCTATTTAACGGACCCGAACCGCGGTATGAACATCGGCGTCGTTTTCCTATATTCAATATACTCTTGACCCAACCTCTTTTCCAGTTCCGGCTCCTCAATAACCTTCAGCTCCCAAATGGCCAGCAAGATCAGAGCCGGACTGAACACGAAGGCGAGGGTAATAGACTCAAGCCAGATCCCCAGCCCAAAGAGCAGCGCAAACACACCCAACAACATGGGATTTCTGACATAGACATAGGGACCCGTGATGACCAATTTGGGCGGTGGATTCAGGGGTACCGGCGATCCTCCGGATTTCAAAAAATGAAGCACTGACCACAACGTCAAAAACAGCCCCAGGATGAGAAGGGGCAGAGATGCGACGCTATTTAGCGGAGCGCGAGGGAATCGGGGAAATCCGATTGCCTTATCCAATCGCAGTGCAGCGAAAACCAAAAGCAACAGAAAGGTGAAAAAGGACAGCGCCCCGATGGGCGTGAGCAAGATTCGAATCGGGCTGCGGCTCGTGGCAGCCCTATAGAGAAGGTCAACTGCTCTGGTTGCCAAATTCATGAGCCCATCACTCGGAAACTGCCGGTGCGCGGGATTTCCGACGAGCTGCAATCAGAAGAAGACCGGCGAGCAGCGGCGGCAGGGCCATGGTCAGCTCCATGAAAATGGAGGTTGTGGTGGGGAAGTTCTGACCTATGGGGAGAGGATAGGCGATGGCGACGATCAGACCCAGAAGAATCATGAGGATACACTCTACCAATTCCCAGCGCCAGACGACTAGCAATAGAACGGCAAAAATAAGGATTGGGAAAATGAGGTGGAAGATGAGATTGCCTCCGCCCTCGGCTAAGCCGGAGGCGATGCCGAAGAAAGCCCACCAGCCGAACCAAAGGGCGGCGATAATGCGAGCGAGAGTGCGCATTAGGATTGAACCGACAGAACGATGAAGGACGAAAACGCCCTTTTGCCGTGGGTTAGATCGTACCAAGTCGCCAAAATCGGCAGCGCCATCGGAGCACGCGAAACGACCTGTTTCACCACGTTTTTCCAGGGGGTGCGGCTGGGAGCCCGCCACCGATCTTGCGTGAAAATGTCTGCCGAGAGCGGAATTCGATCATGCTTCACCACCTGGAACCGATATTTCTGGCAAATGTAGGATAGCGTATTCAGTCCCAAAAAATGCACGTGATCCGGGATGCCCCAATCCGTCAAGTCCCCCTTCTGCGCATCGCTCGCCATCTCTCCCACCTTCAAAATCAGGCGACCATTTTCCGCCAGCAAGGATCGCAGAGAATGAAACAGACCATCAAAGGAGGGAATATGCGAAATCACGTTGATCATCGCAATGACGTCAAATTTTGTGGGGCTGGCAAACTCCTCGATGGGGACTTGGTAAATCTCGCATTTGGAAATCTTTTTGGCGAATTCGGCGCGGGCCGAATTCAGTTCAATGCCCGCTCGATACAAGCTGGGGTAAATGCTCAGCCGCTCCAGCAGGTATCCCGTTCCGCAGCCCACGTCGAGGATGGCTTTCGCCTTTTCGCATTCCTGAGCAATCAGAGGGAAGTACTTCTTGTAGTATTGTACTTCCAGGCGATATTGCTGCTCTGCATCGAGAACTCGAATCTGCGCTCCGTTGTTGCTGGCGACCCGCAGGTGAACCTGGCTGCCGTCCGGGGGATAGGGGTGGATGAAGAGAAGCCCGCATTTTCGACAGACGAGCACCTTATACCCTTTATCCGAAAACCTCAATCCTTGCTCTCGGCCAGCGCACAACGGGCAGGACGGAGTGGATTTCGGATGGCTCTCCGACAGATCCAATTCTGAATTCATGTGACCGGCCCTTCTATTCGAGGGAACCCACTTCCTTTTCTACCTCCTCCAGAATCTCGCACGACTTCACCAGCTCCTTCATGCAGTTGTGATCCACGTGCAGCGGGCGGTCTTCGTCCAGATGTTCGACATATTTGCGGATGACGCGGTGAGCGGCTTGAACACCCTTCCCGGCCGTGAAATCGCGAAAATCCAGCGCCTGCGCTGCTCCCATAAATTCAATACCCAGAATGCCATAAGCGTTATCAAGGATTTGCTGGTTTTTCAGCGCCGTATTCATGCCCATAGAGACAAAATCTTCCTGGTCGGCGGCGGCGGGGATGGATTGGATGCTGGCCGGCATGGATAAAATCCGCTGTTCGACGATGAGCATATCGGTGGTGTACTGCGAGAGCATCATGCCGGAGAACATTCCTGCCCCCTTGGTCAGGAACGCGGGCAGGCCCTGTGAAAGCGCCGGATTGGTCAGGCGATTCAAGCGCCGTTCGGACATGACGCAGACCATGGTGACGGCGGCTCCGACCATATCCATCGGCAGCGACACCGGCGAACCCTGGAAGTTGGCGCCGGTCAGCGTCAGCCTGGCTTCAGGGATGAAAACGGGGTTATCGCCAACGCCGTTCAGCTCGATTTCCACCTGCTTTTTGGCCCACGCCACCGCATCGTGAGCCGCTCCAATCACCTGCGGCGAGGAGCGCATGGAATAGGCATCCTGCACCTTGGTCTTCATCCTTTCGATGAGCAGATCGCTGCCCTGGATGCACTTCATGATGGCTTTCGAGGAGCGGACGGCTCCGGGAAAACCGCGCAGTTCGTGCAGCCGCACGTCGTAGGGTTTCAGGTTGGCCAGCAACGCCTCGAGCGTCATGGCGCAGGCGATTTCGGCCTGCTTCAGCCAGCGGTTGATGTCGTAGAGCTCGAGGGCGCTCAGCGCCGTCAGAATGTTCGATCCGTTGATGATGGCCAGACCGTCGCGAGCCTGCAGACCGGGAATGGGAATACCCGCTTTCTGCAGGGCTTCTCTGCCGGGCACGCGCTTGCCCCGGTAGATCGCTTCGCCTTCGCCCATCATCAATAGGCCGATCTGAGCCATGGGAGCCAGATCACCGCAGGCGCCCACCGAACCTTTGCTGCAGACGACGGGGGTGACGCCCTTATTCAGCATTTCGACCAGCGTCAAGGTGATTTCCGGGCGGCAGGCGGAATTGCCATGAGCGTGGACGTTCACGCGGCTGGCCATGGCTCCGCGCACGACTTCAATGGGCAGTGGTTCGCCGATGCCGGCGGCGTGATTGTAAATCAGGTATTTCTGGAATTCCTTGACCTGTTCGTCGGAAAGGACGATTTCGGAAAACTCGCCAATGCCAGTGTTGGTCCCGTACATGACTTCGCGCGCTTTCAGCTTCTCTTCCAGCATGGTGCGGCAGATCTTGATGCGCTCGAGCGCCTGCGCGTCGAGCTCCGCCTTCTCGCCGTCGCGGGCGATGCGCACGAGCTTTTCGATGGTGAGGGATTTTCCGTCGAGGGTGATGGGCATTTATGATCATCCTTTTGAGTGGCGTCATTCCGGCTTGCCCGGAATCGGGTATTCCATAGAAGCGATTCCCGACGCGCTACTCTGCGCTTCGCTTACGGGAATGACGACATTGTTAGACTCAGAACAAGCAGAATATAACAAAAAAATCCCGCATTTGCACGGGAAAAGGAGGGGAAGTGATAATGCGGGGCTGCCCAGCGTTGAAACCCTGGGCGAAAAACCCGCCTTGAAATTGAGCGCGGCAGGGCGTAAGCCTCTTACGAGAGGAAACTCCTGTCGCGATGGTGAAGGACGGGCTGGCTATGATATCTTGTCAAGCTGCCTTTTTTGGCCAATATAATAATTTTCAGATGAGCTAACAGTGACCATTGAAAATCTTGACAAGAAAAGGTCGAAAAACTTGACGGGTGCGAAAAGAACGCGAAAAAATGAGCTTCCATGAGCGGTACAGCCTCTCAGAATTAAATGAGAGAAGCGCGGATAAGAAGTACACCGTTATCATCGAAAACGCCGCCGCAGTGCCCACGTTGACACCGCTTCTGAGCTTTTCAAAATCCGAAAGCAGATTCTCCAAACCTAACAAAGTGTAGCGCCGAAAATCAGAGGTCATGTGCACCGGCTGAAGAAATGGAACTTCTGCAAAAATGATTCCGCCGGGTTTCAATATCCTGTATGCCTCCGCGACGACTCTTTTCGCGTCTTTGGTATGCTCCAGCACGGATTGGCAGATGATTCCATCGAAAGAATTGTCGGGAAAAGGAATATCTGCGCGTCTGCGACTAAATCAACGAACGGTCCGGGCGCAATCTCTAGATTGACGGCATTGTTGAACAATTCCTGACCCAGCTCTTTAATAAACCAGCCATAATGCTCCATTCCCCCCCCAATGATGAGCAGGCGATCAGTATCTTGGAATTTTCCACGAAGAAAGCGAAGATTTTTTCGAGTGGCCAGGGGCAGCTTCAAGCTGAACATAGGTTTTAAGAAGTCCAACTTAAGCTTCAGCGGAAGCTCTACACCGACCGGTGATGGTTCAAAAATAATCCTGTGATCTTCCTTATAGAGTATGGGGACGTTGCGAACCACCTGATACGACGCGCCACATTGACGACAGGAAAACTGCTCAGGCGCCTTAATTAGTTCGCCCTGGCACCGGGGGCAAATAGCATCTGCTATTTTGCGGTAAGTAGCATTATTGTCCTGCATAGCTTTGACTCAGATGGTCATTCCCGTTTTGAATTCCGAACCGTGATATTAGAGATTAGAGTGGCTTTTTTCTCTGATTTTAGCAAATTGCACCTTTTTCTGGTCAGAGGCGCCTGATGTATAGCTGAAATTTAGCTCAACCGCCGACTTTTTGAGCGCGGCGGGCGGGAACACCTGCCGCGACGGGGAATCTGCAAAATCAGCGGAATCTGTGTAATCAGTGGTTCAGACGATTTTCATGCCCTTTTCCACCATCACCAACCTCACCTTATAACTGATTACCTTCGCCTTGTGCTTCTCCTTATCTCCGCCGAGGATGAAGATCCCGTCTCCGGCTCGATAGCGCTCCACCCGGTTGGCGAAAGTTATCTCGAGCTCGCCGGCCAGCACCCAACCGATGTGCTCCCTGGTGCACCAATCACGTTCGTCCAGCTCGCGGGTGAGTTCGACCAGGCGAAGTTTCCGGCCCTCGCGGACGACCGCCTTGAAGCGTGCCCCCGGAGCGGCCTGCTCCCAGGGCAGAGAAGAAAAGTCAACTTTCACAGCGCTTATTGTTCTATCCTCCATATCTCATGTAAACCGGCGCAGCCTCGAAGGGACCGCTTCGTGGCAAGCTGCCCCGGCCACCCGTCTGCTTTCGCCCTTAGATAGTTAAGCGCGGATTACACCGATCCCGAAGATTAGCTAATCAGTGTAATCCGCGCCACGAGGTGCTACGCCAGAGGCTCCTTCGGAGGTGGCTTTGCCACAAGCCGTGGTTCAGCCAAATGCTCGCCTCACTTGGCCTGATACTCGAACTTGCCCGCAGGGTTCTGGGCTCGAGTCAGCTTCAGGTCGCGGGTCAACTTCAACAGGGGCCCGGAGAAGTCGGCCTGCTTGAAGGACGCGCCGTGCTTGCTGTTGGCGCGCGCCACCACCTCGCCAATGGGCTTCGCTTTCTTGAAGAATCCCTCTTCGATCAACCCGTTCAAGATGCGCACTACTCCGAGGCGCTCAGACCGACGAGCTCGCCTTCCCGGCTTCTGGCCTGGCTTGAGGACTTTGGGAGCCGCGGCAACTTTGCGGCGTTTTCTGCGGCCATTCTTGGCCTTGGCCTTGGGCGCGGCGGCGCGCGCCGGGGCCGGAGCGGAGATGACGGTGAGCCCCTGTTTGCCCAAGAGCTCCTCGACGATCTTCAGTTGTACTGCTTCCGACTTGTAGGAATTGATGATGGACGCCAGCTCCTTGAGCTGTTGCTTTAGTGATTTGAAATCTTTGCCCACATGACCTCCTTGACAAATTTTGGCCAAATATAGTCAAGTCGCGGGATATATACAATATTATTTTAGAGAAAAATACATCGCAAATATACCAGCTTTTGAATGGTTGACTTCGCTGATAATTCGTCGGGGTCAGGGGCGAGTAGCTCTCCGATGACCTGGTCATTCTGGCTTGTCCGGAATCGGTATAGGTTCGCAAATATTAATAGTAAGCGATTCCCGACGCCCCGCCTTCGGCGGATTGCGGGAATGACGCCCCGAATGGAGTTATCAAACAGCCACTGACCTTGACTATGGAGTTTCGGAGGTTGGGGACGACGGAGCGGCAGGTGGAAAACACCTTCCACCACGGGAAGACTGTTTAGATGTCAGGCAAGGCTAGCCACTGCCGCATTATCGCTCCGGAATTATACCCGCTTCCGCATGGCCTTCCGGCTGAGGTGCGCGGGAGAGAATCATCAGCCATTTCCGGATCGCTATCACGGCGATTAAAGCCGTCAGAGCCAACATGGCGATGGTGAGCGAGCAATTCAGGAGGCCCTTGGAGGGAGGATCGCCGGGGGCGACTTTGAGGAAACCGGGCAGGCTTTCTATCCCGGCGGTCATGGTTGTGATGAGGACGAAGAGAAATGGCAGGAAGGTGGTCAGGGCGTAGATGCGGCGGCGCGAGTCGGTCAAGATGAGCGTGGTGCCAACGGCCAGAGCGATGGCAGCCAGCAACTGATTAGCGATGCCGAACATCGGCCAGATGGTGGAGATGTCATTGTTGTAGAGCAGGTATCCCCAGGCCAGGCATACGGCCGCTGAGCAGCCGATATTCAAGACCCACTTCCCCAGGCCCATCAGCGGCCTTTTCCTGCGCAATAGGCCCTGCACGGGTTCCTGCAAGATGAAGCGCGCCACGCGGGTTCCGGTGTCCACCGTGGTGAGAATGAAGAGCGCTTCGAACATGATGGCAAAATGATACCAGTAGGACATCAGGCCGCGCATGCCGGGAATGCCGGAAAAGATCTTCGCCATGCCCACCGCCAGGGTGACGGCTCCGCCCGTGCGCCCCACCAGGTTGGTCTCTCCCACTGCCTGAGTCAGCGCCGGCAGTTCGCCTCCGCCGGGTCGCAAGGCTTGCTGGGCAAAGGCCGGGAATTTAGACGGATCAGCGTTAATCGCGAAATAATCGTTAGGAATCAAAGCGCAGGCGGCCACCAGCGCCATCAAAGCCACAAACCCTTCCACCAGCATGGCGCCGAATCCGATGGGCAGCGCGTCGGACTCCTTGTTCAGCATTTTGGGCGTGGTGCCAGATCCCACTAACGAATGAAATCCGGAGATGGCTCCGCACATGATGGTGATGGAGACGAAAGGCCAGACCCTGCCCGGCAGGACGGGCCCTCCGCCAGTGTAAGCCGTAAGCGCGGGCATGTTCAAATGCGGATGGACGACGAAAATGCCCAGAGTCAGCAAAGCGACCACGCCGATTTTCATATAGGAGCTCAGATAGTCTCTGGGACACAGCAGCATCCACACGGGCAGGACGGAGGCGATAAAGCCATAGATGGGGAGGGCGATTTTCAAGGTGGCAGGCTGCAACGAAAGCAGATGGCCCCAGCTCGACTGCTGAAAGGGATGGCCCAATATTACGCCGAGAACGATGATGGCCACTCCGATCGCAGAAGCCTCGCCGATTTTGCCGGGGCGAATGCGATACATATAAGCGCCCACCAACAGGGCCGCCGGAATGCTGACCAGAATGGCGAAGGTCCCCCAGGGGCTGCCGACGTCGCCGGGGACTTTCGGATTGACAGCCAGAGCGTTGACTACGGCGATGGCCAGACCCGCCAGTGCGGCGGTGATGATAAACAGAATCGCGATGGAGGTCGCCACGCCGGCTACCGGACCCAGGCGGGCATCAGCGATCTTGGCCAGAGATAAACCGCCCTGCCGGATGGAAGCAAACAGGACGACAAAGTCATGAACGGCTCCCGCCAGCACGGCGCCAATGAGGATCCACAAGGCTCCTGGCAGAAAGCCGTATTGCGCAGCCAGCACGGGACCGATTAAGGGGCCGGCTCCGGCAATGGCGGCGAAATGATGACCGAAGAGCACCCATCTATTGGTGGGGTGATAATCCACGCCATCTCGGAATTGGTGGGCGGGCGTCGGGCGGGCGTCATTTAAGGTGAGCACCTTAGCGGCCAGAAAGGCGCCATAGTAGCGATAAGCAAGTGCGAAGATGCACAGACCGGCGATGACCAGAACGAGGGAACTCATGGATATTTCCTGCTTTGCTCAGCCTTATTGGATCGGCGATCCGGGATGCAAATACGCCCCGGATGCACCATAGTGGAATGAAGAGAGTTGTAGGGTTAGGCTTTTTAAACCAGTCTACCTCTGCCCTATCGCCTCCCTGAGCGCCTTCACAATCATCTCTCTCGAGGGCATACCCGATGCCCAGTAATGGCGTCAGGCGAGACCGAAATAATTAACGCTGCGCGCCAGAGGCTCGATATCCATCCCATTAATTCGCACCGTAGGACTGCCCGGGAATTTGAGCTCGGCGGCCTGTTCGGCGGAAGTGACCAGGATTTCCTCAAGGGCGACGGGAATGCCTAATTTCTCGGCCATCTTCTGGACCAGCTTGATCGTCAGCGGGGCCGAGCGGCAGCCGGCAAGATAGAGAACCTTGACGTTGAATACACTGGCAATACTGGTCTGAACCACGAAATTCTCTTGCTGAAGAATTGCCGGATATTCCTCTTTTGTGGACTAACTCAGCTTGCTTCTATTTCTTTTGCTGCGCCACACATGAAACAGCCAGAGCCCAAAGCCGACGACTAAAATCGCAGCCAGCAGGACTTTTTCATAATGCTTAATGTCCCCGATCAGGCCGGCGATGGCCGCTCCGAAAACGTAGCCGCTGCTGCCAATGATCATCGCCCAGACCGCGCCGCTTAAGGCATTCAGCAGGACGAAACGTCCGGACTTCACGCCTGAAAGGCCCATGGCGAAGGGGGTTACGGTGCGGAAACCATAGACAAAGCGGAATCCCAGGATCAGCCAGTTTTGATGCTTTTCCAGATATTGATTCACGCGCTTGACGCGGGCCTGCAGGAAAGGCCGCCTGGCGACGAAGGTCTGGCCTTTCAGACGGCCCAGGAAAAAATAAAGTTGATCTCCGGCGAAGCTGCCGGCGAAGGCGACAACCCAGACCCAGGGGAGCTCCAGGTAACCGAGGTGTGCGGCGAAGCCGGCGGCAACCAGAATCGTCTCACCTTCCAAGAAGGTGCCGATCAATAAGGCCAGGTAACCGAATTCTTGAATGAACTGCTCAGGAGAAGTCATAACAGCCTACCTGATATCGGAAGAGCAGAACCTCGGCAAAGGCTCAAAATAAGCCGTCTTGCCCAACAGACCGCGCAAGAGGCCGACCTGGCCGGCGTGGTAAGCCTTGTGCCAGATGAAGCCGCCGACGCGCTGCCTGCAGGTGCATGACAGTCCAAATTCCGATTTGCCTTCGGCGGTCTGATCCAGCAAGACTTCAAGAGCCTGAATGGCTCTGGCAATCCGATCGAAGGATTTCTGCAGCGATGTTATCAATTGACCGTCTTGAACCGCGTCCGGTGCCGCTATCTGATCAGCCCTTTGCCGGCGAAAATCAAGGCAACCGCTACCAGAATCATTGCTCCGGCCGTGATAAACGCCGCTCCGACATGCCCCACGGCAGGCCACAGCGCCGCATAGACGCCCCATAAAGCCACAACGAAACCCAGCATCATAAACCCGATGGCAGCTAAGATAATGACGCAACTGACCAGAAACCGCTGCAGGCGGCGCTGCAACAGCCGGCTTTCGGCTTCAATCAGATCCACGATGGCAAGAACAAAATCAGCTATGGCGCGCATGAGTCACCTCCGGCTGAAGAGTTTGCCCACCAGCACCCCGGCCAGAAAAGCCACAAAAACCGAGGTCAGCGGACGCTTTTCCACCTGTTCGCGGCCCAGATCAGCGACCCGCTTGCCTTCTTCCGAAACCCTCTCATAAGCATCCTTAATCTGCTGTTCGGCTCGGCTCTCGAAACTGGCCGCGGCTTCCCGCAGCCTAGACCTGGCGTCCTTGATCTTCTCTTCGCTCGCGCCCTTCAGCGACCGTAGCAGGTCGCCGACGTCCGCACGCAGTCTCTCGAGGTCTTCCTTTAGCGCCTTGAGCTCCTCGGCAGTGCCAGCTCCAGCTCTGGCATCCTGGTCTGATGCTGCCTGACCATTTGACATCGCGTCCTCCTTCACTTAAGATTATACTCCCACGACGATATTGCTGAAATGCGATTACTTTTCAGGTCCTGCAGAAGACGTTCTACTCATCGCCTTCGCCCCACTTCACCACCTCAAGTTTTACTCTTGCCGACCCGGGACCCACGATGCCCAACGCCTTCGCGGCGGCATAGGAAAGGTCAATGATGCGATTGCGCTTGAAGGGACCGCGGTCGGTGATGGTGACCTCGACCGTCTTCTTGTTTTTCAGATTCTTGACGCGAACGACGGTGCCGAAAGGAAGGCGGTTATGCGCAGCAGTGAATTCGTGCATATCGTAGATTTGGCCCGAAGACGTGGGTTGGCCGTGATAGGGTTCGCCGTACCAGGAGGCCCAGCCGGTTTCGACGTACTTGCCGCCGGGTTTCACCGGTTCGGGGAGAGTGCCACTGCGATAGCGCGGAGCCGATGAACAGCCCACGCCAAAGATGACCAGGAGCAGGATCAGGTAGGAGCGAAGCATTCGCCAAAATAAAAACGCTGAGGCATCTGGCGGTCCCATGCTCATATAAGAACTTCGCAAATCCTTCTGATTCGAATGTTTCGCCCTTACTGAATCTGCAGCGTTCCCACCAGATCCTGAATTCGTGCGATCTTCTCCTTCTCGCAATACGTCTTCAGGCCGGCGATGATTTCCAGGCCGGTTTTGGGTTGGACATAATTGGCCGTGCCCACCTGCACGGCGCAAGCTCCGGTGATGATGAATTCGAGGGCGTCTTCTGTGTTCGTGATCCCGCCGATGCCGATCAGCGGCAACGAAACGGCGCGACGAACTTCGTGGAGCTTGGCCAGAGCAATGGGCTTGATGGGCGGACCGGAATAACCGCCCGTAACGGTGGCGATACGCGGGCGGCGAGTGCCAACTTCCACCGCCATGCCGACGACCGTATTGATCAACGAAAGCGCGTCGGCTCCAGCGCCTTCGCAGGCGCGGGCGATATCGGCGATGGAGGTCACATTAGGCGTCAGTTTGGAGATTACCGGCCGCAGGGTGCGTTCGCGCACGCCCTTGATGACCTGTTCAGTGGCTGCACAATTGGAGCCGAACGCCATGCCTTCGTCTTTAACGTTGGGGCAGGAGATGTTGATTTCGTAAGCGTCGAACCCGGCATGTGAATCGAGCTTTTCTACAACTTCCCAATATTCCTCCACCGTGGATCCGGCGATGTTGACGATAACGGTTGTGCCGATGCCGCGCAGGGCAGGGAGCTTTTCCTGAATAAAAGCATCCACCCCAACATTGGCCAAACCGATGGAATTCAGCATGCCTCCGGCCACTTCCCAGATGCGCGGAGCGGGATTTCCCGCGCGCGGCTTCGGCGTAATCGTCTTGACGATGATACCGCCGAGCTGCGAAACATCGAAAAGAGCGGCATATTCTGTGCCGTAGCCGAAGGTGCCTGAAGCGACCAGCACGGGGTTCTTCAGGGGGAGGGGACCGAGAGAAACTGTTAGATCTGGATTCATGACTCGATTAAGTAATGTCGGCGCCTGGGATGAGTAGTTGTCCGACAATTTGGTCATCCCGGCTTGTCCGGAATCAATATGGGTTCGTAAATGTTTGACAATAAGCGATTCCCGTCGCGCTACGCTTGCGGGAATGACGCCCAGAATGGAGTGGCCGGACAGCTACCAATCCCAACCACGCTACATCTTGCCCGGGTCTGCAAAAGAAATCCTAAAAATCCCTCAAAACATCCCAATTGACATCTTGAGCGTCAGATACCGGGCCTTCCTTGCAGACCAATTTGAAACCGTTCTTCATCGGCATCGCGCAGCCCTGGCAGACGCCGATGCCGCAGGCCATCCGGTTCTCGAGGGAGACCTGGTGCGGCAGTCCATGCTTCTCGCAAATCCGCGATACCTCTTGCATCATGGCGATGGGGCCGCAAGAATAAACATGGGAATGCGCATGTTCATTCGCCTCGAGCCACTTCTCAAAGACGATGGAAACGAATCCCGCTGCTCCGAAACTACCATCGTCGGTGGCAGCGTGAATCGAACTCTTTCTCACCAGATCATCCGGCAGAGGAAATTCAAGGTGCGCTCGGGCGCCCAGAAAAAAGTGCGTTTCCACTTTGCGGCGCTCGAGTTCATCCTGCAGAAAAAGCAGCGGCGCAGCGCCGATGCCGCCGCCGACCAGGAACGCATGCTGCACGGCATCTATGTTAAATCCCCGGCCCAGAGGGCCAATAACGTCGCCGGTAAAGCCTATCGGGAATTTAGATATCGCCTCTGTACCCGAGCCGATGATGCGAATGAGCAATTCCACCTGCGTGCCATTAACTCCGGCGATACTGAACGGTCGGCGCAAGAGAACGCCCGGTGTTCCGGGAACCAAGAGATGCAGGAATTGGCCGGGCTGAGCCAACTGAGAGATGGCGGGCAATTCCAGGGTGAGGCCAAAGATGGCGCGTCTGACTTGGTAAATCTTGCGAACGACGCCGGATTCCTGGATCATCTTAGGGGTTAAAGCGGACCAATTGATTCATGGGGGATTCGACGAACTGGCCGCCCGCATAGCCGGGGCGGAATTTCATCGCCTGCAAAGCCTGAATTGCCATCGCGCCGAAATCGAAGCCTTCAGGATCTTCGCGCAGGACGCTGAAATCCCTGGGATTTCCCTGAACGTCCACGGTGAAGCTGACCAGGGCTTCTCCGGAGAGGTTGGCCTCCATGGCTACCTGTGGGTAGAGATGATTCTTGTGAATGTAATCTTCGAGCGCCGCGTCGCCGCCGACCAGTTGCGGCGGACCCGTTCCGGTCGTCGGCGCAGGGCCGGCCACGGCAACCTCGGCAGGCGCTTTGGTGGTGTCCACCGCGGCGCGCGTGGTGTCGGGAATTTCCGGGGGCGGTGGCGCAACCTTCTTCTGGGCGATGACGAAGTAAGGCGAATCAGGATATCGGGCGATCAGAGAATCATAGGAAGCCAGGGCACCGGAAACGTCGTTCAGAACGTGCTCCTGCAACCAGGCCGCAGCAAAGAGCGCCTTGGAGCCCCAGTCGGTCTGAGGATAGAGCCGCCATACCTTTTGATATTCTCTGACGGCGCTGGCCGGTTGATTGTTTTCCAACCAGAGATCCTCGGCTTCTCGGAAGAGCTGGGCGGCCGAATCCACTGGTTCGGGCAGCGGTTCCAGGCCCAAACTGGGGCGCACCCAGCGGTCGTATATCGTGCCGGGAAATTTCTCGTGCACCAACTTCAATAGAGAATCCAATGCCGATGAATCCGGGGAAGCCTTCTTCTGCAAATTATAGATGGACAATACGGATCGCGCGGCGACGTCGGGGTATTCCTGGAGCTGTGCGAGGTTCGTCAAGATGACGCTGGCGGTATCGGCATTCCCGAACTGCATCCAGAGGTGTTCGGCCAGGCGGAAGCGCAGCTCGGCGAGCTCCTGCTGGTCGTTGGAAATGCGATCTATGATGCCGGCCGAATCGGCGGGCAACGGCTGCAGACGCCGGCGCTGCGGCTGCGGCGCGGGCACAGCGCCCGGGCCTTGCGGAGGCATCTCGCCTTCCATGCCCGGTCGTTCCGGCACATAGCCCGGCCTCAACTCATGCTGGCGCTGGGCAATGGCCTCAGGGCGCTGCGGAAAGCGCAGCGAATCATAAAGGGCGGACATTCCCGTCCCTTGCAGGGTATCTGCCCTGATCCCTTCAGGCGAAAGGGGCGAGGCTTCAGGAAATGACTCGCCCGGATGTTCTGAGAGCCAATTCAGGCGATAATTCAAGGTGTCAATGTCCGCCTGTAACGAATCTATCTGCGTGTTCAGCGTCTTCAGAAAGCGCAGGTCATTCACCAGACTTTGCGCCTCCTGGAAGAATTCACTTCCCGCCTTTTCGGTCTGAACTTTGGTCAGATATTCTTCCGCCTTCTGGAAATCCTTCAACTGTTCAAGATAGATCTTGCCCAGGAGATAGGAAGCCTTGGCGGAAGCATCGGTGCGCGGATAAAGTTCGATAATTCTCTTGAAGAGCTCTTCTGCTTCCTGCAAGCGACCCAACTCCGTCAGGAGCACGGCCTTGGCCAGATAGACCTGATCGGAATAGTTGAAATAGGCCTCCTTTTTCAACAAATCTTCACAGATGGCTAACGCCGGTTCGAGCTGGCCGCGCATGCGCAGAGTCTCCGAACGCTTGAAGGTGGCTTCGAACTGACGCTTGCGAACCGGTTTTTCATCGAGCACTTCAAGATAAGCCTTCTCCGCTTGCTCATATTCGCCCAGCGCATAATGGCATTCACCGGCCTGATACCAGACGTCGGCGCGCTGCTTTTTGTCTTTGGAATTCTGCAGGATTTTCTCGTATTCCAGAAGGGCCTGTCGGTAATTCTCCTTCTCAAAATGGTAATCCGCCAGGCGGCGCTGGCTCTCGAGGCGCGCCTGCTCGGACTTCCCTTCGCTCCAGAGCTTGGTCAGGATTTCGATCCCCTGGTCGGCCTGACCCATGGCGATGAGAGTTTTACCCAGCCAGAGCTGCGCTTCATCTCTGAGGTCAGAATTGGGGTAATTCGCCAGCAGCTCTTCGAATTTGCGCTTGGCCTTCGGGTAGGTGCGGATCTCATAATACGCTTTGCCCATGATCATCAGGGCGTCATCAACGTACTTACTCTCAGGATAGTATTCGAGGACTCGGGCCGCCGAATCAATGGCCTTCTGGTAATTGGTGGTCTTCGGTCTGCCGGTCTCGTTGTTTTCGTTCTCCTTGACCCCTTCGCGGAAATAGCGCTTGGCGTTGTAGTAGGTGTTGAAATAGACGCAGGACTGCAGGCTCAGCAGGCCCAGCATCAGGGCTGCCGAGAAAGCCAGTCGCAAGCTTGGTCCAAATTTCGCCGTCTTAGACATGGCTCAAGATAGCTGCTGAATTCGTTGAATCTTTTCCAGCAAGAGCGGCAGCGCCAGCGCCGAGGAGTAACGCAGCGCAGCCTGAGCGTCTGCCGAGATGGGCGTAGCTTCGGGATTGATTTCGATCAAGAAGGCGCCGTTTTCTCGCGCCGCCAGGGGCAACGAAGCCGCCGGATGCACCACCGCCGAAGTGCCAATCGCCAGAAAAAGCGTCGCCTGACGGGACAGGCTGAAGGCGTCTTCGATGGTCGCAATATTCAGGCTTTCGCCAAACCAGACGACGTCGGGCCGAATGGCTCCCTGGCAGTGAGGACAAATGGGTGGCAGGCTTTCAAAATCGAGCACGTCGTCGGAAAAGCGTTGAAAGCATTTGGCGCAGCGGTTGGCGAAAATGCTGCCGTGCAGTTCGACAACCTTGCGGCTGCCCGCTCGCTGGTGCAGGTTGTCCACGTTCTGGGTAATCAAAGTAAAATTGGAGCCCAAAAGTCTCTCCAGCTCCGCTAACGCGAAATGCCCGGGATTGGGATTAGCCTGCGCGATTAACTGGCGACGGTAGAGGTACCATTCCCAGACCAGCTTGGGATTGGCCGCGAAGGCCTGCGGGGTAGCCAGTTCTTCAGGACGATAGCGGGACCAGAGCCCGCCGACTCCCCGGAAAGTGGGCACTCCGGATTCAGCGGAGATGCCGGCTCCGGTCAGGGCGACGACCGATTTTAACTGCTGTCGCTGCAGTGGCAGCGATTCCATTTCTGCTAATATCGAGCTTGACATGGAGGAAAATATTGGCTATATTTGTGTTCTATTTAAATGATTAAGAACGACAGGCATGAATGTCCGTCCTTCCCACTTCGCCAGACTATCGCAGGGGAGGTCAGGCATTCTTGCCTGATAGAAGACGGAGTCACAATGCCCCATCACAAGGCTTACAAGAAGGACATGCGCAAGAACGAAGAGGCGCGCCAGAGAAATCGAACCTACCGCACGCAGATGCGAAGCCTCATTCGCAAAATCAAGGAAGCTCAAAGCCAGGCGGCGGCTAAGGAGCCATTGCAGAAAGCCATCGTAACCCTGGATCGCCTGGCGCGCAAAGGGATTATTCACAAGAACAACGCCGCCAACCACAAGTCGCGCCTGCACAAGTTCGTCAGCAAGCTGCCCGCCTGAGCACCGCCGATTACCACAGCTTATAGTTGGGCGCTTCCTGGGTGATGATGACATCGTGCGGGTGGCTTTCACGCAGTCCCGAGGGGCTGACGCGCACAAACTGCGTCAGCTCGCGCAGCTCCTTTAGGTCGCGCGTCCCGCAATACCCCATGGCCGCCTTCAACCCGCCAATCAACTGGTAGACGGCCTCCTCTAACTTGCCCCGGTACGGCACCCGGCCTTCGATCCCCTCGGGAACGAGCTTGGCCTGGCCGGAACTTTGAAAATAGCGATCCGCGCTGCCCTGCACCATGGCGCCCAGTGATCCCATGCCGCGAAAGACCTTATAGCTGCGCCCTTCCAGCATGATGGTCTCGCCCGGGCTCTCCTCCATGCCGGCAAAGAGCTGGCCGATCATCACGCTCTGGGCTCCGGCAGCCAGAGCCTTGGCGATGTCGCCGGAGTACTTAATGCCGCCATCAGCGATAATCGGGACATTATCCTTGTCGGCCACCTCGCAGCACTCCATGATCGCCGTCAATTGGGGAACGCCGACGCCGGCGATGACGCGCGTGGTGCAGATGGATCCGGGGCCGATGCCGACCTTAATGGCATCAGCGCCGGCGGCAATTAAGTCGGCCACGCCTTCAGGGCGCGCGACATTCCCGGCGATGATTTCCTGGTCAGGATATTCGCGTCGGACTTTGGCGACGGCCTTCATTACGCCTTCGCTGTGGCCGTGCGCCGTGTCCACCACCAGGACATCAACCCCAGCATCCCGCAGCCTCTGCAGGCGCTCGGGAAGATCCTCACCCACTCCGACGGCGGCTCCCACGCGCAGCCGTCCGCGATCATCCTTGCAGGCCTGGGGATGCTGCTGCCTCTTCTGAATGTCCTTAACCGTAATAAGCCCAATCAATTTACCAGCATCGTCTACGATCAGCAGTTTTTCAATGCGGTGTTTCTGCAAAATCTTCTTGGCATCTTCGAGGGTCGTTTGGGGCGGAGCCGTGACCAGAGGGGAAGGCGTCATCAGGCGGGAAACCGGCTGATCCAGGTCAGTTTCGAAGCGCAGATCGCGATGAGTGACGATGCCTACCAGCTTTTCACCGTCCACCACGGGGATGCCGGAGATGGATTCGCGGCGCATGGTGGCCAGAACTTCTCGCACGGTCTGGCGTGGAGACATGGTGATTGGATCCATGACCATAGCGCTCTCGGCGCGTTTGACCCGATCCACCTCGGCCGCCTGTCTCTCGGGCGACATGTTCTTATGAATGATGCCGATGCCTCCCAGCCGGGCCAGAGCGATGGCCAGCCCGGATTCCGTCACCGTATCCATGGCGGCGGAAACCAGGGGGACGTTCAGCCGAATGCGCCGGGAAAGCCGCGTGGTCACGTCGGTCTGCAGCGGCAGGATGGACGATCGGCGCGGCAGCAGCAGGACGTCGTCGAAGGTGTAGCCTTCGCCGACGATGCGATTAGACGAACTCATCTTCGTTCCAGTAGGGCTTTTCATAGTATTTTTGGGCGGCTGGTGGCATCCTGATTCTTTATACCGAAAGCGGCAAGTGATGTTCCAAATGTCAAGCAAGGGCGAAGCATTTTCCCAAAAACGCCAGGCAGTAACTGGAAAGCGAACTATGTGCGCTGACAAGATGAGACCAACAGATTGACCAAAATGCTTCGCCCCTACAACTTCCCAATCGCTTCGATTTTGCGGACGCGGCGTTCATGGCGGCCGCCGGAAAAAGGCTCGTTCAGGAATGCCTCGACGATCTCCCAGGCGTGGTCTAGCGATAACAGCTTGCCACCCAGGGTGACAACATTGGCGTCATTGTGGCTGCGGGCGGACCTGGCCACCTCAACGCTCCAGCAGGGCGCCGCGCGCACCCCGCGCACCTTGTTGGCCACCATAGCTGAGGCTACTCCGATACTGTCCACCATGACGCCACGGTCGGCCTTGCCTTCGGCTACCTGGCGAGCCACCTCCAGGGCAAAATCAGGGTAATCCACCGCATCGCTGCTGAATGCGCCTGCATCGAAGACCGCAAGACCGGCGTTTTCCAGTTTGGCAATCAGCGCTTGCTTCAACTCGAATCCGCCATGATCGGAGCCGACGGCGATTTTGTGCGGCGGATGCGGCGCAGGAAGGTAATCGCCAGACTCCACGACAATCTGCAACCGATGCCGACGCGCCAGATCTAGCGCCGCCGGCGTCAGGCGAGCGCCCTTCAAGAACAGGATGCGTTCACCGCGCTTCAAATACTCCTGGATGGTTCTTTCGTCTACAATCATCTAAGGGTAACCTGCCAGGCTTGCCGTTCCGTCTGGAACATTTTATGCCAATATATTGATTCTATCAGGTAAAAGCAATTGAAAACTTCTTGACTTAGAGAAATAATCATTCTATATTTCAGGCAATACCCTGGCTTCGAGTTCCGAGTTGCGAGATGCGAATCGGGGCAGACCGCTATTTAACGACTCTATCCAAGGCGCCTTTCCCGCACCCCGCCGAATCCCGAATCCTACTTTTTCCCCTTGTATTTTCCCCGCCTTTTTGCTATACTCAGGGCGATTTCCTATCGCACCGAGCGCGATTCACGAAAATAAAACGCGGGGTGGAGAAAAAGCCCCGGGAACATAAGGAGGATCAATGCCAGACTTAAGACAAGTCAATTTAACCGTGGATGAACTACCCGAAAAATGGTATAATATCCAGGCGGATTTGCCCGAACCACTGCCCCAACCCAAGGATCCTGACAAGGGCGAATCGAGAATTGCCAATTTGCCCAAAATGATGATCGGCGAGTGCCTGAAACAGGAATTTTCCAAAGAACGTTGGATAGCCATTCCCGATGAGCTACGCAGCCTGTATGCTCAGGCGGGGAGGCCTCGCCCACTATTTCGGGCGCTCAATCTCGAGAAGAGAATAGGAACGAAAGCCAAGCTTTATTACAAAAGCGAGTTTTTCAGCCCGACAGGAAGCCATAAGGTGAACACGGCCTTAGCGCAATGCTATTACGCCAAGAAGGAGGGCTTTGAACGAGTCACCACCGAAACCGGCGCAGGCCAGTGGGGAACGGCTTTGGCGTATGCGGCGGCGGTAGCGGGCCTAAAATGCACCGTTTTCTGGGTGCGGGCGGTCTACAATTGGAAGACTTCGCGGCGGAACTTGATGAAGCTTTTTGGGGCAGAGGTGTTCGCTTCACCCAGCAACAGAACCGAATTCGGTCGGAAGCTCTTTGAGAAGAATCCGAATCATCCCGGATCTTTAGGCATCGCCATCTCTGAAGGCCTGGAAGATTCATTTAAAGACGCCAAAGCCACTTACTCTCTCGGTTCGGTCCTAAATCATGTCCTGACTCACCAGACGATTATCGGTTTAGAGACGCAGAAGCAGTTCGAGAAGTTCGGAGCTTATCCCGATATTATGATTTCCTGCCTCGGCGGCGGCTCCAACTTCGGCGGCTTCGTGTTGCCGTTTATGGGGGAGGTGCTCACCAAAGGGAAAAAGATCCGGTTCATCGCGGCTCAGAGCCAGGTGGCGCCCAATCTTCAAGGAGAATACACTTATGACTTCGCCGATTATGCCGAGCTCACCCCGCTCCTGAAGATGTACACTTTAGGTCATCAGGTTGACATGGCGCCCATCAAAGGGGATGGCTTGCGATATCACGCTTGTTCCCCGATTCTCAGCTACTTGCGGCATAAGGGGTATATTGATACCGTAGCGTATCCGGCCGATGAGAAGATGGTTTTCAGTCTCATGCGAGACTTCGTGCGGACTGAAGGATTCTTGCCCGCCCCGGAATCCGCCTACAGCATTGCCTGCGCTATCGAAGAGGCCAAAAAGCCCGAAAATGCGGGGAAAGTCATTGCCTTCAACATTTCGGGTCATGGCTTCATGGATATGGAAGGCTATCAGGAGGTGTTGGGGCTCTGAAGATTTCTGACGCCTTCGACTGCGAACCAGCAGGGGCGGACACATGGGTCCGCCCCTACAACTTATTCCCTCCAAATTCATGCAATCCTATCTGCGACTTCTCCAGTTTGTCAAGCCCTACCGCCCGGCGCTGGCGCTGGCTTTTCTATTTTCCCTTCTGTACGCGCTATTTAACGCTGTGGCTATCTGGTTTTCGGCCTCCTTCATCACCTCCATCTTCACACCGCAGGCGATTCCAGCCCTATCCAATATTTCCGGGCAAGCGGCCAACCTGAATGAAGCGCTGAAATCGCTGGCCTGGCAGGTCATCGGGGGCGGCGACCGTTTCGAAGTCGTCAGGCGCGTCGCCCTGATCTTCTTCATCAC